>Ga0308161_1003219_pt1 | contig 16088 bp, 12 predicted proteins | sample PhyFR2_FD_201034 | JGI IMG/M metagenome (GOLD analysis project Ga0308161, IMG submission 201034) | Phyllosphere microbial communities from UC Gill Tract Community Farm, Albany, California, United States - DLSLF.R2 | ecosystem: Host-associated > Plants > Phyllosphere > Unclassified | place: USA...
TAATTTGAGCATCCGGCGTTGCCGCCGGCGCACTTCATCAAGTGCCCACACTTATCGGTTGTTGGTTGTTAAAGAACCGGGCAATTCAGTCTGCTGCCAGCCGCCCCGTGGGACTTGCCGGCTGCTGCGAAGCGTTGTGTTCGTCAGCAGCAGAGAAAGCGATTATGCGGTGTTTGGAGCTTGTCGTCAACACCTTCAACGATTTTGTTCCAAATTTTTTTCGGTCTGTGTGGCGCGGCTGGCTGGGATCGAACCAGCGACCCTTGGCTTCGGAGGCCAATACTCTATCCACTGAGCTACAGCCGCGTTGAGATACCGAAACAGGCGTGCAGGATACCGCCTTTCTTGTGCGCCGTCCATGGATAGCCGGGTTTTTCGTGCCAAATTGGTGATGTTAAGTCTATAATCAAGGGTTTGGCGAGACATTGCTTTGCGGCATGCAAGGTAGCAGCGTCGGGGCGCTTCGCCGCAGATTTCGAACAAATCGTACTTGAGGAAATAATGAGCGACGCACATAACGAACATCAGTCCGTAATACGCACACCCAAGCAACTGATTGCCGCCGTCCTTGCAGGTTTTCTAGTCCCTATTATTTGTATCGTGTTGCTCGTGCAGTACGTCACCAACCATAACAAGGTTGGCGCTGGGTCCGCCGGGCAGACCTCCGAAGCGATTGCGGCGCGCATCAAGCCGGTGGCGGATGATGGATTTACCTTCCGCGACGTCAATGCACCCAAGCAGCTGCTGGCTGGCGCCGATGTCTATAAATCGGTGTGCGCCGCCTGTCACCAGAGCGGTGCGGCTGGCGCGCCCAAGACTGGCGATGCCGCCGGTTGGGCCGCGCGCATCGGCCAGGGCTACGAGACACTGGTGAAGCATGCCATACAAGGCATACGTGCCATGCCCGCCAAAGGCGGCAATCCGGATCTCGACGACATCGAGGTGGCACGCGCGGTCGTCTTCATGACCAATCAGTCGGGCGCCAACTTCAAGGAACCTGAAGCGAAGGCAGCGCCGGCCAAGACCGCGGATGCTGCGGCGCCCGCAGAACAGCCAGCGGCAGCTGCACCTGCCGCCACGCAGGCTGCCGCCGCGCCGGCTGCCGCTGCCGCACCAGCAGCTACACCGGCCGCTGCTCCTGCCGCTGCTCCTGCTGCATCGGTAGACGCAGGCAAGAAAGTTTATGAATCGGCTTGCGTCGCATGCCATGGCGCGGGCGTGGCAGGCGCACCGAAGTTTGGCGACAAGGCAGCCTGGGCTGACCGCATCAAGCAAGGCTCCAATGTGCTCTACGAACATGCGATCAAGGGCTTCCAGGGCAAGAACGGCATGATGCCGCCCAAGGGTGGCTCCGCCGCTTCGGACGACGAAGTCAAGGCCGCAGTCGACTACATGGCTGCCGCTGCAAAATAAGTCTTGCGCCATTGCCCTGGTAACAAGGGCTGAAAAAACAAAACCCCATCCTGCACAGGATGGGGTTTTTTATTGGACGACGGTTGGCGGAGCCGGCCTGGCGCCTGCCTGGGCCGTGCGCTTATTCACTGAGGCGGTAACCCATTTTCTCGCGCCTGCCTGTAATGGCGCGCAGCAGTAGCAGGCCGCTGTCGAAGTCGGGAACGACCGTTACCCGGCCGCCACCCTGGCCATTGCGGCTGCTGCCCCAACTGCGTGTGACACTCCATTGACCGAACAGGTCACGGTCCAGCACCGCGCTATAGAAACGTGTGCGCCAGGTGAACAGCAGCTTGACCGGCTGATGGGCCAGCATGCGTGATCAGGCTACCCCGCCGTGGCGACGGCATACCCGGGCGATGTGCCTGGAACCGTCACGGCAGCGGACCAGCACCCTGCGCTTTCTGGCCTGCTCGGCTTCGTACAGCTGGCGTTCGTTGTATTGCATGGCACGCGGATGCTTGGGCTTGGCGTCGGCGGCGGCCGACTGCGCGTGCACCTGACCCATGGAAGCGAACAGGAGAAAAGCGGCGAAACCGATAAATTTTGTCATGATGAACTGTGGCAACAAGGTAATCTGGAACGTCGGGCTAGGAAAACCCAGGTAATTACCTGAGCCTGCCGGACCGCCATCTCGAGGTTTCAGCCCGGCAAGTGCTGTATGTTAATACAGCGCAGCATCCAGGGCATCAATTTGTCCAGCGCAGATTTGCAATTTCACCACAACCGCCGGCTTTCGCTGCGGCTGTTCAGCAAGCGGGCCTAGTTCGGTGGCAAATCGAAAACCAAGCATGTCGTAGTTGCATGCGCATAGAGCTTGCCGGCGGCGTCCACCAGGCGTGCCTCGGCCGTTGCGACCTGGCCGCCGACATGGATGGTCCGGCCTTCGGCACGCACCAATTCCACTTTCTTCGTCAATGCGCGCAGCATGTTGACCTTCAATTCCAGCGTGGTGTAGCTCTTGCCGACTGGCATGGCGGTATGAACGGCGCAGCCGACCGCCGAGTCGAGCAGGGTGGCGAACCAGCCGCCATGCACGGTGCCCAGCGGATTGTAGTGCCGCTCCAGCGGCCGGCCCTGGAATACCGCCCGTCCGTAGTCCACTTCGATCAGGGTGAAATCCAGGGTGTCGGTGATCGGCGGCGCCGGCAGTTCGCCGCGCAGCAGGGACTGCATGATTTCCAGCCCGGTCTTGCCGGCGACCTGGTCGCGGCTGGCAACGCCCAGGCGCTGATCGCTGCGGGTGCGACCCGCGCGCAGTTGTTCTTCCTGATGTTTCCAGGCGGCCAGCACGTCATTTGCTTCCATGTCTGCTCCTTGTGATGGTTGGGCTCAGGCGGCCGCTGTCGCGGGCCGCAGGACGGGCGCTTCGCGGATCGGCAGATTGACCAGCGCGGCAGCCAGGGCCAGCGCGATATCGGCGTACCACATCCAGTTGTAATTGCCGTAGGTGACGAAAGACAGGCCGCCCAGCCAGGCCCCGAAGAAGCCGCCGATCTGATGCGACAGCAGGGTCAGGCCGAACAGGGTAGCCAGGTAGCGCACGCCGAACAGCTTGCCGACCAGGCCGGCGGTCGGGGGCACCGTGGCCAGCCAGGTGAAGCCGAGGGCTGCGGCAAACAGATAGAAGGTCCAGGCGGTCTTGGGCGCGGCGAGGTAGATCAGGATGATCACCGCGCGGCTGCCATACATGGCGGCCAGCAGATATTTCATCCGGAAGCGCGATGCCAGCATGCCGGCCGACAGGCTGCCAGCGATATTGAACAGGCCGATCAGCGCCAGCGCCGCGGCTGAAACGCTGGCGGGCAGGCCGCACAGTCCCACCTCGCCCGGCAAATGGGTGACCAGGAAGGCGATATGAAAGCCGCAGGTGAAAAAGCCGGCATGCAGGCACAGGTAGCTGCGGTCGCGCAGGGCCAGCCGCAGTTGCGCTTTCAGGCCGCCGTCCGTACTGGCGGCGCCGGCGTCGCCTTTTGGCCGCGGCGGCGTGCGCAGCGGACGGGCCAGCGGAATGGTGAGCAGGGAACTGGCCGCCATGGCCAGCATGGCGACCACCCAGCCGGCGCTGCTGATGATGGCCTGCACGGCCGGCGCGAAGACGAACTGGCCGAAGGAGCCGCCGGCATTGATGAATCCGGAGGCGAACGCGCGCCGCTCGGCCGGCAGGCGCTGCGATGCCGCGCCGATCAAGATGGAAAAACTGCCGGCGCCGGCGCCGGCGGCGCTCAGGAAGCCCATGCTCAGCAGCAGTCCGGCCTGGCTGTGCATGAAGGGCGTGGCCGCGGTGCCGGCCGCCAGCATCAGCGCGCCGATGACGATGACACGCATCGAGCCATAACGGTCGGCCACGGCGCCGAATACCGGTTGGGCGACGCCCCACATCAGCTGGCCCACCGCCAGCGCCAGGCTGATGGAGGCAATGCCCAGCCCGGTCGCGGTGTTGAGCGGCGACAGGAACAGGCCCATGGTCTGGCGCGCGCCCATGGTCAGCATCAGGATGGCGGCGGCGGCCAGCATCAGCATCCAGGCGCTGCGCGAGGCGGTGGCGGAGGTTTCGTTGGAAGCAATGGCGCTCATGGCGGATTTCCCGAAGTGGAAGAGCAGGGGGCAGGGAATCAGGCGGCGGAGGCGGCGTCCGGCAGCACCACGGCTGCGCGCACGATATCCAGGATTTCCGTCGACAGGGCGCTGCGGCCGAAGGCGCGCGCCAGCACGATGGCGCCGACCAGTTGCGCCATCAGCGCCAGCGCACGCTTGCGGCGCTCGGACGAGTCGGCGCCGGGCAGGAAGCCGGACAGCACGCCGATCAGGCTTTCGAGTTCGGCGGCGAAGGCGTGGCGTACCGGGTCGGGCTGACGCGCCACGTCCGGGCCGAGCGCGGCAATGGCGCAGCCGATGCCGGGGCGGTCGCGGTGCTGTTGCGAAAGGTAGGCATCGACGATGCGCTCGAGGCCGGCCGTGCCGCTGCTTTCCAGCGTGGCGCGCCAGCGGTTGGCCGTCTGCAGCAGCGCATGGGTGGCCGCTTCCGCCGCCAGCGCTTCCTTCGAGGAGAAGTGGCCATAGAAGCCGCCGTGGGTCAGCCCGGCTTCCTGCATGATTTCGGCAACGCTGACGCTGTCGAAGCCGCGCTCGCGGAACAGGCGCGAGGCGATGTCGAGCAGCCGTTCGCGGTTGGCTGCCATCTGCTGGCGTGACACCTTCATCTGACACCTCTTTTTTACATGACGATTATCATAATAATCCCGAAACTGCGATGACTGTCAGTTTTTTTGCGTAAGGACATTGGCTGGCGGCCGCACTGGCCCATAGTGAGGGAACCAGCCCACGGCACTGGCGTCTACCAGTCCTTGGGAAACACCCGATCCGCCCATCGTATCCCCGCCGGCGAACCAACATGGACGGAAGCAGCCAGGTATGAACAGAACTGAAGAGACAGAAATATTGCGGGAAGCGCTTGCAGCATCGGTCGGCGACGTAGCGCGGCTGCCCCTGGCCGAGCGCCTGCAATGGCTCGCTGCCGTCCAGGCCAGCCTGACCGCGGCCGAAGACGCAAGCCATGCACTCGATATCGCGCGCGATGCCGCCTGGCGGCTCGGCCAGGCGCACGGCATCACGGTTGCGCAGCGCGACCACGGCTCATGCCGCCTGCTGCCGACCGCGGGCGGCGACCTGCCTTGCCCGGCGCTGGACGCGATCTGCGCCGAGGCTGCCCAGCATGGCCGCTGCGTGATGATCAATCACCCCGACAGCGCGGCGCTGCGTCTGCCGGACCCGCTGCGCAGCCTGCTGCTGGTGCCGGCCGGCCGCTCGGGTTCACGCACGATCGGCGTGTGCTGGTACCGGCCCTGTCCGGTGGACGAAGACAACCGGGTGCTGCTGGAGATGCTGTGCCGCACGACGGCCGCAGCGCTGGATCAGCTCGACATTGAAACCCGCAGCCGCATGAACGACCAGCGCTTCCGGGTGCTGGTGGAAGGCGTGGCGCAGGCGATCTGGGAAGCGGCGCCGGACGGCGCGGCGGCCATCGATTCGCCGACCTGGCGCGCCTGGACCGGGCAGAGCGTGGAAGAGATGCTGGGCCACGGCTGGATGGACGCGATCCATCCGGAGGACCGGCGCGACTTCGACGCGAGATGGCAGGACATCCGCCAGAAGCGCTCGCCGGCCGACCTGGCGTTCCGGCTGCGCCGCGCCGACGGCAGCTGGAGCTGGACCGACATGCGCACCGCGCCGCTGTTCAATGACGATGGCAGCGTGCAGAAATGGGCCTGCATGAACATGGACATCACCGACCGCAAGTGCGCGGAGGAAGTCCTGCATCGCAGCGAAACCCGCTTCCGCGCGCTGGCCGAAGCGTCGCCGGCGCTGATCTGGCAGCTCGACCCGGCCGGCAACGTGGTCTATCTCAATCCCCGCTACACCGAACTGAGCGGCCGCCCGAAGAACACGCTGATGCATGCCGGCTGGCGCAGCCTGCTGCACCCCGAGGATGCGCCAGCCTACCTGAACGCGCTGTCGGATGCCCGCAGGCTGCGCCAGCGCTTCCAGTGCCGCACCCGGGTGCGCAGCCGCGACGGCGCATGGTGCTGGCTGGAGTCGCATGGCATGCCGTTCTTCACCGGCGATGGCGGCTATGCCGGCCATGTCTGCATGTCCATCGACATCTCCGATGCGGTGGCGGCCGAGAAGGCGCTGCGCGACGCCGACCGGCGCAAGGACGAGTTCCTGGCGACGCTGGCGCATGAGCTGCGCAATCCGCTGGCGCCGCTGTGCAGCGCCATGCCCATGATGGGCCGGCCCAATGGCGCCCGCCTGTCCGACCGGCTACAGCAGATGATGTCGCGCCAGCTCGACTACATCGTCCGGCTGGTGGACGACCTGATGGACATATCGCGCATCACCCGCGGCCGCATCGCGCTGCGCCGCGCGCCGACGGCGCTGGCCGAGGTGCTGCAGGGCGCGGTCGAAACCAGCATGCCGCTGGTGGAGAGCGCGCGCCACCGCCTCAACCGCACGCCGGTCGAGGCCGATATCATGCTGGACGCGGATGCGGTCCGCCTGACCCAGGTCTTCGCCAACCTGCTCAATAATGCCGCCCGCTACACCAGCCCGGGCGGCCAGATCTGGCTCCATGCATATGAGGAGGAAAACATGGCCATCGTTTCGGTGCGCGACAACGGCATCGGCATATCACCGCAGATGCTGCCGCGGGTATTCGACATCTTTTCGCAGGAGAGGGAGGCGGCCAGCCAGCGCCAGGGCGGCCTGGGCATCGGCCTCACGCTGGTGGCCAACCTGGTCCACATGCATGGCGGCAGCGTCGAAGCCCGCAGCGCCGGCCTTGGGCTGGGCAGCGAATTCATCGTCCGGCTGCCGAAGATGCCGAAGATGGCGCAGGCCGAAGAGCATGACGCCTCCGGGGGCGGCGCGACCGAGGACAGCACCCAGCGGGTGCTGGTGGTGGACGACAATCGCGATGCCGCCGAAACCCTGTCGATGCTGCTCGAATTCATGGGCAGCAAGGCCGTCAGGGTGGCCCACGACGGCCCCTCGGCGCTGGCTACGATGGAGGACTTCCAGCCGGACGTGGTCCTGCTCGATATCGGCATGCCGGGCATGGATGGCAATGAAGTGGCGCGCCGCATCCGCGAGCAGCCGCGCTTTGCCGCCACCCGGCTGGTGGCACTGACCGGCTGGGGCCAGGAAGAGGACAGGAAACGCACCCAGGAAAGCGGCTTCGACCATCATCTGACCAAGCCGGTGGATATCGCGGCGCTGCAGTCGCTGCTATCGCAGCTGTAAGGACAAGCTGCAGGGCGTCTTCCGACGTTAGGGGCTAGGAGCCGTACGCCGCGTCGCCGGCATCGTCCTGCACCGGCCGCTTGAACAGGCCCTGCCAGCGCGAATGGCCGGCGCGGTTTTCCAGCAGCAGCGTTTCGAATTCCGCCGGCACCATGGCCCCGGCGAACAGGAAGCCCTGGCCGTAATCGCAACCGGCCGCCACCAGCAGCGCGAGCTGTTCGGGCGTCTCGATGCCCTCGGCAATGACCTTCAGTCCCAGCTTGTGCGCCATCACGATGATGGATTCGGCAATGGTGCGGCTGCCGGGATCGGTGGCGATCTCGCTGACGAAGGACTGGTCTATCTTCAGGTAGTCGATGTCGAATTTCTTCAGGTACGCCATCGAGGAATAACCGGTGCCGAAGTCGTCGATGGCGACCTGGATGCCGGCATCGCGGTATTCCAGCAGCTTGTTGGTGACGGTCGACGAGGCATGCAGCAGCAGGCCCTCGGTGATTTCTATCGAAATGCTGCTGCCTGGCACATTGGTGCGCTTCAGATACTGCAGCCAGTCGGCATCGTCGTTGTGCGCCAGGAACTGGATCGGCGACTTGTTGACGCCGATCTGGAAGCCTTCGCCGATGCGCTCGCTCCATTGCCTGGAGCAGGAAGCCGCCTGCTTGAATACCCAGTTGCCGATCTGGTTGATGAGGCCAGTCTCCTCGGCCAGCGGAATGAAGCTGGTCGGCTCGACCAGGCCGAAGCGCGGATGCTGCCAGCGCAGCAGAGCCTCGGCCTTGAAGATGCTGCCGCTGCCCAGGTCCAGCACCGGCTGATAATGCACCTCGAGCTGCCCGGCCGGCAGCGCGCTGCGCAGTTCGCTGGCCAGGCGCAGGCGCAGGTGCGCCTTTTCATCCATCGCATAGGTGAAATAGCTGAACTGGTTCTTGCCGGCGTTCTTGGCGGCATACATGGCCTGGTCGGCCTTGCGGATCAGCTCTTCCGGGGTAATGGCGTCGTTCGGATAGATGGTCACGCCAATGCTGCCCGACATGTAGGCCACTTCCTTGCCGATGTGGAAAGGACTTTCCAGCGTCTCCAGGATCTTCTGGCAGACATGCTCGACCCGGGCCGGGCTGTCGAGCGCGGTCAGGATCACGGTGAATTCATCGCCGCCCAGCCGGGCTACCGTGTCGGCGTCGCGCACGCAGCCCTTGATGCGGTTCGCCGCCTGCGCCAGCAGCGTGTCGCCGGCGTCGTGGCCGAGCAGGTCGTTGACCTGCTTGAAGCGGTCGAGATCGATGAACAGGAGCGCCACCTGCTTGCCGCTGCGGGCGGCCTTGCGCACTTCCTGGTCCAGCCGGTCGCGGAACAGGCGGCGGTTGGGCAGGCCGGTCAGCGCGTCGAAGTTGGCATGGTGCCAGATCTTCTCATCGGCTTCCTTCTTGGCCGAGATGTCTTGCATGGTGCCGGTCATCAGCAAGGGCCGGCCGTCGCCGTCGCGCGCCACGATGATGCCGCGCGACAGCATCCAGACCCAGGAGCCGTCAGGGCGCTGCACCCGGAAGTCGCAGGCATAGGCGCTCTCGCGGCCTTCGATGTAGGCGCGCAGGGCCATCCAGATGCGCGCCAGGTCGTCGGGATGGATGCGCTTGCGCAGCGCTTCCTTGATGTCCCCGGCGCCGTTGCCTTCCTCGCCCAGGTTGAGCATGCGCTTGAGGTGGTCGGAGAAGGTATAGACATCGCGCCGGATGTCCCAGTCCCAGATGCCTTCGCCCGAACCTTCGATGGCCAGCTTCAGGCGCTCGTTGCTGATGCGCAGCGCATCCCGTATGCCCTGCTGCTCGGTGACGTCGCGCAGCAGCACCTGGACAGCGGCCTGGTCTTCCCAGGTGATGAAGCCGGCCGACACCTGCACATGCACTTCGGCGCCATCGATGCGGCGCCAGCGCTGCTCCATCAGGGGCAGCCGGGGATGGCCCTCCTGCAAGGCATGCTCGATGCGCTCGCTCACGCTGTGATGAAACTCGGGCGAGATGAAGGCATAGGGCGAATGCCCGACGATATCGTCGACGCTGCCCGCCCCCAGCAGGTCCACCGCCGCCTGGTTGGCATAGACGATGCGGTTGGCGACATTGACCAGCATCGCGTCCGGGCTGAGTTCGATGAGCAGGCGGTAGCGCTCCTCGCTGGCGCGCAGGGCCGCTTCGCCCGCCTTGCGCTCGGTGACATCGAGCGACACGCCGTGGACGCGGGTGCTGCGGCCGGAACTGTCCTTGACCACGCCGCCGCGGGTGTACATCCAGCGCAGCTCGCCGCTGCCATGGCGGCGGATGCGCAGTTCGATGTCGAGCTGCGCGTCCGCCAGCGCCACCGCCTCCAGTTTCGAGGTCAGCATGACCAGGTCTTCCGGCACCACCATGCTGCTCCATTGCGCGCTGGTCAGCATGGCCTGCTCGGCCGGATAACCGAGCAGCACCGCCATGCGCGGCGACAGCGTGCAGTTGCCGCTGGCAAGGTCGATTTCCCATTTGCCGATGGCGCCGGCCTCGGCGGCGAAACGATGGAATTCCTCGCTTTCGCGCAGCGCCGCTTCGGCCTGCCTGCGCTGGGTCAGGTCGACCGTAACCGCCAGCAGCGAACGCGGGCGGCCCTGGTCGTCGTCGAGCCGGGTCAGCGCGCTGTTGCAGAAGATGATGCTGCCGTCGCGGCGCAGGTAGCGCTTGTCCAGCGCAACCTGCTCGACCTGTGGGCCGCCGGCCAGCAGGCGCCGGACCGCATCCATGCTGGGCGGCACGTCGTCGGGATGGGTGACATCGGCGATGCTGGCTCCCAGCAGTTCCTGGCGCGAGCGGCCCAGCATCTGGCAGATGGTGTCGTTGACGCGCAGGAAGCGGCCGTCCAGCGCCAGTTCCGACAGGCCGGCGGCGGCGCGCGAAAAGATCGCCGAGAGCCGTGCCTCGCTGTCGCGCAGGGCCTGCTCGGCCTGGCGCCGGGCGCGCGTCTTTTCCGTCACATTCACGCCGTAGCCGAGGAGCCAGGTGTTGCGGCCATCGGCGTCCACCAACGGCGAGTAGACCAGGTCGAGATAGGTTTCCTCGGGCGCGGCGCCGGGCGCGGATGCCAGCATGACGGCCATTTCGCGAACCACGAAGGGCTCGCCGCTGGCGCGCACCTGGGCCAGCATCGACTGGTAGCGCGCCGAGCCCAGTTCCGGCACGCTGTCGAACAGCGGCCGGCCGATCAGGTCGCGATGACCCACCATCCTGGTATAGGCCTCGTTGGCGAATTCCACCACGTAGGCCGGTCCGCGCAGCACATGCACGAAGGAGGGGGAGCGGCGGAATACTTCCTCCAGCAACTGCAGGCGGTCGGCATGCAGCACCGCGCTGCGCCGGGCGCGTTCGGCCTGCACCGCGCCGCCCTGGTCGGACTGGCCGGTGTCCTGCAGCAGGATCAGCATGCCGCCCAGGCCGCCATCCTCGGCCGGCACCGGCGTGCAGGTCATGCTGAACATGCCAGGCTCCTCGCTGTCGCCATGGAAGACGGGCAGCGACTGCTGGTGGAAGGTGCGGGACTGGCTGCGGCCGGTCAGCGTGTCGTGGATGGAGCTGGCCAGTTTCCAGCGCTGCGGCCAATGGCCGTGAAACGGCTGGCCCAGCATGTCCGGCGCGGCATGGCCGAGCAGGCTGCTGCAGGGATCGTTGAGGAACTGCACGAGGCGGTCGCCCCACAGCAGCACCGCCGGCACCGGCAGGCGCAGCAGCAAATCGACGGTGGCGCGCAATACGGGCGACCATGTCGCCACCGGACCGAGCAGGGTGCCGGCCCAGTCATGGTCGCGTATGCGTTCCCCCATCTCGCCGCCATCGGACGGCCAGATCGCATGATTGGTGTTATCAGTCTGCTTCATTTCATGGCGTACTTGTCTCGCTCGCCGGACGGCTGTGCAGGCGGGCGTGCGGCAGAACTCATCGCGACGCGTCATGCACTCGTACGCTCCTGAAAGCAATACAAGGCTTTCCGTAAAACGATACCGAAAAGCACATTGCTCTACAGTCAGTCTGGACTGCTACTTTTGGTGAAAGTTCCACCATTTCCTGTGATCATTTGTTCATGGAAAGTGCGCATCGGTTCATGGCAGCATGCCTGCGCATGGCAAGGCAAGGCGCCGCAGAACCGGGTCAGGAGGCTGCGGCGACCAGGCGCGCCAGCAGCGCGTCCAGCGCCGGATGCGGCGGCAGGCGGATGCCGAATGCGTCGGTGAGCAAGCGTCGCAGGGCGTCGGGCTGTTCAATCATGCTGACCGTGCTGCCGCCGGCTTCATGCACGGTGTAACGGTTGTTGAGCAGCGAATGGCGGCGGCCCGGCTCGGCCCGCGCCGCCATCAGCCTGCTGACGAAAGGCGATTGCGGATAGTGGGCGAGGTACCAGCTGGCCATCGCGAAATCGGGCGGCAGATGGGTGCGCAGGTCGAAGGCGTACAGCGCGCGCCAGCCCTCGGGCAGTTCGGCCTCGAGCTGGTAGCCGTCGTCGAGCGGCACCAGGCGAAAGCGGCCGTGCGGCGTGTGCTGCGGCAGGTGCGGCGCCAGCCGCAGCGGGGCCGAGAGCGTCATGCCGCCGAAGCCGGCATCGGCGATCCATGGCTCGCCGTCGAGCTCGACATGCAGCAGCATGTGGGTGCGCGGATTGACCACGCCCGGCGGCACATTCCACGCCACCCGCGCCGCCAGCGGGCGCACGACAAAGCCGATTCCGGACAGCGCATGCTGCAGCAGGGTGTTGTGCTCGAAGCACCAGCCGCCGCGGCCGCCGGCAAGCAGCTTCTGCCGCAGCGCCGGCAAGTCCAGCGCCACCTCCATGCCCAGCAGCGGCGACAGGTTTTCGAAGGGAATGGCGTCGACATGCAGCGCGTGGATGGCGCGCAGCGTCGGCAGGTCGGGGCCGGGCCGCGGGCCGCGATAGCCGATGCGGCGCAGGTAGGCGTCGAGTTCGGGGCTTGCATGTGGCATGGGCCGTCTCCTTTGATAGCCGGCGCTGTGAGGGCCGGTTGGCCTGCGCCGGATACATGCGGTCATTCTCGGGAATTCAGCCTGGCAGGGCTTGGAAATTGCCGGGGTGGTATGGCATTCTCTCCACCCTTTCCAAAAAGAATATCCGCCATGACAACCTCCATGAAGCTCCGCATCCTTCCCCTCATTGTATCGGCCGCCTTTTGCACGGCCGCTTTCGCCGCGCAGGCACAGCCGCTCGAACCGGTGCTGGCGCAGGCCAAGCAGCACAAGGCGCCGCTGCTCGAGACCCTGAAGGAACTGTGCAATATCGAATCCGGCAGCCGCGACCTGGAAGGCCTGGACAAGGTCGCCAACCTGATCGCCGGCCGCCTCAAGGCGCTGGGCGGCGAGGTGCAGCTAGTCGACGTGAGCAATGACATCTACCGCATGCAGGACACGCCGGAAAAGGTGGGACGCGTGGTGCGCGCCACCTTCAAGGGCCGCGGCACGAAGAACATCATGATGCTGGCCCACATGGATACGGTGTACCTGAAGGGCATGCTGGAGAAGCAGCCGTTCCGCGTCGATGGCGACAAGGCCTACGGCCTGGCGATCGCCGACGACAAGCAGGGCATCGCCACCATCATCCACACGGTGGCGATGCTGAAGGAACTGAAGTTCGACGACTACGGCACCCTGACAGTCCTGATCAATGCCGACGAGGAGATCAGCTCGCCGGGCTCGCGCAAGCTGATCGCCAAGCTGGGCGCGGAGCATGACGTGACGATGTCCTTCGAGTCCTCGCGCAGCAACTCGGACAAGCTCTCGCTGGCCACCGCCGGCATCGGCGCGGTCACGCTCGACGTGCAGGGACGCGCCTCGCATGCCGGCTCGGCGCCGGAGAAGGGCGTCAACGCGCTGTATGAAATGGCGCACCAGGTCACGCAGATGAGCAAGCTGTCCAACACCGAGACCGGCGTGAAGATGAACTGGACGCTGGCCAAGGCCGGCACCAACCGCAACGTGATCCCGGACCAGGCGCAGGCCGAGGCCGACGTGCGCGTGCTGCGCGCGGCCGACTACGACGGCATCGAGCGCCAGGTGCAGGAGCGCAGCGCGCAAAAGCTGCTGCCGGAGTCCAAGGTCACGGCCATCTTCGAACGCCGCCGTCCGCCGCTGGAAGCATCGGCCGCGTCCAAGGCGCTGGCGTCCCATGCGCAGGCGGTCTACCGCGAGATCGGCCGCGAGCTGGTGGTCGATCCGGTGGCCGAAGGCGGCGGCACCGATGCCGCATTCGCCGCGCAGGGCAACAGCCGCGCCGTGGTGGAGCGCTTCGGCCTGCAGGGCTTCGGTGCGCACACCAAGGATGCCGAATATATCCTGGTCGACAGCATCGAGCCGCGCCTGTACCTGGCTGCGCGCATGGTGATGGACGTGGCGGCCGGCAAGGTGAAGTAAGCCCGTCGCACTGCGGCTGCAAGGACCCGCGATGCGGGCCTGGCAGCCGCTGTCATGCTGCCGATACAATGCGGTGATCCAATCGGTCATGGGAATGCTTCTTGCATCGGCATGAAGCGTTTTCCTGCCTCACCTGACACCGGAGCACAGCATGCTGACACCGCAATTCATTGCCACTACCCGCTTCGACGATCCGGACGCCGCGCTCGAACAGGTGCGCACCATCTACGACAACGGCATACGCCACCTGCGCCATCATCTGCAGGACTTCATCCGCGGCGACAACCTCTCCACCGCCGTGCGCGCCTGCTATCCCTTCGTGCGCATCCATACCGATACCCGCATGCCGACCGACTCGCGGTTGTCGTACGGCTTCGTGGCCGGGCCCGGCACCTATGAAACCACGCTGACGCGGCCGGACCTGTTCGGCAATTATTACCGGGAGCAGTTCAGGCTGCTGCTGAAGAACCATGGCGCCCAGAACGTGCAGATCGAGGTCGGCACCAGCGCCCAGCCCATCCCGGTGCATTTTTCCTTTGCCGAGCACGACCATGTGGAAGCCGACATGCCGGCCGACCGGCTGCAGCGCATGCGCGACCTGTTCGACCTGCCGGACCTGGCAACGATGGACGACGGCATCGCCAACGGCACCGACGACATACCGCCCGGCCGGCCGCAGCCGCTGTCGCTGTTTACCGCGCCGCGGGTGGACTACTCGCTGCAGCGGCTGCGCCATTACACCGGCACCGCGCCCGAGCATTTCCAGAACTTCGTGCTGTTCACCAATTACCAGTTCTACATCGATGAATTCATCAAGCTCGGCCAGGAGATCATGTGCAGCCCGATGAAGGACGCGGATGACTACATCGCCTTCGTCGAGCCGGGCAACCTGGTGACCCGCCGCGCCGGCCAGCCGGCCGGTCCGAACGACGAGCGCGGCATGGCGCCGCCGCGGCTGCCGCAGATGCCGGGCTACCACCTGGTGCGAGCCGATGGCAGCGGCATCACCATGGTCAACATCGGCGTCGGCCCGGCCAATGCCAAGACCATCACCGACCATATCGCGGTGCTGCGGCCGCATGCCTGGCTGATGCTGGGCCACTGCGCCGGCCTGCGCAACACCCAGCAGCTGGGCGACTATGTGCTGGCCCATGGCTATGTGCGGGAAGACCATGTGCTGGATGAAGACCTGCCGCTGTGGGTGCCGATTCCGCCGCTGGCCGAGATCCAGCTGGCGCTGGAGCAGGCGGTGGCCGACGTCACCTGCCTGACCGGCTACGAGCTCAAGCGCATCATGCGCACCGGCACCGTGGCCAGCACCGACAACCGCAACTGGGAACTGCTGCCGCAGCGCACGCCGGAGCGCCGCTTCAGCCAGAGCAGGGCAGTGGCGCTGGACATGGAAAGCGCCACCATCGCCGCCAATGGCTTCCGCTTCCGGGTGCCCTACGGCACGCTGCTGTGCGTGTCCGACAAGCCGCTGCACGGCGAGATCAAGCTGCCCGGCATGGCCAATGTGTTCTACCGGCAGCGGGTGGACCAGCACCTGCGCATCGGCATACGGGCCGTGGAGCTGCTCAGGGAAAGGCGGGTGGACAGCCTGCACAGCAGGAAGCTGCGCAGCTTCGCGGAAGTGGCGTTTCAGTAAGGGCAGGCGGCCTTGCCGGCCGGCCGCTTCAGCGGGTGCTTTTCCTGCGGCGCCGTTTTGGCGCCGGCTTACCGGTCAACGCGCTGGTCCAGGCTTCGGTCATCTGGCGGGCGCTCTTGCTGACCGCGGTCGATGCCTGCCGTTTCGCCTCGGCCGCAACGCGGCCACGGGCGGCGCCGGCCATGGCGTTGGCGCCGGAAAGCCACATGCTCATGAAGGGGTTTTTCTTGCCCCAGGGATTTTTCATCGCGCCACCCCGATCGAATCGTATGACGGTCAGAAAGGCGGGGAGACGCTTGGTTCCCCGCTGTTTGTTGCGCTGCGACAGACGATCAGAACTCTTCCCAGCCATCCGCCGGCGCTGCTGAAGGACGCGGCCTCGCCGGCAGGGCGGCCGGCGCTGCGGTGCGCGCCGGCGCGATGGCGGCCGACGTTGCCTGCGTTGCCTGCCTGGCTGGCGGCACGGCCGGGCTACCCTGGTCAAGCCGGAAAGCGCTGACCACGCCCACCAGCGCCGAGGCCTGCTCCTGCATCGAACCGGCCGCTGCCGCCGCCTGCTCCACCAGCGCTGCGTTCTGCTGCGTCACCTGGTCCATCTGCGCAATGGCCTGATTCACCTGCTCGATGCCGGCGCTCTGCTCATTACTGGCTGCGGTGATCTCGGCCATGATGTCGGTCACCCGCTGCACGCTGGCCACCACTTCCCGGATCGTGCCGCCGGCCTGCGCCACCAGCCGGCCGCCGGCCTCGACCTT
>Ga0308161_1003221_pt1 | contig 16085 bp, 11 predicted proteins | sample PhyFR2_FD_201034 | JGI IMG/M metagenome (GOLD analysis project Ga0308161, IMG submission 201034) | Phyllosphere microbial communities from UC Gill Tract Community Farm, Albany, California, United States - DLSLF.R2 | ecosystem: Host-associated > Plants > Phyllosphere > Unclassified | place: USA...
CCAGCTGCTGGACAACTTCGCCGGCTATGCGCGCCCGTGCGCGGGCCGCGACGCGCTCGTCTGCTACGCGATGAAGGCCAACTCCAACCTCGCGATCCTCGACCTGCTGGCGCGCGAAGGCGCCGGCTTCGACATCGTCTCGGGCGGCGAGCTGCTGCGCGTGATCGCGGCCGGCGGCGACCCGGGCAAGGTCATCTTCTCGGGCGTGGGCAAGACCGCGGCCGAGATCGCGCTGGCGCTGGAAAAGGGCATCCTGTGCTTCAACGTCGAGTCGATCCCGGAACTGCACCGCATCAACGAAGTCGCCGGCCGCATGGGCAAGCGCGCGCCGGTGTCGCTGCGCGTGAACCCGAACGTCGACCCGAAGACCCACCCGTACATCGCCACCGGCCTGAAAGCCAGCAAGTTCGGCGTCGCGTTCTCGGACGCGCTGGCAACCTACCGCACCGCGGCGCAACTGCCGCACCTGGACGTCGTCGGGATCGATTGCCACATCGGCTCGCAGCTGCTGGACGACGCGCCGCTGCTGGAAGCGCTCGACAAGCTGATCGAGCTGGTCGACGCCCTGGGCGAGGAAGGCATCCACATCCATCACCTGGACGTGGGCGGCGGCCTGGGCATCGACTACGGCACGGGCGAAGACTCGCCGGTACCGATCGCGCACTACGTCGAGCGCGTGTTCGCGCGCGTGGACGCGTGGCGCGCGCAGAAGCACGGCGGCCGTCCGATCAAGGTGATCTTCGAACCGGGCCGCTCGATCGTCGGCAACACGGGCGTACTCTTGATGTCCGTCGAATTCCTGAAGCCGGGCGAGGAAAAGAACTTCTGCGTCGTCGACGCCGCCATGAACGACATGGCCCGCCCCACGCTGTACCAGGCGTGGATGGACGTCAAGCCGGTCGTGCGGCGCACGGGCGAAGCGGTCACCTACGACCTCGTCGGCCCCGTCTGCGAATCGGGCGACTGGCTGGCGCGCGACCGCACGCTGGCCGTCGAGCCGGGCGACGTTCTTGCCATGATGGCCGCCGGCGCGTACGGCTTCACGATGGCCTCGAACTACAACACGCGCGGCCGCGCGGCCGAGGTGCTGGTCGACGGCGACCGGGTGCACGTCATCCGCCAGCGCGAGAATCCGGCCGACCTGTTCGCGCTGGAGTCGATGGTGAGATAAGGAGAGTTTTCGGGCCGTGTCCGAATGCTAAGATCGCCGGTTTTTGCCACCGGAGAACCGCATGCACGCGCCCGATGCTTCCCCTCTTTCCGCCGAAGCGCCGCCGCCCCTGCCCCGGGTCGGCGCCTGGCGTATCCTGCTGGGCCTGATTCAAGGCCTGCTCCTCTATGTCCTGTTCCACGCCACGACGGGCAAGACCTGGCCGGCCACCCAGCCGCTGGTGTTCGCGCCCCTGGTGCTGACCGCATCCTTCGTACCGCCGCTCCTGATCTCCGGATTCGGCCACCTGGACCGGCGCCGGCTCGTGCTGTGGGGCGTGTGCGCGGCGCTGCTGCTGGCGGCGCTGGGCGACTACGACATCTGGCGCAGCGCCGACCTGCCGCTGCCCGGCGAACCCGGCAACGTGCACCGTGAGCTCTTCCCCTCGGGGCGCCTGTGCCTGTTTGCCGCCGCGGGCTTCTTCATCGCCCACACGCTGGTGCTGGCCGCCGTGCGCGACGGCCGCCGTATCGCCGCCTACGCCACCTATTTCGACACCGCCTGGCAGCTCGGCGTGCAGCTGGCCTTCAGCGCCCTGTTCACCGGCATCGCCTGGCTGATGCTCGCGCTCGGTGCCGCGCTGTTCAACCTGGTCCACCTGCCCTTCCTCGGCAAGCTGCTGCAGGAATCCTGGTTCGCGATTCCCGTCACGACGTTCGCCTTCGCCTGCGCGCTGCACCTGACCGACGTGCGTCCCGCCATCGTGCGCGGCATCCGCGGCCTGCTGCTGGTGCTGCTGTCGTGGCTGTTGCCCGTGACCGTGCTGCTGATCGGGGGCTTCCTGGCCACCCTGCCCTTCACCGGCCTGGCGCCGCTGTGGGACACGCGGCATGCGGCCTCGGTACTGCTCTCCGCGGCCGCCACCTTCGTGCTGCTGATCAACGCGGCCTGGCAGCAGGGCGAGGACGAGCGCGCGGTCGCGGGCGTCGTGCGCGTGGCCGCGCGCGGCGCCGCCCTGCTGGTGGCGCCGCTCGTGCTGATCGCGATCTACGGGCTGTTCCTGCGCGTGCGCGACTACGGCTGGAGCCCCGACCGCATCGACGCCGCCGCCTGCATGCTGGTGGCGGCCTGCTACGCGGCCGGCTATTTCCGGGCGGGCCTGCGCCCCGGCTGGCTGCCGCTGCTGGCCCGGGTCAACATCGGCACCACGTTCGTCACCCTCGGCGTCCTGCTGGCGCTGTTCTCGCCGCTGCTCGATCCGGCCCGGGTCTCGGTGGCCAGCCAGGTCGCGCGGCTGGCGGCGGGCCAGGTCAAGCCCGATGCCTTCGACTTCGACTTCCTGCTCTTCCGCAGCGAGCGCTTCGGACGCGCGGCACTCGACCGGCTCGAGCGCATGCCGCTGCCCGATGCCGACAATGTGCGGCGCCGCGTCGCCGCCGTGCGCCGCAAGGCACACCGCTGGGAAGAGAAAGAGGAGGAGTCGGGACCGCTCGACCTGGCGGCCAACCTGCACGTGCATCCGGAGGGCGCGCGCCTGCCGGCCACGTTCGTGCGCACCGACTGGACCAACAATAAACAGGAGGTCAACATGTATCCCAGTTGCCTGTACGTGCCCGACCAGGACTGCGACGTCGTCCTGCTCGACGTGACGGGCGACGGCAAGCCGGAAGTCCTGGTGTTCGACCGGACCGCACACCCCGTGTCCTACCTCGGGGTTGCGCTGCAAGAAGATGCGCAAGGCCGCTGGTCGGCGCTGGCCCGGGTGACGGCACCGGACCCGGTGTGTCCGAAGGTGGGCACCGCCCTGGCCGCCGGCAAGGTCGGCACGACCCCGCCGGTGCTGGCGGACCTGCTGGTCGGCGGCGTGCGGGCCCAGCTGGAACGGGTCAGGCCGGAGCCGTGCGCGCAGGCGGCGCGCTGAGTGCCATACGGCCGGGCCATGCGTTTCACCCGGGTCCCGGCCTGCGCCGGGACGACGTTGCCACCAGACCGTTTTACTCGCGCCTGCGCGAGCGGTCGTCCGGCCACATCTGCGCCGCGCATGCGGCCGCCTGGTCGCTCCAGCGCCCGCCCAGGTCGAGGCAGCGCTCCAGCAGGTCCGAGCGCGGGCGCCCCATGCCGAAAACGAGCACGAGGGCCAGTACCACGACGATCACCAGCGCGAGGGGCCACTTCATGTCAGGCAGTATGCATCAGGGTCCCCGGTCATGAACGCACGGATGCCGGCTGGGCGGTTTTGTCGGTCCGCGTGCGGCGGAGAGTCCACCAGACGCGCAGCAGCAGGAGCACCGCCACGACGCTGCCCCAGACGATGGGCTGCTCGAAGTTGTGCTTGCCCGCCTTCATCCACCAGTAGTGCAGGATCGCCAGCGGCGCGATCGCGTAGATCAGCTTGTGCAGCCGGCCCCAGTTGCGGCCGAGGCGCTTGATCATCGCGTTCGTGCTCGTCGCCGCCAGCGGGATCAGCAGCACGAAGGCGGCGAAGCCGACCGTGATGAACGGACGCTTGAGCACATCCTTCCACATGGCCGCCACGTCGAATCCATGGTCGAACCACAGGAACGTCGTGAAGTGCAGCAGCGCGTAGAAGAACGCGTACAGGCCGATCATGCGGCGCAGCCGGACGACCCAGTTCCATCCCGTCAGGCGCCGCAGCGGCGTGACGGCGAGCGTCGCGCACAGCAGGTACAGCGCCCAGTCGCCGCTGCCGTGCGTCAGGAACTCGACCGGGTCGACGGGCACGCCCGTGCCCACCAGCCACGCCATGCGCAGGAACGGCAGCAGCGCCAGCACGAACAGGGCGGCCTTGAGCGCCTTGAACTGCCGGGGGGACGGATTGAACGCCATGCGCCGCCCCGTCAGAAGAACTTCTTGAGATCCATGCCCGCGTACAGCGAGGCGACCTCGTTATAGCCGTTGAACATCAGCGTCTTGCGCTTCGGGGTGAACAGGCCGCCCTCGCCGATGCGCCGCTCCGACGCCTGCGACCAGCGCGGGTGGTCGACGTTCGGGTTCACGTTCGAATAAAAACCGTATTCCTCGGCCGCGATGCCGTTCCACGCCGTGCGCGGCTGCTCGCGCACGAAGCGGATCTTGACGATCGACTTGGCCGACTTGAAGCCGTACTTCCACGGCACGACGATGCGCACGGGCGCGCCGTTCTGGTTCGGCAGCACCTGGCCGTACATGCCGACCGTCAGCAGCGCGAGCGGATGCATGGCTTCGTCCATGCGCAGGCCCTCCACGTACGGCCAGTCGAGCACGCGGCTCTTCACGCCCGGCATCTGGCTCTTGTCCGCGAGGCTCGTGAATTCGACGTACTTGGCGTTGCCGGTCGGCTCGACCTGGCGGATCAGGTTCGACAGCGAATAGCCGACCCACGGAATGACCATCGACCAGCCCTCGACGCAGCGCAGACGGTAGATGCGCTCTTCCAGCGGCGCCAGTTTGACCAGGCGGTCGAGGTCGAGCGTCATCGGCTTCTTGACCTCGCCTTCGATCTGCACGGTCCACGGCCGCGTGCGCAGCGTGTGCGCGTTGGCGGCCGGGTCGGCCTTGTCGGTGCCGAACTCGTAGAAATTGTTGTAGCGGGTCGCGTCTTCGAACGGGGTCTGCTTTTCGTTCGTCGAAAAGGCGGGGTTGCGCGTGGCCGGCAGCTTTTGCACCGCCCCCTGGGCGAAGGCTTCGCGGTTGGCCATTTCCCACAGCGAGGAGCCGACGACGGCACCGGCCGCGACGCGGGCCAGGAATGCGCGGCGGCCTTCATAGACCTCGCGCGGCGTGATTTCGGACGGGAACGGCAGATCGATGCCGTTCGGATTTTTTCTGATCAACATGGCGGCTCCGGCAGGAAAGAGCGCGATTCGCGGAGAGCGTTTCGCGCTCGACATGTCAACCTTACCTTATCTGCTGGGACAGGGTCGTCCGGACGGCGGTTTGTTACCAATTCCCCGCCACCGACATAAACGAACACATTACAGCTTGCCGTACGAGTGCAGGCCGGACAGGAACATGTTCACGCCCAGGAAGGCGAACGTCGTCACGACGAGGCCGACCAGCGCCCACCACGCCGCCGCGCGGCCGCGCAGGCCGGACATCAGGCGCATGTGCAGCCAGGCCGCGTAGTTGAGCCAGACGATCAGCGCCCACGTTTCCTTCGGATCCCACGACCAGTAGCCGCCCCACGCCTCGGCCGCCCACAGCGCCCCCAGGATCGTGGCGACGGTGAAGAACGCGAAGCCGACGGAAATGGCCTTGTACATGACGTCGTCCAGCACCTCCAGCGCCGGCAGGCGGTCGGCCAGGATGCCGTGCGACTTCAGCAGGTAGGCCGCGCCGACCATGGCCGCCAGCGCGAACGTGCCGTAGCCGATGAAGTTGGCCGGCACGTGGATCTTCATCCACCAGCTTTGCAGCGCGGGCACCAGCGGCTGGATCTCGGCGGCGCTGCGCGCGACCGTGTACCACAGCAGGAAGCCGACGGCGGCCGAGATCACGAGCAGCACGAACGCGCCCAGCTGGCGCGTCCGGTAGCGCTCTTCGTAGTACAGGTAGAACAGCGCCGTGATCAGCGAGAACAGGATGAACACTTCGTACAGGTTCGAGACCGGGATGTGGCCGACGTCCGCGCCGATCAGGTACGACTCGTACCAGCGCACCATCATGCCGGTGAAGCCCAGCACGACGGCGGCCCAGCACAGCTTCGAGCCGACGCTGGCGCCGAACGGCGAGCGCGCCACCAGGCCGCCCCAGTAGAACACGGTCGAGAACACGAACATCGCGCTCATCCACAGGATCGCGGACTGGCTCGACAGCATGTATTTCAGGAAGAATTTCTGGTTGGCCGCGTCCAGCGTGCCGCCGTACTGGTGCGCCGCCCACAGGCTCAGCACCGCCACCAGCGGCATCAGCCAGCGCACCGGCTTGAACGTCCAGCCGACGAAGGCGAAGGTGGGCGCGGCCAGCACGAGGATCGCCTGTTCGTAGACGTCCATGTAGGCGCCGAAGCGCTGCAGCGCGAACAGCGCGGCCGCCAGCAGGCCGGCGCCGAACAGCCAGTCGACGGCCGTCAGGCGCCTGAAGAAGCCGGGCGGCCGGGTGTAGGCCGCGGTGCCCCCGGTGGTGCCCGCGGTGGTACCCTTGGCGCGCGCTTGCGATGCGGAAGAAATGTCCATGTGTGTCTCCTTGTTGCTGACTCGTGTAGCTTACGCCGATTGTGGCAGCCTGTTTTTCAGGTCTTCGAATTCGCGCTCGAAGTCGAGCGTCCTGCGTTGCGTGCTCATCGCCATCAGCGCGTGCGCGCCGCCGTCCGGGGCCGTCTTGACCCAGACCCAGACGCGCCGCTCGCGGATGTAGAACATGGCGAAGATCCCCAGCACCAGCAGCAGGCAGCCGACGTACACCACCTTCTTGCCGGGCGAGCGCGTCACCTGCAGCACGGACGCCTTCACTTCCTTGAAGTCGTCCAGCGCCAGGTACACGGGCGCGCCGTAGAAAAAGCTGTCGGACAGCGCGTTCGTCGCCTGCTGCAGGAAGCGGCCGTGCGTCTCGGTCGGCGTCATGGCCGCCTCGCCGGCGCGCGCGCGCGCCGCCTGCCACAGCTCCCACATGGCGCCGTTGAGCATCTTCATGAAGACGTTCGCCGCCTTTTCCTGCTCGGCCGCCGGAATGCGTTCGAGGAATTGCGAGACGGCGAGGTAGCCCCCACGCTTGCCGTCGCCGGCGAAGATCGCCAGCGTCTTGGCGGCCGATTCCTGCAATTGCGTGGCGAGGGTCCCGCCCGTGTCGCCGGGCGGCAGCGCGCGCGCGGCATAGCGGCGCGCCGCTTCCTCGCGCAGCGACGGATCGGCGAGCGCGGCGCGCAGGCGCATCCACTCGCCCACGCCGTGCCCGTCGTCGGCCGGGATGCGCAGGAAGCTGAAGGCGTCGTTCACGTCGCTGCGCACGCCGGCCAGGAACACTTCGTGGCCTTCCAGGGTCACGGGCTGCATGTAGTTCAGGTATTCGCGCGCCTGGCCGGTCTTGTCGCGCAGGCGGTACTGCACGCTGGGGCCGACGTTCTTCAGGTCCTTGCTGCCCGCGTTCTTCGCGGCCGAGCCCGAGTGTTCGGACAAGGTCCGGGCAAACTGTTCTTCGAAACTCTTATCCTTGGCGACCGCGCGCGCATCGTTGTTCTGGCTCGTGTTCTCGACGTTGAACGGGCGGAAGCCCGACCATTCGATCGAGTACGCCTCGTCGCCCTGCTTCAGCGGCGTCGCGTTGCCGACCTCGCCCTCGATGGCGAACGGCTTGTCGCCCGCGCCCGCCATCGGCCAGCCCGTCAGCTTCAACCGACTGCCGCCATCCTCGAAGCTGGACTGGTACACGGCCACGCCGCGGTAGATCAGCGGCTGGTTGACCTTGATCGTGGCCGGGAAGGTCTTGCCGGTCTCGTGGTCGCGGATCACGACGTCGCTGGCGAACAGCTTCGGCATGCCCGTCGAGTAGAAGTCGATATGGAATTTCTTCAGCTCGATCGTGAACGGCAGGTCCTGCACGAGCACGCCGTCCGCCTGCTGGATCAGCGCCGTGTCGCTGGCCTGGCCTTCCGGGATCAGGGTATTGCCGCGGAACGTCGGATTGCCCAGGCCGAGCCGGTGCTGCGGGGCGATGGCGGAAATCAGGCCGGTGCCGGCATACGGCGTCTTACCGAGGAACCATTGCTGGAAGCGGATCGGGAGGTTCGAATCGAGCAGGCCGCCCAGCAGGATCACGATGATCGCCGTGTGCGCGAAGATGTAGCCGAACTTGTTGCCGGCGCCTTTCTTGGCGGCGACGAGCACGCCGTTGCCCTTGTCGACCATCTTCGTCCGGTAGCCGGCGTCGGCGAGCCGGTTGGCGGTCTGCTGGGCCAGCGGGACCGCGGCCAGCGGCGCCGTCCATTCCTCGCGGTGATGGAAATTGCGCAGCGATTCCTCGCGCACGGACTCGCGCCAGCTGCGCATGTCGCGCAAAAATTTCGGCGCATTGCGCGCGACGCACAGGCCCGTCGAGACGATCAGGAACGCGAGGATCAGCACGAACCACCAGGCCGAATACACCGTGTACAGGCTCAGCTTGCGGAACACCTCGAACCAGAACGGGCCGAACTGGTTCACGTAATCCGCCATGCCGCGGTCCTGCTGCAGGATGGTACCGATGATGGCGGCGATCGCGATCATGACCAGCAGGGTGATCGCGAAGCGCATCGAGGACAGCAATTCGACCGCGTCGGCCAGGCCGCGCCGCCGCGTTTTCAGTTCGATTCCGGTGGTGCTCATTGTCTTTCGTTCTCGACACACAACCCGGCGAGGATACAACAAAAGGGCGCACCGCTTGCGCGGCCGCCCTTCCCTGTTGTGTATCCCCGCCGGTCGTTTTATTGTAGGCGGTTCATTGTAGGCCGATGGATCGGCTCTGTTATCTCGGTCCGGCGATACCGGCCATGATTTGTCGACTGCGTATTACTTCAGGCCGGCGATGTAGTCGGCCACGGCTTTCATTTCCTCGTCGGACAGGCGCTTGGCCAGCGTCGTCATCTGCACGCTGTTGCTGCGTCCGCCCGCCTTGAATGCCTGCAGCTGGGCGAGCGTGTAATCCTGGTGCTGGCCCGCCACGCGCGGATACTGGGCCGGGATGCCGGAGCCGGTGGCGCCGTGGCAGCTGGCGCAGGCGGCCACGCCGCGGTCGGCGATGCCGCCGCGGTAGATCTTGCGACCCAGTTCCAGGGTGTCCTTGTTACGCGCGGCGCCCTGCTTCGGCTGCTGCGTCGCCAGGTAGGCGGCGATGTTCTTCTTTTCCTCGTCGCTCAGCATCTTGGCGTACGTCGTCATCACGGGCTGGTTGCGGGCCGGCGTCGTGAAGTCGACGAGCTGCTTGTGGAGGTACGTGTCGATCTGGCCGGCCAGCTTCGGATTCGTGTTGATGGTCGAATTGCCGCCGGCGCCGTGGCAGGAGACGCAGGCCGGCAGGCCGCGCGCGTTGTCGCCGGTGTCGTACAGGGAACCGCCCTTGGCCGGATCGGCCTTGGCGGCAGCCGGGGGCGCGTGGGCCGCGTCCGCTGCAAGAGCGCTGCCCATGACGAGGAAACTGGCCAGCAAGGACTTCACGATCGCCGCGCACGCGGCCGGTTGGAACACACGATTCATTCAAGCACCCTGAAAAAGTCAATAATCAAGACCGGTAGGTCCCTCTTGCAGTTGCAGTGCAGCGGTCATGCTCGTGCCCCCGCGCCGGCGCATCGGCCGAAAGGCTGGCCGGCGACAGGTAACTCCCTATTGTACAATAGCCGTTGTTTCCCGCCTTCATTTCGTTGTCTTTTTCGCTTCACTCCCCTCATGTCCAAACTCTGGCAAGCCCGTTTTTTCACGACCGTCAACCAGCTGCGGGATCTTCCCAAGACGCAGGTGCCGGAAATCGCCTTCGCCGGCCGGTCCAACGCGGGCAAATCGACGGCGATCAACATCCTGACGAACCAGAAGGGCCTCGCGTTTGCCTCGAAGACGCCGGGCCGCACGCAGCACATCAATTTCTTTTCGATCGGCGGCGCCCACGTGGCGATGCACCGCAAGGATCCGACCAAGGTCGAGGAAATCGAAGCCCTGCTCGTCGACCTGCCGGGCTACGGCTACGCGGAAGTGTCGGGCGACGCCAAGCTGCACTGGCAAAGGCTGCTGGGCGACTACGTGCAGCGCCGGGAACAGCTGGCCGCGCTCGTCCTGATCATGGATTCGCGCCGCCCGTTCACCGACCTCGACATCCAGATGCTGGAATGGTTCGCCCCGACCGGCAAGCCGATCCACTGCATCCTGACGAAGGTCGACAAGCTCAACCGCAATGAATCCGTCAATGCCCTGCGCCAGGCGCGGCAGGTGCTGGACAGCTATGTCGACGAGGAAGGCAACGGCTTCCCGTTCACCGTGCAGCTGTTCTCCGCGCTGAAACGCGTCGGCATCGACGAAGCCAACGACAAGATCATCGAACTGCTCGGCCTGGACCAGGCGCCGGAAGACGACGCCGGCACCGACGCCGCCGACCAATAATCCGCCAAGACCGCAGGAGCCCCCATGCCGATCATTACGCCTTCGCAATTCCCCGCCGTACGCATGCGCCGCATGCGCCGCGATGCGTTCTCGCGCGCCCTGATGCGCGAGCACACCGTCACCGCCTCCGACCTGATCTACCCCGTGTTCGTCCTGGACGGCCATAACCAGCGCCAGCAGGTCGCGTCGATGCCGGGCGTGGAACGCGTCTCGATCGATCTGCTGCTGAAGGTCGCCGAGGAAGCCGTCGCGCTGGGCATTCCGGTGCTGGCCCTGTTCCCGATGGTCGACGCGTCGTTCAAGACCTACGACGGCGTCGAGGCGACGAATCCGGAAGGCCTGATCCCGCGCGCCGTGCGCGAACTGAAGCGCCACTTTCCGCAACTGGGCATCATGACCGACGTCGCGCTCGACCCGTACACGACGCACGGCCAGGACGGCCTGCCGGACGAGAACGGCTACATCGTCAACGAAAAGACGATCGCCATGCTGACCCGCCAGGCGCTGGCGCAGGCCGAAGCCGGCGTCGACATCGTCGCCCCGTCGGACATGATGGACGGCCGCATCGGTGCGATCCGCGTCGCGCTGGAAGAGAAGGAACTGATCCACACGCGCATCATGGCCTATTCGGCCAAGTACGCGTCCGGCTACTACGGCCCGTTCCGCGAAGCCGTGGGCTCGGCCGCCAACCTGGGCAAGGCCGACAAGAACACGTACCAGATGGACCCGGCCAACACCAACGAGGCGCTGCGCGAAGTGGCGCTGGACATCGCCGAAGGCGCCGACATGGTCATGGTCAAGCCGGGCATGCCGTACCTCGACGTCGTGCGTCGCGTGAAGGACGAATTCAAGGTGCCGACCTTCGCCTACCAGGTCAGCGGCGAGTATGCGATGCTGCAGGCCGCGTTCCAGAACGGCTGGCTCGATCCGGACAAGGTCGTCATGGAGACGATGATGGCGTTCAAGCGCGCCGGTGCGGATGGCGTGCTGACCTATTTTGCGATGGATGTGGCGCGGCGGCTGAAGGCGAGCGCGTAACAAAGCCGTCCCACTGTTCTTCGAATGCCGTTCAGTCGAACTGAACGGCATTTTTTTTGCCCGCATGGGTACCTGCCCCCTCCTACCAGCCCATTTTAAGCACCTCGATTTAGCACTCAATCAAAATGACATTTGATTGGCAAATTGCGTCTTCTCGCAACATTACAAATTTGTAATTCGTGACATTTAGATAGGATTTTTAGATTTCCAGCCTTTAACATCCTTAGCGAATTAATCGCATAAATAGTGCTGCGTGAGTTTTCTGGAGCCTGTGCCCGAGATGGGGATCGTCTGTGCGCCACGCTGCTTTTCCGGGATTCTGTTTGGTGAAAAACCCGGTCGGCACGCCCATGCCGGCCGGTTGCCGTTTCAAGGCCGTTCACCCTTTTTCGCGCTTTCTTATGTCTTCTCTTCCCAACGATTCCCGCACGTCCCCCTACCGCTGGCTGATCCTGGCCGTCGCCACGCTCCTGCAGGCGGGCGCCGCGTTCGTCACGCAAGGCATCGCCGTGCTGGCCGGGTATCTGCAAAAGGACCTGCACCTGTCCGCCACGCAGGTGGGCCTGATGATCACCGCGTCGACCGTGGCGCCGATCTTCACCCTGCTGTTCGTCGGCGACCTGCTCGACCGGAAATCCGAACGGGCCATCATCGGCGCGGGCATGGTGATCATGGCCATCGGCCTCGCGGGCGCCTGCGTCGCGCCCGGCTTCCTCGCCTTGTGCGCCGCGCTGGTCGTGATCGGCATGGGCTACAGCACCGTGCAACCGGGCGGGAGCCGGTCGGTGTCGCAATGGTTTCAAAGCCACCAGCTGGGCATCGCGATGGGCATCCGGCAGGCGGGCCTGCCGCTCGGCGGCGCGGCGGCGGCGGCCGCGTTGCCGTTCCTCGTGGGCGTGCGCGACTGGCGCGCCGCCTTCCTGTTCAGCGTCGCCGTCGTGTTGGCGTCCGGCCTGCTGTTCTGGGCCGTCTATCGGCCGCCGGTCCTGCCCGGCCGTCCCGCCAAGCGCGCCGTGCTGAGCGTGTTCTACCTCGTCCGGATGGTGCGCCAGCGGTGGATGCAGCGCGTCGTGTGGTCCGGCATGGCCCTCGTCGGCACGCAGTACGGCATCGTCGTGTTCCTGATGCTGTTCCTGCGCGACCGCTTCGGCATGCCGTTGCGCGAAGGCGGCTGGCTGTTGCTGGCGATCCAGCTGTGCGGCGGCGTGGGCCGCATCGTCCTGTCGGTCTGGAGCGACCGCTGCGGCAAGACGGGCAAGCGCTTCCTGCCGGTGACGGTCAGCATGCTGGTCACGTGCGTCGGCCTGCTCGCCCTCGTCGGCCTGCCCGTCGACGCGCCCCGGCCCTGGCTGTTCGGCCTGATCGCCGTGCTCGGCTTCTTCGCGCTGGGCTGGTACGGCCCGTGGGTCACCTATATCGCGGATTCCGCCCCGTCGGACAGCGTCGGCCTGGCCCTCGGCGCCGCGATGACCGTCAACCAGATCGCCATCGTGCTGACGCCGCCGGCGCTGGGCATGATCCACGACGCGACGCGCAGTTACGATGCCGTGTGGGGCACGCTGATCGGGTGGATCGTCGCGACGCTCGTGCTCCTGCACGTACTGGGCCGGATCCACGAACCGCGAGCGGCCGCGGCGGGCCGGCCGTAATCGGCGCGGCTTCCAGCGCGCCAGTTCCTTGGCCGTCTGCCCGCCGTACTTCATCTTGCCGTTGGGCGCGGCGCTGGCGGGCACGGACTTGATGCCGAGCGCGAGGCCGGTGAATTGATTGAACGTGGTCGGCGCCGGCCCGCGCATGCCGAACATGCAACGCCCGGATGATCGCCAAGACGCTTATCGCGGCGGTTTGTATTCCGGGAACATTTCCTTGTACAGGAAACTCATCAGCTCCTGCGTATCCTGCGGCCGCGCCGACAGGGTGACGACGCGGTTCAGGCGGTGCGAATCCCACTCGAAGTCGCCGGTCTTTTCCTTGCGGATCAGCTCGATCATCTTCTTGACGATCGCGGTCTCGATGTCCGGCTCGCTGCCGCGGTCGACCGTCACGGCCGTCAGCCAGCGGCGCTTGAAGTTCGGGTTCCAGCCGCGGAATTTCAGGTCGGCCGAGCTGAACGTCTTGTTGCTGATGCTGAACACGCCGCCCGTCTCGTTCGGATCCTGGCCGCCGCGGCCGTTGATGGCGGCGATGTTGGCGAGCGCGTTGCGGGTGCCGCGCGCGGCGGCGCTTTCCTCGGCCTGGTCGGTCTGCGCCGGCGCGCCGCGGCGCTTGCGCTGGGCTTCGATGTACGCCTGCATGTCGACTTCCTGCGGCGGCGCTTCCTTCTTTTCCTCTTTTTGCGGCTGCGGCTTTTCCTGCACCGGCTTTACTTCCGGCAGCGTGATCGTGTTCGGCAGCGGCGGCAGGGTCACGCGCGGCAGCGTCAGCTTGGGCGTCGGGGCCGCCTTCGACGTTTTCTTCGGCGCCTGTTCGGCCGGCTTGCTCGTCTGCTGCTGCGGCTGCGGCGGCAGCCAGACGACGGCTTCGCCGGCCTTGGGCGGCGCGTGCTTCTCGACCTTCGGCTGGAACAGCCAGATGGCCACCAACAGCAGGTGCAGCGCGACCGTGACGATCAGGCCGGTGCGATTGGGTCCCTTGCGACCATAGCCGACCACGTTCCGTCCGGGCAGCGGTTGCCCGCAATGTGCGCAGACATCGCTGTCGTCCAGGGCAATATGGGAATGGTCACGCAAAATAGTAACGCCCCGTCCGGGGACCGTAAAAGATTGACGCCGCAGTCTAACCTGTTTGGTTTCTCTGCGCACGCGGTGTCAGAGTCACAACCAGCTTACAAGCTGAGCGTATTAATGGTTGTTACAGTGTGTATCAACCTTTCCAGGCGGAATCGATCGATATGAAACGGTTTCCAATTCCATTTCACACCGATCGGCTGGAAATTTCCGTTCGTCAGGCCACTTTCGACAGCATGACCTTCGGTTCGTGCTCCATCTCGACGAGCTCTTCGTCCGTCATCGGTCCCGTGCCGCTGTAGCGGTCGAGGTACAGGTAGATCACCGGCGTGATATACAGCGTGATCACCTGCGAGAAGATCAGGCCACCGCACACGGCCAGGCCCAGCGGCTGGCGCAGCTCGGCGCCGGCACCGAGGCCCAGCGCGATCGGCAGCGCGCCCATCAGCGCCGCCAGCGTGGTCATCATGATCGGACGGAAGCGCAGGATGCACGCCTCGCGGATCGCCCGTTCCGGCGCCATGCCGCGCGTGCGCTGCGCGTCGAGGGCGAAGTCGATCATCATGATCGCGTTCTTTTTCACGATACCGATCAGCATCAGGATGCCGATGATGGCGATCATCGTCAGGTCCAGGTTGAACAGGCGCAGCGTCAGCAGCGCGCCCACCGCGGCCGACGGCAGGCCGGCCAGGATCGTGATCGGGTGGATGAAGCTTTCGTACAGCACGCCCAGCAGCACGTAGATGACGCCGACGGCCGCCAGGATCAGGATCAGCTGGCTCGACTGCGAATCCTGGAACACGGCCGCGTCGCCGCCGTATTTCGTGATGATAGCCGCGGGCAGCTTCATGTCGCGGCCCATCTGCTCGATGGCGGCGGTGGCGTCGCCGAGCGGCGCGTCCGGCGCGAGGTTGAACGACAGCGTGATCGCCTGCAGCTGGCCCTGGTGGTTGACGGCGATCGGGCCGACCGTGCGCTTGACGGTCGCCACGCTCGACAGCTGCACCAGCTGGCCGGTCTTGCTGCGCACGGACAGGCGCGACAGCGCGTCCTCGAACTGGCGGTCCTCGTTGGCCGTCTCCAGGATCACGTAATAGCTGGCCGCGCTCGAATAGATCGTCGACACCTGGCGCTCACCGAACGCCGCGTACAGCGCCGTGCGGATGTCGCCCAGCTGCACGCCCAGGAGGTTCGCCTTGTCGCGGTCGATGTCGAGCTTGGCCTGCAGGCCCTTGTCCTGCGTGTCGCTGGTGACGTCGCGGAACAGCGGATTGTTGCGCATGCGCTCGGTGTACTCGTTCGCCCACTGGCTGATGTCCGCGCCCGACACGCTCTGCAGCGTGTACTGGTAGCGGCTCTTGCTCTGGCGGCCGCCCAGCTGCAGGTTCTGCACCGGCGCCAGGTAGACGTTGATGCCGGCGATGGCGCGTGTCGACTTGCGCAGGCGGTCGACCACGGCCGGCATCTTGTCGCGCCTGGCATGGGGTTTGAGCACGATGAACATGCGGCCGTTGTTGCCGCCGCCGGAGAACGACGTGACGTCCTGCACGGCCGGGTCGTCATGGATGACCTTGGCCACCTGCGTCTGCAGGGTCACCATCGCGGACGAGGAGATGTCCTCGGACGCCTCGGTCGTCACGCGGATCTGGCCGATGTCCTCTTCGGGGAAGAAACCTTTCGGAATGGTCGTGTACAGCACGACGGTCAGCGCGAACGTCCCGAATGCCATCAACAGCACGACGAAGCGGTGCTTCAGCGCCACGTCCAGCGTCTTTTCGTAGCCGTTGCGCGTGGCCGTGAAGGCGCGCTCGAAATGGCGGCCGATGAAGCTCTTCTCTTCCGTGTGGTCGTGCCCATGCGCCGGGAGGAGGCGCGACGCCAGCATCGGCACCAACGTCAGCGAGACGGCCGCGGACACGAGGATCGCCAGGCCGACGATCACGGCGAATTCGTGGAACAGCAGCCCGATCACGCCCGGCATGAAGAAGATCGGGATGAACACGGCCACGAGCGAGACGGAAATCGAGACGATCGTGAAGCCCATCTCGCGCGAGCCGTCGAGCGCGGCGCGCATCGGCTTCTTGCCCATCTCGATGTGGCGCACGATGTTTT
>Ga0308161_1003224_pt1 | contig 16076 bp, 14 predicted proteins | sample PhyFR2_FD_201034 | JGI IMG/M metagenome (GOLD analysis project Ga0308161, IMG submission 201034) | Phyllosphere microbial communities from UC Gill Tract Community Farm, Albany, California, United States - DLSLF.R2 | ecosystem: Host-associated > Plants > Phyllosphere > Unclassified | place: USA...
ATCTTTCCATATTGATAGGCGATATTAATTAACTCCTCGATAAGTCCTTCATCGTCAGGCCAATCTAAAATAAAAGGAGGATATTGCGGCATATAAAAATCGGGGTTCATCTCTTGAATCATCACTTCAAGTTCTTTTTTTGTTTGAAGCAACAATTTGATAGAAAGAGGAGCTATTTCATTACGCTCATGACGTTCAATAGCATCAATAATTTTTTTAATTGCAATATTTATTAATTCACTTAGTGAAGCGCTCATAATAAACACCTATATTTTCAAGATTGTAAGACAAAGAGTTGCTCTGCTTCACCACTGTATTGAGTACCATATTTAGACTATGGTCCAGCTCTACCTCTAATCATTGTTGCCCCCGGTTTTATCTACCACTACTTAGTTCCTGTCATACTATTCCATTCCAGTAGCAATGGAAGGCAAGACCTGTTTTTTTGAAGGGTGAATGTTTCAAAATAATGATTGCGTCGCCCTTCATTTAAAAATTTGCTCAATCCCTCACCGATCCACCCACCCCAGCGGATTCGGTGCATACTGATAGAGGTTTAATCCCCCCGCCAGCCCCACCGGGTCCTGCTGCGTGAACCTGCCACAGTCCGGGTCGTAATACCGGAACAGATTATAGTGAAGTCCGGTTTACTCGCCACATCCCTGTGGCGCGCCCCTCCGGGGTTGCGCTACACGCATTCAAATTTGTTCCTGACAAATTTGTCCCGATCCAGGTACTGGCCCTGCATCCGCAGGTTCTGGGCACAGCCTGAGAGCTGCACCTCTCTTTCACTCAGCAGTTTGCCCCAGGCACTGTTCTGTGCTTCCCAGCACACCTGACCTTCGGCATCCGTGAGGCGTTCCGGCGTGCCGTTGGGCTGGTTGTGGAACCAGAAGATATCCGGCGCATTCACGCCGTCAATACGGGCCAGTGGCTCATGGCTGTGCGGGTCGCTGTAAACGTAGGTCGGCGGGACCTCATCCCGGATCTCCTGCAGCAGCCGGAACCCGTCCCACACAAAGCGGGTGGTGACCTCTTTTCCGTACTGCTGTCCTGCCAGCGTCCGGCGGCTGGTTTTGCTGATGCGGCGGCCCAGCGGATCGTAGCGGAAGCTGACCGTCACCTGCGGTCGGGTGCGGTCGCGCGGCTGGCTGATGACTTCCGGCACGGCATCAAGCGCAATGCTTAAAAGGTGCCCGCTGCCATAATAATGCCGCTTCAGCTTACACCCGTCCGGCAGTTTTACGGCAGTACGATTGCCCTGCGCGTCAATTTTTGACAGGACGTTATATTGTTAGGAACTATTTCAATGAAAACTGCCTAAAAATAATATCTCATTGCCAGTGATCCAGTAAATTTATCCACATTTCTTTTTCCCCTGGGATGACTTTAATATTATCTCTATTTTCTTTCACATATTCCATATATGTCTCATAAATAGCTCTTATTGTCACTGTCTTTTCAGAACGGGAGCCTTCAATCAAAGTTATTAACTCTTCTAAATACAATGGGGATTCCACTCTCGCGTTGAAAAAGAACTTGAGGTAATCAAGCACTTCATTGTATGAATGATAATCCATTTATTCCTCCGGAAGGATATTAACTTCGTCGAAATTAATCACACGTTTTTCAGCATGCATTTGTTCTACGCCTCCTCTGCCATACTGAGGATAAGCACTTGTAAATGGTTCTAAAGGCGCACCAATTTTATCCCCAAACATTCTTGGATGCCTTACTTGAGGCGTGCCATTTTCATAAAGTTGCAAAGAATCAAATGTTCCTCTAATTCTTGCGTCACTCCAAGATATATCCGCAGGTAAAGTTGGGTCAACTTTATCAGGTCCTTTAATCTGAAAAGCATCACGAGCAATTTTACCCGTTTCAAATTTTTCGAATCCAAAATACGTTACGGGAGCTTTTTTAGTTTCAAGAAGACCAGGAACCCACTTATCTAAAGTGCCATCATCATTTAAGTATCGAACATAACGGTAAGCAGTTGAAGGCATTGTAGAACCTGGCCCGTCAGGACCTACATAAAAATCAGGCTTTTGCTTACACAACCCCCACGGATCCACCCACCCCAGCGGATTCGGCGCATATTGGTAGAGGTTTATTCCCCCCGCTAGCCCCACCGGATCCTGCTGGGTGAACCTGCCGCAGTCCGGGTCGTAGTACCGGAACAGATTATAGTGAAGTCCGGTTTACTCGCCACATCCCTGTGGCTCGCCCCTCCGGGGTTGCGCTACACGCATTCAAATTTGTTCCTGACAAATTTGTCCCGATCCAGGTACTGGCCCTGCATCCGCAGGTTCTGAGCCTGGCCTGCAAGCTGCACCTCTCTTTCACTCAGCAGCTTACCCCAGGCACTGTTCTGTGCTTCCCAGCACACACGGCCTTCGGCATCCGTCAGCCGCTCCGGTGTGCCACTGGGCTGGTTATGGAACCAGAAGATGTCCGTGGCATTCACGCCGTCAATACGGGCCAGCGGCTCATAACTGGCCTGGTCGCTGTAGACGTAGGTCACCGGGACATCATCCCGGATCTTCTGCAGCAGCTGGAACCCCTCCCACACAAACCGCGTGGTGACCTCTTTTCCGTACTGCTGCCCTGCCAGCGTCCGGCGGCTGGTCTTGCTGATGCGCCTGCCCAGCGGATCGTAGCGGAAGCTGACCGTGACCTGCGGCCGGGTGCGGTCGCGCGGCTGGCTGGTGACCTCCGTCAGGCGGTGCTCGCCGTCGTAGCGGTAGTGCCAGCGGGTCCGGCCGTCGTCCTTCTCCACCGTGCGGCCGTGGATGTCGTAGCGCCAATGAATACCGTTCAGCTGCGTGATACGGTTAAAGCGTACCGTCTCTGCCGCCTTCCCGTCCAGCGGGTTACCCGCTGCATCCCACCGCCACTGCTCCCGGCCCGGCAGCGTGCCGTCCTGAGACAGCAGCCGCCCGGCGCTGTCGTACTGCCAGTGATACCCGCTGAACGGATCGTCGTCGCGCTCCTCGCGCACGGGGTTATTGCGGTAGTCGTAATCCCACCTGCGCGACCAGCGGCGCGGGGCCGGACGCTGCGCGCTGCCGGTAAAGACGTCCCGGCGGTGCAGGCGGCCGAGGCGGTCATAGCCGCTGCGGGTGGTGAGCAGCCCCTGGGTGCGGCTGACCTCCCGGTGCAGCTCGTCGCGGGTGAAGTCCGTTACCGCCAGGCCGTCAAGGGCGATGCCCAGCAGGTGGCCGCTACCGTACCAGTGCTGCTTCAGCTTACGCCCGTCCGGCAGCTGTAAGGATGTGCAGTTGCCGGAGGCGTCGTACTGCCACGCGAGTTCCCCGTGCTCACCTGTTTCGCGTGTCATGCGCCCCAGGGCGTCGTACTCATAGCAGAGCTCCTGCTCCGCCTCGCGGCTCCAGGCGTTCTCCGCCAGGGCGGGGTGCAGTGTAATCCGGCTTAAAAGCCCTGACGGGGTGTAATGGTAGCGGGTCTGGCCTTCCGGCGTGGTACGGGTTAACAGCTGCCCGCCCGGGCTCCAGGCGAAGGTGTGGATGATAGCTTCCGGATGCCCGGCGGCCAGGGTGCGTGACACGGTGCGCCCGCAGGCATCATAGCCGTGGCGGGTGACGACCCCGTCGGGTCCCTCTTCCTCCAGCAGCAGCGAGTCCGGCCCCCGGTGAAACCGGTACGTCTCGCCGTTTTCATTCTCCAGCGCCACCAGACGGCCCCGGCTGTCCCGGTGACGGCGCACCGTCCCGCCCTGCGGGTTCGTGGTGCAGACCAGCCGCCCGGCCTCATCGTAAGCAAAGGTGCTGCGTTTACCGTCGGCCCCCTCGTGCGCCACCGGCAGGCCTTTCTCATTCCACGTAAGGCGCTCCTGCCAGCCCTCCGCCCGTTCCAGCAGCACCGGGCGGCCTGCCGGGTCGTAACCGTAGCGGGTCTCCTCCCCGTCTGCCGTGATTTCCGCGCTGAGCCAGCCCAGCGGATGCCGGCGGTAGCGGGTCACCCGCCCGGAGCAGTCCGTGGCGCGGATGAGCTGCCCCGCGTCGTTATACTCCCGGTGACGGCTGTTTCCGGCGGCGTCCACCTCCTCCACCACCAGGCCATACTCATCCCGGTGCAGGAGCGTGCTCTGCCCGAGGGCATCGACGATGCGGGCCAGGCCGTGGTGCGCATCGTAGTAAAAGCGCGTGGTGGTGCCGTCCGGCTCCGTGACGGCCACCGGCAGGGCGCGGTGCGCAAGCCACTGCGTCGCCCGGACGTTGCCGTCCGCGTCCGTCTCCTGCACCCGGTTGCCCGCGTCGTCATACACGAAGGTCACGGCATGGCCTGCGGGGTCGGTGCGGCGCACCAGCTGTTCGTGTTCGTTCCACTCATACCGCCAGCTTTCACCGCGCTCATCCACAAAGCGGGTAATCAGCTTCTGTGCGTTCCAGTAGTGCCGCCGCGTCCGGCCGTCGTACTGCGTGACGGTGGTCAGCCCGGCATCCAGGTCATACACGATGCGGCAGCCGTCGCCGGTGCGGGTCCGGGTCTCCACCACCCGCCAGTGGTCGAACATCTGCCAGCGGTATTCGCTCTCCAGGCCACCCGGCAGGCGGTGCCAGACCAGCAGGCCGTGGTCGTTGTAGCGGTATTCCCGCGTGGTCACCCCGGCGGCGTCGGTGGCGGCAGCAAGCTGCCCGCGCGCGTCGTAACGCCAGCGCATCAGGGGCCAGGTTCTGTCCCCACCGGACTGCGTGGCGGCGGTGACCCGCTGCGGGGAGCGTTCATCCTCATAGTGCAGGGTGACGTCGATGGCCCGGGGCTCGTCATGGATACTTACCAGGCGGCCCTGCTCATCCCATTCTGTCTCCAGGGCGTTGCCGTACTCGTCGCTGAGCGAGGCGAGACGGAGCAGGTTTGGGTCAGCGCGCACGGGCTTAAACAGCCGCCAGACGGCACCGTCGTCGTCAGCAATCACCACGTCGCCATGCGCATTGCGGCGGACCATCACCCCCTCGCTGATGCTGTACAGTACCTGGTCAGGCGGGGGAAGCATAAAACGCAGTTCGCGCCCGGTCTCATCATACCAGGTCACCTCCCCCTCATGCAGCGTGAGGCAGGTGTCAAACGCGGTCGTCCAGCCCTGGCCAAACAGCCCCCCGCGGGTGCTCAGGCTGTTATAGCTCCGCTGCCAGCGCAGGGGGAAGCGCCCCGGCAGGGAGAAATCGAGTTCACTGTCGTCATTGAGCACCTTCACCCCGGTGGCGGCATGCACCGGGTGCGGGAAGGCGAAGACCGCGTTAACGGCCATATCCGCCAGCATCCCGCCCCCGGCGGCCGCCAGCGCACAGGGCATGTTTTTCAGGACAGTGCCGGGGCGGCCGCGGATGAGCGACAGGGCCACCATTGCAATGGTCAGCCCCGGCACCTTCCCGCTGCGGATATCCCGCACCCGCAGCGTCCCGCCGCCGATAATGACGTTCGGCGACGCGCCCGAGACGGTGCCTTCGCAGGTGGTGCGGTCCCCGGTGCGCACCGCGGGCTGGCCGTTGATAAACACGCTGTCAGACCCTTCCGCCAGATACTGAGGCCCTGAATGTTTGTCGCACAGCACCCGGTCCTCTTCCAGCGGCGTGGTACCCGGGGCGGCGGATGCGACGGTGGGCTGCCACATCGCACTGCCCATCTGTCCGGCGGCAGCGAGCAGCATCCCGCCGTAATCGGCGAAACTGCCGGGGGACTGCGGTGCCGGGTCCGGCATCTCCGCCGGGGTGAGCCTGCCCGCTGCCCGGGCCGCCGGCAGGCCGTTAATCAGCACATCCGGCGAGCCGGTGACGATGTGACCCGCCGGGGAAGGCGGAAAGAGCCTGTCCCCCAGCCCCGCCGCCGCCTGCGTGATGTCATCCGTGATGCCCGCCACGTTCGCCAGCATGCCGCCGATAATGCCGCTTAACACACAGCCGGAGCCAACCGCGGCAACGCCTGCGGCCGCCGCGCCTGTGCCCAGCAGCGGAGAGGCCACGGTTGCCGCCGCCGCGACGGCCGAGCCGATGGCGGCATACGCCATGCCTTCAGCCACCACACTGGTGATATCAGCGAAGAGGGAGGAATGAATAATCTCATCGCCCTGCCGGGCCGCGTAATTGTCGCTCATCCTTTAGACGCTCCGGGTGTTATGCAGCGTCAGGGTCTGTTTCAGGGTGTTCCAGCGCTCGCCATCTTCGTCAGTGAAGGGACGCAGCGCAGAGAGGGTAAAAATCATCAGCACGGGTTTATCCGGCACCTCTACGGCTAGCTGCCGCTGCCACATGCGCTGGCCGTTACGCTCGAATGTGGTTTCGACCTCTGTCGCAGGGATATTGCCATCCGCGCCTGCGGTTACGCGCTGAAAGTCACTCTGGGTCATCTCACCCATTTGCGTACGCAGCACGTCCCATTGGCGCTGAAACTCTTTTTCGGCATCGCTGCCTTCTGGGATAGTGCCCCGGCTGATCACCACGGATAAACCGCTTTCGTCATCACGCAAAATAGTCATGCTGGTATCCTGCCAGGCGGCAGGAAAAAGGGAAAAGGTCCCTTCCTGAAGGGTATATTTCATCATTTAGGCTTTGCTCCTGCGCCAGTAATAAAATCCGTCTTATTTAATATCGATGCAATGCATGCAAAGGCGAGAGACTTATTACTCTTACAGCTAATAACGATTGATTAACGTTCTACTGAACATTTCAATTGATAAAAAATGTACCTGTACTTTACCCGCTGGGTTTTTTCGCGTTTTGTTTTAAAATGCTATTGCTTATTATGAATTATTCACCCCCTGAATAACTCACGCCATTACAGGGGGTGCTAATATTGACGCTGTTATTAATGAGCGTTACGGTGGGTTAAGGTATTGCCGGGAGAGATTGCCGGGTTAAATCATAACTGTTGGGCGCGTAGTAATTTCCCTTCATCGGCGCTTTAACAAGATGCCATTTCATTTTTGCTCCATCAAGTTCAAGCGTCGCGCGTCCATTCTTACCCCCAAATGACGAATCAAATATAATCTCTGCTTTGCCGTTACTAACTAAACCATGAATGTTATCTTCTTCATCTCCGGGGCAGTCAATACGATTTCCGGCCTGCGTAATATAGCAATAGGTTCCAGTCAAGACATTGCCTGTCTGATTTAATGATAAATTCAACGTAGATTGCCCTGCATCTTCACCATCCCAGCGACCGGTGAAATTGCTTTCAGCATTTGCCTTTATCTCTTTTGACCAGACGCCCTTTTCATCAAGAACAATCTTATTATTGCTGATAACGGTCAGGCTATTATTAACTTTACTCAACATATAGACCACCTGCCCATTCTTGAATTGATAGCTGATAATCGGGCATGATCCGGAATCGCACCCCGCCCTTGATGCCTTGCCACGAAGGGTTAATTCCGCACCATCCTTTTTCCGTTTGCCATGGTAGGTTGCATCGTTACATTGACCATCGGGTTGGCACTGGGTAGTCACTTTGATGATAAATTTATCAGTAGTAAAAGAGTCCACTTCAGATCCTTTTCCGCGCTTTTCCTCTGCCAGAGTAAAGCTCATCCCCTTGAAGCGTGCCGCCCACGTTTTGATAGCAGGATCAATCTCATGATGCTCATTATCATTCGTTTTGTACTGAATGATTTGCGCATCTGGCGTGACCCACCCTGCATAAACTTTACCATTCGGGTAAATAACGAAAGCAGAGGCGTTTTCGAGATAGAGATCGTTTAGCCAACCTTCAATAAAAAGCCCGCCGTCCGAAGTCTGGCGAGGCTCGCCAAAGACATCAAAATTTTCGACGAAGGCGTCATAGTCTTCACCCAGCGTGTCCTGGAGTTTGGATTTAATCTCTTTATCGCTGAGGGAAGCTGAAACCTGCTGTAGCTGGTTATATTTTGTGAGATCGATTGAGCTTAATGCCACAGGCGACATAAACAGTAAACTTGAGAAGAACGGGAGCAGAAGATACCTCTTAAACATAACTACACTTTCCATGCGCTTTTGAACTGTTTATTCTATCAGGAAGGGTTTCAATTTCTACCCACCTTTGATGGCAATGTATTACTGGCTTTTAATCACCTGCAATCACTACCCTGGCCAGGCAGTCAGGATCTTTTACCGTAAAGCTGAAACTGATTTTTTGGCCGTTGGTATCCGCAGGCGTAGTAAAGCTGGTGACCTCATTTTCTGAGCGCCCACGAGGATAGTCTGTAATGTTCAAATCATGATAATGCTCTTTGATGCTTGCAAGAGTAACGCATTGATTATAAGGCGAAAAAACCAACAGAGGAGTCATACCTTGTCGACTTTTACTTAAGCGCAACTCAATGTCAGCAATTAGTAGGCCATCCGCAAGCTTGACAGGCTCAGCCGTATAAAATTTTATATACTCATTTTCATGAGATAATCTGAACGTCAGCAATGAGTCATCCAAATTGTCAATAGACAAGCTTTTTATAGCCGAGCGTGCTGCTGGAATAAACTGCCATATATTTTGTGACTGTTCGCTTCCCTCTGCCATTCCTGTAGAGAGCAGCATGGCAATTGCTAAACCTCTTTTGATAGTATCAATACTTTTCACAATCCCTCCGCCCGATAACTTTCGTACGTCAAGCGTGCATTACGCGGAGACAATCGAAATAAGTTTATTAGCAGCTTGCTATTTTTTGAGCATTTTTGACAATTAATAAAACCTTGGTGTAATGATCGGCCGACACCTGATGCATCAGAGTTCCCTCTAGCCTTGCGCATCCGCGAACCGTTACTGGCCCCTGGTATGAAAACACCTGCATCGACCTGACTTCCTGTTCAGGCTGGTTATCAGGATCGTCATCCTCTGTGTCTGCCGATGGTAACACGCTAACCGCATCTGCCAGGATGACAACCGGCACCCTCACCTTTTTATCGCTGGCGTTTTCGCCATAGCCAGGCGGTCCGGCAAACTGCTTTTCAACAACTTTACCGACGATCGTAACGCTTTCTGGCTCATAGTGGTAGACCGTTTCAGCGTAAAGCGAAGGGCTGATGAGTAGCAACAGCAGTCCCGACATGCCCTTAATTTTATATTTTAATGTTAACATCGCCTGCCTTTTGATAAATAATACTTAGAAGACTACTGTGAGTTGAATTTTCTGTATCGTTTTTGTCTTTTAAGATACTCAGCATCTTGCTCATGGGGCAGAATAACCTTTAAGCCCCGTGCCATTTGTGACGCTATATAATTTGCATTTGAAAGATGCCCGGCAAGCTCTTCATCGGTAGTTTCAAACTCTTTAGTTGCCAGTGCGCCAAGGTTTAGCGTATGTAACTTGCTTTTATCGCTTTCAGCCCCGATCAAAATGTTCTTAATATATTCCAGTTGTTCTTCTGCTAACGTGTACAATGGGAATTCGGAGTTAGTTGAGATTCGTAGGCTAACTGCATGGATAGCATCATTGATATAATCCAGCGCCGTATAACTTTGTTTGCTCATCAAACACCTCAATATTTACAATGTAATTCGTGGCTTTGCTATTGCTCGGCATTAAATTACAGATACTCATTGGCATAAATTCCAGGAGGCGTTCTGCGTAACGAATAGTAATTATTAGCTCGCTTTGACCTTCGATCATTGTAACCTCTTTAACTAAAATTCACCTTATCTTACCTTATAGCACATACTCAGGGTTGAGTTTTAATCTGATACAAAAATCACAACGTTCCGTTGACCCACTGACCTGCCTGTTCTACCAACACCCTGTCACCTTCGCTAACTGTCAGTTTCACTGGTTTATAGGCCACTTTGTAACTAACATTTCCATTATTAAATTCTGCACCCACTACCTGACCTGCTGAGTTTTGCAGCGTGTTACCTTTGAGTCCAATCACGCTGTTATCACTTCTACGCACGCCCAAGTAAGACATGTCATTACACGGAGCGTTAAAATCGCCGCAGTGACTGGTAATCGTAACAGTGAATTTGTTTGTTGAAAATTCTCGTGTGATCGAAGAGGTAGCAGGCGGTTGCCGGGTGAGAACGTAATTCAGTGGGGCATAGTAATCGCCATGGACCGGCGCTTTTATAAGCTGCCACTTCATCTGTTCACCATTGAGTTCAAGCCTTGCATGACCGTTTTTACCCCCGAATGACGAACTAAACACGACCTCTGCCTTGTCATTTCTGACTATGCCATGAATGTTTATTTTATCATCTGGCGGACAATCAATGCGATTACCCGCCTGGGCGATATAACAATAGGTTCCAGTTAATCTGTTATCTTTCTGACTCAGTGATAAATCTAACATTGATAGTTCTTTGTTTTCTCCGTGCCATTGGCCAGTAAAATCGTCTTGCGCGATGACAGGTATGCTACATGCACTAGCCAAGACCAAAAAAATGAATAGCTTAATGTTCACTGCAACACGTCCTATTTATAAGGTGTTTATATCTTTAGGTTGTCAAAGGCGGCGTGAAATGCGCCCGCACCGCCTCCTCAATATCACTTTTATGCCCTGCACCCGGCGCGGTAGTTCCTGGCTGGGTTCCGGATACGTTAAGGTGAATCTTGCCGCTGGTGGTTATATACCCTTCGCCCTCAACAAAGACATTAAACTCTTTGCCGATGAGGTTAATCTTGCCGTTGGCGTTCAGCTCGATTGCACTCTCCCCGGAGACCAGGCGCAGCTTCGTACCCGAGGCAATGACATACTGCTCCACCGCCGCGTCCAATTTTCCCTTCCCGGTCAAGATTTCGCTTTCCCCTTTCACTGCCTGAGTCTGATTAGCCTCAACGCGGTGCAGTTCATTTTTGCGCACGTAGTGGCTGCGTCCACCGTTCACGCTGTGCGTCTCATCATTCTTCACGTGGGTGTCCATATTCCGCTCGGCCTGGATCCACACCTGCTCCTCTCCCGCCCTGTCCTCAAAGCGCAGAACATTGGCGTTATCCGGCGAGCCATCCTTGGTGCGGCTCATGAATCCCATCTGCGTGGCAGCGGCTGGCAGTGCCCATGGCGGCATGCTCGCCTCGTTGTATACCCTCCCGGTGATGATTGGCCGGTCCGGATCGCCGTTGATAAAATCCACCACCACCTCGTCGCCTACGCGTGGGATCTGCACCCCGCCGTAGCCCTGACCTGCCCACGCGCTGGAGACGCGCACCCAGCACGAACTGGTATCATCTCCTTTCGCCAGCCGGTCCCAGTGGAACTTGACCTTCACCCGGCCGTATCTGTCCGTCCAGATGCTCTCGCCCTCCGGCCCTACTACCCTTGCTGTCTGCGGGCCGTACGTTCGCGGCCACGGGGCGGTCTGCGCCGGACGGAACACCACCGACCCCGGGATGACCGTAAACACGGTAGAGTGAACGGTGTCATCTTCGGACCCGCTGGCGTAGCGGTTCTCCACAAACTCATAGGTTGCGGAGATGGTTAGATATTCGCCGTTATCGCTGAAGAACGGCGCATCGCTCAGGACGAAGGTGTGTCCCGGCGCGATGCCCATTGCCGTGGCGGTGGCGTGTATCTGCCGGTGCTCCACCTGCCAGCGCTCCTGGCGGATGCGGGCATAAAACTCGCCGTGGCCGTGCTCAACAAAGCGCCCCGGCCAGTCATAGACATCGATGCTTCCCGGCTGCGGTGAGGCGGCGTTCTGCTGTGCCTGCAATAGCCATGCATTCGGCTTGCGGAAGTCGTAGTCGTCCAGGCTGTAGAGCCCCGGCGTCACGCTGTCCTCCAGTGCCCACTGGCCGATGCCCTCTTCGTCCGTGCTGCCGCCCGACGGCGTTACGTGGTAGGGGATGATTTCATAGCCGCTGAAGGGCTGATGCTGCACGGCTGCATCCGTCAGTACCAGCGTGTGCCTGTCCGCTTCATGGCGGAAATGGTAAGCAATGCCCTCCAGCTCCATCAGACGGCTAATAAACGCGAAGCTGCTCTCCTGATACTGTACGCAGTAGTCCCACACCCGATAGCTGTCGGTAAGCCTGCTCTCCACGCTGACCTGAAACTCGTCCAGCAACGTGTTGACGATCTGCGGCACCGTCTGGCCCTGAAAGATGCGCAGGTTGCGGTCACGCTTCATCCGCCACAGGTCCGGCTCGACGGTCAGCTTATACGCCGCATAGCGTTTACCGGTCAGCTCCACCGCACTCACGGCCGCCTTAGTGATCTTGCCGTTGATGTAACGCGGTGATAGCGGGTTCTGCGTCGGGATGGTGATGGTCACTGACTGGCCCAGCAACGTGCTGCGATCCAGACGGGCATCGGTGCCGAGCACGGTTAGCGTCAGTTCAAACGACTCGGACATCGCCTCACGGCCAGCGAGTTTCCAGAAAAGCAGCCCCTCAACGGGAAGCTGAACGGTTATTCGATTGTGCAAAATGCCTGATCCCTTTAAGCAAAATAGAGCGGATCTATACCCTGACTACCTGACGGGCTGTACTAGCAGGATGTAAGCAGATTATTCCTTGCAGAAGCATGCAGAAGGCAAAGCGTGGACTTAATAGCTGGGTAGGATAACGAAGAGAGAAGATCGCCAGGTCACTCAGGCGCCGTATACTGCGAAACGGCAGATGACAAAAATGGCCCAGCGGCAACGGCTGCTAATAATTTGATAAATAACGCATCAGGAAATCCTTAGAGGCCAGAAAAACAAAAAATGCCGATCGCTGTTAATCGACCGGCATTGCGTTTTGAAAACGGTGTTTGATTAACGTTGCGCGTACTGCGCAACGGTGGCTTTCGCCCCTTGAGTCAGCAGCTGCTGATAGGCCTGCTGAACCCGCTCCACGAAAGCACGCTCCTGCGGCAGCTCTTTACCAAAGATCGCTTCAATGCCCAGCAGCGCCATCACGCGGGATTCGCCCTCTTCGCTGCCGTTCACCGCCTGCTGAATAGTAGACAGCAGCGGATCGCTGACCTCAATCGCCTGCCCTTGCTCATCTACGCCGCCAACGTAGCGCATCCAACCCGCCACGCCCAGCGCCAGCAGGGAGAAGTCGCTGTTGTGCACCAGATGCCAACGAACGGAATCCAGCATACGCTGGGGCAGCTTCTGGCTTCCGTCCATCGCGATCTGCCAGGTACGGTGGCGCAGCGCCGGGTTGCTGTAGCGAGCAATCAGCAGATCCGCGTAGTGAGCCAGATCGACGCCCTTCACCTTCAACGTCGGTGCCTGCTCGTTTAACATCAGCGCATGCGCAGCGCGGCGATAGTTTTCGTCTTCCATGCACTCGTTGATGTGCTGGTAACCGGCCAGATAGCCAAGGTATGCCAGGAACGAATGGCTGCCGTTGAGCATTCTCAGCTTCATCTCTTCGAACGGCACTACGTCAGACACCAGCTCCGCGCCTGCTTTTTCCCACTCTGGGCGTCCGGCAACGAAGTTATCTTCTACTACCCACTGACGGAACGGCTCACAGGCCACGCCCGCCGGATCGCGTACGCCGGTCAGCTGTTCGATTTTGTCGAGCGTATCCGCCGTTACGGCCGGAACGATACGGTCCACCATGGTTGACGGGAAGGTGACGTTTTGCGCAATCCACTCGCCAAGCTCAGCGTCCACAGCCCGAGCGTAGGCGCAGACCACGTTGCGCACAACGTGACCGTTCTCCGGCATGTTATCGCAGGACATCACGGTAAAGGCTGGCAGGCCAGCGGCTTTGCGGCGGGCCAGCGCTTCAACGATAACGCCCGGCGCAGACTTCGGCTGCTGCGGGTTTTGCAGATCGGCAACGATCGTTGGATGATCCAGCATTAACTCGCCGGTGGCAGGCGCATGGCAATAACCTTTCTCAGTGATGGTCAGAGATACAATCGCCACCTGCGGCTCACAGAGCGCGGCAAACACGGTTTCCAGGCCGTCGACCTGAGCGTGTAGAGCACGTTTCACCACCCCGACGACGCGCGCCGTCCAGGCATCGGCGGACATCTCCGCCACGGTATAGAGGTTATCCTGCTGCTTAAGATCGGCAATCTGCTGCTCGCCACCGATCAGGTTGACCTCGCAGTATCCCCAGTCACTGTTGTGCTCTGCCGCCAGGATGTCCGTATAAACGCCCTGGTGGGCGCGGTGAAATGCACCAAAACCTAAATGGACGATACGGGGAACCAGTTTTGTACGATCGTACTGCGGAAGAGTTGCTTTTGCTTCTAATAGCCGGTTTTCCATGATTAAGACTCGTTAATTGGTTGACTACACTGACTAGAATGGCAGTAGAGAAGAGATGCCGTCTGCCACAACGATACGTGAAGCGACGGCATTTATATTGATTTGTATTAACTTTTGCGCAATTGGTCTGATATCTTTCAAAACCTGTCAGACAGCATCCCAATGCGTGTTAATGACGGCGTGACGATGCCGCAGCATAGGCGTTGTGATTACCCAGTGTTCCCTGTTTACCCTGCGGCTCAGCGGCATCTTCCAGCGTGCTCAGATCGCGGTCACGCACTTCCGGCATCAGGAATGCAGAGACCAGGCCGATCAGGGAGTAGCAGATCATCATCACGACGATTGGCCACCATGAACCGGTCATGTTACAGAAGATCCCTGCCAGCACCGGGCCAAATCCGACCGCGACCAGACCGCCCGCCTCTTTCGAGATCGCCATTCGAGTGAAGCGGTTACGTGAACCGAACATCTCCGCCATGGTGATATTTTCCAGAGCGAACAGACCCAGCACGGCAAAGTTATGAATGATGATGATCGACATCATAATTACGCCGGGGGTGTAGCTGTTATCCACGATAATCGACAGCATCGGGTAAGCGAGAATAATCGCCGAGATGTTCAGCAGGATATAGGGCAGACGACGACCCACCTTATCCGACAGCCAGCCCAGCAGCGGGATGGTAATAAACCCAAGGATTGAGCTGATCATCAGCGCATCGGTGGGGATGCTCTTATTGAAGAGCAGAGTCTGAACCAGATAACCCGCAAGGAAAGTCTGAATCAGACCGGAGTTGCCTGCCTGGCCGAAGCGCAGACCGGTTGCCAGCCAGAAGGATTTGCTCTTGAACATCGCGCCCAGAGAGCTCTCCTGCGGATTGGCTTGGGCAGGGGCTTCCCCTTCGCTGACCTTCTCAAATACCGGGCTCTCTTTCAGGTTCATACGCAGCCAGATAGCGAAGATCATCACTACCACGCTCGCCAGGAACGGGATACGCCAGCCCCAGGCAACCAGCTCTTCCCGATCGAGGAAGAAGAACATTACCGCCCAGATAGCCGTGGCGCTCAGCGTTCCGCAGTTGGTGCCCATTGCCACCAGCGAAGAGATAATGCCGCGCTTCCCTTTTGGCGCGTACTCAGCCAGCATGGTGCCCGCACCGGAGATCTCTGCCCCCGCGCCCAGGCCCTGAACAATACGCAGGGTAACCAGCAGGATCGGAGCAAAAATACCGATCTGCGCATAGGTCGGCAGAACGCCGATTAACGTGGTACAGATCCCCATCATGGTGATGGTGATAAACAGCACCTTTTTACGCCCAACCCGGTCGCCCATTTTACCGAAGATAAAGGCACCGACGATGCGGGCAATATAACCTGCGCCATAGGTTCCCATTGCCAGAATCAGCGCCATGGCGGCAGACTGTTCCGGGAAGAAGATCTCATGGAATACTAACGCCGCCCCGAGGGAGTAGAGCTGGAAGTCCATAAATTCCAGCGCGGTGCCCAGCCAGCCGGAAACGGCGGCTTTTACCAGGTCTGAGGTCGATCTTTCATGTTGTGCTTGAGTCATAATGGCTATCTCTACAGGGTAAGATGTGGACCACGTATCGCAGTAATTGTTATTCCCCGAACGTGAGCAGAACCTTGCAGCACTGCCGCTGGTCTTTCTCAAACAGTTCGATTGCGTCTGTTACGTGGTGATAGTCAAAAGCGTGCGTAATCAATTTATCCGGGTCGATCAGCCCCTTCTCCAGCCAGTCAATGACGACCGGGAATTTGTTGGCATTCAGGCGTGAGGAGAAGATCGACAGCTCTTTGCCGGTGATCCCCTGCTGAACAATCTGGCTCGGCTCGCTAGAGAAGCCCATCATCACGATGCGTGCCGCCGGTGACGCCAGGGTTACGGCCTCCTGCAAAATCGACGGATGGCAGGCCGCGTCAAT
>Ga0308161_1003226_pt1 | contig 16066 bp, 15 predicted proteins | sample PhyFR2_FD_201034 | JGI IMG/M metagenome (GOLD analysis project Ga0308161, IMG submission 201034) | Phyllosphere microbial communities from UC Gill Tract Community Farm, Albany, California, United States - DLSLF.R2 | ecosystem: Host-associated > Plants > Phyllosphere > Unclassified | place: USA...
CGATCGGTTCGCTCACCGCCCGCTGGGTGCGCGAGGGCACCGCGGTCCTGCTCGACATCCTGGTGGCGTTCCCGACCCTGCTCACCGCGATGCTCCTGACCGCGGTGTTCGGCGGGTCGCTCGGCGTCGTGATCGTCAGCGTCGGGCTGTCCTTCGGCGTGACGATCGCCCGCGTGGCCCGCGGCGAGATCCGGCGGATCGCCCGCAGCGACTACGTGACCGCGGCCCGGGCGTCCGGCGTCGGCGGTGTCGGCGTGCTGTTCCGTCACCTGGTGCCGAACGCGGCGCCGCTGTTCACCGTGCAGCTGTCGCTCGCGATGGCCACGGCCGTCCTCGCCGAGGCCGGGCTGTCCTACCTGGGCTACGGCGCCGGATCGGACACCGCGTCCTGGGGCAGCCTGCTGTCCGACCTGCAGACCTACATCGGGGTCCACCCCTGGAGTGCGACCTGGCCGGGAGCCGCCATCGCGATCGTCGTCGCGGCACTGTCGTTGCTCGGCGACGCGGTACGTGACGCCTCCGACCCGCGGCTGACGACGAGCGACCGGAGCGCCGATCCGGCGACGACCACGCCGGGGGTGACCGCATGACCGACCACGCAGCCGGCCCCGCCCACGCCACCGCAGCCTCCGGGCTCGAGGTGCGCGGGTTGTCGGTCCGCATCACGGGGCGGACGATCCTCGACGACGTCACCTTCACCGTGCCTCCCGGCCATCGCGTCGGCGTGATCGGCGCGAGCGGATCCGGCAAGTCGATGACCTCGCTCGCCCTGATGGGCCTGGAGCCCACCGGCGCCGTCGTGACCGGCAGCGTCCGCCTGGACGGCACCGAACTCGTCGGTCTGCCCGACCGCGAGCGCGCGCGACACCGTGGATCGGGCATCGCGATGGTGTTCCAGGAGCCGGGCACCGCGCTCGACCCGCTGCGGCGGGTCGGCGCGCAGATCGCGGAGCCGCTCCGGCTGCACCGCGGGCTCGACCGACGCGCGGCACGCGCGGCAGCCGTCGACCTGGCGGCGTCCGTGGGCCTGCCCGACCCGGAGTCGCTGCTGCGGCAGTACCCGCACCAGCTGTCCGGCGGGCAGCGGCAGCGGATCTGCATCGCGATGGCGATGGCGGGTGAGCCGTCGTACCTGGTGGCCGACGAGCCGACCACGGCGCTCGACGTCACCACCGAGGCCCGCATCCTCGACCTGTTCGAGCACCTGCCGGCGGGCATGGTGTTCGTCACCCACGACCTCGCCGTGCTCGCGCGCATCGCCGACACCGCCGTGGTGCTCGACGCCGGCCGGGTCGTCGAGCAGGGTCGCGTCGCGGACCTGCTCGCCGCACCGCAGCACCCCGCAACGATCGCGCTCGTCGACGCCGCCCGCGCCACCGCCAGGAGGACCGCCCCGTGACCCTCCCCGTCCTCGAGGCCACCGGTCTCCACCGCACCTACCGACTCCCCCGCCGCGGCCCGTTGGAGCCCGGGCCGGTCCGCACCGCCGTCGACGGTGTCGAACTGACGGTCGCCCCTGGCGCACGGCTCGGCATCGTCGGCGAATCGGGATCCGGCAAGTCCACGCTGGTCCGGCTGCTCGCCGGCCTGGAGGCCCCTTCCGCCGGCACCGTCGCCGCCTCCGGCCGTCCGGTGGTCGCGTCCCGGTCCGCGCGTGCGTTGCGCTGGTTCCGTCGCGAGACCGGGGTGGTGTTCCAGGACCCGTACGCGTCCCTCGACCCGCGGATGCGCGTCGGCGCGATCGTCGCAGAGCCGCTGCGGGCCCTGCAGGTCCCGGGGTCGCACGACGACCTGGTCCGTGCCGTGCTGGAGCGCGTCGACCTGCCAGCCGACACGGTCGACCGGTACCCGCACGAGTTCTCCGGCGGGCAACGGCAGCGGATCGCGATCGCCCGGGCCGTGGTGCACTCGCCCCGGATCCTGTTCGGCGACGAGCCGATGAGTGCCCTCGACGTGGTCGTCCGTGCCCGGGTGATCGAACTGTTCCGGTCGCTCGCCGACGACCTCGGGTTGACGCTCGTGCTGGTGTCGCACGACATCGGCGTCGTGCAGCGGCTGTGCGACACGGTCGCGGTGATGTCCGACGGCCGCATCGTTGAGCACGGGCCGGTGTCGCTCCTCGATGCGCCGCAGCACCCGGTGACGCGGGCGTTGGTGGCGGCGGCGCCGACGCTGCCGTAGGCGGGGGGCGGCACGGGGCGGGGCGGGGCGGCGGGCGGCGCGGCGCACCGTGCGCCCTCCGCCACTCCGTGCCGGCTTCCCCGCACGGGGCCGGCCTACAAGGCCGCACCGAACAAGCAACGCCGCACCACACGCACGAAACCGCACCGTGCGCCGGACAGGAGGCACGGCACCAGCCCGCCCCGCGCCTCCAGACCAGACGCACACGAGTCCACCGCACCGTGCGCGCTCCGCCACTCCGTGCGGGCTTGCCCGCACGGAGCCGGCCGACAAGGCCGCATCAAGCAAGCAACGCCGCACCAGCCTGACAACGCCGCACGGTGCGCCGCGCGCCCGCGCACCCGCACCCCGCGCCCCGGCCCCGGGCCTCCCGTCAGGCGGTCCAGGCAGCCGGGTGCCGCCGCTGCCAGCGCAACCGGCGCTCGAGCTGCGCGCCGATCGCGAGCAGGACGCGCTCGCCGCCGGGGCGCCCGATCAGCTGCACGCCCATCGGCAGCCCGCCGCCGTCGGGGTGGTCGTCGTCGGTCACGCCGACCGGCAGGGTGATCGCGGGGAGCCCGGACACGTTCGCCATCGACGTCCACGGCGAGTACGCGCACTGGCGGCGGAAGTCCTCGTCGGGGTCGTCGCCGTACCAGCCGAGGGGCCGCGGCGTCATCGCGAGGGTCGGCGTGAGCACCGCGTCGAACCGGTCGAACGCGCCGATGAGCGTCGTCGAGAAGGTGTCGAGCGTCGACATCGCCTCGAGGACCTGCGTGCCGGACAGCGCCTGCCCGCGCGCCACGAGCCACGCCACGAGCGGGGTCAGCGACGACAGGTCGATGCCGGGCACCTGCGGCAGGCGGGCGGCCGAGCTCTCCCACGCCACCCGGAACGCGTCGGCGTACGGCACGCGGGGCATCCGGACGTCCTCGACGCCGTGCCCGACCTCGCCGAGCACCCGCACGGCGGTCTCCACGGCAGCCCGGGCCGCGGGGTCGACGACCACGTCGACGGTGTCGTCCCACGGCGAGCCGTCGAGCACCCCGACGACGAACCGGCCCTCGCCGCGGACGGCTGCCGCGGTGAACGGCCCCTCGCCGACGTCGGGGGTGACGAGCGCGTAGGGCGAGGCCTCCGGCAGCCCGGTCGGCGCGACCAGCGCGTCGAGGAGCATGCCCGCATCGGCGACGGACCGGGTGAGCGGCCCGGCCACGGACAGGCCACCGACGCCGGAGCGGCCGGGCATCGACGGCACGCGGCCGCGGCTCGGCTTCAGGCCGACGAGCCCGGTCGCCGCGGCGGGGATCCGCACCGATCCGCCGCCGTCCGACCCGACCGCGGCGGGCACGAGTCCGGCGGCGACGGCGACGGCCGCACCGCTCGACGACCCGCCCGGCGCGCGCGTGGTGTCGTAGGGGTTCCGCGTCACGCCGAGCCGGGTCTCGGACGACGAGGACATGCCGAACTCCGGTGAGGCGGTCTTGCCGAGGCTGACGGTGCCGGCCGCGTCGAGCGCGGCGACGAGCGCGTGGTCGGCCGACGCGGGCCGCTCCGGCAGACTCGCGGTGCCGTTCCGCGTGGGGACGCCGGCGCGGTCGTACAGGTCCTTGTCGGCGGACGGGAGGCCCCACAACGGTCGCGATGTCGGCACCAGGTGGCCGAGGCGATCGGCTCGGGCCCGGGCAGCGTCCGCGGTGACCGTCACGAAGGCGCCGAGTCCGGCGTCCAGGCGTTCCACGCGGGACAGGTAGTGCTCGGTGACCTCGAGGGCGGTCGCCTCGCCCCGGCGGATCCAGTCCCAGAGTTCCTGTGCGGAGAGGTGGTGGAGTTCGAACACGGCTCCGAGCCTAGGCGGCGGTGGCCCGTATCCTTCGACGGTGGACACCACTCTCCCCTCCGGCACGACGAAGCGCCGGATCGAACTCCGGCTCGTCCGGCCCCTGTTCGCCTGGTTCGCCCGGCCGACCGTCACCGTCGACGGGGTGGGGCACCCGGCCCAGTGGGGCACCGGCACGTGGGCGGTGCCGGACGACGGCGACACGGTGATCGGCGTGTACCTGTTCAACCGTGCGTGGCGGTTCGGAGCGGCCTCGGTGTCGGTCGGCGGCGCGACGGCGCTCGAGTACCGGGGCGGACTGCTGCCGGTGGGTGCGGGTCGGTTGGTACCCAGGGGCTGAGGGTCGCGCCGGGCCGGGCAGGGTCTGCTCGGGCGACTACTCGAACATCTCGGCGAGGAGCGCGTGCGGGTCACCGTCGACCACGTGCGCCGATCGTCGCTCCGGCCAGTGCGTCGTGGCGTCGTCCGGCCAGCACGGCACGACGTGGAGGTGCAGGTGCGGCACGCTCTGGCCGGCGTCTGCACCCGATGCCTGCAGCACGACGGTCCCGGTCGCGCCGAGGGCACCCTTCATCGCACGGGCGACACGCTGCGCCAGGGCCGTGGTGGCGGCGAGCGCCGTGGGTCCTGCACTGAGCAGGTCGGCGGTGTGCTCGACCGGCACGACCAGGGTGTGGCCGGGAGCCAGCGCCGAGTCGGGCAGGGGTGCGAAGGCGACGGCGTGCTCCTCGCGTTCGACCCACACGGCGGGTTCGTCACCGGCGATCACGGCACAGAAGACGCAGGAGTCCATCGGCCCAGTCTGCTGCACGTGGGGTGCCCGCTCCGCGTGGGACGATGGGCGCATGACCGCCACGCTCGTCGCCAAGGGCCTGTCCGGCGGGTACGCCGCTCGCACGCTGTTCGACTCCCTCGACCTGACGGTGGCGCCGGGCGACGTGATCGGGGTCGTCGGTGTGAACGGTGCCGGCAAGTCCACGCTGCTCCGACTGCTGGCCGGGGTCGACGAGCCGCTGGCCGGCACGGTGTCCCTGGCACCGACGGACGCGTTCGTGGGGTGGCTCCCCCAGGAGCACGAGCGCATCGCGGGCGAGACCGTCTCGGCGTACCTCGGGCGGCGGACCGGCTGCACCGAGGCGACGGCGACGATGGACGCAGCGGCGGCGGCGCTCGGGGACCCCGACGCCGGCGACGCAGCGGCCGACCGGTACTCGGCGGCGCTCGACCGCTGGCTCGCCGCGGGGGCCGCCGACCTGGAGGACCGGATCCCGGCGGTGCTCGCCGACCTCGGCCTCGAACCCGGCACCGGCGACTCCGGTGCGGACGGCGTCGGCCCGGACTCCCTGATGACCGCGCTGTCCGGTGGGCAGGTCGCCCGCGTCGGGCTCGCCGCGCTGCTGCTGTCGCGGTTCGACATCGTCCTGCTCGACGAGCCGACCAACGACCTCGACCTGGACGGCCTCGACCGGCTCGAGGCGTTCGTGCGCGGGCTGCGCGGCGGGGTGGTGCTCGTCAGCCACGACCGTGAGTTCCTGGCGCGCTCGGTGACCTCGGTGCTCGAGCTCGACCTGGCGCAGTCGTCGAACCGGCTGTTCGGCGGCGGGTACGACTCGTTCCTCGAGGAGCGCGAGATCGCCCGGCAGCACAAGCGGGACGCGTACGACGAGTTCGCGTCGACGAAGGCCGACCTGGTCTCGCGGGCACGGACGCAGCGCGAGTGGTCGAGCCAGGGTGTCCGGAACGCCATGAAGAAGAGCCCGGACAACGACAAGATCCGCCGTCGTGCCGCCTCGGAGTCGAGCGAGAAGCAGGCGCAGAAGGTCCGGCAGATGGAGTCCCGCATCGCCCGGCTCGACGAGGTCGAGGAGCCGCGCAAGGAGTGGCAGCTCGAGTTCACGATCGGCAGCGCACCCCGGTCGTCGGCCGTCGTCGCGACGCTGTCGAACGCCACGTTCACCCAGGGCGACTTCACCCTCGGCCCGGTCTCCCTGCAGGTCGACGGCGGTGACCGGATCGGCATCACCGGTCCGAACGGCGCCGGCAAGTCCACCCTGCTCCGGGCGCTGCTCGGCAAGCAGGCGCCGACGACGGGCACGGCCTCGCTCGGCTCGAGCGTCGCGGTCGGCGAGGTCGACCAGGCGCGTGCGGCGTTCACCGGCGACCAGCCCCTTGCGGCGGCGTTCGAGGCGATCGTCCCCGAGTACACGACCGCCGACGTCCGGACGCTGCTCGCGAAGTTCGGGCTCAAGGCGGACCACGTCGGCCGACCGGCCTCGGCCCTCTCCCCCGGCGAGCGCACCCGGGCCGGGCTCGCACTGCTGCAGGCCCGCGGGGTGAACGTGCTCGTCCTCGACGAGCCGACCAACCACCTGGACCTCACTGCGATCGAGCAGCTCGAGCAGGCACTGGAGTCCTACGACGGGACCCTGCTGCTCGTCACACACGACCGGCGCATGCTGGAGACCGTCCGACTCGACCGGCAGTGGCGGGTCGAGGGCGGCACCGTCACCGAACGCTGACGGATCGACCGAGGGGGAAGCACCATGCGACGCAACACCTGGATCGCGACGACTGCCGGGGTGGTGGTGCTCGCCGTCGCTGCCGTCGTGGTGGGGGTGACCGTCGGGTCGCCAGCACCGGAGCCGACCCGCGCGGCTCGGGCCACGACGACACCGACCCCGAGCGCCACGCCGAAACCGAAGCCGACGCTCGCGGCCGTCCCCGCTGCACCGTCCGACGCGACCCTGGCCGCGCTGCCGTTGGCGTTCCACGACGCCGTCGTGCCGCAGTTGCTCGACGGCGGGGACGTGGAGCCCGAGGACACGTGGCAGATCGCGACCCCGCGCACGCAGCTCGTCGCCCTGTACGCGAGCCCGTCGAGCCGCGCCCGGCCGGTGGCGACCCTGTCCCACCTGGTGTCGACGATCAACCGACCCGCGGCGACCGCGGTGTGGGGTCGCTCCCCCGGCAAGGACGGCGGGATGCTCCTGGTGTCGACGCCGTCCCGCAACCGCACCCCCGGTGACGGCGGCGACCCGGACGCCCCGAGCGCGACGTTCGCCTGGGCCCGGGCCGCCGACTTCACCGTGGTGCGCACCGACCGGATGATCACCGTCGACGTCGCCGCCAGCACCGTGTCCGTCGTCACCCGGTCGGGCAAGATCACCGCGACCGAGGCCGCCCGGCTCGGCACGCCGGAGGACCCCACACCGGCCGACACCGCCACCTACGTCGAGGCGGCGTACGTCGACACCCGCGTCGCGTACACGCAGGGCAACCCGATCATCCTGACCGGGGCGCACTCGTCCCGGATCCCGTCGTACGGCGGCAACGCGGCACTGACCGCGTTGCACTACTACCCGGACCCAACCAGCAGCTCGCACGGCTGCGTCCGGATCTCGGCGGAGATGACCCGCACCCTGGCGGCGCTGCCCGTCGGCACCCCGATCCGGTTCGACTGAGCCCGGGTCAGTGGAAGGGGCAGCGGCCCCGGATGTGGAGGCAGCCCCGCCCCGGTGGATCTGCTACGGCCGCTCCACCCCTGAGAAGGTCTCAAGGACTGCTTCTGCGTGGGCGGTGGCGTCGTAGGGCATGTCGCCGACCCCCATGACGATCGGCACCGCGCCGACAGGTTCCCACAGCGCACCGGCGTCGCCGGATGCGAGCGCGAGCAGCGTGTCACGGACGAAGGTGTCTCGGAGGACCTGTGCGTCACTCGCGCCGGGCTTTGTCCGGCCGACGATGCCGTACATCTCGGTTCCGTGCACCGCGTGCGCTCCCTCGACGGGCCCGACCGAGAGCAGGTGGGCGTTTCCGCCCGCGGCTGCGTGCGCGAGTGCACCACGCGTCTGCGGCAACGTGAAGGAGAAGTCGGTGAGGAGTGCCCCGCGGACTTCGACCGGAGTGCGTCCGTCCACGTCGTACGCAGCGACGATCTGACGGGCTCGGCTGCGCGGGATGCGGTTCCGATGGGCGAACTCGGCAACGAGGTCGTCGATGCTGCCCGGGTCGAAGTCGTCGGTGCGGTGCAGGACCCACCAGTCGGTTTCGTGAGTGGTGCTGCTGAAGAGGATGTCGACGTCCTTGTGCCGACCGGACTCGAGGGCCTGCAGGGCCAGGTCCGCGAGGACACCGTGAGGTCCCCCACGGTCGTCGACGATCCCGACGAGGTCGTTGTCGACTCCGTGCGCGGCACCGGGGTCAGCCGATTGTGTCCCCGCCATCGCTTCGGCGAGCTCGTACGCGTCGACGTGGAGGAGCTGTTCGGGGTCGTCCTGCAGCCCGAGCGCCGTGACGACCGCATGGGCACGCTCCTCTGCGCCCCAGGCCGGCACCTGACGGGCGGGCATCCCGGAGAACGCGGCCAGGTGGTGGTAGAGGCCGTCAGCAGACGGTGCGCCGAGCAGATTCAGGGTCGAGTACGCGCCGGCGCTGTGCCCAGTGATGGTGACGTTGTTCGGATCACCACCGAACCGGCTGATGTTGTGCTGGACCCACTGCAGCGCGGCGATGACGTCCTGGAGGCAGAGGTTCGACGCTTCTGCAAGTGCGCCCCCGTACTGCGACAGGGTGAGCGCCCCGAAAGCACCGAGTCGGTAGTTGATGGAGACGGCGACGGCGCGTCCGGTCGCGGCGAGTCCGGACGCGTCGGAGGTGGTCTGCGTGTTCGCACCGAGCATCCATCCGCCGCCGAAGATGTACACGATGACCGGAAGCGGTTCGTCGCCCGCGTCTCCCGGTGCCCAGATGTTGAGGTTGAGGCAGTCTTCACTGAACCCGTTGTCGGCTTCGAGCCAGCTGGTGTCACCGGCTTGCAGAGGCGCGGGGCCCTTCTGGTCGTAGGGCAGATCGGGGTCGAAGGGCGCGACCATCGGGCTGCGGAACCGGTCCGCGGTCGCGTAAGGAACGCCGAGCCAGGATCGGACGGCAGCCTGGTCTGCGGTTTCGGACGTGGTCATGCGGATGGTCCTTTCGGTGAGGTGGTGTCATCGCGCTCCGTCGAGTCGCCGCCGGCGGCGGCGCGGAGCTGGGCCCAGTGTCGGAGGCGTTCAGTGATGGCGCGTTCGTAGCCGCCGGCAGTGGGTTCGTAGAACGTCTCTCGGGGCATGCCGTCGGGGAAGTAGTCGGCGCCGGAGAAACCGGTGTCGGTGTCGGGGTCGTACTGGTAGCCACGGCCGTAACCGAGGTCCTTCATCAGCCGGGTCGGGGCGTTGAGGATGTGTGCCGGTGGCGCCAGCGATCCGGTGCGCTTGGCTGCGGCGCGTGCCCTGTTGAAGCCGCGGTACACGCCGATCGATTTCGGTGCGGTTGCGAGGTAGAGGACGGCCTGCGCGATCGCGAGTTCGCCTTCGGGTGAGCCGAGCCGCTCGTACACGTCCCACGCGGCGAGGGCCTGCTGCACTGCCCCTGGGTCTGCCATGCCGACGTCTTCGGTGGCGAACCGGGTGATCCGTCGGGCGATGAACAGCGGGTCTTCTCCACCGTCGAGCATCCTCGCCAACCAGTACAGAGCAGCGTCCGGGTCGGAGCCGCGCACCGACTTGTGGAGGGCGGAGATGAGGTTGTAGTGGCCCTCCTGCGCCTTGTCGTACAGCGGCGCCCGTTTCTGCACCGCTGCGGCGAGAGCAGCCGCATCGACGGGTGCGGGCAGCGTCTGGACCTGTTCGATCATGTTCAGCAGGTACCGGCCGTCCCCGTCAGCCATGGCGATCAGCGCCTGCCGGGCGTCCGCGTCGAGCGCGAGCGGCGCTCCGAGCAGGTCTTCCGCGCGGCTGATGAGCGTGGCGAGCGCAGCATCGTCCAGGCGTTTCAGGACGAACACCTGACCGCGGGAGAGCAGCGCGCCGTTGAGTTCGAAGCTCGGGTTCTCGGTTGTCGCTCCGACCAGGACGATGGTGCCGTCCTCGACGTACGGCAAGAACGCATCCTGCTGCGCCCGGTTGAAGCGGTGGATCTCGTCGACGAACAGCAGCGTGCCCTGCCCGACCTCGCGCCGTCGCCGAGCGGTCTGGAACACCTTCCGGAGGTCTGCGACACCGGAGAACGTTGCCGACAGGGGTTCGAAGGCGAGGTCGGTCTGCTCAGCGAGGAGCCTGGCGATCGTGGTCTTCCCGCAGCCGGGAGGCCCCCAGAGAACCATCGAGACAAGCCGTTTCGACGCCACCATCCGCCCGATCGGAGCGTCTTCAGCGAGCAGGTGGTCCTGCCCGACCACATCGGCCAGGACGCGCGGACGCAACCGGTCCGCGAGCGGCCGGGAAGCGTCATCGACGTCGAACAGGGACGGCGGCTCGTTCACGAATCCTCCTCCTGGCGGTGTCCGTCCGCGAGGTCGTACGAGCCGAGCACGAGATCCTCGATCAGGCGCTTCGTGATGCCCGGGCCGGGGCCGACGGATGTCCAGTGGTGCTTGTTGAGGTACTGCCCGGCCCCGATCGACCCGTGGTCTCGGCGGAGCGCATCAGCGTGATGCGGATCGGCCTTCACGGTGATGATCTGCAGGTCCGGGTCGTCCTCGGTGACGATCAGGAACACCTTGTCCCGAACCTTCCACACCTCGAGGTGTGGCGTGAACGGCCGGCCGGTGCTGACGTGCTCGAGCGCAGTGGCGGCGTTCCTGGCGGTGCGCTGCAGTTGCTCGCCGGAGAGGGTCACTGCTCACGCCTCGGCGCGGCCTTGAGGACGACGATCGGTTCCCCGGCGACCCCGGTCAGCAGCGTGTTGTCCTTCACGAGACTCCCTTGCTCTGGTCTAATCTGGAAGAAGTACGTACCACTGTACGCACTGATGCCGACATCGGAGAGAGCATGCGTCGAGGGAAACCCAATGACCCTGGCCGTCGATCGCGAATCGTGGAGGCCGCCCTCGACGTGATCAAGGCCGACGGGATCAGCGCGGTGTCCTACCGTGGCGTTGCTGCGCGAGCCGAGGTGCCCCTGGGGTCGATGACGTACTACTTCCCGACCCTCGACGGCCTCATCCTGGCTGCCCTGGATTCGACCCGCAGCGCGCTCGAGCCGCGGTACGCCGCCCCGGTTCGCGATGCCCGAAGCGCTGGCGACGTGGTGGATGCGCTCGTCGACGCGACGATCGGGGCCACCAGTCCGACCCTTGCCGACATCCGGCTGTACGAGGAGATACGCCACCACGGCGCGCGCGACCCGAAGGTGGCGGCGGTGCTCCAAGCAGTCGAGGACGATTCCCTCGTGATGCTCCGGCCCGTCGCGCCCACGAGCATCGCTCTCGCCATCAACGCGATGCTGTGGGGGTGGTGGAGCCACCGGTTGGCACACCCCGACGCACCTCTCGACGAGACCACCGTCCGCCGCCCCTACGAAGCGATCATCGGGCTGGTCCCGGCCGGGTACCCACTCCACACGGAGGAGCACGACGATGCCTGAAACGATGCAGGCCGTCCGCCTGACCGGTCCTGTCGCACCCGAGGAACTCACCGTGGGCGAGGTGCCACTCCCAGCGGTCACCGCGGGCCACGTCCGGATCCGAGTGCGAGCGTTCGGCGTCAACGAGTCCGAAGTCACCAGCCGGAAGGGTGGATCCGGCCCCGACTTCTCCTTCCCCCGCATCCTCGGTATCGAAGCCACTGGCGTCGTCGATGCCGTCGGCGACGGCGTGGACCTCGTTCCAGGGCAGAAGGTCGCCACGATGATGGGCGGCCTCGGACGCACCATCGACGGCAGCTACGCCGAGTACACCGTCGTCGACGCGGCCGACACGATCCCCTTCGAGACCGACCTCGGGTGGGACATCGTCGGCGCGCTCCCGGAGATGCTGCAAACCGCCCACGGAGCGCTGACGACCGGCGTCCACCTTCAGGCCGGCCAGCAGGTGCTCATCCATGGTGGGACCTCGACCGTCGGCCTCACCGCCATCGCGATCGCCCACCAGCTCGGTGCCACCGTCTTCGCCACCACCCGCAACCCGGGGCGAGCGGACGTGCTGCACCAGGTCGGCGCCGACCACGTCCTCATCGACGATGCGACGCTGCCGGCCGCCGTCCGCTCGATCGCGACGAAAGGACTCGACGCTGCCCTCGAGTTCGTCAGCGCGACAGCGCTGTCGGACGTGCTGACGCTGACCCGGCCCGGTGGCACCGTCTGCTTCGTCGGCGCGCTCAGCGACGAATGGACCATCCCGGACTTCTCGCCGTTCACGATCCCCAACGGCGTCCGCCTCACGAGCTACGCAGGACAAGCCTCCGATCTCTCCGCTGACGCTCTTGGCGGGTACCTCCGCGCGATCGAAGCAGGAGCCATGCGCGTCGTCATCTCCAGCACGTACACCGGACTCGACCAGGTCGCTGCAGCCCACGAGGACTTCGGATCGAGCCGCCGCATCGGCAAACGAGTCGTCGTGATCCCGGCAGACTGAACACCAGAGGCAGTCAGGAGCCGCTCCTTCCGACTATCACTCGTCGCGCCATGGGCACCGCCGGACGGGTCCGGCGCCACAGGTGGGCGCCGAACCCGCAACCGTGGGGCAGGAGCGGGAAGGAGTCACCGAGCTCCTGCTGCCGAGCGCTGCCCGATCAGGCTCTCGGGATCCGGACCAGTCCGAGCCGCGCCACGACCTCGGCACTCTCCTCTTCCGGGGTGCGGTCGGCGGCGATCGTCAGGTGGGCCTCGTCGGGCTGCGGCGGCTCGAGCGTGGCGAGCTGCGACTGCAGCAGCGACGTCGGCATGAAGTGCCCGGAACGCTGCGACATCCGCTCCTCGATGAGCGCACCGTCACCGGCCACGTGCACGAACACCACCCCGGGGGCCCGCAGCACGTCGCGGTACGAGCGCTTCAGGGCCGAGCAGGTCACGACGCCGTTCGTGCCGGCGTCCAGGTGTCCGCGGATCCAGCCGGCGACGACGTCGAGCCACGGCCAGCGGTCCTCGTCGGTGAGCGGGGTGCCGGCGTGCATCTTGTCGACGTTCGCCGGCGGGTGCATCGCGTCGCCCTCGGCGAACTCCCACCCGACCTGCTCCGCCACCATGGCGGCGACGGTCGACTTGCCGGACCCGGAGACCCCCATCACGACGAGGACGCGGGCATCCAGCCCGGCGTCGGACGCACCGGCAGCAGCGGCCGCACCGAGGTCTGCGCCGCTCATCGGATGAACACCCCGGCCAGCAGGACCCCGAGCAGACCGAACACCGAGATGAGGCACTCGAGCACCGTCCACGTCTTGAACGTCTGCCCCACCGTGGTGCCGAGGTACCCCTTCACCAGCCAGAACCCGGCGTCGTTCACGTGCGACAGGAACACCGAGCCGGCACCGATCGCGAGCACGAGCAGCGACGTCATCGGCGTCGACAGGTCGGCGGCGATCGGCGCCATGATGCCGGCGGCGGTCACGGTGGCGACCGTGGCCGACCCGGTCGCCACGCGGACCAGGGCCGAGACGACCCAGGCGACGAGCAGCACCGAGACGCCGGAGTCCTTGACGGCGTCGGCGATCACGCCGCCGATCCCGGTGTCGATGAGCACCTGCTTGAAGCCACCGCCGGCACCGACGATGAGCAGCACCCCGGCGATCGGGGGCAGCGCGCTCTCGAGCGACTTCGACACCGCCGAGCGGTCCATGCCGCCGCCGATCGCGAAGAAGACCATCGCGTAGACGGCCGCGATGCCGATGGCGATCATCGGCGAACCGAGGAAGTCGAGCAGGCTCACCCACGAGCCGGCGGCGTCGGGGGCGGTGGCCTCACGGATCGCCTGGGCGAGCATGAGCACGACCGGCAGCAGGATGCCGATCAGGGCGACGGTGAACGACGGGCTGCGCGGCTCGCTGATGACGCGCGTGAAGTCGCTCTTGCCGTTGGGCAGGGACGCGGTGTCCTGCGTGGCGGGGCCGCGCCGGGCCTCCCGTCCGGGGTGTGCCGGGTCGTCGGCGAAGGAGGCGGACCCGGAACCCGACCCCGAACCCGGGCCGGCGGTGGCGACCGCCCCGCGCGACCCGAACATGTCGGGGACGGGGATGTCGACCCAGCGGGCCGCGAAGCGGGCGAAGAGCGGCCCGGCCAGGATGATCACCGGGATCGCCAGCACGATGCCGAAGGCGAGCGTGGTGCCGAGGTTCGCACCGACGGTGGAGATCGCGACGAGCGGGCCGGGGTGCGGCGGGACGAACGCGTGCATCGTCGACAGGCCGACCAGGGCGGGGACGGCGATCTTCATGATCGGCACCTCGCTCCGCTTGGCGACCAGCACGATGATCGGGATGAGCAGGACGAGCCCGACCTCGAAGAACATCGGCAGCCCGATGAGCGCCCCGATCAGGGCCATCGTCCACGGCAGCGCCGCCTTCGACGACTTCCGCACCAGGGTGTCCACGACGCGGTCCGCTGCGCCGGAGTCGACGAGCATCTTGCCGAACATCGCCCCGAGCCCGACGAGGATGCCGACGCTCGTCATGGTCGCGCCGAAGCCGTCACCGAAGCTGGTGACCGCCTTGTCGGGAGCGAGCCCCGCGCCGATGCCGACGCCGAGCGCGCCGATCGTGAGCGCGATGAACGGGTGCACCTTCAGCCAGGTGATGAGCGCGATGATCACCACGATGCCGGCCAGCGCCGCGATGATCAGCTGCGGGATCGAACCGGACGGGTCGACCGTCTCGGTGGTGCCACCTGCGGCGAGCAGGTGGTCCGGGAGAGCGTGAGGCATCAGCGCCCCTTCCTGGAGTCGCTGCTGCGCGGCTCCGTCGCCTTCGTGTCGAGGGTGGACTGGCGCGACGAACGCCGACCCTCAATAATCTGATTAATCAGACTATACGACGTCGTCCCGCGCGCCAACCGCCCGTCCCCGGAGTCTGCCGCTTCGATGGGACCGGCGTCACGACGACCGCGTGACCCGTACTGCACGGAGGAAACGATGCCCACCGCACGCGGACTGCACGCCCACGTGCTCGACACCCTGGGCCAGCGGATCGTCGACGGCGACCTGCCCACGGGTTCCGTCGTGCGACCCGAGCTGGTCGCCGACGAGTTCGGGGTGTCCCGCTCGGTCGTCCGCGAGGCCCTGCGCGTCCTGCAGTCCCTCGGCCTGGTCGAGCCCCGGCAGCGGGTCGGCACGCTCGTCCGCGACATCACCGCGTGGGAGCTGCTCGCCCCCACCGTGATCCGGTGGCGCGGTACTTCACCGGCGTACTTCGTGCAGCAGCGGGAGCTCGTCGAGCTCCGGCTCGGCGTCGAACCGGTCGCGGCGTCCCTGACCGCCGGCTCCGATGGTGCCGACGCCGTGCTCGCCGCGGCCGAGGACATGCTCGACGCCTGCGGACGCGAGGACAGCCGCGCCTACCTGGAGGCCGACGTCCGCTTCCACCGCGCCCTGCTCACCGGGTCGGGGAACGCCGTGTTCGCGCACTTCGCCGACACGGTCGAGGCGCTGCTCCGCACCCGCACGTCGGAGTCGCGCGACCCCATCACGCGCTGGACGCGCGAGGCGGCGCTCCGGCACCATGCCGTCGGGCGCGCAGCGGTCGACGGTGACGCGGACGCCGCGGCGGCGGCGGCCACCGCGCTGCTCCGCGTGACGCGCGACGAGTTCATCACCGAGGCGCCGGCGGGCTGACGCGACCGGGCGACGGGCTGGAGGCGCGTGCCGGGGCCGCCACGGGCCTCCCGTCCGCCCCGCGGCCGCGTCTCGAGCGTGACGCGCGTCGACCGCGTCGGCTCCGTCAGCGTCGTCGCGCGAACAGCCGCGGGCCGCGCAGGCGGAGCCGCATCGTGACGGTGCCGAGCCAGCGGTCGTACTTGTAGCCGACCTTGCCCATCCGGCCCACTTCCTCGAAGCCGAGCCGCTCGTGCAGCCGGATCGACGCCTCGGCCTGGCGGTCCGCGATGACGGCGACGACCTCGCGCACGCCGGCCGACCGGCACTCGTCGAGCAGCGCCTCCATCAGCGCGCGGCCGAGCCCCTTGCCACCGGACGCGGCGCCGAGGTAGATCGAGTCCTCGACGACGTGGTTCGAGCGGTCCCGCGGGTTCCACGCGTCGACCAGGGCGTACCCGAGGATCTGCCCGGCGGGGTTCTCCGCCACCAGGAACGGCAGGCGGCGCTTCC
>Ga0308161_1003227_pt1 | contig 16059 bp, 11 predicted proteins | sample PhyFR2_FD_201034 | JGI IMG/M metagenome (GOLD analysis project Ga0308161, IMG submission 201034) | Phyllosphere microbial communities from UC Gill Tract Community Farm, Albany, California, United States - DLSLF.R2 | ecosystem: Host-associated > Plants > Phyllosphere > Unclassified | place: USA...
TCGATCAGGATGGTCAGGTGCAGTTCGCCGCGGCCCGAGACTTCGAACACGGTGTCGTCATCGGTCGGCGAAACGCGCAGCGCGACGTTGGCCTTCAGTTCACGGTCCAGGCGGTCGCGCAGCTGGCGGCTGGTGACGAACTTGCCTTCGCGGCCGGCCAGCGGCGAGCTGTTGACCATGAAGTTCATGGTCAGCGTCGGCTCGTCGACCTTCAGCATCGGCAGCGCATCCGGGGTGTCCGGCGCGCAGACGGTGGTGCCGATGCCCAGTTCCTCGATACCGTTGATCAGCACGATGTCGCCGGCGACGGCTTCATCGACCAGCACCCGCTCCAGGCCCTTGAAGTTCAGCACCTGGTTGATGCGCGCCTTCTGCGGCGTGCTGTCCGGGCCGTTCATGATGATCACGTCCTGCAGCGCCTTGACGCGGCCGCGGGTGATGCGGCCGATGCCGATCTTGCCCACGTAGGAGGAATAGTCGAGCGAGGAAATCTGCAGCTGCAGCGGGCCGTCCGGATCGTCGTCGCGCACGGGAACGTGCTGCAGCACGGCGTCGAACAGCGGCTTCATGTCGCCTTCGCGCACTTCGGAATCGAGGCTGGCGTAACCGTTCAGGGCCGAAGCGAACACGACCGGGAAGTCGAGCTGCTCTTCGGTCGCGCCCAGCTTGTCGAACAGTTCGAAGGTGGCGTTGATCACCCAGTCAGGACGGGCGCCCGGACGGTCGATCTTGTTGACCACGACGATGGGCTTCAAACCCAGGGCCAGCGCCTTGCGGGTCACGAAACGGGTCTGCGGCATCGGGCCTTCGACCGCGTCCACCAGCAGCAGCACGCTGTCGACCATGGACAGCACGCGCTCGACCTCGCCGCCGAAATCGGCGTGGCCCGGGGTGTCGACGATGTTGATATGGGTGTCGTTGTACTCGACCGCGCAGTTCTTGGCCAGAATCGTAATGCCGCGTTCTTTTTCGAGGTCGTTGGAGTCCATCACGCGCGCATCAACATGCTGGTTCTCGCGGAAGGTGCCGGACTGGCGAAGCAGCTGGTCAACCAGCGTGGTTTTGCCGTGATCGACGTGGGCGATGATGGCGATGTTGCGTATTGCGCGTTTGATATTTGACATGATCTCTTGTCTGCGAATGTGGCGGAATTACGGAAGACGCGCATTGTATCATGCTGCGACGCACGAAACTCCGGAAAAATCCCTTTATTTCAACGAGTTGCCGACGCAAGGGGAAAGTCTGCAACAGGATATCGGTGCCTTATCCGGCGAGCACCAGCCGTTCCGGCGCGAGCACGCCGTATTCCATCAGTTGCGCAACGCCCAGCAGGCGGGCGTCGCTCTGGCGGTACACCTTGACCCGGCCCGCCGGCGGCAGGGCCCCGATGCCCGACTGGCCCAGCGCCAGGCGCTGGCCATGCAGGAAGCGGCGGGCCAGATCGTCGTCCAGGTTCAGTAACGGGAAACTCGACAGCAGCGCGTCGACCGGCGCCAGTGCGGCGGCACGCTGCGGCTCGTCCAGCGCGCCCAGCTGGTCCAGCGTCATCGCGCCTTCCAGCGTGAGGCGTCCGACCGCGGTGCGGCGCAGGGTTTTCAGGTGGGCGCCGCAGCCGAGCGCCGCGCCGATGTCCTCGCCCAGCACCCGGATGTAGGTTCCCTTGCTGCAGGTTACTGAAAGCCGCAGCAGCGGCGCTTCATAGGACAGCAACGCCAGCGAATGGATGACCACCTGGCGCGCTTCGCGTTCTAGCGTGATGCCGGCGCGGGCATATTCATACAGGGGCCGACCGTCGCGCTTCAATGCCGAATGCATCGGCGGAACCTGGGCGATCGGGCCGCGGAATTGCGCCAGCACGGCTTCGATCTGCGCCGATGTCACATCGACCTCGGCCGTGGCGATCACTTCGCCTTCGGTGTCGCCGGTGTCGGTGCGCACGCCCAGATGCACCGTGGTCTCATAGGTCTTGTCGGCTTCCAGCAAATCCTGCGAGAACTTGGTGGCTTCGCCGAAGCACAACGGCAGCAGGCCGGTGGCGAACGGGTCCAGCGTGCCGGTATGGCCTGCCTTTTCGGCATTGAGCAGGCGCTTGGCGCGCACCAGCGCGTCGTTGGACGACAGGCCTTCCGGCTTGTCCAGCAATAAGACGCCGTGCACCGGCACCCGCTTCCTGCGTGCCTCAGTCTTCATCCGCGTCCAGCGCACGGCTTGCATTGGCTTCGTCGATCAGCTTGGACAGGGCGGCACCGCGCGCGGTCGAGTGGTCATGGACGAAATGCAGTTCCGGCAGGGTGTGGATGGTCAGGCGCTTGCCCAGCGTGAGCCGGATATAGCCGGCCGCCTTGGACAGGCCCTGGACGGTGTTCTTCACGACTTCCGGATCGTCCGCCAGCGTGGTGAAGAACACCTTGGCATGCGCGTAATCGGGGGTCAGCTGGACTTCGGTAATCGTGATCATGCCGACCCGCGGGTCTTTCAGCTCATAGGCAATGATTTCGGCCAGGTCGCGTTGGATCTGGTCGGCCACGCGCAATCCGCGGGCCGGTATGGTTTTGCTGTGTTTGGCCATGATGATGGATGTTGGTGATTGATGGATGGCGCGGGAAAACAAGGCGCGCCGTTGCAGCCTGGGCGGCTCGCAGCCTGGAGGACGGGCGTCCAGGCTGGACTGGCATGTTGCCGGGCGGCGTCTTCGCCGAACCCTCGCCGCAGCAGTGCGGGCGCGTCGCTATCCAGCAAAAAAATCGGGACCCGGCGATGCACATCGTACACCGCGGAATCCCGACGGGTCTTGACGCTCTCGCCTTACAGCGTGCGCGCCACTTCCTGCACTTCGTACAGCTCGAGCTGGTCGCCTTCCTTGATGTCGTTGAAGTTCTTCAGCGTCAGGCCGCACTCGAAGCCCGACTTGACTTCCTTGACGTCATCCTTGAAGCGCTTCAGCGAATCGAGTTCGCCGGTCCAGACCACGACGTTGTTGCGCAGCAGGCGGGCCGACGCGCCACGGCGGGCAATGCCCTCGAGCACATAGCAACCTGCAATCGCGCCAACCTTGCTGACCATGATGACCTGACGGATCTCGACCAGGCCGATATTGTTCTCGCGCTTCTCCGGCGCCAGCATGCCCGACATTGCCGCCTTGATCTCGTCCACCGCATCGTAAATGATGTTGTAGTAACGGATGTCGACGCCGTTGGCTTCGGCCAGCTTGCGGGCCTGGGCATCGGCCCGGGTGTTGAAGCCGATGATGACCGCCTTGGACGCAACCGCCAGGTTGACGTCGGACTCGGTGATGCCACCGACGCCCGCATGCACCACCTGCACCCGCACTTCGCTGGTGGAGAGCTTCTGCATCGAGTGCACCAGCGCTTCCTGCGAACCCTGGACGTCGGTCTTGATGATCATCGGCAGCGACTTGACTTCGCCTTCGGCCATCTGCTCGAACATGTTTTCCAGCTTGGCTGCCTGCTGCTTGGCCAGCTTCACGTCGCGGAACTTGCCCTGGCGGAACAGGCCGATTTCGCGCGCCTTGCGCTCGTCGGTCATGACCATGACTTCCTCGCCGGCATTCGGCACCTCGGTCAGGCCCTGGATTTCCACCGGCAGGGACGGACCAGCCTCGGAAATCGACTTGCCATTCTCGTCCAGCATTGCACGGACGCGGCCGTAGGCCGAACCTGCCAGCACGACGTCGCCGCGCTTCAGGGTGCCCGACTGCACCAGGATGGTGGCCACCGGGCCGCGGCCCTTGTCCAGCTTGGCTTCGATCACCAGGCCGCGCGCCGGCGCATCCACCGGCGCCTTCAGTTCCAGAACCTCGGCCTGCAACAGTACCTGCTCCAGAAGGTCGTCCACGCCCTGGCCGGTCTTGGCCGACACCGGCACGAACGGCGAATCGCCGCCGTATTCTTCCGGCACCACCTGCTCGGCGACCAGCTCCTGGGTCACGCGGTCGAGGTTGCCGCCTGGCTTGTCGATCTTGTTGATCGCCACCACCAGCGGCACGCCGGCTGCCTTCGCATGGGCGATCGCTTCCTTGGTCTGCGGCATCACGCCGTCGTCCGCCGCCACCACCAGGATGACGATGTCGGTCGCCTTAGCGCCGCGGGCACGCATGGCGGTGAACGCCTCGTGGCCCGGGGTGTCGAGGAAGGTGATCATGCCGCGCGGCGTCTGCACGTGGTAGGCGCCGATGTGCTGGGTAATGCCGCCAGCCTCGCCGGATGCCACCTTGGCGCGACGTATATAGTCGAGCAGCGAGGTCTTGCCGTGGTCGACGTGACCCATCACGGTCACGACCGGCGCACGATCGAGCTGCTCGGCGTCGGCATGCTCGGCGCCGTCCTGCAGCAGCGCTTCAGGGTCGTCCAGCTTGGCCGCATGGGCGGTGTGGCCCATTTCCTCGACCAGAATCATCGCGGTTTCCTGGTCCAGCACCTGGTTGATGGTGACCATCTGGCCCAGCTTCATCAGATGCTTGATGACCTCGGATGCCTTGACCGCCATCTTGTGCGCCAGTTCGGCCACGGTGATGGTTTCCGGCACGCTGATGTCCTTGACCACGGCTTCGGTCGGCACCTGGAAGTTGCTTTCGCGGTCTTCCGAATGGCCGCCGCGGCGACCGCCGCGCGGACCCGAACGCCAGCCGTCGCGACCACCGCCGCCGGTCGGGGCGCCACGGGTCTTGATGCCGGGGCCGCGCTTCTTGGCGTCGTCCTGCCAGGTCGACGACACATTGGCCGACTTGATGGACTTCTTGTCCGGCGTTGCGGCCGGCTTCTTGTCATCCTTCTTGACCTCGGCCTTCTTGTCGGCCGGCTTGTGCAGCGTGCCTTCCTGCGGCTTGGCCTTGGCAACCGGCGCGGGCGCCGGCTCCGGCGCCTTGATCACGCGGCGCGGCGCATTCATCATCGCCTTGATCTGCGCGACTTCGTCGGCCACCGCCTTGCGGGCGCGCTCGACGGCGGCAGCGCGCTCGGCGGCTTCCTTGGCTTCCTGTTCGCGCTTCTTGCTTGCTTCCTCTTCGGCAGCGCGCTTGGCTTCCTCGGCGGCGGGATCGGGCTTGGGCGGAGCGGCAGGCGCCTTGGCCTGCGTGGCCTGGACCTGGGCGGCAGCACGCCGGGCATTGGCTTCAGCCGCGGCCTTTTCGGCGGCAGCCTTCTGCGCAGCGCGCGCCTCGGCCTCTTCCTGGGCAAGGCGTTCCGCTTCCAGCGCGGCCAGGCGCTCCTGGCGCTCGCGCAGTTCGGCCTGCTGGCGCGCAGCCTGCTCGGCCGCCTGACGGCGCGCCTCTTCCTCGCGGCGGGCGACTTCGGCCGGGTCCACGGCCGGCGCGGCAGCCTGCGGCGCCGGCGCTTCTTCCGCGACCGGTTCGGCACGCTGGACGAAAGTACGCTTCTTGCGCACTTCCACCTGGATCGTGCGCGACTTGCCGGTGGCGTCAGCCTGCTTGATCTCGGTGGTTTCCTTGCGGGTCAGGGTGATCTTCTTCTTTTCGCTATCCGGCGCCACACCATGCGCGCGACGCAGATGACCGAGAAGCTTGTCCTTGTCTTCCTTGGAAAGCTGGTCGGAGGTCGAGCTTTTCTCGACGCCGGCTGCGCGCAGTTGGGTCAGCAGCAGGTCGGCCGGCATTTTGAGCTCGGTGGCAAATTGGGCTACGTTGGTACTCGCCATTCAGTCCTCTTTTCTATGTGACGCGGTGGATGATGTGGGAACCGGCTTACTTGACAGCTGCCAGGCTCCACGCCTTGGCCTGCAGGGCCTTGGCGCGATCGTCGTACTTCAAGTCGATCAGCTTCATCTCCTCATCGCTCACATCTTCGAATGCATTGTCTATCAGCTGGCGCGCGCGGTCTGCCGGCAGCGCCAGTATTGCCCCAAATTCATCGTAGGCCAGCGCCGAGAACTGCTCCAGCGTCTTCACGCCAGACAGTCCCAGCTTGCCCGCGGTGACGCGGTCCATGCCGTCCAGGCCGACCAGGCCCTCTTCCATGCCTTCCAGGCCTTCCTCGGAAGCGATCGCCTCGGTCACCAGCGCGTCGCGGGCACGATTGCGCAGCTCGTTGACGGTATCTTCATCGAACGACTCGATTTCCAGCATCTCGGTGATCGGCACATAGGCGATCTCTTCCAGGCTGGAGAAACCTTCGCTGGCCAGGATGTCGGCGACTTCCTGGTCGACGTCGAGCTTGTCCATGAACAGCGCGCGCACCGCGGCGGTTTCCTGGGCAGCCTTGTCGGCCGATTCCTCGGCCGTCATGATGTTGATCTGCCAGCCGGTCAGTTCGGCGGCGAGGCGCACGTTCTGGCCGCCGCGACCGATGGCGATTGCCAGGTTTTCCTCGTCGACCACCACGTCCATTGCATGCTTTTCCTCGTCCACCATGATGGACGATACATTGGCCGGCGCCAGCGCGCCGATGACGAACTGGGCCGGGTCTTCCGACCACAGCACGATGTCGACGCGCTCGCCGCCCAGCTCGCCGGTCACCGCCTGAACGCGCGAACCGCGCATGCCGACGCAGGTGCCGATGGGGTCGATCCGCTTGTCATTGGTGAACACCGCGATCTTGGCGCGCACGCCGGGGTCGCGTGCTGCCGACTTGATCTCCAGCAGGCCCTGCTCGATCTCGGGCACTTCCAGCTCGAACAGCTTCATGATGAATTCAGGCGCGGTGCGCGAGAGGATCACCTGCGGGCCGCGGGCATTGCGCTCGATGCGCTGGATATAGGCGCGGACACGGTCGCCGATACGCAGATTCTCCTTCGGGATCATCTGGTCGCGCGGCAGCCGCGCCTCGATCTTGCCGGACTCGACGATGGCATCGCCGCGCTCCATGCGCTTGATGGTGCCGGTCACCAGCGCGTCGCCGCGCTCCAGGAAGTCGGCCAGGATCTGCTCGCGCTCGGCGTCGCGGATGCGCTGCAGAACCACCTGCTTGGTGTCCTGCGCAAAACGGCGGCCGAACTCGACCGATTCAATCGGCTCTTCGATGAAGTCGTCGACCTCGATATCGGAAATCTGGTCTTTGGCTTCGAACAGCAGGATTTCCTGGTCGGGCAGCTGCAGGCCGGCCTCGTCGGGCACCACGTGCCAGCGGCGGAAGGTTTCGAATTCGCCATTGTCGCGGTCGATCGAGACGCGGATATCGACGTCGCCTTCGTAGCGCTTCTTGGTAGCCTGCGCAAGCGCATGCTCCAGCGCGCCGAAAACGACTTCCTTATCCACGTTCTTTTCGCGCGCCAGCGCGTCAACCAACAATAAAATCTCGCGACTCATGCTTTGCGACTCCTAAAATCCACTTTTGGCACCAGGCGTGCCTTGTCCACATCGGCGATCGTAAATTCCAGGATCGCCGGGCCGTCTTTTCCTTCAAATTCAAGCTTGAGCTGGTCGCCTTCGGGCGCCTGCAGGATGCCCTGGAAGGACTTCCTGTTGGCCGCGCCCGGCATCGGCATGCGCAACTTCACCAACGCCTCCTGCCCTGCGAAGCGGCGGTAATCCCCCAGCTTCTTCAGCGGCCGGTCCAGCCCGGGCGACGATACTTCCAGCCGCTCGTAATTGGCGTTCTCGACCGTCAGCACATGCAGCAGCTGGTGCGTCACCTTTTCGCAGTCCTCCACCGTGATGAAGCCACGGTCGGCTTCCTCTTCGGTGAAGTCGATGAACACACGCAGCAGGCCACGGCCGGCCTGCTCGAAATCGACAAGGTCATAACCCATGCCGACGACGGTTTTTTCTATCAGTTGCAGCAATTGCAAGGCGTTTCTCCGATGTTTGCTGACCAGCCGCCGCAAGCGATGCACAATCGTTTGCCAAAAAAAAAATGGGCATCTGCCCATCTTTCTTATCGTTCAAGCCACGTTCAGCTGCTTCGCGATTGTTGCAACGATGTTGCTTACCCACCGTGCAATACTGCCTGCGTCGCGGCGACCTTCGTTAACTATCGAATTATACTGGATTAAAGAACGCGCCGCAATACCAAATGCCGCGGCGCGTCGGACGACGCGCCGCGGCCCATGCCCGCAATCGGTGTTTAACCCTTGGGGCGACGGCGCGGCGCGCCCTGGGCGCCGCCCATCGGGCCGCCGCGGCCCTGGCCTGTCGGACGCGGCCCGCGCCCGAAGCCCTGGTCGATGCCTCGGCCCTGGCCGGCGCCGACGTTGCGGCGCTGCTGGTTTGCGCCGGGAAAGCCCAGCGCCGTCTGCAATGGATCGGGCTGGCGCGAACGCTGCCCCGGCTGGCCCCGACGCTGCTGCGGGTTGTTGTCGAACGGATTGACGCTCGCCGCGCGCGGCTGCCGGTCAGGGCGGCCCTGCGGCGCGGCGCGCTCGCCGGACGGCTTTTCCATGCCGATCATCGCCATCAGGCCGCGCACATCATGCTCATCCATCTCTTCCCAGCGGCCGCGCTTGAGGCCGCGCGGCAGCGTCATCGAACCGTAACGGGTGCGGATCAGGCGCGACACCGTCAGGCCGACCGCCTCGAACATGCGCCGCACTTCCCGGTTGCGGCCTTCACCGATGGTGACCCGGTACCACTTGTTGACGCCTTCGCCGCCGCCGTCGGCAATCTTGGAGAACTGCGCCAGGCCGTCTTCCAGCTCGACGCCGGCCAGCAGCTTCTGGCGCATGCCTTCTTCCAGTTCGCCCAGGGTGCGCACCGCGTACTCGCGGTCGATGCCGTAACGCGGATGCATCAGCCGGTTGGCGATGTCGCCGGACGTGGTGAACAGCAGCAGGCCTTCGGTATTGAAGTCCAGCCGGCCCACCGCCAGCCACTTCGCCGCCTTCATGGTCGGCAGGCGGTCGAACACCGAAGGACGCCCTTCGGGATCGCTGGTGCTGACGATTTCGCCAGCCGGCTTGTGGTACACCAGCACGCGCGGCGGCTTCTTGCTGACCCGGCGCTGCAGCAGCTTGCCATTGATGCGCACCTGGTCTGTCGGCAGGATGCGCTGGCCGATATGCGCCGGCTCGCCATTGACGGACACCCGTCCGGCGACGATCAGCTCTTCCATGTCGCGACGCGACCCCAGGCCGACCTCGGCCAATACCTTGTGCAGCTTGGGTGCATCGTCTTCCGCGGTCAGGTCGCGCCGGACGGCCTTGGCCGGAGCGCGGCCGCCGCGCGCGTCGTCGGCCGCGCTGTCGAATGCTTCCGAGGTCACGAAGGAAAACACGTCGTCTGCGTCGCCGCCGGCGCCGCGTGGCGCGCGGCCGGGCTTGCCGCCGTTGCGAGCGGACGCACCCTCGACGCCCGGCTTCTGCCTGCCGTTCTGACGGTTCTGGCCAGCGCGCGGCGCCCCCGCCGCCGGCTCGCCCTGACGCCCGTCCTCGCGGGAGCCGGGACGGCTGCGGCGCAGCGGGCGCGGCGTGCGCGGGCCGCGGCCGGCGCCATCAGCGTCACTGCCCGGGCTGGTCTGCCGCTCGCGGGCGGAATCGTCAGCCATGTCGGCCGGTTGCTTGTCTTTGGGGTTAGGCGAGGTCATTTGTCGGTTCTTGGTTTTGCTGACCGGGCGCGGCGTCTTCCGTGGTTTCGGACGCGTGGCCTGGGAGTGAAAGTGGAATATCGGCGTCCGCGGCACTGGCATGCGGCGGCGCTGCGGGAGGAAGGCCGGCGGCCCCGGGCACCGGGGTCATCAGGCTGGCGAGGTCGGGGTTGCTCATCGCCTGCAACGGGGGCAACTGGTCCAGCGAAGCCAGTCCGAGGTCATCCAGAAACTGCCTCGTGGTGGCCAACAGGGCCGGACGGCCGGGTACGTCCCGATGGCCAATCGCCTCGATCCAGCCACGGTCTTCCAGCATCTTGATGATCTGCGAATTGACGGTCACGCCACGGATTTCTTCAATGTCGCCCCGCGTCACCGGTTGACGGTAGGCGATGATTGCCAGGGTTTCCATCGTGGCCCGCGAATAGCGCGGCGGCTTTTCCGGGTTCAGCCGCTCTAGGAACACCTTCATCTCCGGCCGGCTCTGGAAGCGCCAGCCGGAAGCCAGCCCCACCAGCTCGATGCCCTTGCCGCGCCAGTCATGGCGCAACTCTTCCAGCATCAGCTTGATCGTATCGGCACCCGCCGCCTCGGAACCATCGTCGGACACATACAATTTTTTGAGATCGTAGATCGACAAGGGTTCGTTGGTGCAAAGCAATGCGGTTTCGAGGACTTTCTTGGCCTCAGCGGTATTCATGTGCAATTCATCTACGGCAATTCAGTCGCAATTTGCAGAGATCAAAAGTCAGCAGCGGTCGAAAGACGCGCGGCGAACCCTTCGTGAACTGTTGCTGCCGCTCCCGGGCGCCCGCTTGTTGGAAGAGAATCGTCGTGGGCCGGGAGGTGCAAATCGGGCAAGGCTAACCGGGACGACCTGTGGTTTTTGGTCCGGGCCGTGCCGCATGGGGTCTGCGACCGGGCCTGTCCGGTCGGCGGATTATAGAGGAAATGCGTGGCAGTGTCATAAAAAATGCCGGCTCCGGCCAATAACGCCCGCCCCGGCTTATTCGGCGGCCACCAGCTTCAGGTCCGCGCGCACCGGCGGAAACAGGCAATCCTTTCGCATCAGCGCCGGCATCTCGGCCGCCGGCACGGGGCGCGACACATAGAAGCCCTGCACCTCGTCGCAGCCCATCGCCTGCAACGCACGCAGCTGGCCCACGCTTTCCACGCCTTCGGCCACCACGCGCATGCCCAGCGCATGCGCCATCACCACGATGGCGTTGAACAGCACGTTCGCGCCCGGCTCGTTGCGCAACTGCGACGTGAAGGCACGGTCGATCTTGAGCACGTCCATTTCCAGGCGCTGCAACTGCGACAGCGAGGAATAGCCGGTGCCGAAGTCGTCGATCAGGAGCTTGATGCCGAGCTGCCGTATCGCCGCCAGTTGTCCCGACACCAGGTCGCCGCCGCCCAGCATGCTGGACTCGGTGATCTCGATCTCGATCAGCCCGGCGTCGACCCGGTAGCGCTTCATGCAGGCCACCAGCAGCGGCCGCAGATGGCCTTCATCGAACTGCAGCGCGGACACATTGATCGATACCGGCGGCACCGCCAGGCCGAGTTCGCGCCAGGACGCAATCTGGGCGATGGTCTTTTCAATCACGGTCGAACCGATCTCGCGTATCAGGCCGGTATCCTCGGCGATCTGGATGAACTCCTCGGGCGCGAGCATGCCACGCTCCGGATGCATCCAGCGCACCAGGGCTTCCATGCCGCACAATGCGCCGCTCTGCGTATTGACGCGGGGCTGGAAGAACATGATGAACTGATCCTGCTCGATCGCGCGCCGCAAGGCTTGCTCCTTGCCGAGGCGGCGCATCAGGGTGTCGGACAGGCCGGGCTCGTAGAACGAGAAGCGGCCCTTGCCTTCGGCCTTGGCTGCGTACAGCGCAAGATCGGCATGCTTGAGCAGCGTGTCGCGATCGGCGCCATCGCGCGGATACATGGACACGCCCACCGACGCCTGCACGACATGCACGCCCTGCCCCGGGACCTCGAACGGCTCCTGCAGCGCCTTGATCACCAGCCGCGTCACGCGCGAGACGTCGTCGCTGCCCTGGACGTTCTGCAGCACCACGGTGAATTCATCGCCGCCCAGGCGCACCACGTGGTCGCTTGCCCGCACCAGCGACTTCAGGCGCGCCGAAGCCTGCTTCAGCAGCAGGTCGCCCATGCCATGGCCGAGGGAGTCGTTAATGTGGCGGAAATCGTCGAGGTCCACGAATAGCAGCGCCATGCTGCTGTTGCTTGCGATGCAGCCGGAAATAGCCTGCGGCATGAATTCCATCAGCCAGTGCCGGTTGGGCAAGCCGGTCAGCGGATCGGTATTGGCGAGGTGGCTCAACGCCTGCTCCTGGGTGCGGCGCTCGGTGATGTCGCGCACGGTCATGGCGATGGCGGAACCGGAGCGCACCAGGCGGCGCGACAGCCAGCGCGCACCCAGCGGACCATGCGCCGAGGCCAGCATTTCATCCTCGTAATAGCCGGTTTCCATTGCCACGCCGAAGACCGACAGCAACTGCTGCGCATGGCTGCCGGAATAAAGCTGCAGAAAGCGCCTGCCGACCAGGTCGCGCTTGGCCCAGCCCACCAGTTCCGCACCGCGCTCGTTGCAGTCTTCGATCACGAAGTCGCACAGGCTGCCGTCACGGGCGTAGAGGGCGCGTACCGTGTAGAAGCCCTCCTCGGCACGGTCCACTGCCAGGCTGTAGGTCTTGCTCAGTTCCGCCCGCCGGCGCTCGCGCCGTGCCCGGCGCAGCGACAGGCGCAGGCCGGCGCTGGCGCCGGCAAGCAGCAACAGCGTTCCCGCCAGCGCCCAGCCGTAATGACGCTGCGCGGCCTGCTGGTGGACAGCCAGCACAGCGCTCTCGGACAAACCTGCCACGACCGTCAGGCCGCCTTGGGCCAGGCGCTGCCAGGCGACGATGCGGCGTGTCGCGTCGTCGAATTCGTCAGCAGGCAGCACCGCGATGCCGGCGCCATCCTCGAAAGCCTGGGCGCGCGTCAGCGGGGACTGCGCAACGCCCGGCCTGCTATAGGCACTGCTCAGCAATACCTGGCCAGTGCTATCGAGGAGCGACACAAAATCGTGGCCGCCGAGGCCGGTCTCGGCGCCGAAATCCACCAGGAAGGAAGGATCGGCCACGAACATCACCAGGCCATCGAAGCCGCCGTCGCCCGCATCGAGCCGTCGCGACAGCAACAGGCCGGCCGACGACAGCGCGCCGTCGGGAACCCGGCTCACCAGCAGCCCTTCGCCGCGGCTTTCCCTGTGTTTCAGGAAGAAGCCGGTTTGCGCGACATCCTCCAGCACCGGGCCGCTCGACGCCAGCAGTTTGCCGGTACTGTCGGCCACGCCGGCCGCCCGCAGTCCGAGCGACGGGCGCACGCTGCGGCGCAGCCGGCGTTCGAGCAGTTGCGGTTGGTGCAGTTCCTCCCAGTCGTATTGCAGACCCAGGGCCGCCTGGTCAGCCTGTTCAAGCGAGTGACTTAATTGCCGGGCGTAGGTTTTTGACAGGGCGGCCGCCTTTTGCCTGGCGTTGCCGAGCAGCGCGGACTTCTCGTCATCCAGATGGATCAAGGTGATTTTCCAGAGCAGCGCGATCAGGCACAACGTGGAAATTGCCCAGATGGCGCAGATCCGTACCGAACGCGAGCGCCGCGCGTGCCTGATTGCTTTGCTTAACCGTTCGGAAGGCATTTCCATGAGCGTGCGCGGAGACGAAATGATGACAATAATTCAACAAAGCAATGTTTGTGCCGGGAAATAAATTTGTTTTAGATCAATTGCTTGCCAGATGCATGTGAGAATGGCCTTACCTGATGTAAAGATTTCCGACAGACGAAGTTTCTATACGGAATTTTTTGAACCCGCCGCCCGATGTAATGTGAGCCGGCCCGGAATCTGAAGTAAGTAAGCAGGCAGCGGCATGCCCTGCTGGTCCGGGCAGGTGCGGTCAGCCCGCCACTCGTCGCCGGGAGGCTTTCTCAAGCTGTGATGCACTGGATTGCTCAGTGCCGGTGCTGATGATGGATGTCAGGCACATGGGCATGGCTATGGGTTAGCGGCTCGTGATCGTGGGCATGCGTGTGGGGCTCGCTGCCATCCCAGGCGAAATCATGCTGGTGCTGGTGATGCTCGTCATGCACATGCGCATGGCCGTGCCGCATGGCTGTGTGCGCATGCCTGTGCGCATGTCTTTCAGTCAGGTGAAGCCAGATGCCGGCCGCCATCAGCACGCTGGCGACCCAGAAGCCCGAGCCCGGAGCCTCCCGCAACATCAACAGGGAAATAGCCGCGCCGACGAAGGGCGCCGCGGAAAAATAGGCGCCGGTGCGGGCTGCGCCGAGATTGCGCAGGGCGAGTACGAAAAAGACAAGACTCAGGCCATAGCCGCAAAAGCCAATCACGGCGGCGCTCAGCAGGCCGCCCAATGCCGGCAATGACGCGCCCAGCGACATTGCAATGGCCAGGTTGACCACGCCTGCCACCAGGCCCTTGACGCCGGCGATCTGCACTGCGTCGCTTGCCGAAATCTTGCGGGTCAAATTGTTATCGATGGCCCAGCAGAGGCAAGCGGCGACGATTGCCAGCGCGCCCCAGGGAACGCCGAACGCCGGGCGCTGTTCCCAGCCGAGCACCACGCCGCCCGCCACGATCAGCACCATGCCGAGGAAAATGCGGCGATCGAAGTTTTCCCTGAATACGAACCAGGCAAGCATCGAGGTCAGCACCCCTTCCATGTTCAGCAGCAGCGACGCGGCCGACGCCGGCGTGCGACTCAAGCCCAGCATCAGCAGCACCGGCCCGGCAATGCCGCCAAACAGAATGGCCCCGGCAAGCCATCGCAGATCGGCGCGCGACAGCCGGGCGCTGGCAGCCTGGCCGGAACCCGGGCCGAACGCACGCAGGCAAAACCATGCCAGCAGGCCAATGCCGCTGCCCAGATACAGCAGCGCAGCCAGCATTACCGGCGAGATGGCGCCGACCAGCGTTTTTGCAAAGGGCGTGCTGGCGCCGAAGCTGACGGCGGCCAGGAAGGCATAGGCAACACCGGTGGGCATGGTGATCACTCTGTGAGACAGGACTCAGGAAGCAGGTACATGGGCGCTTTCGGGGACGTGGACAGACCGATGGACGCAAACAGGCCATCAGGGTAACGCGGAATTCAGCGCATCCTGCCCGGGAGGAGCAGGCCCTCCGTTTTGCCGCAAACATCTTCAAATTTTCAGGGACGACAACCGATCCGGATATCGCCTATGCTATCGGCAAAAAACAAGGGGACGAGTCATCATGGCAATCAGCGAATCCATCCGGGCATGGGCCAGGCGCATCAAGCGCGATGCGGTGATGCTGTGGTTTGCGCGCCGGCATCGGGATACGCCGTTTCTGGCCAAAGCCCTGTGCGTATTTACCGTCGCCTATGCGCTGAGCCCGATCGACCTGATCCCGGACTTCGTGCCGGTGCTGGGTTATGTAGACGATGCGCTGCTGCTGCCCTCGCTGATCTGGCTGGCGGTGCGCATGCTGCCCGCCCATGTGATCGAGCAATGCCGCGCCCAGGCGGAGGAATGGATGGCCAGGGAAAAGGCCAAGCCCAAAAGCTATGCCGGCGCGATAGCGATCGTGGTCATCTGGCTTGGCGCCCTGTATCTGTGCTGGTGGTGGTATCAGGCGCGCTGAAACAATGCGCCGCGAATAAAACGAAAGGCCCGCGTTTGCGGGCCTTTCGACATGAAACCTGGTTGCGGGGGCAGGATTTGAACCTACGACCTTCGGGTTATGAGCCCGACGAGCTGCCAGACTGCTCCACCCCGCGTCTGAAGGCACTCATTATATACAGCGTTGGCGTGAATTGCAAACCGATGACGCCGTCGGCAGCAGTGTTACACTCTTCGCCTGATCATGACTACCCTGCCACCCATGAAATTCTGTTCGGAATGCGCCCATCCTGTCACCCAGACAATTCCCCAGGACGACAACCGGCTGCGCGATGTATGCACCCAATGCGGCACCATTCACTATCAGAATCCCAAGATGGTGATCGGCTCCGTGCCATTATGGAAAACGGACGGCGAAACCAAGGTATTGCTGTGCCGGCGCGCGATTGAGCCGCGCTATGGCTACTGGACGCTGCCGGCCGGTTTCATGGAAAACGCCGAAACTACATCGGAAGCCGCTGCCCGCGAAACCGAGGAAGAAGCCGGCGCCCGGATTGAACTGCACCAGCTTTTTTCGCTGCTCAACGTGCCGCATGTGCACCAGGTTCACATGTTCTATCTCGCCACCCTGCTCGACCTGGACTACCAGGCAGGCGTGGAAAGCCTGGAAGTAAAGCTGTTTTCCGAGAGCGAGATTCCGTGGGACGAGATTGCCTTTCCCACCATCAGCCAGACCCTGCGTTTCCTGTTCGAGGACCTCGCCCGCATCCGCACTGGCGAAGGCGAGTTCCGTTTTCACACCCGCGACATCACCAGGCCGATGCGCCAGCCCTGAGAAGGCGGCGGCGCATCGGCCGGCAGATCACCAGTTGGTTTCCCGCTCCGGCGATGCCGAAATGCG
>Ga0308161_1003231_pt1 | contig 16046 bp, 12 predicted proteins | sample PhyFR2_FD_201034 | JGI IMG/M metagenome (GOLD analysis project Ga0308161, IMG submission 201034) | Phyllosphere microbial communities from UC Gill Tract Community Farm, Albany, California, United States - DLSLF.R2 | ecosystem: Host-associated > Plants > Phyllosphere > Unclassified | place: USA...
TTATAAAACTAAGAGATTATGGACTTTTGAGTTGTTTTTGAAAATGCGCTTTAGGGGAGGGCAAACACGACTAACTTATCGTTACGACCCAAACTCACAGTTTCTACACGAGTTATGACACGGCCTTTACGGGCATCTATAACGGGAGCGAGGAATTTTTAGTTAAGTGATATCAAAAAAACTCGTACTGACAACCTTGATAAGGCTATCAAGTCGATATTAAGCCAATCCAACAATGGCTGCGACAACGACAACGTTTAACCCCAAAATCATAGTTGAGTAAAAAATTGCTGTTTTCATCATATCTGTCATGGTACACCTAAACTCTAATTGTTCTCGAAATCACATCTTTTAACAACACGTAACATAACAGAATGTTACAAAGGACGCAAGCTTTTATTACATGGTGTAATATTCAGTGAATCAGTAGGCTTACCGGGATCAATTTCGTGCTCGATTCTTCAGCAAAACCTATTTATTTTCATCGAGAAATTGCGGCCATTCGCTTGAGGTCGATTGTAACCTATTGTCATCAATAGCTCGATTGGCGCGATCATTAGATGCGAACTGCGGCAGAGAATCGAAGTTGGCATCTAAATAGGACATGATGTGCGCTGCGATCTGACAATCGTCCGTCTTCAATCCGAAGCAATGCAATCTCGGGGTCCTCGTCTAGCAGGGCACTGTGAGTAGCACCAGCAGAGCTGAAATGCAGTTTTATACGGGTTGCGGTAATTTCGTGGTTGCACTACCGTCAAAGCGGATCCTTGACGAAAAGTGACAATATACGGTAATCCGCAGGCCGGATCGCGAACTGGTATGAAAAACATTAACCAGCTTATAGGGATGCAGCGCGGCTGCTGCAAAGCGCCTAAAGTTTTGCGGATATGCAAGCGCCTAGAGTTTTGGGATAAATGAATATTGGTTTATTCGATATACTTAGCTCGGAACGTTAGACTGTTGTTGGTCAAGAAGCCGTAGCAAGAGATTTACGGATTCTGGCGATCGAACTGTCGCTGTTTATGATGCGCGCGCACAGCATCGCCAAACGCTTCAAATATCTTTCGTGACGGTTGGTCGCTTTTTGCCCAGTATTCCGGGTGCCACTGGACACCGATCGCGAAAGTTTTGGCACCCTTGACTGAGACAGCCTCAATGGTACCGTCCTTTGCTATTGCTTCAGTCTGAAGCTTGTCAGAAATCTTGTCTATAGCTTGCTGGTGAACGGAATTAACGTTAATTTCCCGTTGGTCAAGGATTTTAGCGAGGCAGGACTGTTCTTTAATCAAAACTGGCTGGCGGATCGCGAATTTATCATCAGGCTCAGCATTTTCTGGTGCGCGATGATCGTCGCGATCGGGGAGGTCCTGGATATTATGGGCGAGCGTGCCGCCAAGTGCCACGTTAAGTTCCTGTATGCCGCGACAGATTGCCAAAATAGGTAAATCCCGCTTTAATGCAAATTTGATTAGTGAAAGCGAGCTGGCATCACGTTGGGGGTCAAATGGCCCAAGGGCTGGGTCCATTGTTGCTCCATAGAGCTTGGGTTGGACATTCGATTTGGCACCGGTAATAAGAACCCCGTCGACCATTTCAGACAGCAATTCTAGATTGATAAAATCTGGTAGTGAAGGGATTATAACCGGCGTTAATCTGGCAACCTCACAGGCAGCCAGTAAATATTGTTGCGGTGCCCCATGCCATAAGTAACCATCGAAAAAGGAAGTATCGGCGGGCACTGCGATCAGTGGATTGTGCGATATAGGCATAGGAACGTCTCACCTGAAAATTAGCTTGAATATAACCAATTCATCTCGCTAAACAATAGTCAAGTTCGAGCATGATTTCGGAAACGGCTAAATTTCAGTCAACTGTAATCAATTTTAAAACGTAGTATCGGCGGAAACGCTCTCTTTGTTTGAGGCTCGTTGGCGGACGAGCGATTTGGATTGTATCGGCGCAGGATATCGTTATTTAAAGATGTGCCTATCGTGTTAAAACCGGTGCTAATGCGCAGCATAGTCATCAATTTCCGTTGTCAGCTTACTAGCGCTTGACATGTCAACTGGTCCATAAGGAACGTTCAGTTGAACAATGTCAGCTGAAATTTTAATCGTTTAACTCGAGACTGCGGGAACACATAAAACTTGTGCGCGGAATGGCTGCTCAATGACGTGGTTTTAACCGCCCTACGACCACCTCGACGGGAAGTCGCTGTTGAGATGTGCTCGCCAGATGTCCGGCTCACTTTCTAATCCTAGGTTACGAATTTTGTGAGTTAGAGGTTTTAATTATTGATGGACGCAATCTATAGTTGTATTAATACGGAACTGCACTAGTTAAACGCGTTACAGCCCTGAACTTTAGCGAAGAGGGCGTTATTGTCCGAATTAGAGGCGTTCGATGTATTTTGAAGTTTTTCAAGGCGTAAATAATTTTTGGTATTGGCGGCTTTATTCGTCTAATTTAAAGAAAATTGCCTTTTGCAGTGAGGGTTTCAAATCTAAAAAAGAAGCTATTGACGGTATCGCTACCGTTAAAGCGATTGCGGCGTTGGCACCGATCAAAGAATTAGCTTTAAACTGATCAATTACGTGACACAGTTTAATACAAATACCTATTTAGTTTGGTTTTTATTACTTCGATTTTATTACAATAGTCTACATCAGCTACTCTTCATTGATTTTATAAACAATTTTAAATCAAGGTTATGTTCTCTGGGATAGAGGGATCGGTTTGCAAAATGGAAGAACAGATAAAGCCGCTTCTGATGTTTGCAACAACCTTATTTTAGCGCCTAATTACCATAAGCTTGCAAGGATGCTAACACTGAAACGGATAACTCGTTCTTTTTTGCATTGATCCTAGCTGTTCTTTTGGTCAGCTATCATCAATGTGGGTCACTTACCTTCAAATTGTCATGGTTCTCTCATAATATAGCAACTAACTGTTTTATGAGAGAATCAAACGAGAGTTGAAAAGGTTTAGTTTCGGTGGAAATTGTACTGGTCGTGTTAATTCTACTCTTCGCGGTGGTCGTCAGCACAGTTATTGTCCGCGTTTTGCCTTTTAACGTACCATTGCCTCTGGTTGAGATTTTTGTCGGCATGGCAATCGCCCAATTCGCTGATCTCGGTGTCAACTTGCGGCCCGAAGTGTTTTTTCTGTTATTCCTTCCCCCTTTGCTGTTTCTTGATGGCTGGCGCATTCCTAAAGAAGGACTTATGCGCGACAAGTGGACGATTTTAGAACTCGCACTTGGGTTGGTTTTTTTTACAATCCTAGGTTTAGGATTTTTTGTCAATTGGCTGATTCCCGCTATTCCACTCTCGGTCGCCTTTGCCTTAGCGGCGATCGTTTCGCCAACAGATCCAGTTGCTGTAACGGCTATTGCTAACCGTGTTTCAATTCCCAAACGCCTGCTGCAAATCTTACAGGGCGAATCACTGTTAAATGATGCCTCAGGTTTGGTCAGCATGAATTTTGCTGTCAAATCTGCGCTAACTGGGGTATTTTCGTTGAGCGCGGCCTTTGGTACCTTTCTTTGGACGTCTGTTGTAGGTCTGGTTGTCGGCGTCGCTGTAACATTTACCATCATGTGGGTTGTTAATTTCTGGACCAAAAAAATTGGCGAGGATACCGGCGCTCAAATCATCGTCAGTTTGTTGATACCGTTTGCCGCTTATCTCCTCGCTGAGGAGCTCCGCGCTTCGGGTATATTAGCCGCTGTCGCGGCTGGTGTTTCGATGAGCTTTACCGAAGCCAATATGAATAACCTTGCCGTTACTCGAATCCGTCGGCTTGCCGTTTGGGACACCGTTCAATTTGTGGCAAACGGTATTATATTTGTCCTTCTTGGAGAACAGCTGCCGCGGATCATCAGCGGGGCGGAGACGATCGTCATCGAAACCGGCCACTTAGACACGCTTTGGCTGCTGCTTTATGTTGTCGCAATTAACTTAGTTTTAGCGGTCCTACGGTTCGTTTGGGTTTGGGTTTCCTTGTATTTTACTTTGGCAAGAGCTCACCGCAAAGGTATCAAAACCTATACGCCAGGCTGGCGATTAATCGCGGCAACTTCGCTTGCTGGTGTCCGCGGTACTGTCACACTTGCGGGTGTTTTAACTTTGCCGTTATTTTTAAACGATGGCACGCCCTTTCCCGCTCGCGATTTGGCAATTTTCCTGGCAACGGGTGTTATCATCGTGTCTTTGATCGCAGCCAGTGTCGCGTTACCGTACCTTCTTGGAGGTATTCAGTTGCCCCCGGAACCGTCTAATCAAAAAGAACAGGATCGTGCACGTGCTGCTGCAGCAGAGGCTGCAATTAAAGCTGTAGAACAAGCGGTGCACGAGCTTGGTGAGGGACGTAGCGACGCCGATATTTATACGTTAGCCGCTGCTCGAGTTATGGAAACCTATCGTTATCGTTTAGCCGGCTTGGCTGGGAACGATGAAGAGACACAAACATCGCATAATGTTGGGGAAGCGGAAAGGCGGCTGCGGGTGCAGGCGTTGAAAGCTGAGCGCCAAACCTACGTTGCGTTTGGCCGCCGCCACCAGCTGTCTGAAGAAATGATGAACAAATTCATCAGAGAAATTGACCTTAATGAAACAAGACTAAGCACGAATTAGATGAACACCATCGGTTGGTTTGGCATGAGAATTATTCCGTGTTTATCTTCGTGACTTAAACAGCAGTCGAACATACGATTGCGTTATCGGTTGAACGTTTGTGCGAGGGCGTCTCATCGCGTCGGATATAGTCGCAGCTAAGAGAATAGGGAGATCACTGATCAATTAAGCCGTATTCAAGCTCTGGTATGATGACCATTGTGATAAGCCAATCTTTAAAGATCATTAAGTGGGCAAGCACACCGTTGTACAATTGAGCATACCAACATTTTTTTTCGATTGAGTTGATGAATTGCATAGACTTAGTTTCAATCGTGGTGGCAACGTATCAATTTCGGGGCTGATTGTTTAAAAACTTTCACCTTTACCCTCTAGGATGCCACTGCGTTAAATGTTCCATATCCGTTGGGCGGCAATGTCCGTTAAACCGCTATTTTTTGGGTTAAGTTGCGTTAACGGCGGCCGTAAGGGCACTGGCGTAGTAGCTTGGTAAACAGCCTAAACAACAAACCAAATGATATATCATTGGTGATTTTAACAGCAGTTTCAGCCTACTTAAAAAGTTATAAACAAGCCTGCAGTTTATCCCGCTACACCAACCTGTGCTAGATCTCTAAGCGATAATGGGGTTGATTAAAGGAAGGCAATCAATTGATCGATATAAAACACAATTTTTATGGCAGGTGATTAATGTAAAATTCGCATAAAAGTAGGGAACGCATTTCAATTGCGCAAAAACGGCGCCTAACTGCAACGCGTAACGCTGGACTAAAAGCGAAATTGGAAAGGTTATATACGTTCAGTAGCAACTTCCTTACTCGCCACCTATGATCAGAGTCGGAAAATGCGCTGCGCATTGACCAACAAACCGCTACGGGGATGGTAAATTAAGTGATACTGCGGTGATAATGTATTACTCAAACCGTTTTCGGTTGCCGAAAAATATAAATTTTCATAATTTATGTTGCAAATATCCTAGCGAAATCAAACTTTCGACTTTACCACGTTGGTCTTTAATCTCGGGTGCGACATTGGGGCAGTGATTGGCCGTGCTTTATTTCTAAATTAAGATTTTCTGGTATTGTTGGCCGATCAGGTTCTGGTAAATCAACACTCGTCTATCTCCTGCTGCGGTTTTGGTTGAAAAGGGTCGTATTTTGATCGACGGCCAAAATATTGCCGACGGCACTGTTTTCTCTAAGCGTGCGATGGAGAAGAGCTGTATCCTGAGATAACAGGGTTGCCTTTTGCGTAATTGACGAAAAATAAACGTTATTTATTCATATCAAGTACTATACGTCCTGCTATCTCGCCCTTTATCATTTTATCAAATATAGAGTTGATATTTGAGAGCTTGTCGGTCGCAATATGGGCTTTAACTTTGCCATCAGCGGCGAAATCGAGTGCCTCCTGAAGGTCAAGTCTTGTGCCGACGATAGAGCCACGCAGCGTGATCCCATTAAGTACCATATCAAAAATAGATACGGGGAAGGTTCCAGCGGGTAAACCATTCATCGCAAGGGTACCGCCGCGACGCACCATACCAAGCGCTTGCTCGAAAGCTTTTGGTGAAGCCGCTGTGACAACCATGCCATTAACGCCGCCGCCAGTTAGGCCGCGAAGTTCTTTTGCCGGGTCGTCGAAATTAAGAACGTTGATACCAATGTCAGCACCTAGTTCTTTAGCAAGCGCTATTTTTTCATCGGCAACATCAATTGCTGCAACTTTCATACCCATTGCTTTGGCGTATTGAACAGCCATGTGGCCAAGACCGCCAATTCCCGAAACACCAATCCAATCACCCGGTCGAGTATCGGTTACTTTCAAGCCTTTATACACGGTGACGCCAGCGCAAAGTACCGGCGCGATTTCGTTAAAATCAATTGTTTTTGGCAGATGACCAACATAATTAGGGTTGGCAATGATGTAATCGGCAAATGCCCCATTTACGGAATAGCCGGTATTTTGCTGTTGTTCGCAAAGGGTTTCCCATCCTGCTAAACAATGGCCACAATGGCCGCATGCAGAATAAAGCCAAGGTACGCCAACGCGATCGCCTTCTTTCACATTTTTAACACCACGTCCAACTGCTGTAACGTATCCAACGCCTTCGTGTCCGGGAATAAAAGGCGGGTTGGGCTTTACTGGCCAGTCGCCGTGGGCGGCGTGTAAATCGGTGTGGCAAACACCGCATGATTGCACAGCAACTTGTATCATACCATCAGTAACTTCTGGGATTGGCACTTCATCTATCGTCAAAGGTTTACCAAATTCACGAACGACAGCGGCTTGCATTGTTTTAGCCATTTGCTCTCTCCATCTAGATTTCTGAACACCTCGGTTGGTAGTTATGACGCTGATAGTATAATCTAATATTGATATATGTCATAATCACAAATGAAATAATTTTAAAAAAAATTAAGATATTTAGATTCATAGATAAAACAAATAGAATTTTTAATTGATAATTGTTATTTTGTAATTTGTATTCGTCAGCGTTCAAAGAGATAGTGTGAAGTCATAGAATGTGGCCGCTTTTCACAATTAACAGAAGCGCGTTAAATCAAGCCTGAACAGGTCAATAACAATGATTGTGACAGCTGACGGCATTTCAATGTCCATGCTCATTGAACATCTTGTACATTAGGTTTTTGGCGACGCACACCTTTAATATCAGTGAGCATTAGTCTTTCTTAGGTTACGCAACGGCTGGTCAGCTATGTCGCAAGGCGGATAAAACCGGTGGAATGTTTACCAGAAAATTGGTTTTTGCGCTGTATTTTGATAATTAATCAGCCAGGAAAGTTAATCCCTAACTTAAATAACATTAAGCCCAAAATATCGATATGGTTTCAGCGAGCGTTGAATCCGCATTGACCAAATGATTGAATATCGAAAAGATGCGCAAGCCCCTAGAGGTAAAAGTATTTTGAACCGGTTTTTGCTAACGAACTTAACATGCTTTGTGGAAGTTGTGCTTCCCTAGTACTTTGATAATAGTCAATAGAAACTCAATTAAGCGACGTGGCCTTCACCAAACAAACTACCGTCGACTTTATCAATTAAAAGCCGGAACGGTTCAATGAAGCAAAATCACAGCTAACTATAGTAAACTGCGATTTTTTGACCATCGAATTCGGTTACTTTGATGTCTAAATCATAGATCTCTTTCAGAACATCAGGGACCATGATCTCTTCAGGTTTACCAAACGACACTATCTTACCATTTCTTATAGCAATTAATTTGTCTGAATAACACGAGGCGAAATTAATATCGTGGATGACGAGCACAATCGTTTTCTTCAACTCGGTTGCGGTGCGCCGCAATAGCTTCATCATAGCAACCGAGTTTTTCATGTCAAAGTTATTTAAAGGTTCGTCAAGTAGGACATAGTCAGTGTCCTGGCAAATGACCATAGCAACAAAGGCGCGCTGGCGTTGACCACCAGATAATTCATCAATAAAGCTATCCTGCAGATCGTTGAGGTCAAGATATTCTATAGCTTGGCTGATTTTGCGCTTGTCTTCTTTCGTCGTTCGGCCCTTTGAATAGGGGTAGCGGCCGAAGGCGACAAGATCATGCACTGTCAGTCTTGCCGCAATATTATTTTCCTGGCGCAGAATAGAGACACGACGCGCTAAAATTTCACTTGACGTTGATTTAATGTCCATGCCGTCCAGCAGGATTAACCCGTTATCAGCTTTCAGCAACCGGCTGATCATCATGAGTAAGGTAGACTTACCCGCGCCGTTCGGCCCAATTATTGACGTAATACCACCTTTCTCGATTTTTAAATCTAAATTGTCAATAATTACGCGACTATTGTAGGTTTTTAGCAGTTGGGTGATTTCGATCAACGCAATTTCCCCTTTACCAAGAGAATAAGGAAGACAATGCCACCAAAAAATTCAATAATAAATGTTAATCGATTGGCCATATTGAAAATTTGTTCAAGAATAAATTGTCCACCAACAAGGAAGATGATTGCAAGAAGGGCAGCCACTGGCAAAATAACCACATGGCGGGCGCTAGGCGAGACCTGATAAGCGAGACTTGCAACCAAAAGACCAAAAAATGTCACAGGACCGACCAGAGCAGTAGAAACCGCAACCAGGACTGCAACAAGAATGAGGATGAAACTCGTCGTTTTTCTAAAATTGATACCAAGGCTAATGGCGGTGTCACGCCCCAATGCCAAAACGTCAAAAGTAAATCTCATCCGCCAGATAATCATACTGACCGCAATAACAGCGAGGATAGACAAAACCAGTAGATCAACATTGTATTGATTAAAATTGGCAAACATAATGTCGGTTAAACGGATTGATGCGTCGGGATCAAGTTTCAACTGCATCAGCATACGCAGACTGAAGAAAAATCCGCCACAAACCACACCGATGAGCATTGTCAAATGAAGGCCACTTACGCTGCCAGAGAATAACCAGCGAAATAAAACGACAGCAAAGATGATTAGAATAGCAGTTTCGATTAAAAACTGAACATCTGTCGACACACCCGGTATGGATACACGACCTAAGAAAAAAACAATTGTTGTTTGAATTAATATGTAAAGTTGATCAAACCCCATGATTGAAGGCGTTAGAATGCGGTTATTCGAAACAGTTTGGAAAAGTACTGTCGAAATAGCAATCGAACAGGCGACGAGAACGAGTAGCGCGAGTTTTGTCGCCCTAAAACTCCAAATAAGAGGGCTAAAGTGCCAACAGAAAAAAAAGATAATAAAACCGAATGCCACCGCCGTTAACGATAATAGGCAAGGTACTGATGAATTCAACCTTTGCATCGCGTGCTCCAACGTGTTCGTAGGCTGATAAATGGCAACTGTTCGTGCCATAGGTTTAGCGATGTAGGAGAAGGTCCATCGAAGGACCTCGCCAGCGGGAAATTGAAATAGGAAATTCGAAGTTTAGCAATTGCCAAAGCGCTATCCAATTTTTTTAAATTATTACTTAAGCCATTCCAAAATTCACGGGCAGAAAATATCGAGCGTTGATTACTGTAGATCAAGAAGGTCGATCGATCGGCTGCTAAGCAACGAAAATTTTTCTCGTCAATACTGATGGCTTTTTTGGTGCTTTTTTTGGCGTTACGTAAATGCTCTCTCGATGCAGGGACGGGCCGCCGATTTTCAAAATCTATCTGTAGGGGATAAAGATCTGCGAGATCGTGTAACTCGAAAATAAGATTACGTAGAATAGCCGATAGGGAGTGAACCATTGCCACGCAAGAGCAATTTTTAAAGTTTAAGGTTTGCAACCGAGTGAAAAGGTCGCATAGTTCCAAAACGTTAGCCAAGGCGTTTTCTCCAATGGAGGAGCAAGATAATAAAGGCGCCGCTGCCGACCACACCCATCATAGTTCCGACCGGAATTTCAGAATTACTACTGATAAGGCGACCAAGGATATCACATAAAAGTACCAGTCCAGCACCACTTAAAGCCACCCATGGTGCGGTATTTTTCATGTTATCGCCAAGAAAAATTGCTACAACGTTTGGTACGACAAGACCGACGAATGGGATGCGACCAACGGTACAGACAACAATCGCTGTCGTTAACGATATAATCAATAGTCCCTCAATCAAGACGGTCTGATAGCGGAGTCCAAGATTGCTGGCAAGTTCATCGCCCATTCCAGCGACAGTGAAGCGATCTGCGGAAATATAAGCAAGAACGGCGAGTGGCACTGCCAACCATAAAAGTTCATATTTACCATCAATAATCATCGAAAAGCTACCAAACAAATAGGCCTGTAGCGATGGCAAAAGCATTTGCTGATCAGCAATAGCGTTGGTAGCAGCCCCAATGACATAGCCCAACATGATCCCGGTTAAGGGCACCATTAACACCGAAATTAACGGAATGCGCCGCAAAAGAAAGATAAACAGGAAGGAGCCTGCCATCGCGAATGCAGCCGATACCAGCATTTTCCCGATAACAGGTATACCCGGGGCAAAGATCATAACGATAAGGATACCAAATGCGGCTGACTCGACAGTACCTGCTGTTGTTGGTTCAACAAATCGATTACGTGATAAAATCTGCATAATCATTCCAGATAATGCGAGAGACATGCCTGCCAAAATAAGGGAAGCGGTTCTGGGCAAACGCGTTTGCCAAAAGACCAGCCAGGCATCAGCATCACCTGCGTAAAGTTTAGATAATGTGACTGGTAAAAAGCCAAGAAAGAGGCTGGTAACCGCCAAGCCAATTACGACAACGATACCAAGAATAAGATACTTCACCAAGCCAACCCATCTAAATATACCAGCGATCCTAATCGCTTAAGAACGCTGGATGTAAACCGTGAATTCGAACGATAATCAAGCCGTATTACGAATGACTGCTACTTGACTGAAAACCCTGTTATTTAACGGTGAAAGCCTTGATTAATTGGTCGGCGGTTTCGTGAAGACCAGACAGACCACCGCCGACTAGGTACCAGTTTTGCGGATCGAGATAAACGATGTGTTTTTCAATGCTCGCTTTTGATTTTTCAACAAGGGCGTTGTCAAGAATAGCAGCAGCGGCCTCGCCAGCGCGACCAATTGCAGCGTCCCGATCAATGACAAATAACCAATCTGGATTCGTCTCAAGGATATACTCTGGAGATATCATTTCCCCATGCTTGCTTACTACCAAGTTTGTTGCCGCTGGTTTGACACCAAAACCCGAGTGTAGCAAACCAAACCGTGAGCCTGGTCCATATGCAGAGATTTTGCCCCCGGTCGTTAAGATGATGAGGCCGGTTCCCTCATTGGCAGCCAGTTTACGTACGGCTGCTAGACTATCGTTGAGCGCACTGATTTCCGCTTTTGCTTTTTCCGGCTCGCCAAAAAGTTGCCCAAGGATTGTGACGTTACGGTCAACATCACCAAGGTAACTATCGTTGCTTACAGTAAGATCAATTGTCGGCGCAATCTTGGATAGTTCCTGAAATTTCGGCTGAGAACGTCCAGCAATAATGATCAGATCGGGTTGCAGTTCGGCGATCGTCTCATAATTTGGCTCAAAAAGACTGCCGACTTTGACATATTGATCAGCGCTATACTGCGTCAGATAATTAGGAAGCGGCGATTGCGGAACACCTATGACTTTATTAGATAAACCCAGTCGGCTTAAATTGTCCAATGTTGCGAGATCGAAAACAACCACCTTTTTAGGGTTATCAGGCACGATCGTTTCGCCGGAACTATGCTTAATTGTCATATTTGCAAAGGCCGGTGTTAAAAACGAGAGCGTAGAAGCCATAGTAAGCAAAGCTGCGGCAAAAAGTGTTTTACGTCGGGTTAACATGGTTTACCTCGTTAAGTTCGGTTCAGGTTCAACATTGGATCCAAATGCAAAATTCAGACAGTCGGCAATTGAAAATTCAATGAGCGTGCCGTGGCTTTCATTGGCATAGCTACGGAAAAGATTATCAAACCGTTTTTGGGTTCGTAAAAACTCAGATATATTTCTGCCATTTGGTCCCTGACGCAAAGCGTTGATCCGCTTTTGCTCATCATCACTCAATTGCTGATGATTTACTTTCTTTTCTGCGACGTCAATCATCAGGTGTGCTGGACCGACAGAGTTTTTATCAAATTGCTTGATTTGTTGCCAAAGTTCGTGGTTGCTCCACCAGATAGAAGGGTCAGAGGCGCAGAAATTATTCACCTTATTCGCGTCATCAGAGAGCAAGGTTTTTAAAACAAAATAACCGCCAAGTGAATGGCCATAAAGGGTAACGTGTTGTAAATCAATTCGATGTTTTTTTGCTATAAATGGCAGCGCCTTGTCGAAGATGAAACGGCGAAATTCTGCCTCGCCGCCAGTCTTTGGCTTCGGTTGATCACGAGGTCCAGGAATCATGCTTTCGGGTGCTTTCGAAGTCAAATCATAATATCGTTTAGCGACGATTACCGATTTGTTGCCTGTGGGATATCCGATGCCAATAATTGCCGCTTTAGGAGCGAAGGATAATGCAATCGGAAATGTATTATTGCCATCTAGCAAAACAATAACTGGCCAACCACCTTCGGGTGATTGGCCTTTTGGTATCGCAATAGAGAGACGAAACTGCCCTCGATTAATATGGGTAAGGTTAAATTTACTGTCGTTATTGTCAGCATGAACAATTCTAGGCAAACAAAAAACTAAAAATCCAATCGCCAAGATAACTGCCGGAATTTTAATTAATTTTAAGCTTGTTTGAACGATCATACTGTTGCGACTTAAAAATTTGAAACCATATTGAGCCAGAACCGCCGTCCCTCAACAACATTGTTAAATTGATCAACACCCACACGCTTGTTGAAAATATTATAAACAGCAGCACTAAGCTTGACGTTTTTGTTAAAGTAATAGGTGCCACCAATATCGGCTGTGAAATAACCATTATATTCACGACCTATTTCTTTTCCGTTTTTATAAATTGCTTTACCAGAACTACCCGTGCGCAAACCTACGTTTGATTCACGACCATGATAGTTACCACCAACCCAGGTTTCGAGTTTTTCAATTGGCGTCCTCCAATCTGCACGAATATTGGCCATTTGTTCAGGTGTTCTTACGAGAGGAAATCCTGAATATTCGCCGGTTTTTTGATCGGAATGGGTGTATGTGTAATTTGCTCGCAATGAAAGTGTGTCGTTGACTTGCCAAGATCCTGTGAGCTCGACACCCTGCATGACCGCCTCACCAATATTCAAGTTTTCCCAAAGTATGTAATAAGGATCAACCGACCATCTTACATTATTACCGTTTGCATCGACTACTTGTTGATTGGTAATTTTGTCTCTGAAATCGGTGTAGAAGTAAGTCGCACCGAGTTGTAAATTATCCATATTATCAAATAATGCTGAAACCTCATAGGACGTACTTCTTTCGGCCTTTAAATCGGGTGCGCTGATTATGACACCACAACCACCCGTATTTGCGCAATTTCGCCCGCCTGTCGTCAACGCGTAGCCCGGCGCAATTTGACGAATATCGGGCGCGCGGAAGCCCGTTGAAACGCCGCCCTTCAGCGTAATCGTATCAGTGGCGTGCCACACCGCATAACCCCGCGGACTCCAGTGATCGCCATAGACTTCGTGATGATCCATACGAATGCCACCTGTTAACGAAAAGGCGTTGGTTAGCCACCATTCATCTTCAGCGAAGCCCGCCCATTGCTCAACGCGAAATTTTTGATCGAGACCAGTACGGTATCCAGGATTTTGATCGGTAAGGGCGCCCTTGTTGAATTGCCCACCCGTGACCAATGTATGCGTGCCATAAAGTTGGTAGGGTGTTGTCAAGGAACCATCGATAACAGTGTTGCGTATCTCTGGGGCACGAGGCTCTACCTTGAAATCGTCTAAGCTGTTGTCCCAGTTATAATTGGTACGTTGAGCTGTTTCCTGCAATATTGAGAGTTCTGCGGTCGTCCAACTAAAGCGCCCAGTATAGCTTGCCGACCAATGGCTACGTTCGTTATTATTAAAGCTGTCTACTGGCTTGCTGCCTCTGCTTTGCTTCGTACTCGTATTTTTACCAACTGTACTATATCGGCGGATTCGTGTTTCTCCAGCCTCAAAAATAAAATCATTGTCTGCATTGGGCGTAACTGTGACTTTACCAGTCATATCAATATCTTTTTTCTTTGGCGTTCCTGATAAAATACGGTCTTCTTCACGCTCATAACCACGGCCCCAAAATTGCAGACCGATCAAATCTTTAACGACTGGACCCGCTACGTAATAGTTACCTTGAACGCCGTCACCATATTGATGATATTGGTTGGCCGTGCCGTCGAGTGACAGGGTTGCCGTCCATTTCTCTGGCACTCTCCTTGTGATGATATTAATAACACCGCCCATAGCATCCGAGCCATAAAGCGAGGACATCGGGCCTCGAACTACCTCTATACGGTCAATCGCGGCGGCAGGTGGAATAAAGCTTTGTTCAAAACCAGCGGTTCCATTTGATCGTGCTTGGCGCGTGCTTTGACGTTTGCCATCAACTAAGATTAATGTATATTGCCCAGGTAAACCACGAATATAAATATCTTGAGTAGACGCGCCACCCGTGACCGCGACACCTTGGACATTTCGCAATGCATCGCCTAGGTCGTGGAAGCTATTATTTTCTAACTGTTCTCGTGGAATAACGGAGATGCTTGCTGGCGCGTCCGTGACCGTTTGTGCAAACCCTGTTGCTGTAACCACAACCTTGTCCAAGGCTTGATCGTTTGTTACGATTGTTGTTGCGTCATTGGATGCGGCCGCTTCATTCGCTGCATTGTTTGTATTTAAAGCAGGATCTTCCATCTTGGCAGCGGATTTTTTCACAATATGTTTTATCGGTTTTTTTGTGGTCTTGCTCTCACTGTTTTCAGTAGCTGTGGCGTCCTGCGCCAAAGCGAAAGTCGGCGTTGTTATCATCAGAGCCGACATTAGACTGTAAGTTGCTACTGTATAAATTAAAGGTAAACGGCTATTGGCCGTCAACTCTCGTCGCCCGCTATTCATTTGATGGTTCCCACTTGATTAAACTTGATAAGTTTAGTTCAGTTTTACAAAGGAATTTTAACCTTCTGTCAATACTCAACTTTATAATTTCGAAAAATTTAAAAAAATCAAAGGGGTAATGATTGGTTAGAAACTCGTTTAATAGATAAACAGAAATTTAGACTATCCGCAGCAGCTTTATATTGTGATTAAATTGTGCGCCTTAGTCTCCTAAGCGATTCGCGCATTAAGCTAATCCGTTCTTACAACTCAAATTAGTATTTCATTATTTCCTGTTCCATCTACCATGATTTCGGTACGATTAAATCAACTATTATAGTTTAAAAAATTTATTATAGTTTATAAAATTTAGCATTTTTTTTGGCGTGGTTCGTTTCTTAGGGCTAATAACAAGCGCGTCCGCTCTTTGATTTTATCAATTCAGTTAGTAGAAGGAGGCGCCAAGTGTTAATTAAGTTTTTAAGAATTTTACTCAAGACCTCAAAGGTAAGCTACCGGCGATTTCGCTATCGATCACCATAGAAATAAGCGTTCGGGGTTCAAATATCTATCAATCTTTATTTCGCTAAATTTAAGCTATATACAGTATCATCGATCATCTTCCGTTAGGGGTAACATTGAAATGGCGAAGATAGCGTTCATTGGATTGGGAACCATGGGTTACCCTATGGCTGGTCATCTTGCGACTAAAGGTTATGACGTAACAGTTTATAACCGACACCGTCAACGCGCCGAGCAGTGGGTAAACGAGAATAACGGAAAATTAGCCGAAACACCTTTTGAAGCAGCGCATAATAAAGACTTTGTCTTAGCCTGTGTTGGTAATGATGATGACGTGCGCGAGGTCACATGTGGAGAAAAAGGTGCGTTTGCAGCAATGCCTAAAGGGGCAGTG
>Ga0308161_1003235_pt1 | contig 16043 bp, 13 predicted proteins | sample PhyFR2_FD_201034 | JGI IMG/M metagenome (GOLD analysis project Ga0308161, IMG submission 201034) | Phyllosphere microbial communities from UC Gill Tract Community Farm, Albany, California, United States - DLSLF.R2 | ecosystem: Host-associated > Plants > Phyllosphere > Unclassified | place: USA...
TCGGCGAACTTGCCCACCTCGAGGCTGCCGACGCGGTCGTCGACACCCATGATCTCCGCACCGCCGAGGGTGTGCAGACGAAGGACGCGCTCGGGCATCATCGACAGCGGGTCGTGGGTGCGGGCGCGCTGCATGAACATGCCCATGCGCATGTTCTGCCAGGGGTCGGCCACGTCGGTGCAGGCCTGGTCGTCGAGGCCCATGCCGACCTTCATTCCCTGGTCGAGCATCTCGGGCACGTGCGCGATGCCCGACGCCAGACGCCCGTTCGACGCGGGCTGCCACGACATGGATGCGCCGCCGGCGGCGGCATCCGCGATGATCTCGGGCGTGGTCTGGATGAAGTGGCCGAACATCATGCCCGGACGCAGCGCGCCGGCGTTCTTGTACAGCTGGAACTTCGTCTGCTGGTGCTCGATCGCCTCGTAGGTCTCGAGGAAGTGCGCCTGGTTGGTGACGCCGAAGCGGTCCATCACGGCGACCTCGATCTCGGCGGCGTCGGGCCGGGTCGACCACTGCACCTGACCCATGATCGAGGCGCCGAGCGCGATGTCGGGGTCCATCGCCAGGACGTGATCGAGAGAGGCCTCGAAGCGGGCGAAGATCTCGTCGTCGGTGCCGACGGTGGCATCCAGGGCGATCGAGTCGACGAAGCGGAGCCCGGCATCGTGGCATCCGTCGGCCTGTCGGGTGTGCCAGGCGTGGTCGCGGAGCTGTCCGCCGCCGTCGGCGCGCTTGCCGTCGACCATCGGCTCCCACGGCAGCAGGGGGTCGGTGAAGTTGTACGCGGTGGTCACGCCGTTGGCGAGGAAGTCGAGCGAGCCGTGCAGGGTCGCCCAGTAGATCTGGTCGGGCGAAGCGTTGTTCAGCACGCTGAACATCGAGGTGCACCAGCCGTAGAGCGTCTGGTCGACCCCGAGTCCGCGGGAGCCGCTCGTGAAGAGGTGGCTGTGGGAGGAGACGAAGCCCGGGGCGACGAACTTGCCGGCGACGTCGAGGGTCTCATCTGCCGTCATGCCCGGGGCGGGGTCGCCGGCGCCGATCGCGGTGATGCGACCGCCCTCGACGAGCATGTACCCGCGCTCGATGTAGCCGGGGTCGTCGGTACCCGCGGGGACCGTGATGAGGCGTGCATTCGTGACCAGGAGCGACATGTTGATGACGGTAACAATGCCGTGTTTCCGCGGTGTTCCGAGCGTGGGGCGGGTTGTTTGCGGGGCCAACCGCGGCGTCGAGTGTCCAAGAAACCCGGACGAATTCTCACGGCGACCGGGTGTTGTGGACACTCAACCGGACGCGACGACACCGTTCGCGGCGCTCCCGTTCGCGGGGCTCGCGTTCGCGTTGTTGAGTGTCCAAGAAACCCGGACGAATTTTCGAGGCCTCCGGGTGTTTTGGACACTCAACGTCGTGGGGCGGGGCCAGGGTCTCCCCGTGCGCGGCACTCGCGTTCGCACTATCGAGTGTCCAAGAAACCCGGACGAATTTTTCAGGCCTCCGGGTGTTTTGGACACTCAACGTCGTGGGGCGGGCGCAGGCGCGGCGCGGGACACGGGCGGGGGCCGGCGCGGGACACGGGCGCGGAGGCTGGGCGGTGAGCGCGGGCGCCGGGACCTCAGGCGAAGGCGCGCCGCACGGCCGGCGCGATCTGCGCCAGCACCTCGTCGCGGGCGGGCGTCGACGGGAACACCAGGAAGAGGTGCGGCACCCCCTCGCGCCGCACGAAGGCGCCGGGGACTCCGGATGCCGCGAGCCGGTCGCCGTACTCCTCCGCCTCGTCCGCGAGCGGGTCGACGCTCGCCGCGACGATCACCGCGGGCGCGGAGCCCGTCAGGTCGGGGGCGCGCAGCGGTGCCGCTTCCACGGGCACTGCACCGCCGGCATCCGAGAGATACAGCCCCCAGTACCACTGCATCCCCTTCGCGGTCAGGGGCAGGTTCTCGGTGTGGGCGCGATAGCTCGGGCGGGTCGGATCGGGCGCGTCGAGCACCGGGCATAACAGCACCTGACACCGGATGCCGGGAGCCCGGCCCTCCCGCGAGCGCAGCGCGAGAGCCGCGGCGAGGTTGCCGCCCGCGCTGTGTCCGGCGACGCCGAGGAGGGCGGGGTCGACGAGTCCGTCCGCGCCCGCGGCGGCGAAGCGCAGGGCCCGGTCGAGGTCGTCGAGCCCGGCGGGGAAGGGGTGCTCGGGCGCGAGGCGGTAGTCGACGCTGAGCACCTGGGTTCCGGTGGCGAGCGCGAGGGCCCGGCACAGCGCGTCGTTGTTGTCGAGGTTCCCCGCGACCCAGCCGCCGCCGTGGGCGAAGACGAGGGTTCCGCGGTGCCCCGCGCGCGGGCGGTACAGGCGCAGGGCGAGGCCGTCGGCGTCCAGGTCGATCGACTCGAGCGCCTCGTCGTCGGGCAGGCGGACCCACGACGGGTTCGCGCGCAACTCGGTGACGCGTGCGGCGTCGTCGCCCTCGGCATCCGTCGCTCCCGAGGGGATCGTTCCGGCCCGCGCGGCCAGTCGTTCGAGGTGCGCGCGCACGGCGGAATCGGTGATGGCGGGGTGAACGGGCACGTCTCTCCTGGGGCTCCGGTCGGGTGATGAGCCGAGCGTACGACCCCGGATGCCGGCGACCCGGCGCGACCGCAGAAGCGTTACGCCGCGGAAACACCGGCGTCTTCGGCCGATGCACCCGCCGGGCGTACCGTGCGGCCAGGGCGACCCGACGCCCCACGGAAGGAGCGTCATGTCCCAGCGCGTCATCGTCACGGGAGGATCCGGCGGCATCGGCGCCGCGATCGTCGAACGATTCCTGACGGACGGCGCCCGGGTCGCGGTGCTCGATCGTCGTGCTCCGTCCGAGGCCACGGCATCCCTCTTCTTCTCCGTCGACCTGCGCGATCCGCTCGACACGCGCCGCGCGGTCGGCGAGGCGATCGCGGCTCTCGATGGCGTCGACGTGCTCGTCAACTGCGCCGGGGTGTTCCAGCACGTCTCGCTCCTCGACATCACGGTCGACGACTGGGACCTCGTGCTCGACATCAACGCACGCGCGACGCTGGTGACGATGCAAGCGGTCGCGCCGGTCATGCTCGAGGCGCGCGCCGGCTCGATCGTCAACATCGCGAGTATGGCCGCCAAACAGGGCGGCGGCGGCGAGGGTCATTACGCGGCGTCGAAGGCCGCGGTCGTGGCGCTCACGCGCGCCGGAGCGCAGGAGTGGGGATGCCACGGTGTGCGCGTCAACGCCGTGTGCCCCGGATACGTGCTCACCGACATGGGTGCCGACACCCGATCCGAAGACGACGTGCGCACGTGGAGCGCGAAATCGCCGCTCGGGCGACTGGGCGCGCCCGAGGACGTGGCCGGGGTAACGCACTTCCTCGCATCGCCCGCGGGCGGCTACCTCACCGGTCAGGCGATCAACGTCACCGGCGGCATGATCATGCATTGAGGCGGGCACGTGGCCGCGCCCGGGCCGGGCGAAACTCCTGAGAACCGTCAGCCGCGCCGGCTCGAGCCGCGGGGAATCGGCGCGCCGCAGCACCCGACCGGCGGAATCTCAGGAGTATGGCCCGCCGCGACCCACGGGAGGGCCGTCACCGAAGCCGCCGTGCCACCTCCGCCATCGCCTCCGCGAACGACTCCTCGGCGCCGTCGCGCCCACCCGACAGGTTGACGCCGACGACGCCCGGCAGCGCGAGCATCTCTTCGGCGAGGGCCACGGCGAGGGCGATCCCCTCGACCCGCGGATCGCGGGCGCCGCGCACGCGTTCGAGGAACCCCTCGGGCAGCACCAGGGTGGTGAACGACTCCATCACCTCGGCCGAGGCGTGGTCGACGACCACCGGCACGCACGGGATGAACCGCACACCACCTCCCACCTCGTCGATGAACCGGCGCACGGGCTCGGCCCCGCCGGCGTGGTTCACGAAGCAGACGTCGGCCCCGGCCCTCGCCTTCTCGCGCAGTCGCGCAGCTCGGCGATCGACGGGCGGTGCGGCGGGAGACGCGGCGACCGAGACGACATGCCCCGAGGCGCGGGCGAGGGCCGCGGCCTCGGTGGAGTCGAGGTCGAAGACGGGGGCCGCGTCGGGGCGATGGCCGGTGCGCGTGTGGTCGCCGGTGACGCAGTGCACGCCCGCCACCCCCTCGACGGCCAGGGCCGCAAGCTCTCCCTCGATCGCCACGCGGTTGCGGTCGCGCATGTTCAGCCCGGTCCACACGCGCAGTCCGCGTCGCTGCAGCAGGTGCGCGCGATACGCCGGCGGGAACTGCACCCGCGCGCTCCCCGCGTCGCCGGCGAGGACGGCATCCACTTCTCCCGAGAGCACCGCGGCGCAGGCGTCGATCGACGTCACGCTCAGCGCCCGCGCCGGGAGATCCGCTACCACCCACGGCCGGGTGTCGAGGGCGGCGAGGGTCTTCTCGGCCACGGCCGTTCGGGGCGACGGAGAGGGAATCGTCGAGCGATCGACTCCCGTCCACGGCACCGTCGTTCGGTGCAGGAAGGCGCAGCGATGGCTCGCGTCGATCTCGCACGAACCGTCGAATCCGACCCCGCCGCAGGGGCCGTACTCCATGTGCTTGGGGCACGCGTCGATCACAGGAAGCAGGGTCATGACCGGAGTGTAGGGAGCGCGTGTTTCGACGAATGTTCATAGCGGCAACATCGCCGAAACGCGGGCTGCCTACGCTCGGGCCTACCCGCTGCAGCCCCCGGAGGTGGCCATGATCACGGCCGGCACCACGTTCGGTTCCGACGTCGACGACATCGACGCGCTCGTCGACGACCCTCTTGCGCTGATGCAGCGGTGGCTCCCTTCCCACGACGGGGAGTTACGGCCGCTCGCGGCCCTCTCGACGGTGGGGCTCGACGGCATCCCGTCTCTCCGCCATGTGCTGATCAGCGACCGGGATGCCGCGGGCGTCTGCTTCCACACCGATTCGGCCAGCGCGAAGGTCGCCGAGATCGCCGCGAACCCGGTCGCCGCGATGGCCGTCGCGTGGCCCGAGATCGGGCGCCAACTCGTCCTGCGCGGGATCGTCGAGCGGGTGAGCACCGCCGAGGCGGCGGCCGTCTACCGCGAGCGATCCCGTTACCTGCAGCTGCTCGCCTGGTTGAACACGCACGAGAACGCCCACCTTCCGGTCGACGCGCGGCACCACCTGTGGGCGGAGTTCTCCGACGCCCACCCCGCGCTCGACCCGCCCGAGCGGTGGGTCGGGTTCCGGCTGCGCCCGGTGACGCTGACGTTCTGGCGCGGCGACCCGATCGGTCAGAGCACGCGCCAGCACTACACGCTCGCCGACGGCCGCTGGTCGGGCCGGATCCTGGCGGGCTGAGACATGGACATCACGACCGTCACCTCGTACCGCGCCGCGCGCACGCGCGCCGACCTCGCCCTCGCCCCGGGTGAGGTCGTCCTCGCCGGCGGCACCTGGATCATGAGCGAGCCCCAGCCCGGCACCACGGGGTTCGTCGACCTCACGACCCTGGACTGGCGCGACCTCGAGGTCACCGACGAGGGCCTGCGCATCAGCGCCACGTGCACCATCGCACGGCTCCTCGCGTGGGTCGAACGCGAGGCCCCGCCGGCCTGGACCTCGCTCGCGCTGGCGCGCCCCTGCGCCGACGCCCTGCTGGCCTCGTTCAAGATCTGGAACACCGCCACCGTCGGCGGCAACGTCTGCCAGGCGTTCACGGCCGGAGCCATGATCGCGCTCCTGTCGACCCTGGATGCCACGGCCCTGATCTGGACGCCCGACGGCGGCGAGCGCCGGATGGCCGTGGCCGAGCTCGTCGTCGACAACGCGGCGACCTCCCTCGCGCCCGGCGAGGTCGTGCGCGCCCTCGACATCCCGCTGCATGCGCTCACGGCGCGAGTCGGCCTGCAGAAGATCGCGCTCGCGGAGCTCGGTCGCTCCGGCGCCGTCGCCACGGCTCGCGTCGACCCCGACGGCACCGCCGTCTTCGTCGTGACGGCGGCAGTGCGCCGGCCCCGCGTGCTGCGCTTTCCGCACGTGCCCGGGGCGGGAGAGCTCCGGGATGCCGTGGCCGCCGCGAGCGATTTCTACACCGACCCCCTGGGGAGCGCGGACTGGCGTCGGGGCGTGAGCGTCGTGCTCGCGGAACGACTGCGCGCGCGCTTCGCGCGTGAGCTGCAGGAAGGCGTCGCGTGAGGTTCGAGGTCAACGGCGCCCCGGTCGAGGTCGATCCCCGTCCCGGCCAGAGCGCCCGCACGCTGCTGCGCGAGGCCGGCCACGTCGAGGTGAAGAAGGGCTGCGACGCCGGCGACTGCGGCGCGTGCTCCGTGCTGCTCGACGGGACCCCCACCCACTCGTGCATCATCCCCGCGATGCGGCTCGAGGGCCGCGCGATCACCACCGCCGCGGGCCTCGCCCCCGGCGACGAGCTGCACCCGGTACAAGAGGCCCTGGCGACCGGCTTCGGTTTCCAGTGCGGGTTCTGCACGCCGGGCATGAGCGTCACGGCATCCACCCTCACCGCCGACGACCTGCCCGACCTCGACCGCCGCATGAAGGGCAACCTGTGCCGCTGCACCGGGTACCGCCCGATCCGCGAGGCGATCCGGGCGTCGGTGCTCGGGCCGGTGCGCGAGACGGGCTCACGACCCCCCGAGCCCTCGTGCGGCGCTTCCTGCGACGGTCACGACGAGAAGGTGGCATCCGGACCCGCGACCCCGGCGGGACGCGTCGGCGCCTCGACCGTTCCCGAGGCCGCTCGGCGCATCGTCCAGGGGCGCGAGCCGTTCACCTTCGACGAACCCGTGCCCGGCGGTCCGCCGCTCGTGCTGCGCGTCGTGACCTCGCCGCACGCGCACGCCCGCGTGGTCTCGATCGACACCGCGGATGCCCTCGCGGTACCCGGAGTCGTGGCCGTGTTCACCCACGAAGACGTCCCCGCCGTGCGGTACTCGACCGGCCGGCACGAGCACCGCACCGACGACCCCGACGACACGCGCATGCTCGACGACGTCGTGCGGCACGTCGGCCAACGGGTCGTGGCGGTCGTAGCGGAGACGGCGGAAGCCGCGGATGCCGGATGCCGAGCGATCACCATCGAGTACGAGGTGCTGCCCGCGGTCTTCGACCCCGAGCAGGCGCGTCAGCCCGGTGCTCCCCTGCTGCATCCCGACCGCACACCCGACGAACGCGTGATGGAGGCCGGCCGCAACGTCGTGGCCGGGTTCCACGTGGGCCACGGCGGTGACATCGAGGCTGCCCTGGATGCCAGCCACACCACCGTGACCGGCGAGTGGAGGTCGTCGCGCGTCACGCACGCGGCCCTCGAGACGCACGGCGCGGTCGGCTGGCTCGACGACGAGGGGCGCCTGGTGATCCGCTCATCGACCCAGGTGCCGTTCCTCGCCCGCGACGAACTCGCGCACGTGTTCGGCCTGGAGCGCGACCGTGTGCGCGTGTACGCGACGCGCGTGGGCGGCGGCTTCGGCGGCAAGCAGGAGCTCTTCACCGAAGACCTCACCGCTCTCGCCGTGCTGAAGCTCGGCCGGCCCGTCGCCTACGAGTTCTCGCGCACCGACCAGTTCGTGCGGGCTTCGCTCCGGCACCCGATGCGCGTGAAGACGACGCTCGGAGCGGATGCCGACGGCACCCTCACCGCGATGAAGATCGACGTGCTGAGCGACACCGGGGCCTACGGCAACCACGCGATCGGCGTGCTCTTCCACTCGTGCGCCGAGTCGACGACGCTGTACCGGGTTCCGGTGAAGTGGATCGATGCCGAGGCGGTCTATACGAACAACCCCCCGTCGGGCGCGTTCCGCGGGTACGGCCTCGGGCAGGTGGTCTTCGCGGTGGAGTCGGCGATGGACGCCCTCGCCGAAGAGCTCGACATCGATCCCTTCGAGCTGCGGCGGATCAACGCGGTCCGCGAGGGCGACCCCCTGCACCCCGACGACGGCGAGGAGCCGCACGAGGAAGACCTCATCTGGGGCAGCTACGGTCTCGACCAGTGCCTCGATCTCGCGCAGGACGCCCTGCGGCGCGGCAACGACGCCGAGGCCCCGGAGGGCTGGCTCGTCGGTGAGGGCATGGCCGCCGCGATGATCGCGACCATGGCCCCGCGCGGGCACATCGCCCACACCAGCGCGACCCTGCGCCCCGACGGCACCTACCTGCTGCGCGTGGGTACGGCGGAGTTCGGTAACGGCACCTCGACCGTGCACCGGCAGATCGCGGCGACGGTGCTGGACGCCGCCCCCGAGCGGCTCGAGCTGTGGGCCGCCGACACCGACGCGGTGCGCCACGACACCGGAGCGTTCGCCTCGGCGGGAACGGTGGTCGCCGGCAAGGCGCTGTACGGCGCCTGCCTCGCGCTGAAGCGGCGCATGCTCGCGATCGCCGCCGACCTCACGCGGAGCGATGCCGCGGAGGCCGAGGTCGTGGCATCCGGAATCCGATCCGGAGGCCAGGTCGTCTCGTGGGCGCAGATCGTCGAGGCCGCAGGCGCCGCGGAACTCACCGCGGACGGGGCGGAGTTCGGAGACTTCCGGTCGCTCGCGTTCAACGTGCACGCGGTGCGCGTCGCGGTCGACCCCGAGACCGGGACCGTGAAGGTGCTGCAGTCGATCCAGTCGGCGGACGCCGGGGTCGTCATCAACCCTGCCCAGTGCCGCGGACAGATCGAAGGCGGAGCGGCTCAGGCCCTGGGCGGGGCGCTCTACGAGGAAGTGCTGGTCGAGGACGGTGTCGTGCAGAACCCGGTGTTCCGCACGTACCGCGTGCCGCAGTTCGCCGACGTGCCCGACACCGAGGTGTACTTCGCCGAGACCGACGATTCCCTGGGCCCGTTCGGGGCGAAGTCGATGAGCGAGTCGCCGTACAACCCCGTGGGAGCCGCGATCGGCAACGCCGTGTCGCGCGCGCTCGGTCGGCGCGGATACGAGCTGCCGTTCTCACGCGACCGCGTGTGGAGGTTGGCGGGCGGGGGCGCCGCCTAGGCTGACCGTTGTGTACGGCATTCCCGCGGACGAGACGTTCGACTTCTTCGAGGGTCGGCGACTGGATGCCGTGACCTTCGGCCGCTACAAGGTGTCGCTGTTCTTCGACGAAGGGGTGGGCCTCGACGTCGAGGGGCCGCTCGCCGTGACCGTCCCGGGCGACGACGAGAGATCCGTCGAAGACTCCCGCGCTCTCGCGGCGCCGCTGCTCGACCTGCTCGCGCTGACCGTGACGGCGGTGCGGGTCGACGCGCCCTCGAGCCTCGCGTTGACGTTCGAGAACGGCACGATCGTGCGGGCGATCGACGACCTCGGCCCGTACGAGTGCTTCGACGTGCACCACGGCGAGCGCATCTGGATCATGTGATCGCTGGTCGCGTCTGCGGGGTCGCCCCGCCGAGCCCTCCGGTTCCCGGCAAGGGTACGACCCGCCGGCGCGGCTCAGAGGGGCGTCGCCGAGCCCCGCACGACGATGCCACCGGATGCCGGAACCTCGACGTCCAGCACGCTCGGTCGACCGATGTGTCGGCCCTGCCGGACGCTGAATCCGAACGGAGCCGGGAGGCCGACGCGGTCGCGGAGATACGCGCCGAGCGACGCCGCCGCGGAGCCCGTCGCGGGGTCCTCGGTGATGTCGGCCACCGGGAAGAGATTCCTCGCCTCGATCACCACGCCGTCGGCGATCGCAGCGTCGACATGGACGACGATGATCGTGCCCTTCCATCCGCGCTCGTCGAGCAGAGCGCGCACGGGTGCGGGCGCGAACGTGAAGGAATCGAACGTGTGCTGCTCTCGCACCGCGACGACCGGGTGCAGGTTGCCCGCGAACGATTGGGCCAGCGGCATCCGCTCGTCGAGATCCGCGTGCGTGAGCCCGAGAAGACCGAGCAGACGGTCGGCGACGTCGGCTTCGAGGTCGACGACGTACGGCTCGACGCTCGTGAACCCGGCCGTGATGCGCCCGTCCGCGGCGCGCTCGGTCGTCACCTCGACGGACCCGGCTGCGGTGTCGAACACGAAGGGCCCCGGCCCCTCGGCACCGGCGAGCGCGACGGCGGTCGCGACCGTCGCATGCCCGCAGAACGGAACCTCGTCATCGGGCGAGAAGTAGCGCACGGCGACGCGGCGCCCCTCGCGGGCGCCGACGAACGCGGTCTCGGGGTGCCCCAGATCGGCCGCGATCCGCTGCATCTCCTCGTCGCTGAGACCCACGGCATCCAGGACAACACCCGCGGGGTTGCCGCCGCCGGGCTCGGCGGCGAAAGCGAGGAGTTCGAGGATGCCAGCAGTCTCAGTCATGACTCGATTCTTCCGCAGGGCGACCGGCGGCCGAGGGGGCCATTCGCGCTCTCGTGGCCTGCGCTATCGCCCAAACCGCACGAACACGGCGAACGGTGAGGGCGATGTCGGCCGCCCGGGAACCACGCTCGACCGACGGTGGTGTCAGCGCGGCTCCGCCCCCAGGTGCAGCACGGCCTCGGCCAGCGCGCGGATACCCGCGGCCACGTCCTCCCCCGCCACGGCTTCGTCGGGGTGGTGACTGATGCCGTCGGGGTTGCGAAGGAACAGCATGCCGACCTCGGTGATCGCGCCGATCGACATCGCGTCGTGGCCCGCGCGACTGAAGAGGGTCGGTGCTTCGCCGCCGATGCCCGCCCGCACCACGTCCTGCAGCAGGGGTGCGCAGAAGACGGCCGGGGCGCTGTGCACCTCGCGGGCCGTCCAGCGCAGCCCGCGGCGACCCATGATGGCGTCGAGTTCGCGCGCGATCTCGTCCCACGCGTGATCGCGGGAGTCGTCGAACTCCCCGCGCAGGTCGAGAGAGAAGTGCGCCTCGCCCGGGACGACGTTGACGGCTCCGGGGAAGGCCTCGAGCTGGCCTACGGTACCTACGATGTGGTGCTCGCCCCGGCAGATGCGCTCGACCGCGAGAGCGGCCTCGCTCGCACCGAGCAGGGCGTCGCGGCGCATGTCGTAGGGCGTGCCGCCGGCGTGACGGGCCTCGCCCTCGACCACGAGCTGGAAGCGCCGCGCCGACGCGATCGACGACACCGCCGCGAGCGCCTGCCCGCTGCGGTGCAGCTCAGGCCCCTGTTCAATATGCGCCTCGAGATACCCGACGAGCTGCTCGGGGCGCCGCGCGGCCTCGTCTACGCGACCGGGATCGAGCCCGAACTCGCGGAAGGCTTCGCGCAGCGTCGAGCCGTCGGCATCCGTCAACTCCCACCAGGACTCGTCCCACTGCCCGGCCACGGCCGACGACCCCAGCAGGGCCTTGCCGAAGCGCGTGCCCTCCTCGTCGCTGAAGGCGATGACCTCGAGAGCGAAGGGGAAGGGGCTGGATGCCGTCCCCTCGTCATCGACCCGGCGGATCAGCCGCACGACCTCGAGCGCCATCAGCACTCCGACGATGCCGTCGAAGCGTCCGGCGTCCGGGACCGTGTCGAGGTGCGAGCCCATCAGCAGCGCCGGCGCATCGGGGACTCCGACGGGGGCGAGGCGTCCGACCTGGTTGCCCGCCGCGTCCTGGCGCGTGGTCATGCCGAGCTCGCGCATCCACTCCGCGGCGAGGCGGTTCACGCGCGCGTGCTCGGGCGAGAGGTAGACCCGGGTGATCGAGCCGGGGGTCGAGGTGACGCGGGCGAGCTCTTCGCAGCGGCCCATGACGCGGCGCGCGGCCGACGCGATGAGTCCGGGCGCGACCTGCAGGCGGGTGGCGGTGGTCACGCGCGAGCTCCCCGCACAACGACGGACTTCACGACCGAGCCCCCGCGTAGACGCCCTGGGCCGCCTCGACGCCCCCGCCCGCCGGCACCGCCGCACCGTGGCGCCGCAGCACCGTCTCGAGAGCGGCGAGGGTGGTCAGCACGGCGTCGGTGCGAGCGTTGTAGCCCATCGTCCCGATGCGCCAGACCCGGCCGTGCAACGGACCGAACGAGGTGCCGATCTCGATGCCGAAGTCACTGAGCAGCTCGCTGCGCACGGCGTCGCCGACCACGGCATCCGGGATCTCCACCGCCACCACGTTGGTCATCTTGTGGGCCACGTCGCCGAAGACGGTGAGCCCCAGGCCCTCCACGCCGGCGAGCATCGCGTCGCCGTGCAGCCGGTGGCGGGTGATCACGGCATCCCGCCCCTCGAGGAGCAGCACGCGGGCGCACTCCCGCGCGCCGTAGAGCATGGTCGTCGCCTCGGTGTGGTGGTTGAGGCGGCGCGGCCCCCAGTAGTCGAGGATCATCGCGAGGTCGAAGTAGTTCGAGCGGATGAAATCGGATGCCGAGGCGTCGCCCTCCTCCCGGATCCCGGCCTCGACGCGGGCGCGCGAGCGCACCACTTCGACGGCACGGTCGGACAGGCTCAGCGGCGCCGAACCCGAGGGGCCGCCGAGGCACTTCTGCAGGCCCGCGGTCGCGGCATCCAGGCCCCAGGCGTCCATCTCGAAGGGGTTGCCGCCGAGCGAGGCGGTGGCGTCGGTGTAGAACAGAGCGCCGTGGGCGCGGCAGATCTCACCGATCTCGTCGAGCGGCTGGAGCATCGTGGTCGAGGTGTCGCCCTGCACGCACGCGACGAGGTGCGGCTTCAGCCGCTCGATAGCCTCGCGGATCGCGGACACCGGGAAGACCTGTCCCCACGGCACCTCGATCGTGTGCACCTCGGCGAGAGCGCGCTCGGCGATCTCGGCCAGCAGGTGGCCGAAGCGGCCGAACACGGGCACGAGCACGCGGTCACCGGGGCGGATGAGCGAGACCATCGCGGCTTCGATGCCCGCGCGACTCGTGCCGTCGATGAGCAGCGTCGCGTCGTTCGTCGTGCCCCAGACCTGCCGGTACAGCTCTTGCGTCTCGGTCATCGTCGCCGTCATGAACGGGTCGTACTGGCCGACGAGGGGTGCCCCCATCGCGCGCAGCACGCTGGGGTACGCCGAGATGGGGCCGGGGCCCATCAGCAGGCGGGTGGGCGGGTCGATCGGACCGGGGAGGTGGGACATCAGGACTCCGTGGTGCGGGAACGGGTGGTGGGCGAGAGGATCGGATCCGGGCCGCCGGTGGAGCGGTGCGTGACTCCTGAGTTTCTGACCGAAGTGGGGACGAATGCCATCGCCCCCACGGCGCCGGCGAGATTTCTCAGGAGTTCGGCCCGGCCGCGGCGCGACAGGGCGGTCACCGACCGACCCCCGTGCCGGCGGCCTCGGCGAGGCGCCGGGCGAGGCGCACGAGCGCGATGTCGGTACCGGCGCGCGAGACGAGGCAGACCCCGACCGGGGCTCCGTCGACGGTGAGTAGCGGCACCGATATCGCGGGCAGCCCCGCGATCGCCGCGGGAGCCGTCATGCGCAGCGTCGCGGCGCGCACGGCATCGACGTCGGCGGTGCGCTGCGGCGCGGGACCGGGCACCGTCGGGAAGATCAGCACGGCCGCGTCGACCAGTTCGGTCAGGTGCGCGGCGATCGGTTCGAGATCCTCTCGCGCGGCCGCTTCGTCGGCGGCGGTGATGCGCGAGGCGACGTCGAAACGCTCGGCGACGGCGGGACCCACGGCCCCGGGGTGCGCACGCAGCCACTCGCCGTCGTTGCGCCACGCTTCGGCGCCCTGCACCGTGCGGAACGCGGTGAACGCGGCATCGAGATCTCCGCTCGACACCGCCCGGAAGGTCGGCGGGTCGTCGGATGCCGAAAGCCCGGCGAGCAGACGCGAGAACGCCTCGCGGGTCGAGGGCTCCACGCACGCGAGGATCTCCTCGGGCACGAGGAAGCGCCACGGGAGGTCTTCGCCGGAGGCGCCCTGGACGTTCTCGGTCGAGAACGAGCCGTCGTAGCTCAGGCACCATTCGGCGACACGGTGGAGGGTCTCGCCGTCGCGCGTCAGCCAGCCGATCGTGTCGAACGACTGCGCGAGCGGGAGCATGCCCTGGCGCGGAACGAGGTCGTGGGTCGTGCGGAGTCCCCACAAACCCTGGTACGACGCGGGAACGCGGATGGAGCCGGCCGTGTCGGTTGCGAGACCGATGTCGGCGTGGCCGACGGCGACGGCGGATGCCGGTCCGCTCGACGAGCCGCCGGGGAGGGCGCCGACCACCGCGCCGTTGGGCGGGGTGCCGTAGTGCACGTTGTCGCCGGCGATCGAGTAGGCGAACTCGTCGGTGCGGGCGATCCCGCGCAGCGACGCCCCGGCGCGGAGAAGGTCGGCGACGGCGGGGGCCGTGACCTTCTCGGGGCGCGCCTGTTCGAGGTACGTCGGGTTGCCCGCCCCGATGCGGAAGCCGGCGATCGCGAACAGATCCTTCACCGCGACGCTCAGGCCCGCGAGCGGTCCCTCCCACGCGCCCTGCTGGAAGGGGTCGCCGACGCTGCGCCAGATCGTGCGGTCGAACGGGGGCGTACGCGGTGCGACGTGGGCCGCGGTGATGAGCCATCGGCCGTCGAACCGCTGCCACACCTGGGTCTGCAGGCCGCGGCCTCCGCCGTGGAAGCGCGAGACCGACATGAGCAGGGCGGCATCCGCCGAGAGCGGCCGGTAGTGCACCTCGGTGATGTCCCGCGGGGGGACGCCTCCGCGCAGCGACCGGAACCCGCTGATCGCGTCGTGCCCGACGAGCAGTCCCGCCGGGTCGCCGCGCAGGGTGTCGGGCCCGGGCGCGAAGAAGGCGTCGAGCGCGTCGAGGTCGTTCGCGACGATCGCGCGCTCGTACGCGTCGAACGCGGCGCGCAGGTCGGCGGGAATCGGCGCCGTGCCGGGCTCCGGCGGGGTCGGCACCGGCCCGGCGGCGGCGGTGGTGGTCTCGGTCGGCGGGATCATGGCATCCGTCACGAGCGTCGCCCGCCTCTCAGCTGCGTTGAGTGTCCAAGAAACCCGGACACCCCGGAAAATTGTCCGGGTGTTTTGGACACTCGACCGGAAGGAGCCACCTCAGGGACGCTCCGCCTGAACGGCGGGCCCGCGGCGTCGACGTCCCGCGGCGCGCGCGCGACACGGGCATCGAAGACCAGGTCGGCGTCAGCGGCCTCGCCACGGGCGAGAGCGGCCGCGAGAACGGGGCTCATGCGATGTCTCCTTCGGAATCGGATGCCAACGCTTCGGGCTCCACGGCCGGGACACCCGCGAAGTCGGCTTCGCGAATGCGGGCGTGCACCCCCGAGACGATGTCGACGACCTGCGAGATGTCGAAGTCGGTCGCGGCGGAAAGGTAGGCGTAGGCGAGATGCTCGTCCATGCCCCACCGCCCGCCCAGAAGCGCAAGAGAAGACCTCACGCACGCGCGCATCGCGGCATCGAGATCGGGGTCCATCCCGGTCGGCACGAGGTAGTCGGGAGTCCGCACCAACGGGCCGGTGACCTCGCCGAAGGCGGCGCGGGCGGCATCCGCGGGGATGACCTCGAACCGAAGGGTCGCCCGCAACGAGGCCTCGAGTGCGGTGAGCGCGACCTCGCCGTCGCCCTGCGCGAAGTGCGGGTCGCCGATGTACGCGAGCGCCCCCTCGACCTGCACGGGGAGGAAGAGCGTCGTGCCCTCGACGAGCAGGTTGATGTCGATGTTGCCGCCGTGGGGGCCGGGCGGAACGGAGTGCGGACGCTCCTCACCGGCCACGGCCACCCCCATCGTGCCGAGGAACGGCGCGAGCGGGAACGACACCGCGGGATCCCCGCCTTCGACGAGGGGAAGGGTCCCGTGCAGGATGCCATCACGCTCGGCGACCGCGGTGAACACGCTGACGTTGTGCTCGCCGCGCGGCAGCTCGCCGACGAGGGCGCCCTTGCCGTGACGGTTCGAGATCACGCCGTACGGCACGCGCGGGACGAGCGACTCGACCGTGATCTTCAGGAGGTCGCCGGGGTGCGCCTCCTTCACGTACACCGGGCCGACGACGACGTGCGGCCCGTCGGCGAAGGGGTCTCGAGCCACGGATGCCGCGATCTCGATCGCGTCGCGGAGCACCGCGTCGGCGGCGACGCCGTGCGCGGCGAAGTACGCGGCCGGGTCTTTGCCCTGGTCGTCGAGGATGCCCTCGTGGCTGACGGTATCGATCGTGACGCTCTCTCCCGACGAGATCTCGAGCACGGGGGCGTCGGTTTCGC
>Ga0308161_1003236_pt1 | contig 16040 bp, 12 predicted proteins | sample PhyFR2_FD_201034 | JGI IMG/M metagenome (GOLD analysis project Ga0308161, IMG submission 201034) | Phyllosphere microbial communities from UC Gill Tract Community Farm, Albany, California, United States - DLSLF.R2 | ecosystem: Host-associated > Plants > Phyllosphere > Unclassified | place: USA...
TTCCCACCAGCTATTTTCGAGACGACTTCCTTAGCATCGGCAATCAGCTGTTGCTTCACGTCAGCATGTATGTGAACCCGATCATCCTTTTCTTGGCCAAAATGGATATCGGACACGTGAACAAAGACTGCCGGCATGTGCTCCCTCCTAGATTCCTAAGTCCGTAGTTATCGACGCCGCATGGTATCAGAGGAAAGGTTTCTACCACCTTAGGTTGCTTCTTCCGTTGGCGCGCAGCCCAGGAGCAGCCAAGCATCATTCAACCGTCTGCTCCAGTTCTGATGATGCCATCCGTGGTCTTGCTCATTGATCATCCCACCGTCCGATACATCCATGAATGGCGTAGCTGCCAAGATTCGTGTGCTTGACGATGATGGGTTGTGTAATACAGCTTTCCGGTGAAAGCCTATCCTGCACTAGATCTCCACTCGCCATAGTTTTTGTTCATGAACAAGCTTTTGTGGATAGGGGGAGCGACGATGGATTGAAAAAACGCTGTGCTTCCTGTTTGTGTTTTTGCTGCGACGTCAGACTGGATGATCACTGCGTGAGTGACAGACGTAGCAGAGGCGAGTTCTATCCTCTGAATTGGAATCGCGCTGTTCTTGACCAACATACTACCGGGGTAGTTATCCGGCGCTTCGCCTATCCTGCATTAGATCTCCAGGCATTCCATTCCTTGTTCATGAACAAGCTTTTCGCAAAGCTCACTGCGTTCCAGATGGCTGAGAATCGTCCCTGTCAGCAAGCCTCTTCTGCGAGAGCATCACAAATTCGTCCAAGTCGATTTCGCCGGTGATGTAACGCTGACCAAGGTGTTTCATTTCTTCTGAGGTTCCGAATCCAGAAAGGCCGATGGATGCGGTGGCAAATGCGACAGCTTTCTTACGCTCGCTCTGCTCAGCCTCAGAAATCTGATGCTCCGGTCCCTTCGTATCAACGGCTTCAATTTCTATGCTTCCTTGGTGCTGCGTTGGCTCTTGGTTGTTTGAGGTCATGGGGATTTCTCGCTGTTTGGCTGAACTCGATAGCGCGTTAGCGCTATGTCTGTGGTGCGTAGCAAAGTAGCAAGGTTTTTGCTGGATGTGGTGTCAAGGGCGGCACCGGAAGCCGCATGCGGAGCGGAGCCGAAGGCGAGCACTGAACGGGTGAGGATGCCGGGCGTAGCCGGACCCTTGATGCCACAGTAAGCACTAAGCCTAGGGCAAGGGGGAGGTCAAGGGCTCTGCCCGCCGTACCTGCCCCCGCAGCCAGTCCGGCAAGTTCGGACACGGGATGCAACCGAAGGGGTTGCCCAAGTAACGCGCGGAGTTTTCGAAGTCGTGTTGCATTCGTTTTCAGTGGGTTGTGTATCCGGGGCAGGTTCAATGCGCCTTATGACTGAACATGAATCAGAGGCGCGCTGAAACTGTCTTGGTTTTGGTATTAGTCGTTTATTTACAATTGGTTAACGTGTTTGAGAATTGCCCATCCCCCCGCCCTTCCCGCGAGCGGGAAGGGAGCGAGTCGCCCTCTGTCGTCAAGGGTGCAGGGGAGGCCTACGGCCTTGATCCCCTGCGCCCATGACTTGAGCCTTGGTCGCTTCTGCCGCGTCAAGGGGCCGAGTCCTCGTCGCTTCGCTCCTGCGGGCCGCACCAACCCCTTGACCCGTCATACGCTTGTTGGGGAACTCAGAAAAAGACCCCGCCGAAGCGAGGTCTGATGAGTCAAACGTCAGGGCTACTGATTTACTTTGCCGCCTGTAGCGTTCCCCCAGTTTTTGCCCATGTTCTGCATTACGTGCTGTCGGTAGGCTGGGTTCCAGGCTGTGTTACCCGCCGCAAGGTGGTTCAAGCGTCCGGCCGTGACCATCTGGCCCGACTGCATGTCACGGCGCGTTGACTGTCTGTTGAGGCCCTTGGTGATTGGTGCCATGGCTCCGTTTGCGATTCCTCGCAAGGTAAGTGCCGCACTCGATATACCTCCTGCAAGGCCTCCTGCAACGCCATGGGCTTGATACATCATGTAGAGCACGACGATGGTTGTAACCAGCAGCTCAAGGAACGTTGAAATTGGGTAATCGGCAGGGTTTGCCAAAATGCAGGCAGTTATCGAGGAAAAATATTTGATTCCAAAGCTGAGAACCGTACTAACCAGTGCCGTCTGCATGATGTACGTGATGACTTGGGCAAACCAGCTATCGAACCACTTGGATGTGAATTGTCCGAATAGCAACATCATGATGAAGACCGGCCCGATTCCGAGCATGATCGCCAGCATTCCTTTTGCTACAACGATCATGGCCCCTGCTGGAACCGCGATGAGCAGCGTAGCGGTGTAAACGACGAGGGCGTTCAGGGCATCCCAAATTATCATCCCGATTTCGTAGGAGTGGCGTTGTCCCATTTTCGACAACATATCTGCACCGATCTGCCAGCCGTCCGACATTGCCTTGTCGATGACCTGAAAAACCGAGTCTGAGGTTGATGGATCACTCGTCGCTGTGAAGGCGGCCGTTACTCCTGTTTCAAGCCCCCTCAATGCCTCTACTACCCATGACATGTACGTGTCGGCGTTCATGGCCAGGCCGCTGATAAGCAGGAACTTTCCGCAAGTTTTGAGAAAGTGAGAGGCCGACTGCTCAATTGTTCCGGTGATCATCATATACCCGACCATCGTCAAATATAGCGTCCCGCCTATCGTCACGGTGAGCGTGAAATCCTCAATCACTCGGCTCGAGGTAATGCTGATGAACGTATGGAGGGTTTGATCCATTGACCCTCCGATCCATTCAAATATTCCTGTTTTGGTCGCCATTCTATTTCCCCTGAGAAGAGAAATTTATCGGCTCACGCTGCTTGTACTCCCGGTTCTCAAGCACCAATGCGTTCGCGGCGGTTTTCGCGTTGACGCAGTTCGGTGTCAGAGCAAGCTCGCCGGGATTGGCGTTACACCTTTCCAAAACCTTCAGTCGCTCAGGCGAGTTTGCTTTGTACCAATCAACCGTCTGCACGGGCTCATCTCTGCCGCAGCCTGAAAGAGACGCGATGACGATCATAAGAAACGCAGGGATAGTAAGGTGGGATTTCATTTTTCTTCCTTGGATTGAATGATCATTGAGGGCCGTCCAGCGCTCTCTTGTTTTGCGATGTTGATTTTGTCGGCATGCATAGAAAAGGCTAGCTCAGTTGCATCGATGATTTGCATTGCTGCAAGGGTGCGCAGCACGCTTTCCTTGGTCCCTGCCCAGTTACCCGCCAGTCGGTGAAGGGAATTGTTCAAAATGGTGAGTGATGCTCCAAGGCTACCGGCTGCCATGAAAGCGCCGAACAAGGGAGGAATTGGAGCTGATTGGCGGGGAAGAGTGATGCCAAACCAGTCGATAAATGCCATCGCGAACGGCACCAGCGCGAGAACCGCAGCCATGATGTCCCGATGGAGTAGTGTAGGTGCACGACGTGAGAGCTCCAGCATTAACCCCATACGGGCAGTGCATATCCAAAATCTGCGGATGGAGATAATTAGGAACGTGCTCAGAACAAGCATTGGTAAGTATGCATATGAAATCATTGTTATGCTCCAGTGATTACTTGGAAGTGCAGGTCTGTGTCTGCGGCGCTTTAGTCGAGTTGTTTACTTCGCTTTTCTGATGTGAGCGAGGTTTGAATATCGGTATTGGATGGCTAAGTCGGGTGTGCTTTGCTTGTGCTCTGGTGGGTTATGGCTAAGACCAAGATTTTCGGTCAACCACGATTTGATCGGATAAATAGGGGATGTTGGCAAGTTCGTCTAAGGCCATTTCGACGGTCCTGAAGAAGAAAGGTCGATTCTCGTCGTCCGTTACAGTATGGCCAATGGTCCCATCTGATACGCTCAGTGCAAAGCCATGCTTGTAGTGAGCTTTTAAGATTACTTGGATGTCTCCTGTTCTGTCTAAGCTATCGCAATAGTTTTCAAGCTGTTTGAAATGTAACGGCATTGAGATGCTTCCTTTCAGATTGCAAGAATATTTCTGTGAGAGTGCTAACGTACAAGTTTGCTGGAAGTGAATTTTTTCATGCTTTCAAGTGCTTGGTTACGTGCTTCCTTGTTACGAGTATTTGGTTTGGCGTGAGTTTCAACTGGTGTTTCGTTAAACAAAGGATTTGGTTTTCTCGGCCGGGCCATTGGACTGAAAAGTCCCTTTCTATAATTTAGAATGAGCCCGTTAAACCATTTTGAGGCTCGGCCTCTGATCCTCCCTGCTTTCAGTGCGGCTGCCAGTTCGTCCAAAAGCTGCTGAGCATCCTGGCTAGGTACGTCCTGTAGAATATTGCTGATCCACATGCGATCACTGGCCTCTAATTTTTCCGGGTATCGGAGGCCAGTCTCAGTTAGTTGTTGTATTCCTTTTTTTGGTTCTGTTGGTAGTTCTTGGGGTGTCACTGCTGTGTCATCCCCTCCGCGACACTCTGCTGTCTGGGCATGGGGTGACGTGGGTGACACCCCCCCAGTGACAGCTCTGTCACAGGGGAGCATTGACTGTACTGTTGGGAGGGTTATGACATATCTATTTGAGGTTTGGCCACCATCCGGTCGATATTCTTCTTGGATCGCTAATAGGCCTGCCTGCTCAAATTTCTTAAGTTGACGTTGTACTGTTCGTGGGGCGATGCCGCAGAGGCCAGCAATAGTTTTCACTTTGGGCCAACTTTTCCCACCTTCGTCTGCGTGCTTAGCTATCGCAAGCATCACGAGCTTCTCGGTGGGGGAGTCAAATTGGTGTGCCCAAACTACATCATACGATTTGTAGCTCATTGCAAACTGCCCTTAGGACTTACCTCAATGTCCAGGTTCAATGCATCATTGATTTGCATTGTCCTAAAGTATACGCGGCGGCCGATCCGGATCATTGCCGGTTTAAGCTTTCGGGAAATGTCGGTGTCTGAATATAGAGAGACTCTTACGCCATCAGGCGAGCGGCCTAGTAGGGTGGCAATGTCTGGAATACTCATTAACGGACCGAAACGGTTAAGTAGATATTCTTCAGTTGTCATGTGTAAGTTCGCAGTTTCTGGAGAAGGTTTGCGAATTCTTGATGGGGGTTGGCGTATTGTCAAACTGGCTTGTGTGTCGAAACTACCAATATATAGTATCTTGGTTGGCTGGTTTATACGTTTTGGTAGTCTTGAAGTAGCTATATTGGTTTTGAAGTTAAATGGTGGCTTTCTGATAAAGCCTATATGCACTGGGTGTTTGCTAGCGCTTTTTAGTTTTCGATGATGCGGATATAAAAATAGTCGCATTTTTTTCACAATTTTTTGTATGAATCCAGTCATCTTGAGGTATTTTCTAATTTATCCACTAGATCCTCAGCTCGAAGATGGGTATATCGCTTGAGCATCTGCATCGACTTATGACCACTGATGGCGGAAACCTCTTGATCAGATAACCCGCCTTCGACAAGCCGACTCACTGCTTCGTGGCGAAGGTCGTGAAACCTGAAGTCAGGCAGATCGAGTTTCTTCTTAAGCTGACCCCAAATCTTGGTGAAGGTATACGGCCGACGCTTCCCGTCTTTTCCAGGCTCACCGAAAAACACCAGGTTGCAGTCGATTGGTCGCACCTGGTTATCCATCGCAGCTTTGAATACCTCGGTGGCACGCTTGCTGAGAGGCACGGTGCGCGAACCGTCGTTTTTCGTATCTGAGAGGCGCATGGACGCGCTTCGCCTAATCCACCTGATGGCGTCGGAGAAGCTGATATCTCTGACGAGCGCATACTCACTCTGTCTCGCAAGGCCGTCGTCGCTGCTTCGTCTTCTCACTGGACAGGGTGCCCAAGTCCCTATAGCGTAAACCGCAATGGCCTTACGCCACAGCGGTCGCTGCAACTTCATAAGGATTTGAAACGTGCTCATAGAATCGCTACGCCTGATCAACTTCAAAAAATTCAAGGATCAGATTTTTGACTTCAACGAAGATGTGAATATTTTCGTGGGTGATAACAATGCAGGCAAAAGCACGATTCTGGAGGCTTTGGAGATCGTGCTCAATTTTCAGTATCGCGGTCGGCCATTCAATAGCGAGTTTTCCCCGGATCTTTTCAACGCCGACACAGTCTCCGCGTTCCAGGCCTCGCCAAAAACGCCTGCAGACTTACCTACCCTCGTGATCGAGGCGTATATGAAGAACGTGCCCGACTATCGCGGTGCGAACAACAGCCTGAAGAAAGATGCTCAGGGGGTTCAGATAAAAGTCAGCTTTGATCCAGATTTTACTGATGCCTATAACGATTACCTAGCCTCCGGTGCCGCGATAACCAGCATCCCAGTGGAGTTCTACCAAGTCGAATGGATGGATTTTGCTTGGAATGTAATCAAGCCGATGACCAAGCAATTTAGAGCGCTCTACATCGACCCCACTCGTATTCATCCCACCTTCGGCAAAAATCAGTACATCTCGAATGTTCTGAGTACCGCACTCAGAAAGGACGAAGAGTACCGTCTGAGCTTGCACTATCGTGAGACCCTTCAATCCTTCAACAACACTGATGAGGTCACCACCGTTAATAAGGATTTGGATTCCGATAACAGGATCACGGAAAAGAAGCTGACCATCGCCGCCAACACCATGCCCGCTGGCGCGATCCAGAACAGTTTGCAACTCGAGGTAAATGCCGTGCCGTTCCACATGATCGGCAAGGGTGAGCAGAGTAAGGTGCAAATCAAGCTGGCCCTGCACAACAAGTCAAAAGATATCGACCTGGTAATGATGGAGGAGCCGGAAAATCACCTGTCGCATGTCGAGCTAAGCAAGTTGGTGCAAGACATTGAGGACCAGCGAGACGGCAAGCAGCTATTCCTGACCACTCACAGTTCTTATGTGCTGAACAAACTGAGCATTAATAAAATTTGCTTGCTGCATGACACATACAAGCGACTGCACCTCCTGGACAAGGGGGTGGTAAAGACGCTAAAGCGGCTGCCAGGCTACGACACGCTGCGTGTCGCGCTGTCCAGGAAGGTGGTATTGGTAGAAGGCCCCTCAGATGAGTTGATTCTCAAAAAGATCTACAAAGACACCCATAAGGAGCGTCTGCCAGAGCAAGACGGAATCGATATTATTGTGGTGCGTGGCGTCGGGTTCAAGACGTTCATTGCGATCGGTAAAGAAATCGGTACATCGATTAATGTCTTGCGAGATAACGATGGCGATTACGAAAATAACGTCGTCGAAGCACGCAAGGATTACAAAGATTTCCCAAACATTAAGCTGGTCTCTTCAACGAACAACAATGAGTTTTCGCTGGAGCCAGCGATGATTCTGGCCAATGCGGATTCGGAAAAAGAGTTGCAGGCATTTGCAGAAATTGTCCTATCAACCAAAACCATCAAGTTGTTCACTGCCAAACCTACCTTTGCTGAAAAGCTCGAATTTATCGTGGAGTGGTTCAGAAGCGGTGACGGCGACGGCAAAGGCAAGAAGAAGGTCGACACCGCGATTCGAATTTTCGAAACTGATGAGCCGTTCAAATATCCAGCCTTCCTCGCTGAGGTGCTGAATTTTGCCTAATAAACTCTGCATGGCGGGTGCCGGCTCAGGCAAGACTCACAAGGTCATTACCGAATCAATCGCCGAAATCAAGCGCGGAGGAAAGGTTCTGGTGGTGACCTACACGACCAGTAATCAGCAGGAACTGAGACGTCGATTTCTGGAGATCTCTGGTGCGCACAGTGATCGGTTCGTGGTCAAAGGTCTTTTCTCATTTTATCTGGAAGACATGGTGAGGCCGTATCAGCAGGCGTTATTCCCGCGACGTATCGATGGCATCTGTTTCAACCAGCGCAATCCTCATATGAGGCCAGATTCAACGTTTATGCTACCGGGACGCGCCGAGCAGTTGGACGATAAGAGCTACAACCCAAGACACTTCCTGACTCCATGCGAGACCAAAGCTCACACCGGCTTTCTCGCAAAACTGGCGAGCCGGATCATGAAGGTCACTAAAAACTCTGCCGCAGTACGACTAGGGGAGATTTATACCCAGGTGTTTTTTGATGAGGTTCAAGATCTGGTCGGATGGGACTACGAGGTGATCAAGGGGCTGAACAAAGTAATGCCGACACCCATCACGTGCGTGGGAGATTTCCGGCAAACGGTGTACGAGACGACGTTTGGCCAAAAAGCACCAAAAACGGCCGCTGAGAAAATCGCAGCCTTCAAGTCCATGGGCTTTGAGGAAGAGTCACTAACACTTAACCGGCGATGCATTCAACCGATTTGTGACGTCGCCGATGCTGTACATGGCGGTACCTATGAAGCGACGGAGTCGGCAGTGAAGGAGGTTCCACCTGAATTTGTCCATCACCTCGGCACATTCATCGTCAAGGAGTCGGACGTCGCCGAATACATCAAGGTTTTTGACCCTATGGTGCTGCGCTGGAGCGTAACGTCAGGAGCGAAGCTTCTTCCCACCGAGGCGCGCTGCTACAACTTTGGCGGGAGCAAAGGGCTGGGTTTTGATCGGGTGTTGGTGCTACCTACTGAAAACCAGTTGCATTTCGTCTTGGATGGCCGAAAGCCGTTTCCCGCGAAGGACGAAACATCTCAGAACAAGATGTATGTCGCCATAACGCGCGCGCGATACAGTCTGGGGTTCATCGTGCCTGACAAGAAAGCCGCTGGCTTACGGTTCCCGATCTGGGCAAAAGCTCCTGCTTGAGGGAAGTTAATGATTCCATGCCGTGATGACTTCAACTAGATAGCATCTTTGATTAGCGCCTCTATTTTTTGGTAGGGCTCACGTACTATCTGAGGCATGGGGGCATGACATCGGCACTTTTCACGAGCATCCGCGAACGTTTGACCGTCCGCTTTTGGTCGATCGTTGCCAATTTCAAAGTTGATTAATTTTTTAGGCTAAGGGGGTGCTGTGAGAGCGTTGGGGATTTTGTTAAAAGCTAGTGTCATGGAGTCGGAAAATATAAAAATTGATTTTGTCAAAGTTTCGCATGCGGTTCTAGAACTGATACTTGGTCAGAAAAACCTTTTCGAACGCCTGCCCAGAAAACTGCATGTTATTGCTGAGCCACTAAAAGAAATACCATTACCTATGTCGGGTAATACTCGCATTAAGGATGATGTCGAGTTCTTTGAGAAAAAAGCAGTTCTTTTATACGATGGAATTGCTGCTTCGGCCATGGGTGCGCATAATTATATATATAGAAGCAAAGGAGTTCGAGTCTACTTGTTTGAGGGCGGCGATGTCTCAATTTTAACGCCGTACTCGATAATTGATGATCGAGGATTTTTCATAGAAAATGAAATATGGGGAGGGATTGGCGACTTTAATATTTATGAGCGTTATGATTGTAAAGATTTAATTGAGTTATTTGATTCTATTCAGAGCAATAATGATGATTTTAGAAAGATTCAGATTGGTAAGGGGTTGGTAGATTTTGTTTGCAATATAAAAAAACCGTTTAAAAAGGATTATTACTTAGAATATCTACTCACGCCGCCAGATGTAGATGTGCTCTCTGATTTTTCTTTAGATGCTCGTCAGGCTCTTTGGGATATCGCCCTTTCCGATGAGTTTGAATCCTTGAACGGAGTTAAGTGGAAAAATAAAGCGATGGAGTTTCTGATACAGGCAAATATTTCACCCAATCCATTTCAGATCATTGAATATATCAGAGGGCAAAAAAATAGCGACGGCTCTGATATTCAACAATTTATGAGGCGACTCGATACACTGGAAGCAAATTTGGGTGGGGCCATTAAAGGGATTGCGCGGGACTTTCAAAGTGAAGAGTTCTGGAGAAATATATTTGGGGATGTCTATTCAGACCGTTCAAATGAGGTCGTGAATTTTAAAAATTTCCCAACCGCTCAAGGAATGACAGCGATTGTAGATGAGATTATTTTGCTTTTTAAAAGTCAGATTGAAGATCGTGGGTTGTGGAAAGAACTCTGGTTTGATGAGGTTCCAAGATATGAAAGCACTGTGCAAAATCTCTTTTTTAGCATGGCTACTGCATTTTGTGAGGCATTTGGTCTAGATATAACACCTGAGGCAAACTTAGGGAATGGCCCCGTGGATTTTAAAATGTCAAAAGGTAATCGTCACAAGGCGGTGGTGGAGTTTAAGTTGTCAACAAACACGTCGTTGATTCAGGGATATACAGCGCAATTGGAGGCGTACAAGCGCGCGGATAAGACTGAGTATGGTTTTTTTGTGGTGGTCGATGTGGGCGGTATTGGTAATTCCGTGCAGCGCTTAAACGAAGCAAAGGCTGATTGTGAGGAGAATTGGGGAAGGGCTTCTGAGATATTTATTATAGATGGCAAGCCGAAACTGTCTGCAAGCAAGCGAAAGTAGCCGCGATTTGATTCCTATTTGCAAATCGAACGTGCCGCTTATGAGGAATTCGTCCCGCAGGGAGCTCCGAGCATCAGCGATTGGGCCAAGCAATCTACAACCACCTCAACCTACACAGCTTCATCGATCATGGCCGACGCTGCGTAAAAACGATTTTTAGCACGGCGGGTGCTCAAAAATGGACTGGAAATCGAGGTTTTACGCGAAATCCACATCTGCCAAACGTGCCGATAAATTTCAGATTTAACGTAGACGCGCGCTCTTGAATTTTGACGAAGCGTTTTTACACACTTAGGGGCGATTGCTGTCGGTCACGACCGGCAGCACTGTGCAGCTATTTGCCGATCATGGTCACGAAGGGTGCGGGTTCACATGCAATCATTTGGTCAAGTGGAGGGCAAATTCGCATACAGAAAAGCTCCGAAGGTGTGGGGGGCAAAATCCCCGTTTTGAGCTAATAAACTTCAGTGACAGCTCTCGTTATTTTGTCCAGCTTACCCACAAGGTCTTCAGCTCGAAGATGCGTGTAACGCTTAAGCATCTGCATCGACTTATGACCACTGATGGCCGAAACCTCCTGGTCGGACAGTCCACCTTCGACAAGCCGACTCACTGCCTCGTGACGCAGGTCGTGAAACCTGAAGTCCGGCAGATCGAGCTTCTTCTTAAGCTGACCCCAAATCTTGGTGAAGGTATACGGCCGACGCTTCCCGTCCTTTCCAGGCTCACCGAAAAACACCAGATTGCAGTCGATTGGTCGCACCGGGTTATCCATCGCAGCTTTGAATACCTCGGTGGCACGCTTGCTGAGAGGCACGGTGCGCGAGCCGTCGTTCTTTGTGTCTGAGAGACGTATGACGCGCTTTGCCAAATCTACTTGAGGTCGACGTAGGGATGATATCTCTGACGAGCGCATGCCCGTTTCCAGAGCGATGCAAACAATCCAGCCCAGCATAGGGTTGCTATGTCGATTCACCGCCGCGAGTAGAAGGCGTTCTTCCTCGGGCGATAACCTCCGATCACGACCATCCCCAGGGCTTGGCTTACGGATGTTCAGCACTGGGTTGAACGTCAGACCTAAACCCCACTCCTGAATCGCTACCGTGTACAGGTGGCTCAACAGGGCCAGTTCAAGGCGCACAGTGTTGTTGCTGATGGTCCCACCACGGCTGGGCTCGTTCAGGCGCTTGTCGCGATAGCCAGCGATGATTTCAGCGGAGAGGGCAGCCATTGAATATCTGCCCAGGTGCTCGATCAGCTTTTTGGCTTTCGAGTTTTCGCCACGCTGAGTGGTTGGCTTCTTGGTGGGGGTGATATCGCTCAGGTAGCGCTTGAGTGCTACCTCTAACGTCATTTTTTCCGAGCCGCTGCGCCGGATGTACACACCACGCACCATTTCTTCTTCGGTACGTCGAGACCAGTCCTCCGCATCACGCTTGGTGCGGAAGGTTTTGGCGACAGTGGGCCAGCCGTTTTTACGAATGAGAGCCTTCCATGTGCCGGAAGGGGTTTTGACGAGAGTAGCCATGAGAGGGTGCTCCTAGGCGGCTGGCGAACCAGCACTGTACCTAAATTGTACCCTTGGACCATAGGACTGCATCTGAGGTGGTTCCGCCAGAAACACGAAAGCCGCGCAATGCGCGGCTTTGAGTATGGTGGGCCCACACGGACTTGAACCGTGGACCAAAGGATTATGAGTCCTCTGCTCTGACCAACTGAGCTATAGGCCCTGTAACAGGTCGCGGATTATAACGATGGTTTCCTCGCTGTGCTATCCGAAAAGTCCTCAATGCGCATACGAAGAAATGTCGCGGCGAAAAGCTCCGGTGGTAACGGTAGGCTGACAATGTAGCCCTGCATCTGTTCGCAGCCTTCGGCAGCCAGGAAGGCTTGCTGTGCGGGGTTTTCCACACCCTCGGCGATGATGGTGAATTGCATGCTGTGGCCCAGGGCAATGATGGCGCGCACGATGGCGGCGTCGTGGGGGTCGTCGGGCAGGCCGCGGACGAAGGACTGGTCGATCTTGAGGAAGTCCAGCGGCAGGCGCTTGAGGTAGCTGAGGGATGAGTAGCCAGTGCCGAAATCATCGATTGCCAGTTGTACGCCCAGGTCCTTGAGTTGGTGCAGGACCTCGAGCGCTTCCTCGGCCTGGCTCATGATGAAGTTTTCGGTGATCTCCAGTTGCAGGCGGCCTGGTTCGAGCCGGTAGTCGCGCAGTAGCTGTTCGATGCGACCCAGCAAGCCGGGATGGCGCAGTTGGGCGCCGGCCAGGTTGACCGACAGTGGGCCGAAATCGTCAAAGGTGCCTTGCCAGGCGTGCAGTTGCCGGCAGGCGTGTTCCAGCACCCAGTCGCCAATCTGCAGGATCATGCCGTTTTCTTCGGCCAAGGCAATGAAGTGCTCGGGGGGCACGTCGCCGAACGTGGGGTGGCGCCAGCGGATCAGCGCTTCGGCACCGATCAGTTCCTGGGTTTCCAGGCTCAGTTTTGGCTGGTAATACAGGCTCAGTTCGTTGCGCTCGATGGCGCGGCGCAGTTCATGTTCGAGTGCCACGCGTTCGTTGGCTTGGGCGGTGAGGTCGCGGGTATAGCTTTCGACACGGTTGCGCCCCTTGGCTTTAGAGCGGTACATCGCGGCGTCGGCATTTTTGACCAGGGTGGCGACGTCGGTGCCGTCCTGGGGGTACAGGCTGGTGCCGATGCTGGCGCTGATAAAGAACTCGTGCTCACCCGCCTGGAACGGGGGGGTGAAGCAGGCCAGCAGTTTATTGGCCAGGTACTGGGCGTCGCTGGCGTGTTGCAGGCCGGGCAGCAGGATGATGAATTCATCGCCGCCCAAGCGCGCGACGGTGTCGATGTCACGCAGTTGTTCCTTGAGGCGCACGGCGATGTCTTTGAGCAGCAGGTCGCCGATCGGGTGGCCGAGGCTGTCATTGATGTGTTTGAAGCGGTCGAGGTCAAGAAACAGCACGGCGCCTTGCTTGCCGGTTTCCTGGTGCCCGTTGAGGGCCGCTTGCAGTCGGCTTTCGAACAGCGTGCGGTTGGGCAGGCCGGTCAATGGATCGTGGTGTGCCTGGTAGTCGAGGCGAGCCTGGGCCAGCTTGAGGCTGGAGATGTCGGCGAACACGGCGACAAAGTGCGTGATCAACTGGTCGCGGTTGCGCACGGCGCTGATGGTTAGCCAACTGGGGTACAGCTCGCCGTTCTTGCGCCGGTTTGATATCTCGCCCTGCCAGTGACCTTGCGCGGTCAACTGGTGCCACATGGCGGCGTAGAAGGCGCTGTCATGCAGGCCGGAGGCGAGCAGGCGCGGGGTCTGGCCGAGGGCTTCGGTTTCGCTGTATCCGGTGATCTCGCTGAAGGCACGGTTGACCGCGCTGATGTTCTGCCGGGTGTCGGTAATCAATACGCCTTCGGCCGTGCTTTCGAACACGGTAGCGGCCTGTTGCAGTTTCTCCTGCATCAGCTGGCGCTCGGTGATGTCCCGCGCGATGGTCAGCATACAGTCGTCGTCGCCGATCGGCAGTGGACGGCTGGACAGTTCGCACAGACGGATCTGGCCATCACTGCGGCGTATATGGCAGACGAAGTCGCGCACAAAACCATCGCGCTGCATCAGTTCCAGCATGTGTTTGCGTTCATTGAGGTCGACCCAGATGCCCATCTCCAGTGTCGATTGGTCGAGGGATGCCGCGCTGTTGAAACCGGTGATCCGACTGAAGCCATCGTTCACTTCAATCAACAGGCCATCGCGCTGTCGGCTCAGCAACAAGCCGTCAGGGGAGGCGTGGAAGGCCTTGGCGAATTTCTCTTCGGAGGTTTGCAGTTGCTGTTGGGTTGCCTTGAGCTGGGTGATGTCACGCACCACCACGACGATGGCTTCCGTGGTATCGAGTTGAAACGGCTCGGCGGAAATCAACCCGGTAAACGCTTGGCCGTTACTGCGCAGAAACGGCATTTCCAGGTTGCGGATGCTGGTGGTCTGCACCCGTTGCAGCAGGTCGGGACCCACGCCTTCAATGCCCCAGATGTTGAGTTCGGTAGCGGTCTTGCCCACCACCTCTTCGGCCTTCAAGCCAATCTGGTCCTCGAACGCTTTGTTCACCTCCAGCAGGCAGCCGTCGGACAGGCGTGCGATCACCAGCATGTCCGGGCATTGCTGGAACACAGAGGCGAATTTCTGCTCGGACAGCTGCAAGGCTTCTTCAGTACGCTTGGCCTCGCTGATATCGATCATCAAGCCGCGCAGTACCGGCTCATGCCCGTGCTCGATGAGGCTGACGATGTCACGCACCCACAGGCAGCGGCCATCGGCGGTGATCACGCGGTAATCGATGCTGTGATCACGGTTGGCGCGGGTCTCGCGGTAGCAATAGGCTTCGGTGCGGGTCAGGTCGGCGGGGTGAATGATGTTGCGCCAGAAGCCCGGAATCAGCCAGTGCGCGCGAGGATAGCCGAGTAATTCCTCGGCATGTGGCGACACGTAGCTGTAGGTGAAATCACTGACACTGGCTTCCCAGGCGATGGCGGACAGGCTCTCCACCAGGCCGCGATAGTGGTATTCGCTGCTGCGCAGTTCCTGTTCCAGGGCGACGCGGCGGGAGATTTCCGAGCTGAGCCGGCGATTGATCCGAATCACTACGGCCAGTACGGTGCTCAGCAAGAGCACCGCGGGCAGGCCGTACATCAGCAGGTCTGTCCAGAAGGTACGGTGGTCGGTAAAGCTGCCGACCCAGTGTTGCTGGATCGCGTCGGTTTCCTGTGGGCTCAGGTCGGCCAATACCTTGTCGAGGATGCCCACCAGCATTTTATTGTCGCGCGGTACACCCATCGCCAGTTGATAGCGGTAGGGGGTTTCGCCGCTGACGTACAAGCCGTCGAGCTTGAGTTGGCGCAGGCTCCACACGCTCGAGGCCAGATCGCCGACCACCGCATCGACTTCATCCGTGGCCAGGGCTTGCAGCGTCGAGCTCACATTCGGCATGGCCACCAGGTTGAGGTCGGGATGATGAGTACGCAGCAGTTCATGGGGGGCGTAGTTTTCGACCACGGCAATCTTCAAGCCGTAGAGGTCCTTCAGGTTGCGCGGTTTGGCGCCGCCCTCATGAGCCAGGATGACGATGGGGAAGTCGAGGTACGGGCGCGTGAACGCCATGTAGCCCTGGCGCTCCGGCGTGGACATGACGCCGGGCAGCAGGTCGAGCTGGTTGTTCCGCGCCTGCTCGAGTACGGCGCTCCAGTTCTGCGGCTCGATCAGCTTGACGCGCACGCCAAGGCGGTCCTGAATCAGGCGCACGTAGTCGGCCGCCAAGCCTTGGTAGCGGCCCTCGTCGTCACGGTATTCAAAGGGTGGCCACGACGCGTCCACCCCCAGGCGCAGCTCCTGATGGTCCGCCAGCCAGCCACGCTCATCATCGCTGAGAGTCAACGCGCCAGCCGTTGCGGTCCAGGTCAGCAGCGACAGCAGTAACACAGTCGGCAATCTGGGCATAACGGTCTCGTTATGGCACGGGGAATGGTTCGAGTGTAGACGGGCATTACGGGGGAGGGGTGTTGCGAGGGATTTTATCTATACAAAACAAAACCCCCGGCCTGGGCCGGGGGTTCTGGTGTCACTCGTCGAGGAAGGAGCGCAGATGCTCGCTTCGCGTCGGGTGGCGCAACTTGCGCAGCGCCTTGGCTTCGATCTGACGGATCCGC
>Ga0308161_1003237_pt1 | contig 16036 bp, 15 predicted proteins | sample PhyFR2_FD_201034 | JGI IMG/M metagenome (GOLD analysis project Ga0308161, IMG submission 201034) | Phyllosphere microbial communities from UC Gill Tract Community Farm, Albany, California, United States - DLSLF.R2 | ecosystem: Host-associated > Plants > Phyllosphere > Unclassified | place: USA...
CCGGCAAGCATCTCTCGCCCAAAGAATTCTACGAGCAGCTGCAGCAGGAAGATGTTATTGTTATCGACGGACGCAATGACTACGAGTACGATATCGGTCATTTCCGCGGTGCCATTCGTCCGGGTGTGGAATCTTCCCGTGAATTCCCGGAATGGATTCGCGAGAACCTGAGCGAGTACAAGGACAAAAAGATCCTCACGTACTGCACAGGTGGTGTACGCTGTGAGAAGCTGTCCGGCTTCCTGATGAAAGAAGGCTTTAATGATGTGGCTCAATTGGATGGCGGTATCGTCACTTACGGCAAAGACCCTGAAGTACAGGGCCGTCTGTTTGATGGCAAATGCTATGTATTTGATGAGCGCATCTCGGTACCGATCAACCATACCGAAGAAGATGTAATCGTAGGCAAGTGCTACCACTGTGAAGAGCCAACCGACTATTATATCAACTGTCCGGTCTGCAATCTGCAGCATATCGTCTGCGATAGCTGTGAAGATGAGCATGAGCACTTCTGCTCCGATGCCTGCCGTGAACAGGTACAGACAGCGACCGCTCTGTAATCAGGTGATATTCCTGATTGATAGATGATCCTAAGGAACAAGCTATAAACAATAACGAATAAGCACGCATATCAAAGAGGAACAAGCTCCCTGTTAACAGGTGGAGTTTGTTCCTCTTTTTGCCTACCATTTCTGTTCATAAGCTGTCATCAGTACCTCATAGGAATATCCGCACCTTGATGCAGCTGCTCTTCCTGATATTCTCGATAAGCAGCTGCCAGACGGGAGATGCCTTCTACCAGGCGCTCTTCCGTACAATAACTGAAGCATAGTCGCAGATGATTGTGTCCGCTATGATCATGATAAAAGTGACTTCCGGCTACATAACTTACTCCGTGCTGCTCCGCGATAGGCTGCATTTCTGCTGTATTTACGGTATCCGGAAAAGTCAGCCATAGGAAAAATCCGCCCTCTGGCAGTTCAAAGCTCACCTGAGCTCCCAGCTCCGAGCGGATGGCTGCCACCATACTGTCGCGTTGACTCCGGTAATGCCGAATCAACTGCTCACGATGCTGTTCAAAATCAAGCTGATCCAGCAGATGAGCGACAATCTCCTGGGTAAACACGGCTGTACTGCTGCCCAGCATCAGAATGCGCAGCCTCGATACCAGCAGAGGATGTGCAATCATCCAGCCCAGTCGAATACCGGGAGCAATAATCTTGGAAAAGGTATTCAAATAAATCGTACGCTCCGGTGCCAGCTCATACAGGGTAGTATAGGTCTGTCCGGTAAAATTCAGTTCGGCATACGCATCATCTTCCACAATATAAAAGTTGTATTTACGAGCAAGATCCGCCAGCTGCTGCCTTCGTCGAAGCGATAGCGTCACTCCGCCAGGGTTATGGTAGACAGGCATTGTATAGAACAGCTTCGGTAATGCTCTTCCTTCACGAATAGCTCCGATCAATGCCTGCTCCAGCTCGTCTACCTGCACCCCGTCTCCATCTATGGGGAAAGCCTGGATCGAAGCTCCGCACAGGCGAAATGCCTGCAGAGCACTGAAAAAAGTCGGAGCTTCTACCCATACCTCGTCCCCTGGTTCCAGCAACAGCTGTGCGGCCAATGCTATTCCCTGCGTAGCACCGTTGGTGACCAGTATTTGCGCTGTCCCGGCTTGGATACCATGAGAAGCGGCCCGGCGCTGAATCCAGTCCAGTATACAACGAGGCCCCGGTGCTCCCGAATACTGCAGAGCACGCGTTCCATCTTGACGAATCGCCTGCAGGGCAGACTGCTCCAATGCCTCCAGTGGAAATAAAGAGTCTGCTGCAAAACCAAATGATAAATGGATATGATTCGGCTGGCTTACCGTCGTACTGCCAATAGACGGCGCTGCCGGAATACGACTGGATAAACGGGACAGATCCGGAACCTGTTGAACTGAATTCATATCGGAACCTCCTTTAGATAGACCTATCTGTAGGCATGCTGTCTCTATCATCGTTGATTTACCAGAGCTACCTTTTTCAATGATGACGGATACAGCACCTCTTTACGAATCAGACAGTTCTTTACACGGGTGAGTATCTACTTACTTGCTGCCATCTCTTCTGCTCGTTGCGAAATGCTGTGCTCATAATAATGCTATTTTGCCGGAATCGCTGGATTAGCTGTCTCATGCCACTGCTGCATTGCAGACTGTGCAGTCTCAGCCAGTAAAGCAGCGGTATGACCGAGCGCCTCTTCATCCACGTCAAAAGCGGGATGATGCCATTCCTGCGGACCCGAGGTACCCACAAACAGGAATACACCCGCAACCTGCTGTTGATAAAAGGAAAAATCTTCGCTTGCCGGTGATACGGTTGGCACAATAACATTCAGACCCAGCTGACGGGCAGAGCGGCGGGCAGCCTCTGTCCACTCTTTGTCATTATGAACAGGCGGTGGTCCGGCGAGCATCTGTATATCCGCTTTGGCTCCATAAGCTGCTGCTGTATGCTCAATAATACGGCTAAACCGTTCCAGAACTTCGCGACGTACCGATTCGTCAAAAGTACGAATCGTGCCTTCCAGCTCTGCCTGCTCGGGAATGACATTCCAGGTATGACCACTGTGCAGCCGGGTTACACTGACCACTGCACTCTCCTGCGCGCTGATATTCCGGCTGATGATTGACTGCAGTGCAGTAATAATATGAGCAGAGACTACAATTGGATCTATTCCCGCCTCCGGTACTGCCGCATGTGTCGATTGACCATGGATACGAATACGGAATCCATCTGCTGCTGCCATTAACGGACCGTCTTTGATACCGATGGTGCCCACTGGCAGATCGGGCTTGTTATGCAGTCCATAGATGACCTGCACATCTTCCAGCCCTCCATTATCGATAATCTGACGCGCTCCCTTGGCTTTTTCTTCTGCTGGTTGAAAAATAAGTCTTACTCTGCCGGGCAATATGTCTTCCTTCTTTTTGAGCAAATAGGCGGCACCAAGCAGAGCGGCACTGTGAAAGTCATGTCCGCAGGCATGCATCTTCCCTGCAATCGTAGATGCATATGGCAGATCGGTCTGCTCCTGTACCGGTAGTGCATCAATGTCTGCCCGTAAGGCAATTACCGGGCCGGAATGACCAATTTCGGCGATAATACCGGTAGCCAGGCCGGCAGCAGGCAGAATCCGAATTTCTGCCGCCTCCAGTCGTTCACGAATATAACGTGTAGTCTCCCATTCTTCACCGGATAATTCCGGATAACGATGCAGATGGCGGCGTATGGCTACCAGCTGTTCCTGTAGTGCTGCGACTGAATCCATCAGCTGCCTCCTTTGTTTTAGTCTGGCTTTCTTTGTCTATTCTCAAATCAAGTACTGTGCCAATCATTCACGGCAAACAACGGCATTATATGCTATTCATCTATGATTCGTATGCAGTCTATTATCCTAATGCCCTGTTAGGGCTTATAAATGGTGCTGCTGAACAGATGAACCACTCAGAACGGCGGCAGCTTCGGGACTGTCATATTCATACTGTACAAATGCCTCCTGCAGCAGTTCAAAAGAACGAATACGTTTGGCAAAATCACGGATCACCGTATGCACAATAAATTCCTGGACACCATAACGCAGACGAATATCTGCGAGCTGCTTATAGACCGATGACGGTGAGCCTTTTACTACTTTGGCTTCTTTGACTTCGATTCGGTATTTTTCCCGGGACTGTCTGCCAAACTCTTCAGCCTGTTCGATGGTGGCAACCGTCAGTACACGGCCGCTCTCCAGATGAATTTTGACAGACAGATTTTCACCCGCCAGCTGGTCAGCTTCCTGCTCGGTCTCTGCAGTAATAACAGATAATGCCAGAATAGCATGTGGCTCTTGCAGTTCTTCGGAAGGAATAAAGTTCTCCCGATAACTATGCAGTGCCTGCAGAGCGACCTGTTCATCACTATTGATAAATAGGGAAAATACATAAGGCAGACCCAGACGTGCGGCCAGCTGTGCGCTATCCGGACTCGCTCCAAGCGCGAACAGATCGGCGGGCTGCTGCGGACGCGGGCTCGCCTGAATACCGGCTAGCGGATGATCAACAGGCACACGATGATACAAATACTGGCGCAGTTCCTGTAATTTCACATCAAGCGGAGGTTGCAAGGCAGCCGCTTCACCCTGCAAAGCCCGTGTAGATCTGGGCAGACCACCTGGTGCACGTCCAATCCCGAGTTCGACGCGGCCTGGAGCGAGTGCTGCCAGAACATTGAAGTTCTCGGCTACTTTGTAGGGGCTATAATGCTGAAGCATTACGCCTCCCGAACCAAGCTTGATTTTTTGGGTATGTGCCAGCAAATACGATATCAGCACTTCCGGTGAAGAACCGGATACATTCGAGGAATCATGATGCTCCGACACCCAGAATCGGCGATAACCGAGCCTCTCTGCCAGTTGTGCCAGCTCTACTGTTCGCTGAAATGAAATTTCTGCACCTTCCTGTTCATATGTGGGCGTCTGATCCAATATTCCGACAGGTATCATCCCATGACCTCCTTTATTTTTATCCCTGTATGTGTTGTTGCATGCAGATATGTCTATGTCCAAATGCAGAATCGTAATCGGAGATTTCCTTACAGCCATTACATTAAATCGAATAATTGGGCTCAGGCATGATCCGCTGGAGAAACTGGCGCGTCCGCTCTTCCCGGGGACGCTGAAAAATCTCTTCCGGCTGCCCCTCTTCCACGATAACGCCTCCATCCATAAAGACCACACGGTTTGCCACATCACGGGCAAAGCCCATTTCATGGGTGACTACAATCATCGTAATTCCTTCACGGGCAATCCTGCGGATCACTTCCAACACTTCTCCAACGAGTTCCGGGTCAAGGGCAGAGGTGGGCTCATCGAACAGAATCACTTCCGGATTCAATGCCAGTGCCCGTGCTATACCTACCCGCTGCTGCTGACCACCTGATAGTTGACCTGGATAATGATCCAGTTTGCTGCCGAGTCCCACCTTTTCCAGCATACGTGCGCTGATCTCCCGTGCTTCGGAGCGGGGAATTCGCTGCACGACTGTCAATCCTTCCATTACATTTTCCAGGGCTGTCCGATGCTTGAACAAATTGTACTGCTGAAATACCATCGCAGTACGCTGGCGCAGTTGATGTATATCGCGGCGGGATGGATGCTTTCCCTGAACGGCAAGATGACCAATCCTCACTTCTCCGGCATCCGGACGTTCCAGATAATTGATGCAGCGCAGCATCGTTGTTTTGCCCGAACCGCTCGGCCCAAGAATAACGACGACTTCTCCCTTGTCGACCGTCAGATCGATTTCTTTCAGTACCTGCTGGGTACCGAATGTTTTGGATAATCCGCTAAGTTGAATCATAAAGCGCCTCCTCGCTGATAGGCGTTCAGTCTGTACTCCAGCCATCCGCTGATCCGTTCGATCAGGATCGTTAGCACCCAGAACAGAATCGCTGCGGCTATATAGGCCTCAAAGTATTTCCAGTTGTCTGCCGCAACGATCTGTGCCTGGGCATTAATTTCTACAACCGATATCGTATATGCCAGAGTTGATCCATGCAGCATGCCGATTACAGAATTAGACAGGTTTGGCAGGCTGACGGACAGCGCCTGTGGTAAAATGATTCGCCGCAGGGTCTGTATTGTAGTCATTCCGATAGACTGCGCAGCCTCCACCTGTCCTTTGTCTACTGCCTGGATGCCTGCCCGTACGACTTCGGACATGTAGGCTCCAGCCGTTATCGAAAAGGCAATCCATACAAAGCCGATCAGCGGAATCGAAGCAGATGTAAAACTCCAGCCCATTGCGGATGAGATCCCATCGATCAACACCGGCAATCCAAAATAAATCAACAGTAGATGCATCAGCATCGGTGTACCCCGGACAAAAGCCACATAACCTGCCGAGAGCTGGGACAGCACCGGAATATGGTACATCCGGCACAATGCTACTGCCGTACCAATGACCAGTCCGGCTGCTACCGAGACAAACGTAATCCACAGCGTCTCCGGCAGTGCCTGCAGCAGGCTAAGTCCTGCAGTCCAGATAAATGAAGGGTCCAGATTCATCCGCTTTTACCTCCTTTGCCAAGTAGTGGAGCCGCCCGCAGCGGACGGCGCCAGCTTGCTCTGAGCGTCTTTTCGCTCCGATGTCCGTCAAAACGGTTCACATAACGCTCCATCCACTGAAATCCCTTTTCCAATCCAAAGCTGATTACAAAATAAATTAGTGATAGCGCAATATAGGTCTCGATAAAATGCTGGGTAGCTGTACCAAGCGTCTGTGATCGACCGGTCATCTCCATCACTCCCAGTGTAAAAGCCAGTGAAGTATCCTTGAGATTGCCGATTACCAGATTACCAAACAGCGGTATCGAGATTCCCAGTGCCTGTGGTGCAATAACCCGGGTAAAGGTCTGATAGCTGCTCATTCCGATCGAATGTGCTGCTTCGATCTGTCCTCTGTTCACAGCAGCTACCGAGGCACGGATCATCTCCGAGATGAATGCTCCGCTGTTCAGCGCATAGGTAGCAATTACAAAGTACAACACGGCCAGCCGGGAGACATCGATATGAATCCAGCCCAGCACTTCAGGCAGCCCGTAATAGACGAGAAACAGCTGAATCAGAATCGGTGTTCCCCGAAAAAAGGAAACATACAGCTGGGAGAGCCGTTTCAGTACAGGAGTGTTATACAATCTCGGCAGTGCCACAATCAGTCCAATCAGCAGGCCCAGCACAATCGAGCTGCCCACGATGAGCAGTGTTATATTCAGATAGGCCAGTAGTTTCGGAATAAATTCAAATACATATTGAATATCAAATCGTCTGCTCACAGCGTGCTCGCCTCCTTGGTCAGAATAGGATACATGAATATTTCTGTATTACTGGGTGACTTTGGCTTCTGCCAGCGTTTTGGTAAAGTCATCACCGAGCCATTTTTCGCTGAGCTGCTTGAGCGTTCCATCTGCTTTGATCTCGCTGATCGCCTGATCTATCTCGTCTGCCAGCGGCTGTTCATCCTTACGGAATACAAAGTACACATTGGACTCGTTCAGTGGTTCACCCACTGTTTTCAGAGCGACTTGACCGTCCGCATCGGTATTGAACCGGTTGGCAAAATCCGTCGTAATCGTTGCATCGACACGTCCGGATACAATCTGCTGTACCGTATCATTGGCTGCACCACTCGTATAGACTATCTGGATCGCATTATTATGGGTTTTGTTGTATTGGTTCAACAGATAGGCAGCATTGCTTGTCGCGCTGGTCATTATCTTTTTGCCAGCCAGATCATCCAATCCGTGAATAGCTGTATTGTTTTTGGCGACAGCGACACGGTTCAGGAAAATGCTGTAGGGAACCTTATTGAACAGATATTTTTGCTGTCGCTCCGGGTTAGTCTCCATCTGATGAGCCACAAAATCAATCTTGCTCGTATCCAGACTCAGCAGCAGATTGGAGAATTCCATCGTTTTGAATTCAAACTCCACATCCGGCAGACGCTTGTCGATCTCCCGCACCAGCTCCACATCATAACCGGTAAGCTTGCCATTCTCATCGATAAAGCATACGTTGGGAAACGCTGTTCCTGTACCAACGATGATCTTGCGTACATTACTGCCACTGGCAGCAGCTTCTACATTCCCATCTGTATTACCAGCCGAGCCTCCGCTCGATTCGCTTACAGAAGCGCAGCCCGATAACAGCAGCATAAGTGCTCCTATCCAGAGCGTACTGCGTGATAATTTGCGTATAGCATGCCTATTGATCATAGATTCTCCACCCATCCTAATTTATAGTATATAATTCGCATGTATTTAATCGGAATTAAACAAGCAGATTTCCCTTTTGTATATTAGAATCCAGTCTAGCACAGTTCATTCACTTGCTAAAGGATGGAATCCATCTGTATTTAAAAATGGACAGGTTCCTGCAGAATCCCTGACGGTCGAAAATATTCCAGTTCACGGAGCATTTCTGCCGTTACCGAAGCAATATGCATCTGGCTTTCTTTCAGTGTAACGAGACTAGTCTGCAGCGAGATTCCTTCCAATTCAGGAAGTGGAATACGAACGAGCCGGCCTGACTGTACATCCTCCTGGACGCTCAGTCCTGGCAGCAGCGAAATGCCGGCCTGCTGCAGTACAAGTTTGCGCGCGGTCTCCGCATGATCTACTTGAAAAGCAATATCCGGTGGAACGGGCAGCGATTCAAATACACGGTGAATTCGCAACCAGTCAAGCGATCCACATTCAAAAAAAACCAGCGGTTCTCCCTGCAAAGCAGCTGCCGATCCCGGAGGATGGCTGGCAAAGGGATGATCAGCATATACATACAGTGAGATCGGATCCTCATAGGAGGATAGCGTACGAATCGAAGGATTCATTACTTTGCGTACAAATGCCATATCAAGCTCTTTATTGAGCAAACGGCTAACCAGCTGATCTGTAGCTGCTGTCACTACTTTGAAGCGAGTTGCCGGATATTGCTTTTTTAACCGGGGAAATAGTGCAGGAAGAATATAGTGAGATACCGAGAGTGTACATCCAATGGTCAGCTCCTCTGGTGTTGTGCGAACCGTCTGAATCTGCTGTCTGCCTTTTTGCAGCACTTGCAGCATTTGCTGGGCATAAGGCAGGAAGCGCCGGCCTTCTTCAGTCAGCAGAATCTGCCGGCCGAGTCGCTCGAATAATTTACAGCCCAGTTCCCGCTCCAGTGACTGTATTCGTGCAGTAACAGAAGGCTGTGACAAAAACAGAATTTCTGCCGCTTTGTTGAAGCTGCCATAATGATTGATGTACACAAAAGCTTCCATATTCTCAATATTCATCGTGCATTCCCCTTTCCTATGATTATACTAACTTAACCTATGAATTAACTTGGTTTTATGTATCATAGGTGGGTGGAAAGAGCTTGTCAACGGGATTTCCTATCTAATCCAGCATGCCTATCAGCAGAATTCCTTCAGAGCCCATATACAGCAAGACTTTCTCCGACTTGTATTCATAATGGGAAAATCAAACTGCAGCATCAGGCCCCTATTATACAGGTAGGGACACTGGCCTGATGTGCACGGTCATTAGGGGCTGATTCTCCTGGAATAATCATATATACAGCTGTTGCTCAGCTATTCACAGTCCGGCGGGTATAGCGATTCTGCGGAATAGGAACACCAAGATTCTCCCGTAGCGTATCGTATTCATAATCTTCCCGGTAAATACCACGCTCCTGCAGAATCGGTACCACCTCATCCACAAACTGATGGAGACCAGAAGGCAGATCGGAATGAATAATAAATCCATCTGATCCCCGCTGTTCGAACCAGTACTGGATACGGTCTGCCACCTGCTCAGCCGTACCGATAAAATTGCTGCGAGGCGTCGCCGCCTGCAGTGCTACCTCACGCAGGGTCAGATGGCGTTCGCGAGCATCTTTTTTGATTTTATCGGTACCGCTGCGGAAGCTGTTGCTGCCGATCCCATGCAGTTCCGGGAATGGCTCATCCAGCGCATACTGGGAGAAGTCATGATGATCAAAAAAGCGACCCAGATACAGCAGTGCCTTGTCCACAGTGATCAAGCTGGCAATTTCGCGGTATCGCTCTTCTGCTTCGGCTTCAGTCCGTCCGATAATCGGTGTGATACCAGGCAGGATTTTGAGCTCATCTTCGCTTCGTCCGTAGGCAGCTGCCCGCTTTTTCACATCCTGGTAAAAAGCCTGGGCATCTTCCAGTGTCTCCTGTCCGGTAAAGACTGCATCTGCAGATTGAGCTGCCAGATTCCGCCCATCTTCTGATGAGCCAGCCTGAAAAATAACCGGCTGTCCCTGCCGGGAACGTCCAATATTTAGTGGCCCCTGTACCGAGAAATACTCTCCCTGGTGATTCAGCGTATGCAGCTTGGAAGGATCAAAGAAGACACCGGTTGCTTTGTCCCGGACAAAAGCATCTTCTTCCCATGAATCCCAGAGACCTTTGGTAACTTCCAGGTATTCGGCAGCAATCCGGTAGCGTTCCGGATGGGAAGGATGCTGGGAGCGGCTATAATTAAGAGCAGAACCTTCCAGTGGAGATGTCACCACATTCCAGCCGGCACGTCCGCCGCTGATATGATCCAGGGAGGATAACTGTCTGGCAATGGTAAAAGGTTCACTGTAGCTGGTAGAGATCGTTCCTACGAGGCCGATCCGTGAAGTAACTGCCGCCAATGCCGACAGGATCGTTATCGGCTCGAACCGGTTCAGAAAATGAGGCAGGGACTGTTCATTGATAAACAATCCATCCGCGATAAATACCAGATCAAACTTGCCTTCTTCTGCCTTTACGGCTTGACGCTTGTAAAACTCCAGACTTACACTGGCATCAACCGGTACCTCCGGATGCCTCCATGTGGACATGCTTCCTCCGATTCCGTGTATAATCGCTCCAAATTTAAGCTGACGCTGCTGACTCATTGCTCTCATCCTCTCTACTTATATTATTAATAGTGATTGATAGCCATTCGGCCAAACCGGAACCGATACCTCTGATTGATTTTTACCAAAAGTTATTGTTCATTGCTTGCGAGTCGAATCACTGGACTCTGCTTTCTTCCACCTGTGTACTGTTTAGCAGATACTGCAGCTTCTCCAGATCCGGCTCCAATAGAGCGGTATATTTCCCGTTGCCACCTATTTCCACGACAGGTACATGACGGATACCATATTTGGCCTCCAGCACATCACGCAGCACATCATTACCGGCGACTTCCAAATTGGTATAGGTGTACCCATTCAGTTCCAGATAGGTTTTGATTTCCTGGCAAAAGTGGCAGCCTGTTTTGCTCCAGACAATAATATGTGTAACCGGTTGGGTAATTGTAGACATTTTATTTCCCTCCTGTAGTTGTATGAATAAATGATTGCAATTCCTGTTCAGGGTCGAGCAGCTTGGCCATAAAGACAATATGCTCGCCATTATGGTTCTCATCATAAAAGGTATAATAACCACGTCGTTCGTACATCGGTGCCAACCATGGATGACGGGTTGCTGTCGCCAGCATGACTCCCGGCTGACCGTGCTTGCCGGCTATAATCTCCTGCTCCAGCCAGTTGAGTAGCTGCGCACCGTACCCTTGCCCTTTGAACCGAGGTCCAACGGCAAACCAGCGGATGAACGGCAGACTGCTCAATTCTTTCAGTCGCGGCTGATCATCCCGGTCCAGCGTGACGGTCGCGGCAATCGCTCCATTTTTGATCAGGAGATAGCATTCATGTGCGGCAATATTGTTCTGGATCATCTCCAGCGTTGCATAACCTGCCGGAAATGGAATCTGCAGTTGACGAAGCGGCTCATAGGCGTCCAGTATGACCTGCAGCAATTCCTCGGCATCTGCCCCTTCTGCCTGACGCAGGATAATATCGGACTGCTGGTGAATTGCAGCTGGGGAGTCTATAACGGAATGGACTGTATCCGTACTGCTGTTGGCAGATTTCAGATGATTATCCGACAGTTCAGTTGTAGACAAAGAGGGTTCGGTAGAGCGATGCTGCTTGGGTGCCTGATAAGCATACGGCTTGGGTCCAGTAAAAGTCATATATAATCCTCCTCAATATAAGCTTCATTTTGTAAACGTTAATATCGGGTGATCCCGAGTATTAGATGCAGAAATTGGGCTGTCTAACCATCGGCAGCGGCTGTCGATTATCCCGCTGGAGCAATCTGCCCAGAATCTGGTTCTCAAAGTGAGCAAATCCGCTGTCCCGTTCACGTGGGCGATCCAGAGTAATGCGCATATCCAGCGCAATATGTCCTTCCTCTATCAGCAGTACACGATCAGCGAGAGCAACAGCTTCACTCACATCGTGGGTGACCAGTACAATCGTCAATTCCTGCTCGATCCAGAGCCGTTCGATCAGCTGCTGCATTTCGATACGTGTCAGTGCATCCAGTGCGCCGAGAGGTTCATCCAGTAGCAGCAGATCCGGACAACTGGCCAGTGCCCGTGCCAGAGCGACACGTTGTTTTTGTCCACCGGAGAGTATGCCCGGCCATTCCTTTTCGCGGTCAGCCAATCCTACCTGTGCCAGTGCTTCACGGGCGGTATGCCTGTTTTTATCCGGAATGCCCAGCCTTACATTATCCAGGACTGACTTCCATGGCAGCAGCCGGGATTCCTGAAACAGAAACCGGGTTGACCGCCGTCCGTCAGCTCCTGCTGCCGAAGAAGCTTTGTTATCGCGATCGATGCTGATCTGTCCGCTGGTCGGCTGCTCCAGACCAGCGATCAGGCGCAGCAACGTGCTTTTGCCACAGCCGCTGCGTCCGACAATCGCTACAAACTCTCCCCTCTCGATCGTAATATCCACCTGCGACAAAATCTGCCGCTCTCCAAACCGTTTACCAATATGATCCACATGCAGAAAAGCTGCCTGGTCCACTGTCATTACTTTTCCTCCTTTGACTGTTTATTTGCGGGATAGTACCGGATTCCAGCGCAGCCAGCGCTTCTCCAATAGCTTGGCCATACTGTCGGATAGCTTGCCCAGCAGAGCATACAGCAGAATACTCAGTACAATGACATCCATCTGCATGAATTCCCGTGCATTCATCGCCATATAGCCAATTCCGGCATCTGCTGCCACGGTCTCGGCGACAATCAGGGTCAGCCACATAATACCGAGTGCATAGCGGATACCGACCAGAATCGATGGCAGTGCACCGGGCAGGATAATATGGGTATACAGTGCCAGACGACTCAACCCGTACACCTTGCCCATTTCGACGAGTCCGCGATCTACCGAACGAATACCGTGGAATGTATTAAGATATACCGGGAAAAATACACCCAGCGATACGAGAAATAGCTTGGCTTCCTCACCGATTCCAAACCAGACGATGACGAGCGGAATTAACGACAGATGCGGAATATTGCGAATCATCTGGATAGATGAATCCGATATTTTCTCCCACAACTGTGAGATACCATTGACGACGCCGAGCAGGAAGCCCAGTCCACCTCCGATTGCAAATCCACTCAGAGCACGGCTTGTACTGACAGCAATATTCTCAACCAGTTCACCTGTACCGAGCAACCGGATCAGGGCACGAAATACTTCTACCGGTGTTGGCAGAATATTACCGGCAATCCATCCGTTAGCCGTCAGCAACTGCCAGCCGATAAGCAGTAGTAGTGGCAGTCCAAACGGCAACAGCCGATTTAACCATGGGCTCCTTAAAAAAGCATTATCATCCGTACTGTAGCGCTTTCGGGTCGAAGCAATAGAAGTACCAGATTCACGATTTACGACATGTTCCCCGGCTGCATGAAGTGCAGCCTGGTCCTGAATCGGTGGAGCTATACTTTTTGAAGACACACTATAACCTCCTTTGCGATCTGATAATGGGTCTGCAGTTATTATTTATTGGTGGATAGACCCGAGCTGAATGCATCGCTCCAAAATGTAGACACTTTAACCGGTTGGGACAGCACATCTGCCTTGGTGAAAGTATCCGCTACATCCTGCTCCGAACGGATAGTCTCTGCAGAAGCGGCAATGATACGACTATGACGCTGGGCTTCTCCTTCCTGCAGGGTTTGCAGTGCCTGCTCTACCGGCTGATGAGTAGCATCTGCCGTAATCTGCGCCCATTCCTGCAGATGACTGCGGGACCATTCGTGGAACTGATTGATCCGTTTCAGATAATCGGCAATCGCTTTCTGCTGGGCGCTGTCTTTGATTGCACTGTCCGATACATTAACGAGAAAGCTGCCTGACAGAATGTCCTTGGCGCTGGCAATGGTTATGGCGTCTTTCTGGTGGGCAGAAATAATGGCATTGCCATAGCTTGCAAGAGCGTCAACTTTACCGCTGATCAATGCGCTCAGACCATCTGCTGTGGATAGCTCTACCGCATCAATATCCTGCCAGCGTAATCCTGCTTCCTCCAGCATTTTGAGCAGGAAGTAATGAGCCGTTGTATTTTTGACAAAAGCGACTTTTTTGCCTTTAAGATCTGCGATACTGTGAATTGGGGAACCCTGCGCCACTACAACTTCCTGATTTAGTGTATTGCCTTCCTGTACCGCAACCACTTTGAATCCCCCATCACCAGCTGCCTGCGAAGCAAAAATCGGCGGAATTTCGCTTGTAATACCAAAATCGACCTGTCCGGCTGCCATCGCTTCCAGGATCAGATTGCCTCCCTGGAAGACGCTGTATTTCACATGGTAAGGTGTATCACCCAACCCTGCCGCCTTCAATCCTTCCTCCAGATTCCCCCACCCGGTCTGACCGACACGGATCGTTACTTCTCCCGCAGCAGCCGCTTCACCGGGTGAGGATTCATTCGTTTTGCCCGAACAGCCTGACAGGAAGATCAACAGACTAAAACATGTAAACAGGGATATAGTAGTGTTTGTACGTTGTTTCAAGAATTATCACCTTTTCTTGTTTAATAGGGTCCGTGTATATATCGTGTATATTGAAATAAAATGTTTTAGCGAGCCGGTGTACTTCCGAATACGTTTTGTTTCCCCTTCGCTGTCGAAGCGATTAACTGCTCTCCCAGCTCATCCGCCTCAAGAATGGCACGAGTAACTGCTTCGAGATGGACTGCAAAAGCCAGATGATGATCAGCTCCTTCACGCAGAGTCAATCCTTTGGCAATCTGTCTGGCTGCCTGCTCCCGATCGCCCTCAATACCCAGCTGTTTCAATGTCACCGGCAGATCCAACTGATGTAGCAGCGAAGCCAGCCGGTGCAGCTCCGAGTATTCCTTTTGCTCCAGCTGCCACTGGGTAAGCAGTCCAAAAGCTACCTTTTCCCCATGCAGACTGCGATGAGTATCTTCCAGCCGGGTCAGGCTGTCATGCAATCCATGAGCAATAGCCGCGTGTACCGATCCATCCTGGATACTTCCGACCAGACCAGCTAGTACGATAATGGCATCTGTGACTTGTATAAATTCAGACGTTACCTGCTGCCGAGGAGCCTGTTCGTACACATCCAGTGCATGCTCTTCCAGAATCTCCAGCGCCAGTCGGGCAGTAGCAACACTGCTGCGCAGCGCCAGACTGGAATAATTGCCACTGAGATTCACCGCAAATTCATGCCATTTGACCAGCGTATCCCCTATGCCTGCTGCCAGATACCGGGCAGGTGCTGCCGCCAATAACGCTGTATCGGCAAGTACCAGATCGGGTGAGCGACGCAGCGGCCAATATCCGGCTGCCTGTCCCTGTTCATCATACAGAACAGTCAGTGCCGACCAGGCTGCACAGGTAGCTGGAATCGTCGGAATCGTTACTACCGGGAGCCCGGCTTGTTCGGCGACTGCTTTGGCCAGATCCAGTACTTTGCCGCCACCTGCACCAATAATCAGATTTACTTGAACTTTACGTGCTATACCCGTATAAGCCTGAATTACTTCACGGGTACACTCTCCCTGAAAAGGCTGCAAATGATAATTCACCCCTGCCTCGTCCAGCGCTGGGAGCAGATGAGGTGTAACTTTCTCCAGCGCCGTATGACCACCGATAAGGAGGGCATTGCTGCCAAGAGCCCGAATATGCGAGCCGCTGACAGCCAGCAGATGTGGCTCATTCAAGTATATCGATGGAGCTTTGATGGTTATCATGTACTGCACCCCTTTGATTGTTAATAAAATGTAATCCTTGCAAATCATCACTTTTATTGATATCCGATAATTCCGACCATTTAAGTTGGTTAAAACTTGAATAAAGTCTAGCATCTGCTCCTCCAGAGCGCAATGCATCTGCTAATCAATAAATTCTATACATATATCAAAAGGTTCTATCTATCCAGCTATCCTCTGCTCCATCTGGAGGTGGAGAACACCTGGGACCAAATCCATCCAACCACCGATGAAGCGAATGCTGCTTCCGATTATACTGGAATTAACTTCATGATTGGAGGGATAATTATCCGCTCCCACTGCTGATAACTCCTATCTCCCCATCTACAGAAAGAGAGTGATCCTATGGCCAGAGTCAAGGAAGTACGTCCTATT
>Ga0308161_1003238_pt1 | contig 16034 bp, 15 predicted proteins | sample PhyFR2_FD_201034 | JGI IMG/M metagenome (GOLD analysis project Ga0308161, IMG submission 201034) | Phyllosphere microbial communities from UC Gill Tract Community Farm, Albany, California, United States - DLSLF.R2 | ecosystem: Host-associated > Plants > Phyllosphere > Unclassified | place: USA...
TCCACCGTGCCTGCGGCCGGCGCGCGCGCCGGCATCGCCCCGTGCAGCGCGCCGTGCCGTCCGCCACGGACGTGCCAACGCGACAACAATGCGCTTTTGTCTTACCATTACGATCATCACAGCACCAACCTGACGATCCTATGACAAGCAAAACCGGAAGCGCGATCCTGTCCGCCCTCGTATTTGCGGGCGCAAGTCTGATGTCCTCTTCGCCGGCCCTCGCGGCCGCACCCGTCACACCCACCGCGGTCACCGGCCTGCCGGACTTTGCCGACCTCGTCGACAAGGTCGGCCCGGCCGTCGTCAACATCCGCACGACGGAGCGAGTCCGCCTCGACCAGGGCGGCGGTCCCGACGAGGAAATGCAGGAATTCCTGCGGCGCTTCTTCGGCGGCCAGATGGCGCCGCGCGGCGGGCGCCGCGGCGGTGGCGCACAGCCGCAGGAAGAGCGCGTGCAGCGCGGCGTCGGCTCCGGCTTCATCATCTCGGACGACGGCTACGTGCTGACCAATGCCCACGTCGTGGAAGGCGCGGACGAAGTCACCGTGACGCTGACCGACCGCCGCGAATTCAAGGCCAAGGTGCTGGGCGCCGACGCCCGCACCGACGTCGCGCTGCTGAAGGTCGACGCGCGCAGCCTGCCGAGCGTGCGCATCGGCGACTCGAACCGGATCCGCGTGGGCGAGTGGGTCATCGCGATCGGCTCGCCGTTCAACCTGGAGAACACCGTCACGGCCGGCATCATCTCGGCCAAGGCGCGCGACACGGGCGAATACTTGCCGCTGATCCAGAGCGACGTGGCCGTCAATCCCGGCAACTCGGGCGGCCCCCTGATCAACATGCGCGGCGAAGTCATCGGCATCAACTCGCAGATCGCCACCCTGTCCGGCGCCTACAACGGCATTTCGTTCGCCGTGCCGATCAGCGAAGTCACGACGGATGTCGCCGAATCGCTCGGCCTGGGCCGCGCGCGCGGCGCCGAGGTCGCGATGGTCGAGCCGGGCGGCCCCGCCGACAAGGCCGGCCTGAAAGTCGGCGACATCATCTTGAAATTCAACGGCAAGGACATCGAGCGCAGCTCCGACCTGCCGCGCCTCGTCGGCGGCAGCGCCGTCGGCAGCCGCGCCAGCGTCACCGTGTGGCGCCGCGGCAGCCAGATCGACCTGCCGGTGACGATCGTCGAACTGCAGGAAGAAAAGTCGCCGGCCGCGGGCAAGGCGCCCAGGAAGCCGGCCCCGGACCAGGCGCCGAACGCGCTGGGCCTGCACGTGTCCGATCTGTCGGCTGCGCAAAAGCGCGACCTCAAGACGGAGGCGGGCGTGCTGGTCGAGGTCGCCGAAGGACGCGCGGCGTCGGCCGGCATCCGCCAGGGCGACGTGATACTGCAGATGAACAACGTCGAAGTGACGAGCGCCACCCAGTTCAACGGCCTCGTCGCCAAGCTCGACGCCAAAAAGCCGGTGGCCCTGCTGGTGCGGCGCGAGAACGCGTCGCGCTACCTCGTGATCCGGCCGCGGCAGTGACGCCGGCCAGCGGCGCCAGCCTGCGCTTCATCCTGTATTCGCGCAGTTATTGCCACCTGTGCGAAGACATGGCGGCGGCGCTCGCGGCGTTCATGGCGCGCGCGGGGCTGGCGTACACACTCGACATCGTCGACGTGGACGCCGACCCGGCCCTCGTCGCGCGCTACGACGAGCTCGTTCCCGTCCTGACGGCCGAGCCGCTCGGCCCCGAGCTGTGCCATTACTTCCTCGACGAGGCGGCGCTGCGGCGCCACCTCGGGCTGCCGGCGGCACACGCGGCCTGACAGGCCGACAATTGCCGCGTCATTCCCGTCGTGCTCGGCGGATGGAAGCTGGGTACGACCTGCCATAATGCCATCATCGTATTTTGATTGGCGGATATGGCTGACGGCCCCGACGCGACGCTCGACCCCGACGACTGGCAGGCACTCCGCGCCCTCGGGCACCGGATGCTGGACGACATGTTCGACCATCTGGAACACATCCGGTCACGGCCCGTATGGCAGGACATGCCGCCGGCCGCGCGCGAACACCTGCGTGCGCCGCTGCCGCGCGGGCCGGGGTCGCTGGAAGACGCGTACCGCAACCTGCGGGACCACGTCGTTCCCTATACCGTCGGCAATCCGCATCCCGGCTTCATGGGCTGGGTGCACGGTGCCGGCACGCCGGTCGGCATGCTGGCCGAGATGATGGCCGGCGCCCTCAACGCCAACGTGGGCGGACGCAACCAGGCGCCGGTCGAAGTCGAGCACCAGGTGTCGTCCTGGATGGCGACCCTGTTCGGCTTTCCGCAGGCAGCGCGCGGCGTGTTCGTGACGGGCACGTCGATCGCCAACTTCATGGGCGTCGTCGTCGCGCGCACGGCCGCGCTCGGGCGCGACGTGCGCACGCAGGGGCTGGCCGGCCATGCGGACCTGCGCGCCTACGCGTCGACCGAGGCGCACGGCTGCATCGCCAAGGCAATGGACATGGCCGGCTTCGGCACCGGGGCGCTGCGCGGCGTGCGGGTCGATGCCGCCGGCCGGATGGACCTGGCCGACCTGGCCGCGCAGGTCGACGCCGACGTGCGCGCCGGACTGCGGCCCTTCCTCGTCGTGGCCAGCGCCGGTACCGTGAACACGGGCGCCATCGATCCGCTCGGCGCACTGGCGGACTTCGCGCGCGACCGCGCGCTGTGGCTGCACGTGGACGGCGCCTACGCCGCGCTGGGCATGCTGGCGCCGGACGTGGCGCCGCTGCTGGCGGGCATCGAGCGCGCCGATTCGATCGCGTTCGATTTCCATAAATGGGGACAGGTGCCGTACGACGCCGGCTACTTCATGGCGCGCGACGGCGGCCGCATGCTGGACGCGTTCGCCGCGCCGGCCGCATACCTGCAGCGCGCCGGCCGCGGCCTGGCGGCGGGGACGGCGTGGCCGTGCGACGTCGGCCCGGACCTGTCGCGGGGTTTTCGTGCGCTGAAGACCTGGCTGACGTTCCAGGTCTACGGCGCCGACGCGATCGGCCGTTCGATCTCGGCCACGTGCGCCCTGGCGCGCCGGCTGGAAGCGCGCATCGCCGCCGAGCCGGAACTCGAACTCGCGGCGCCCGTCAACCTGAACATCGTCTGCTTCCGCTACGCGTGCGCCGACGCCGAGCGCGTCAACCGCGAGATCGTGCTGGCGCTGTACGACGAGGGCCGCGTGGCGCCGTCCGCCACGACGCTCGATGGGCGCTATGCGATCCGCGCCGCCATCGTCAATCACCGCACCGGCCCGGCCGACGTCGACGCGCTCGTCGACGCCGTGCTGCGCGCCGGTCGCCGGCTGTCCCAATCGCCTACCGAAAGTGTCGCGCCGCATGATCCCAGCTGAACTCGCCACCGCGGCCGCCACGCCGTACGCCCCGCCGATCGGCGCGGCCGCCCTGATGCGCTGCGCCTTTTACCACGACGACCTGCGTCCCGTCGGCGAAGCCCTGCTGGCGCGCGCCCGGGCGCATCCGGACGATGCGACTGCCTGGCTCGACGCCAGTGTCGTGCTGCAGCTGCTGGGGCAGCGCGAGGACGGTCTGGACGTGCAGCGCCACGCGCTCGCCCTCCGTTCGCTGTACGCGCTGCCGGCGCCCGCGCGCCCGCCCGCGTTGCGCCTGCTGGTGCTGATGGGGCCGGGCGATTTCATGGCCAATACGCCGATCGAATTCCTGCTGCAGACCTCAAGCGTGGCCGCGCAGGTGCAATACCTGACGCCCGACCTGCCGCTGCCGGAACAGGTGCCGGACCACGACGTGCTGTTCGTCGCCATCGCGCAATCCGACGCCAACGCGCCGCTGCTGCGCGACGTGACGCAGATGCTGGACGGCTGGCCGCGCCCCGTGATCAATCGCCCGGAACGGATCGCGCACCTGTCGCGCGACGGCGCGCACGCCAGGCTCGACGGCGCGACGGGGATCCTGATGCCGCGCACGGTGCGCGTGCCGCGCGCGACCGCGGCGCGGCTGGAGGAGGGCGCGCTCGACGTGCGGGCGCTGCTGCCGGGCGGGGCGTTCCCGCTGATCGTGCGGCCGGTCGATTCGCATGCCGGCACGGACCTGCACAAGGTCGGGGATGTGGCCGCGCTCGGCGCCTACCTGGCCGCGCACGCGGCGGACGCGTTCTACCTGGCGCCGTTCGTGGACTACGCGGGGCCGGACGGGCAGTTCCGCAAATACCGCATCGTGCTGATCGACGGGCGGCCGTTCATCTGCCACCTGGCGATCTCGTCGCACTGGATGGTGCATTACCTTAACGCGGGCATGGACGGCAGCGCGGGGAAGAGGGCGGAAGAGGCGGCCGGCATGGCGGACTTCGACACCGGCTTCGCACGGCGCCACGCGGCGGCGCTGGCGGACATCGACGCCCGCATCGGGCTGCCTTACCTCGGCATCGATTGCGCCGAGACGCGGGACGGGCGGCTGCTCGTGTTCGAGGTGGACAACGCGATGGTCGTGCACGCGATGGACGATCCGGACAGGTATCCGTACAAGAGACCGGCGATGGACAAGGTGTTTCGCGCGTTCGAGGCGATGCTGCTCCGGGCGGCGGGCCGGCCGCAACCGTAACCACGTCGTCCCCGCGCAGGCACCACGTCGTCCCCGCGCAGGCGGGGATCCAAGTATTACGCGGATCGATACGCAAGCAACATTGGGCCCCCGCCTTCGCGGGGGTGACGGTGATGCAGTAGTCAGCGTAAGTTACGCGGCGATCAGCGCAACACTGTCGTTCGCAACGACCGGCAGGTCGACCTCACCCAGCAGCGCCGCCATGAACGCCCGCTTCGCATCGCTGCGCGGACTCGCCCAGAAGCCGTCCAGCGTCGCCTGCGGCACGCCGTCGACGTCGACGCTCAGCGCGTACGGCCGCCCCAGCAGTTCGCTGTGCACGTAGCTGGCGAAGCATTCGGCGAAGTCGTCGTACGGGTTCGTGGCGCCGTACAGGCTCGGAAACGCGCTGTTTTCCAGGCCCGCGTACGCGGTCGGGATCGCTTCGCTGTCGAGCTTGTTGACGCCGTAGAAATCGACGGCGCCGCGCAGCGGAAAGTCGAGGTCCGCCCACGGCAGGAAACGCCCCTGCGGGCCGATGCCCCAGCTCAGGTCGAGAAACGGGAAGGGCGCGGCCGGCACCGGTTCCCACCAGCGCGGCAGGAACGTGCCGCCCGCCGTCGCCACGTGGCCGAATTCGTGCAGCAGCAAAAATTGCAGGGCGTGCGCGCGGGTGTCCTCGTGCGGCGCGGCGATCGTCGCCGTCAGCGCGAAGGCGGGGCCGCCGAACGGCAGGTTTTCCTTCCACGTCGCCCAGGAATTGGCGGTGTGCGCCGTCAGCATGTCGACGTCGAGCAGCACGATGCAGCCGAGGATGCGGCCGTCGACGGCGTCGGCGACGACATCCGTGATACCCGACGAACCGAGGCCCCGGCCGAGGCATACGCCCAGCAGCTGCGGACCGACGAGTGTGTGCACGGCGGCCGGCATGCCGGACACGGCGGCACGCAGGTCGGCGCGCAGGGCGGCGTCGGGCACGCAGGGCGCCGGCACGGCGTCGAGGCCGGAGGCCATGTTCACCTGGTGCACGAATTCGCGCACTTCCTCCGGCAGCGGCAGGAAGCGTTCGGCGAGGGGCTGGCGCAGGCGGGCGCGCCACAGCTGCGGGTCGGACGTGTAGATCATGATGGTCGAGGCGTCGGAAAGGCGGCGGGCCGCCGATGTCCCATTAACGACGGTTTCCGTACAAACTTAACGGTTGGAAATTAAAATCGGCAACCGTCGGTCGGCGCAGGCAACGGTTCCAATGGATGCAGCTCCCCGGAAACCGGGCTTTCTGGCTCGAAATCCGGTAAAATGGGCAGCTTACGGGTGAATCGCCGGCGTCGACACGTCGCACGGTGCCCCGACAAGGCGCTCGCCCGGGGAACTCCCGTCCCCCAGACGCGGCGCTTTTTTCGTATTGCGCCGGCCGCCGATTCGATCGAATCGCGCGTGCCGGCCTGGCCGCGTGCCGCTCTTTTTGGTTTTGAGTTTGTTAATGAAAAACATACGTAACTTTTCCATCATCGCCCACATCGATCACGGTAAATCGACGCTGGCCGACCGCATCATCCAGCTGTGCGGCGGCCTGTCGGAACGTGAAATGGACGAGCAGGTGCTCGACTCGATGGACCTGGAGCGCGAGCGCGGCATCACCATCAAGGCCCAGACCGCGGCGCTGAGCTACAAGGCGCGCAACGGCGAGACCTATAATCTGAATCTGATCGACACCCCGGGCCACGTCGACTTCAGCTATGAAGTGTCGCGCTCGCTGTCCGCGTGCGAAGGCGCGCTGCTGGTGGTCGACGCGTCGCAGGGCGTGGAAGCGCAGACCGTCGCCAACTGCTACACGGCGCTGGAGCTGGGCGTGGAAGTGGTGCCGATCCTGAACAAGATCGACCTGCCGCACGCCGATCCGGACCGCGCCAAGCAGGAAATCGAAGACGTCATCGGCCTCGACGCGTCCGACGCCACCACGTGCTCGGCCAAGACCGGCCTGGGCGTGGAAGACGTGCTGGAAACGCTGATCACGAAGGTGCCGCCGCCGGAAGGCGATCCGGACGCGCCGCTGCAGGCGCTGATCGTCGACTCGTGGTACGACAGCTACGTCGGCGTCGTGATGCTCGTGCGCGTCAAGAACGGCACGCTGCGTCCGAAAGACAAGATCCTGCTGATGGCCACGGGCTCCCAGCAACTGGTCGAGCAGGTCGGCGTGTTCACGCCGCGCTCCGTCCAGCTGAGCCAGCTGTCGGCAGGCCAGGTGGGCTTCATCATCGCCGGCATCAAGGAACTGAAGGCCGCCAAGGTGGGCGATACCGTGACGCTCGCGTCGCGCCCGGCGCCGGCGCCGCTGCCCGGCTTCAAGGAAGTGCAGCCGCAGGTGTTCGCCGGTCTGTTCCCTGTGGAAGCGAACCAGTACGACGCGCTGCGCGACTCGCTGGAAAAGCTGAAGCTGAACGATGCCGCCCTGCAGTACGAACCGGAAGTGTCGCAGGCGCTGGGCTTCGGCTTCCGCTGCGGCTTCCTGGGCCTGCTGCACATGGACGTCGTGCAGGAGCGTCTGGAGCGCGAATTCGACCAGGACCTGATCACCACCGCCCCGACCGTCGTGTACGAGGTCATGATGCGCGACGGCACGATGGTCAAGGTCGACAACCCGTCGAAGATGCCGGAAGTGTCGAAGATCGACGAGGTGCGCGAGCCGATCGTCACCGTCAACCTGTACATGCCGCAGGAATACGTCGGCGCCGTCATCACGCTGTGCACGGGCAAGCGCGGCGTGCAGATGGACATGAGCTACCACGGCCGCCAGGTGAAACTCGTGTACGAGATCCCGATGGCCGAGATCGTGCTGGACTTCTTCGACCGCCTGAAGTCGACGTCGCGCGGCTATGCGTCGATGGACTACGAGTTCAAGGAATACCGCGCTTCCGACGTGGTCAAGGTCGACATGCTGATCAACAGCGAGAAGGTCGACGCGCTGGCCATCATCGTGCACCGCGCCAATGCCGCCTACCGCGGCCGCCAGGTCGCGGCGAAGATGCGCGAGCTGATTCCGCGCCAGATGTTCGACGTGGCGATCCAGGCCGCGATCGGTGCGACGATCATCTCGCGCGAGAACGTCAAGGCCCTGCGCAAGAACGTGCTGGCCAAGTGCTATGGCGGCGACATTTCTCGTAAGAAGAAACTGCTGGAGAAGCAAAAGGCCGGCAAGAAGCGCATGAAGCAGGTCGGCTCGGTGGAAATCCCGCAAGAAGCCTTCCTCGCCATCCTCCAGGTCGAAGAGAAATAAGGAAGAACAGCAAGCGATGAACCTGCAACCGATTCTCGGCAACTTTGCCCTCATCCTGTTCGTGGCCATGGTGGTCACGGGCATCATCTGGTGCCTGGACGTGTTCGTGCTGGCCAGGCAGCGCCGCGCGAAAGCCGACGCCGCGCTGGCCGAGTACGACGCCCGCCACGCCAGGCTGACGGCGGACGGCATCAAGATCGACAACGGCAACCGCGCCGCCCTGGAGGCGTCTATCCTGCGCCAGCCGACGTGGGTCGAGTATTCCGGCAGCTTCTTCCCCGTGATCGCGCTCGTGTTCGTGCTGCGCTCGTTCCTGTTCGAGCCGTTCAAGATCCCGTCGTCGTCGATGGTGCCGACCCTGCTCGTGGGCGACCTGATCCTCGTAAACAAGTTCGACTACGGCATCCGCCTGCCGGTGATCAACAAGAAGATCGTGCAGATCGGCAACCCGCAGCGCGGCGACGTCATGGTGTTCAAGTACCCCAAGGATCCGAGCCAGGACTACATCAAGCGCGTGATCGGCCTGCCGGGTGATAAAATCACTTACGAGAACAAGCGCCTGACCGTCAACGGCCAGCCGGTCGAGTACACGCCGATGGACGACTACCTGGACGACGAGCGCCCGGTCTACCACAAGCAGTTCCTGGAAAAGCTGCCGAACGCGCCGCACCGCATCCTGAACATGGATGGCGCGCGCACGGTCAACCTGAGCGCCGTGGAGGAGTTCCCCCATCACGAAAATTGCACCTATTCCTACGACGGATTTACCTGTATCGTACCGGAAGGCAATTATTTCATGATGGGCGATAACCGCGACAACAGCGCAGACAGCCGTTACTGGGGCTTCGTGCCGGACAAGAACATCGTCGGCAAGGCTGTGTTTGTTTGGATGAACTTCGGCAACCTGAAGCGCATCGGCGGTATCCACTAAGCCGTGTGCGGAGGGCAGGAATGAAAGTTGGCAAGCGGTACCGGATCGGCGCCGAGAGCGGCGTGTCGCTGTCGGGCCTGATCGTCGTGCTAGTGGTGCTGGGTGCGCTGGCGCTCGTCGCCATCCGCGTGACGCCCGCGCTGTTCGAATACCGCGCCGTCAAGGATTCGCTCGCCAAGGCGAAAGCGGAAGCGGCCACCGGCGGCAGCGTGCGCGCGATCCGCGATGCCTTCGACAAGAACGCGGGCATCAACGACGTGACGGCGATTTCCGGGCGCGACCTGGTGATCACGCGCGACGGCGAGTCCACCGACATCAGCTTCTCGTACGAGAAGCGGGTGCCGCTGGCGGGCAACGTCAGTCTGCTGTTCGATTTCGCCGGCACGACCGACCCGAGCGGCGTCGTGGCCACCAGGGCCGACGGGGCCGACAAGTAACACGCCGGGAGGCGCGCGATGGGATCGGCGCGCGGCCGGCCCATTAGATTGGTACGACAATGAATCTTCAGTTATTGCAAACTCGCCTAGGCTATACGTTCCGGGACCCCGGCCTGCTGCAACAGGCGCTGACCCACCGTAGCCACAGCAGCGTGCATAACGAGCGCCTGGAATTTCTCGGCGACTCGATCCTGAACTGCGTCGTCGCCTCGATCCTGTACGACCGTTTCAACAACCTGGCCGAAGGCGACCTGTCGCGCCTGCGCGCCAACCTCGTCAAGCAGCAGTCGCTGTTCGAGATCGCGCAGAAGCTGGAGCTGTCGCAGTTCCTGCGGCTGGGGGAGGGCGAGCTGAAATCGGGCGGCTTCCGCCGGCCGTCGATCCTGGCCGACACGCTGGAAGCGCTGCTGGGCGCCATCTTCCTCGACAGCGGCTTCGACGCGGCGCGCGACGCGATCCGCGCGTTCTACATCCCGCTGCTCGATTCCGTCGACCCGCGCACGCTCGGCAAGGATGCCAAGACGCTGCTGCAGGAATTCTTGCAGAGCAAAAAGATCTCGCTGCCGACGTACAACGTGGTCGCCACGCACGGCGCCGCGCACAGCCAGGAATTCGAGATCGAATGCCTGGTGCCGAAGCTGGGCATCCAGGTCTTCGGCCGCGGCGGCAGCCGCCGCGCCGGCGAACAGGCCGCGGCGCGCCTCGCGCTGGAAACGGCCGAGCAGCTGCTGCAGAAAAGCCCGTCCGCCACGCGCAAGCCGCGGACGCGCTCGGCCCAGCTGAAGCTGGCCGGCATCGCCACCGACCAGAGCGAACTGTCGGTGCAGGCCGAGGAAACGCCGTCGCAGCAGAAACAACAACCGCTTCACCCCTCAGGAAACACGTCCGCATGAACATCGAATCCACCCCCAACGACATGAACGACCAGGGCGCCGCCGTGCCGGAAGGCTTCCGCTGCGGCTACATCGCCATCGTCGGCCGTCCGAACGTGGGCAAGTCGACGCTCATGAACGTGCTGATCGGCGCCAAGGTGTCGATCACGTCGCGCAAGGCGCAGACGACCCGCCACCGCATCACCGGCATCCAGACTCGCGACGACGCGCAATTCATCTACGTCGACACGCCGGGCTTCCAGACGCGCCACGCCAACGCGCTGAACAAGACGCTGAACAAGACCGTGTCGAACACGCTGACGGCGTCCGACGTGATCCTGTTCCTCGTCGAGGCCGGCACGTTCGGCCCCGCGGACCAGCAGGTGCTGGACCTGCTGCCGAAGGACGTGCCCGTCATCCTCGTCATCAACAAGTCCGACCGCATGAAGGACAAGGCCGAGCTGATGCCGTTCGCGGCGAAGGTCGCCGGCCTGCGCGACTTCACGGCCGTCGTGCCCGTGTCCGCCAAGCACCGCTTCCAGGTCGACGCGCTGGAAAACGAGATCAAGCGCCACCTGCCGGAAAATGCGCCGATCTTCGGCCCGGACGACATCACGGACCGCAGCGAGAAATTCCTCGCGGCCGAGATCGTGCGCGAAAAAGTGTTCCGCCTGCTGGGCGACGAACTGCCGTACACGAGCACCGTGCTGATCGAGCAATTCCTCCAGGAAGGCAACCTGCGCCGGATCTTCGCCGCGATCCTCGTCGAGCGCGATACGCACAAGTCGATGATCATCGGTAACAAGGGCGCGCGCCTGAAGGAAATCTCCACGCAGTCGCGCCTCGACATGGAAAAACTCTTCGACGGTCCGGTCTATCTGGAAATCTGGGTCAAGGTCAAATCCGGCTGGGCCGACAACGAAGCCGGCTTGCGCGCCTACGGCTACGAGTAAAGCCCGCCAGGCCGAGGTATCATCAGCGCATGCCCAGCCGCGACGACGAACTCATCGATAACGACCAGGACGCGCAAGCGCCGGCGCCGACAAATGCGCGGCGCCGCGCGCCCGCGCGCGAAGGCCGCGTCGTCGGCCAGCCGGGCTTCGTGCTGCACAGCTATCCGTACAAGGAGACGAGCCTCATCGTCGACCTGTTCACGCGCGACCACGGCCGCATCGGCGTCGTCGCGAAGGGCGCCAAGCGGCCGCTGTCGAAGCTGCGCGGCGTGTTGCAGACGTTCCAGCCGCTGTCCGTGTCGTTTTCCGGCAAATCCGAACTGCGCACCCTGATCGACGCCGAATGGGTCGGCGGCATGCTGCCGATCGAAAAGACAGCACTGCTGTGCGGCTTCTACCTGAACGAACTGCTGGTCAAACTGCTGGCGCGCGACGATCCGCATCCGGCCTTGTTCAACCATTACGTCTCCACCCTGAACGAACTGGCGCACGGCGAACCCGCGCCGATCGCCTTGCGAAAATTCGAACGGGCCCTACTTAAGGAAACCGGCGTCGCCGCCGACCTGACGCGCTGCACGACGACGCGTGCCCCCGTCGAGGCGGGCGGCCTGTACGTCGTCGATCCGGAACGCGGCGCACGCACGGCGGCCGCCGTCGAGTCGTGGCCGGTCGTGGCCGGCAAGACGCTCGTCGACATGGAGCGCGAAGATTACGCGGACCCGCAGACGCAGACGCAGAGCAAGCAGCTGATGCGCTTCCTGCTGGCGTATCAACTGGGAGGCGCGCCGCTGAACACGCGCCAGATTTTGATCGACCTGATGCAGCTATAACCGAAAAGAATCCAACATGAGCTTCCTGCAACCCGCCGGCCAGGTGATCGACCTGGGCGTGAACATCGACCACATCGCCACCGTCCGCAACGCCCGCGGCACTGTCTATCCCGACCCGCTGCGCGCCGCGCTGATCGCCGAGCAGGCCGGTGCCGACCTCATCACCCTGCACCTGCGCGAAGACCGCCGCCACATCAAGGATGCCGACGTCCTCGCCATCCGTCCGCAGCTGATGACCCGCATGAACCTGGAAGCGGCCGTCACCCAGGAAATGATCGACTTCGCCTGCAAGGTGAAACCGCAGGACGTCTGCCTCGTGCCCGAGCGGCGCGAAGAGGTGACGACCGAAGGCGGCCTGGACGTGATCCGCTACCAGAAGGAAGTCGAAGCCGCGACGCGCCAGCTGCAGGCCGAAGGCATCCGCGTGTCGCTGTTCATCGATGCGGACGAGGGGCAGATCGCCGCCGCCGCCGCCGTCGGCGCGACCGTGATCGAACTGCACACGGGCCGCTATGCCGAAGCGGAGAGCCCGGAGGAACTGGCGCGCGAGCTGGAGCGCATCAAGCTGGGCGTGCGCGCCGGCGTCAAGCACGGCCTGCGCGTCAACGCCGGCCACGGCCTGCACTACACGAACGTGCAGCCGATCGCGGCGATTCCCGAGATCCACGAGCTGAACATCGGCCACGCGATCGTCGCGCACGCGCTGTTCGCCGGATTCGAGAATGCCGTGCGCGAGATGAAGGCGATCATGGTCGCCGCGCGCCTCGGCGTGCGGTACGCGGCACAGGCGGGCCGGTAATGATCTACGGGATCGGCACGGACATCGTCCAGATCTCGCGCATCGAAGCGGCGCTGGGGCGCAGCGGCGACCGCTTCGCCGACAAGATCCTCGGTCCCGACGAACTCGTCAAATACCATGCCCGCCGCGCCAAGAACGACGTGCGCGGGCTGCGCTTCCTGGCCACGCGGTTCTCGGCCAAGGAAGCGTTCTCCAAGGCGATCGGCCTGGGCATGCGCATGCCCATGACCTGGCGCTCGGCCCAGATGCTCAACGCCCCGAGCGGCAGGCCGGTCATCGTATGCAGCGGGGCGCTCGACGAATTCATGCGGACGAACCGCTTGAGCGCCCAGGTGACCATCAGCGACGAGGCCGACTACGGCGTCGCGTTCGTCATCGTGACCCAGGCGCCCGAAGGTATGTCCGCGCCCTAGACCAGGTGCAGCGGAAGTGAAAGACGAAATACCGGTAATCCGGCAGTATATTGAAGCACGGGAGGCCCCGAAGGCAGCGCGGCGCAAGCCGCAGCCGGTCCCGCCCGCGATGCCGCGCGTCCGTCCGGACGCGTGGCAAGCCATGAAAGAGGAATTGAACGCGACGATGACGAAGGATGCGGAATCCCCCGTGCGCCCCAGCGAGGCGGCGCGCGAACAAGTCCTGGCGACGGTAGCGAAGCTGCCGGACCTGCCGGGCGTGTACCGGTATTTCGACGCGGAGGACCGGGTCCTGTACGTCGGCAAGGCGCGCAATCTCAAGAAGCGCGTGTCGAGCTATTTCCAGAAGACACTGTCGAGCCCGCGCATCGCGATGATGGTGTCGCAGATCGCGCGCCTGGAGACGACGGTGACGCACAGCGAGGCCGAGGCCCTGATCCTGGAAAACAACCTGATCAAGACCCTCAAGCCGCGCTACAACATCCTGTTCCGCGACGACAAGTCGTACCCGTACCTGAAGCTGACGGGCGGCGACTACCCGCGCATGGCGTACTACCGCGGCGCGCTGGACAAGAAGAACCAGTACTTCGGGCCGTTCCCGAGCGCGTGGGCGGTGAAGGAATCGATGCAGCTGCTGCAGAAGGTGTTCATGCTGCGCACGTGCGAGGACAGCGTCTTCGCCAACCGCACGCGGCCCTGCCTGCTGCACCAGATCGGCCGCTGCAGCGGGCCGTGCGTCGACCTCGTCACGCCGGACGACTACCGGCGCGACGTCGACAATGCCGCGAAATTCCTGCGCGGACGCCAGACCGAGGTGCTGGAAGAGCTGGAAAGGAAAATGCTCGCCTATGCCGAGAACCTGCAGTTCGAACAGGCCGCGAGCGTGCGCAACCAGATCCAGGCGCTGTCGCGCGTGCTGCACCAGCAGAGCATGGAGACGACGGGCGACGCCGACGTCGACGTCATCGCCGTCGTCGTGCAGGGCGGGCGCGCCTGCGTCAACCTCGCCATGGTGCGCGGCGGGCGCCACCTGGGCGACCGCGCGTACTTCCCGACGCAGGTCGGCGACGCCATCGGCGACAACCTGGGCGAGACGTCGATCGAAGTGGACGTGCTGGCCGCGTTCCTCGCGCAGCACTACGGCGACAAGTTCGTGCCGGCCACGTTCATCCTGAACATCGAGTTCGACCAGCCCGAGCTGATGATGGCGCTGACCGAGCAGTGCGGCCACCGCATCAATCTCGTGTTCCAGCCGCAGGGCCAGCGCCGCCAGTGGCTGGAACTGGCGCAGAAGGGCGCCGAGATCTCGCTGGCGCGCCTGCTGTCGGAACAGGGCTCGCAGCAGTCGCGCACGCGCGCGCTGGCCGACGTGCTGGCGCTCGAGAGCGAAGACCTCGACAGCCTGCGCATCGAGTGCTTCGACATCAGCCACACGGCGGGCGAGGCCACGCAGGCGTCGTGCGTCGTATTCCACCATCACCAGATGCAGAACGGCGAATACCGGCGCTACAACATCGCCGGCATCACGCCGGGCGACGACTACGCCGCCATGCGCCAGGTCCTGATGCGGCGCTACGAAAAGGTCGCGAACGGCGACGGCGTGATGCCGGACATCGCCCTCATCGACGGCGGCAAGGGCCAGGTCGAAATGGCGCGCCAGGTATTCACCGAGCTGGGCCTCGATGTCGGTGCTATCGTCGGCGTGGCGAAAGGGGAGGGGCGCCGCGTCGGCCTGGAGACCCTGATCTTCGCCGACGGCCGCCCGGCGCAGGAACTCGGCAAGGAATCGGCCGCGCTGATGCTGGTGGCGATGATCCGCGACGAGGCGCACCGCTTCGCCATCACGGGCATGCGCGCCAAGCGCGCCAAGACGCGCCAGGCGTCGCGCCTGGAAGAGATCGAAGGCATCGGCGCCAAGCGCCGCCAGAAGCTGCTGGCGCGCTTCGGGGGCCTGCGCGGCGTGATCGATGCGAGCGTCGAGGACCTGATGTCGGTGGAGGGCATTTCGAGCACGCTGGCGGAAGAGATTTATCGGCAGCTGCACTGAGCAAGCGCTGACTGAGACTGGCCACCACCGTCGTCCCTGCGCAGGCAGGGACCTCGTTTTGTCGATATGCCGACGACGCGGACCGCTTGGGTCCCCGCCTGCGCGGGGATGACGGTGCGCGGCGCATTGTGTACGTCGTATTGACCCGCACGCACGCGGCGGGCCTCAACTGGTTTAAACGGCAAGAGCCATGTAGACTAGCGCGCACGCAACTCAACAAGCCCAGCACCGATCCGCCTCACCCATGCCTTTCAATATCCCGATTCTCCTGACCTGGTTACGCGTCGCACTCATTCCGCTGGTCGTTGGCGTCTATTACCTGCCCGAACACTGGCTGCCCGTCGCCGAACGCAACCTGGCCGCCACGCTCGTCTTCATCGTGGCCGCGATCACGGACTGGTTCGACGGCTACCTCGCCCGCCGCTGGAACCAGACGTCGGCGTTCGGCGCCTTTCTCGACCCCGTGGCGGACAAGCTGATGGTGGCCGGCGCGCTGCTCGTGCTCGTGCAGCTGGACCGCGTGAACGCCATCATCGCCTTCATCATCATCGGCCGCGAGATCACGATCTCGGCGCTGCGCGAATGGATGGCCGAGATCGGCGCGCGCAAGTCGGTGGCCGTGAGCTCGCTCGGCAAGATCAAGACGGCCGCGCAGATGGTCGCGATTCCCATGCTGCTGTTCCACGATGCGCTGTTCGACGACCGGCTCGACATCCACCTGTGCGGCGTGATCCTGCTGTACATCGCGGGCGTGCTGACGGTGTGGTCGATGTTCTACTATCTGCGCCGCGCCTGGCCGCTGATCAAGGAAAAGTCGGGCATTGTCTGAGCGATCTGCCAAGTCATCCTTGACACATAGCTCAGCATCTCTATAATGCCTGCCTGTTGCGACGACATC
>Ga0308161_1003241_pt1 | contig 16025 bp, 17 predicted proteins | sample PhyFR2_FD_201034 | JGI IMG/M metagenome (GOLD analysis project Ga0308161, IMG submission 201034) | Phyllosphere microbial communities from UC Gill Tract Community Farm, Albany, California, United States - DLSLF.R2 | ecosystem: Host-associated > Plants > Phyllosphere > Unclassified | place: USA...
CGCTCGAGACGGTCACGGGCGTGGACATCTGGAACATCAACTCGGTCGAGTCGGTGGGCCTGGAGTACAGCCGCTACAACTACAACGCGACGAACCTGTACACCGACGACGTGTACCGGGCGAGCGATCACGACCCGATCCTGGTCGGGTTCGACCTCGACGCCGCGGGCACCGACCCGGGCACGGACCCGACGCCGGTGCCGACCCCGACCCCGACTCCGACGCCGACCCCGGTGCCGAACCCGACGCCGACGCCGACCCCGACGCCGGTGCCGCCGGTCGACGGGATCACCCCGCCGGTTGTTCCGGTGGCGCCGTCGGAGTCGCTGTTGACGGAGGCGAACCGTGGCGGGGTGTCGGCTCCGGCGTCGGCTCGTGCGGGGGAGACGATCACGGTGACGGTGGGCTCGGCTTCGGCCGGTGACACGGTCAACGTGTGGTTGTTCTCGGAGCCGACGCTGATCGGAAGCGCGGTGGTGGCTGCTGACGGGACGGTTCGGGTGACGATCCCGGCGGACACGGTGGCTGGTGCGCATCGTCTGGCGGTGACGGCTGCGGACGGGAGCCTGATCGGGTGGACCCCGATCACGATCACCGTGGATGGGCAGCTCGCGTTCACGGGCGCCGCAGGGATGGGTGCCGGTGCGCTGGTGGCGTTCCTGTTGCTCGCGGCGGGCGCGGGCGTGCTGATCGTGCGTCGCCGACGTCGGACTGCGGCTGCGGAGTAGTCCCCACGCCCCACGGGCGCACTTCGAGAGCAGGAATGGTCGGGTTCGCACAGCGGACCCGACCATTCCTGCTCACCATGCGCGGTGGGCGCGACCGCGCGACGGACGGGAGGCGCGGTGCGGGGCCGCCCCGCGCCTCCAGGCCGGCAGCCAGCCGCGTTTGACCGACGTGCCCCGCGTCGGCTAGGCTCTCACCTTGGTCTGTGCGCCCCGCGCGCGGACAGTCAGATGAGCCCTCCAACCGAGGTGTTCCCCGTGCTTCTGCCCGTGGAACTCCCGACCGGAGTGGGATTCACGGACTCCTCACCTCGACACGAAAGCAGCACTCCTGTGACTCGCACGTTCTCACCGAAGCCGGCAGACGTCCAGCACGACTGGATCGTCATCGACGCCACCGACGTCGTCCTCGGCCGTCTCGCCACCCACGCCGCGGCGCTCCTGCGCGGCAAGCACAAGGCCACCTTCGCCCAGCACATGGACATGGGTGACTTCGTCATCATCGTGAACGCCGACAAGGTCGCCCTGACCGGTTCGAAGCTCGCGAAGAAGGTCTACTACCGTCACTCGGGTTACCCGGGCGGCCTGACGGCGACCTCCTACCCGGAGATGCTCGAGAAGCACCCCACCCGCGCCGTCGAGAAGGCGATCCGCGGCATGCTGCCGAAGAACACCCTCGGCCGCGAGCAGCTCAAGAAGCTGAAGGTCTACGCCGGCGCGGAGCACCCGCACGCCGCGCAGCAGCCCAAGCCGTACATCTTCGACCAGGTCGCACAGTAGTTCCGGCCACGACGACTTCAAGGACACAGAAAACTCATGGCTCAGATCGCTGATTCCCTCGACCAGACCCCGGAGAGCTTCACCACGGAGAGCGCACCCGCCGCTGCCGAGGCCGCTCCCCGTCAGATCCTCAACGTCTCCGGCGGTGCCGTCGGGCGCCGCAAGGAGGCCATCGCGCGCGTCCGGCTCGTCCCGGGCTCCGGCACGTTCGTCGTGAACGGCCGCACGCTCGAGGACTACTTCCCGAACAAGCTGCACCAGCAGCTCATCAACGACCCCTTCAAGGTGCTCGAGCTCCTCGGCTCGTACGACGTCGTCGCCCGCATCACCGGTGGCGGCCCCTCGGGTCAGGCCGGCGCGCTCCGCCTCGCCATCGCCCGCACCCTGAACGAGATCGACCGCGAGAACAACCGCGCGACCCTCAAGAAGGCCGGCTTCCTCACCCGTGACGCCCGCGTCATCGAGCGCAAGAAGGCCGGTCTCAAGAAGGCCCGCAAGGCGTCGCAGTTCTCGAAGCGCTAGTCGTCACCGGCTGAAGATCGCCATGCCGCGTCTGTTCGGTACCGACGGGGTTCGTGGTCTCGCCAACGGCGAGCTGACGGCCGCGCTCGCACTGGGTCTTGCCCAGGCGAGCGCGGCCGTCCTCACACACGGACACCATGCCGACGCCCGCCGGGCGTCGGGTCGACCGCGCCCGCGCGCGGTCCTCGCGCGTGACCCGCGCGTCTCCGGCGAGTTCCTCGGTGCCGCCGTCGCGGCCGGGCTCGCCTCGGCCGGCGTCGACGTGCTCGACGCCGGGGTCATCCCCACCCCCGCCGCGGCGTTCCTCGTCGCGGACATCGACGCCGACTTCGGCGTGATGATCTCCGCATCGCACAACCCCGCTCCCGACAACGGGATCAAGTTCTTCGCCACGGGTGGCCGCAAGCTGCCGGACGAGGTCGAGGACCGCATCGAAGCGGCCATGCACGACCACTCCGCACCCACCCCCACCGGCATCGACGTCGGGCGCATCTCGCGGTTCGCCGACGCCGAGGACCGCTACGTGGTGCACCTGCTCGGCACGCTGCCGCACCGGCTCGACGGCATCCACGTCGTGCTCGACTGCGCGAACGGTGCCGCCGCCGGCGTCTCGCCCGAGGTCTTCGTCAACGCGGGAGCCCGCGTGACGCTCATCGGCGCCGACCCCGACGGCTGGAACATCAACGACGGCGTCGGTTCGACCCACATCGACAACCTCGCCCGCGCGGTGCTCGAGCACGGTGCCGACGTCGGCATCGCGCACGACGGCGACGCGGACCGCTGCCTGGCGGTCGACGCCGCGGGCAACGCGATCGACGGCGACCAGATCATGGCGATCCTCGCGCTGTCCCTGCAGGAGCGCGGCCGCCTGAAGGACGACACCCTCGTCGCGACGGTCATGTCGAACCTCGGGCTGAAGCGCGCCATGGCCGACGCGGGCATCACCGTGATCGAGGCCGGCGTGGGCGACCGCTACGTGCTCGAGAAGATGACCGAGGGCGACTACTCCATCGGTGGCGAGCAGTCCGGCCACATCATCTTCAACGAGTTCGCCACCACGGGCGACGGCATCCTGACCGGGCTGCACCTGGTCGCCGAGATGGCGCGCACGGGCAAGACCCTGCAGGAGCTCGCCTCGTGCATGACGGTGTTCCCGCAGGTGCTGCTCAACGTCCGGGGCGTCGATCGTCACGGGCTCGCCGACCAGGGCGTGCAGGACGCCATCGCCGCCGCCAGTGAGGCGCTCGGGGACAGCGGCCGTGTGTTGCTCCGTCCGTCGGGCACCGAGCCGGTCGTTCGCGTCATGGTCGAGGCCGCTTCGCAGGACGATGCCCAGCGCATCGCCGAGGAGCTCGCCGCCGTCGTGCAGGACCGCCTGGCGCTCGACGCCGCGTAGGTTCCCCTCCGCAAGACACCGGTGTTCGCCGGTTGAACACGCGCAGAACGCGGTTCAGCTCGCGAAAACCGGTGTTTTGCTGTCCCCGTCCGCTCAGATCTTGCGGAGCAGGACCGAGTTCACCTTGTGGTTCGCGCCCTTCTTCAGCACCAGGGTGGCGCGGGAGCGCGTGGGCAGCACGTTCTCGAGCAGGTTCGGCTCGTTGATCGCCCGCCAGACCTCGGTCGCCGTCCGGACCGCGTCCTCACGCGAGAGCGAGGCGAACCGGTGGAAGAACGAGTCGGGGCTCGAGAACGCCTCTTCCTGCAGGGCGAGGAACCGGTCGACGTACCAGGACTCGATGTCCTTCGTCTTCGCGTCCACGTAGATCGTGAAGTCGAACAGGTCGGACAGCGCGAGCCGCCCGTGCACCGGGGGCGCCAGCACGTTGAGGCCCTCGACGATGAGCACGTCGGGCTGCCGGACGACGATCTCGGCATCGGGCACGATGTCGTAGACCAGGTGCGAGTAGTACGGCGCGCGGACCTCGGTGGCCCCGCTCTTCACCTGGCTCACGAAGCGCAGCAGGGAGCGGCGGTCGTACGACTCCGGGAAGCCCTTGCGGTCCATGATCCCGCGGCGCTCGAGCTCGGCGTTCGGGTAGAGGAAGCCGTCGGTCGTCACGAGCTCGACCCGAGGGGTGTCCGGCCAGCGTTTCGTCAGCTCGCGCAGCAGGCGGGCGACGGTGGACTTGCCGACCGCGACGGAGCCCGCGACGCCGATGACGAACGGCGTACGTCCGGCGCGCTCCCCGAGGAACCGGCTCGTCTCGGCGTGCAGGTTGCGCGCACCTGCGGCGTAGAGCGTGAGCAGGCGGGACAGCGGCAGGTAGACCTCCTGCACCTCCTGCATGTCCAACCGGTCGCCGAGACCACGCAGCTGCACGACCTCGGTCTCGGTGAGCGACAGGTGCTCCTTCGGGGCGAGCTGGGACCACTCGTCACGCGGGATCTCCACGAACGGGGTCGGGTGCGCGACGGCGGTCTCCGAGAACGGCATGGGATCGAGCGTACAGACGGGAGGCCCGGGGCACGTGAGCCGACCGGCTCGCGCGCCCCGGGCCTCCAGTCCATTGCTCGGTGCGCGTCCGCAGGACGCGATGCGTCAGGCGGGGAGGGCCGCCTCGATGGCGGCGACGACCTCGGGGGCGTCCGGCTTCGTGGTGGGGCGGAAGCGCGTGACGGTGCCGTCGGGGGCGACGAGGAACTTCTCGAAGTTCCAGGCGACCCGGCCGGCCTTGCCGTCGGCGTCCGGGGTCTCCTTGAGGGCCTGGTAGAGCGGGTGGGCGCTCTTGCCGTTGACCTTGACCTTCTCGGACATCGGGAACGTGACGCCCCAGGTGGTGGAGCAGTACTCGTCGATCGCCTCGGACGAGCCGAGCTCCTGCAGGAACTGGTTGCTCGGGAAGCCCAGCACCGTGAACCCGCGGGGGCCGTACTGCTTCTGCAGGGCCTCGAGCTGCTCGTACTGCGGGGCGAGGCCGCACCGGGAGGCGACGTTCACGACCAGTACGGCCTTGTCGGCGTAGGCGCCGAACGTGGTGTCCTCGCCGTGCAGCGTGGTGATGGCGATGTCGTCGAAGCGTCCCATGGCCGAAACGTTATCCCCACCCCCGGGACTTCGCAGGGTCGGCGTCCAGGCAGACCGTAGGATCGGTTCCATGTGTGGAATCGTCGGCTACGTCGGCAGCAACAGCAGCCAGGACGTCCTCCTCGGTGGCCTCCGTCGCCTCGAGTACCGCGGCTACGACTCGGCGGGCATCGCCGTCGTCGACCCAGCCGGAGACCTCGTGTCGGCCAAGAAGGCCGGCAAGCTCCAGGCCCTGGTCGACGAGCTCGAGTCGTCGCCGATCCCGGACGGCACGACCGGCATCGGGCACACCCGCTGGGCGACCCACGGTGGCCCGACCGACGGCAACGCCCACCCGCACCTGGCCGACGGCGACAAGCTCGCCCTCATCCACAACGGCATCATCGAGAACTTCTCCGAGCTCCGCGCCGAACTGCAGGCCGAGGGCATCGAGTTCCGCAGCGAGACCGACTCCGAGGTCGCCGCGCACCTGGTCGGACGCGCCTTCCGCGACACCGGTGACCTGACCGCCGCCATGCAGCAGGCCGTGCAGCGGCTCGAAGGGGCCTTCACGCTCCTCGTCGTGCACGCCGACCAGCCCGGCGTCGTCGTCGGTGCCCGTCGCAACTCGCCCCTGGTGGTCGGGCTCGGCGACGGTGAGAACTTCATGGGCTCGGACGTCGCCGCCTTCGTCGCCTACACGCAGCGCGCGCTGTCGATCGGGCAGGACGAGATCGCCACGATCCGCCCCGACGGCGTCGACGTCATCCACTTCGACGGCACCCCGGCCACGCCGAGCGAGTTCGAGGTCAACTGGGACGCCTCCGCCGCCGACAAGGGCGGCTGGAGCTCGTTCATGGCGAAGGAGATCAGCGAGGAGCCCGAGGCCGTCGCGAAGACGATCCTCGGTCGCGTCCACGACGGCGCCGTCACGCTGACCGACCTCGACCCGATCGCCGAGCGCCTGGCGACGGTCGACCGCGTCATCGTGATCGCCTGCGGTACCGCCGCCTACGCCGGCATCCTCGGCAAGTACGCCATCGAGCAGTGGGCCCGCATCCCGGTCGAGGTCGAGCTCGCGCACGAGTTCCGCTACCGCGACCCGGTGCTGAACGAGCGCACCCTGGTCGTCTCGATCAGCCAGTCCGGCGAGACCATGGACACGCTCATGGCCGTCAAGTACGCCCGCGAGCAGGGCGCGCAGGTCCTGTCGATCTGCAACACCCAGGGCGCCACGATCCCGCGTGAGTCCGACGCCGTGATCTACACGCACGCCGGGCCCGAGGTCGCCGTCGCGTCGACCAAGGCCTTCATCGCCCAGGGCGTCGCGCTCTACCTGCTCGGGCTGCACCTGGCGACGCTGCGCGGCACGCTCACCACCGAGCAGATCGCCGAGCAGGTGGCCGAGCTCGAGGGGCTCGCCCCGAAGCTGCAGCAGACCATCGAGGACGCCGCCGGCATCAAGGACCTGGCCCGTTGGATGGCGGACACCCGGAGCGTGCTGTTCCTCGGCCGCCACGTCGGCTACCCGATCGCACTCGAGGGCGCCCTCAAGCTCAAGGAGCTCGCGTACATCCACGCCGAGGGCTTCGCCGCCGGTGAGCTCAAGCACGGTCCGATCGCCCTGATCGAGCCGGGCCAGATCGTCTTCGTCATCGTGCCCTCGCCGCGCGACCCCCGATCGCTGCACCCGAAGGTCGTCTCGAACATCCAGGAGATCCGCGCCCGCGGTGCCCGGGTGATCGCGATCGCCGAAGAGGGCGACGCCGCGGTGCTGCCGTTCGCCGACGAGGTCCTGCGGATCCCGCTGGCGACCCCGCTGTTCGAGCCGCTGCTCGCCGTGGCACCGCTGCACATGTTCGGCATGGAGCTCGCCGCGGCCAAGGGCCTCGACGTCGACCAGCCACGCAACCTCGCGAAGTCGGTCACCGTCGAGTAGTCGCGACGGTGATCATCGGGATCGGGGTCGACGTGGTCGACCTGGAGCGGTTCGAACGGGTGCTGGAGCGCACACCGGCGATGCGGGCGCGGCTGTTCACGCCGTCCGAGCAGGTCCGTGACGGCGAACCCCGGCCGATCGCGTCCCTCGCCGCACGGTTCGCGGCGAAGGAAGCCCTGATCAAGGCCTTCGGGTCGAGTGCCGGGCTGAGCTGGCAGGACCTCGAGGTCGTGTCCGACGACCAGCGGAACCCGTCGCTCACCCTGCACAAGGGCGCCCGGCAGGTGGCGGACGCGCGTGGCGTGACGAGCGTGCACCTGTCGCTCTCGCATGATGGAGGGATCGCGACCGCGTTCGTGGTCCTGGAAGGAACAGACGTGGTCCTGGAAGGAACGGTCCGGTGAGCGCGTTCACCGGCATCACGGTCGATCGCGGAGCCCTGATCGAGAACTACGCGACCATCGCCGACCGGGTCGCCCCGGCCGGGGTCATCGCGGTGGTCAAGGCGAACGCCTACGGCCACGGGGCCCTCGACGCCGCGCAGGCCTTCGTGGACGCCGGTGCCGAGTGGCTCGGGGTCGCCGACATCGACGAGGCCGTCGCGCTCCGTCAGGGCGGCATCGACGAGGGGGTCCGGATCCTCGCGTGGCTGCACGCCCCCGACGAGGACTTCCGCCGCGCGGCGCAGTTCGACGTCACGCCCGCGGTGTCGAGCGTCGAGCAGCTCTCCGCAGCAGCCGACTCCGACGTCCGCGCCGTGCACCTGTGCGTCGACACCGGCCTCAGCCGAAACGGTGCGGTCGAGTCCGAGTGGGCCGAGCTCTTCGCGACCGCCGGCGCCCTGGCCCGCGGCGGCAACCGCACCCGGGTCGAGGGGCTCATGTCCCACCTGTCGAACGCGTCGCGCACCGACGACCTCGACCAGGACGCCGCACTGCAGCGGGCGCTGGACGGCCTCGCCGCGAACGGCATCGTGCCGGACGTGGTGCACCTCGCCGCGAGTGCCGCGAGCATCGCCGTGCCGGAGACCCGCCACGACCTGTCCCGCGTCGGACTCGCCCTGTACGGGCTGAGCCCCTTCGACGGTCGCACCTCGGCCGACCTGGGGCTGCGCCCCGCGATGCGCGTCACCGCCGCCGTGCTCCGCACCGTGCCGGTCGCCGCGGGCGACGGCGTCTCCTACGGCTACACCTGGCGCGCCGAGACGGACACCCGTCTCGCCGTGATCGGCCTCGGCTACGCGGACGGCTTCGACCGCGACTTCGGCAACCGGGTCTCGGTGCGGATCGGCGACCGGACGTTCCCGGTGGTCGGACGCGTCGCGATGAACGCCATGCACGTCGACATCGGCGACGCCGACGTGCAGGTCGGTGACGAGGCGGTGCTGTGGGGCGACCCCGCGAACGGCGACCCCGCCGTCGAGGACTGGGCCGACGCCATCGGCACGATCAACTACGAGGTGGTCGCCCGGATCGGCCGCAGCGTGGAACGGAGGACAACGTGAGCTCCGCACCGCTGCGTCAGGCGCGCATCGACCTCGACGCCTACCGGGCCAACCTCGACCGTGTCCGCGAGTGGATGGACCCGGTCGCCGTCATGGCGATCATGAAGGCCGACGCGTACGGGCACGGCCTCGAGCCGATCGCGCTCGCCGCCGTCGACGCCGGCATCCGCTGGATCGGTGTGCTGACGGTGCCCGCAGCGCTGCGCCTACGCTCGATCGGCGTCGGCGAGGACGTCCACCTGTTCACCTGGCAGCACGACCCCGACCTGGACTTCCGTGACGCCATCGACTCGGCCGTCGACCTCGGCGTCTCGAACGTCGCCGAGCTGCAGCGCATCATCGACGCCGTCGACCAGCGCCCGGCCCGGGTGCACCTCGGCGTCGACTCCGGCCTGCACCGCGACGGCGCGACCCCGGCGGACTGGCCGGCGCTCGTCGAGCTCGCCCGGGACGCCCAGCGGAACGGCCGCATCGAGGTCGTCGCCGCGTACACGCACCTGGCCGAGGCGTCCGACCACGAGGACAGCGCCGCGGTCGCCGTGTTCGACGCCGCGATCGAGATCGCCGAGGACCTGGGGCTCGACGTCCCGATGGAGCACGTCGCCGCGTCGCTCGCGGGGCTGGAGCGCAAGGAGTTCCGCAAGGACATGGTCCGGATGGGCGCGAACCTGTTCGGCATCCCCGGAGCCGACGGCGTCTCGGCGGCCGACCTCGGACTCGAGCCGGTGATGACCCTGACCGCGTCGGTCGCGAAGACGAAGCGCGTCCCCGTCGACACCGGCGTCTCCTACGACTACACGTACCGCACGGCGACCGAGACGACCCTGGCGCTCGTGCCCGTCGGGTACGCCGACGGGGTCCCGCGTCTGGCGCAGGGCCGCATCCAGGTCGCGATCCGCGGCAAGCGCTACCCGATCGCCGGCCGCGTCGCGATGGACCAGTTCCTGGTGGACGTCGGCGAGGACGACGTGCAGACCGGCGACACCGTCGTGCTGTTCGGCACCGGCGAGCACGACGAGATGACCGTGCTCGAGTGGAGCGCGGCGCTCGAGACCATCGGCGAGGAGATCGTCTGCCGGATCGGCAGCCGTGTGCCCCGGTCCTACGAGGGCCACGACATCGAGGGACGGGTCGGGGAGTACCTGCGGGGCGAGCGGCCGTGACCGAGTTGCCGCACGTCCTGCTCGACACCACCGTCGACGGCACCGAGGCGATGGGGGAGCTCGGCGCCCGGCTGGCCGCCGTGCTGCGCGCGGGGGACCTCGTCGTGCTGACCGGACCGCTCGGTGCCGGCAAGACGACCCTGACGCGCGGGCTCGGGGCCGCACTCGGTGCGCGCGGCCAGGTGTCCAGCCCGACCTTCGTCCTCGCCCGGACGCACCCGACGGCCGCCGGCCCCGACCTGGTGCACGTCGACGCCTACCGTCTGTCCGACCCGGTCGAGCTGGACGACCTCGACCTCGACTGGGACGCCGACATCGTCGTCGTCGAGTGGGGTCGCGGCATGGTCGACGGCATCAGCGACAGCGTGCTCGACGTCGAGATCACCCGTGCCACCGGCGCCGACGCGGCCGACCACGGTGTCGACGACGACCTCGATCCGGACGACGTGCCCGACGAGCCGCGCCGGGTCGTCGTCACCGCGACGGGGCCGCGCTGGACGGGCGTCGACCTCTGACCCTGCAGCGCGTGGACACCGGTGCGGTCGACGACCTCCGCACCTTCCTCGTCGGTGCCGACCTGACCGTCGCCGGGCTCGACCGTGCTGGCCACGACCGTGCCGGTCTCGAGCCGACCGTCCGGCTGTGGGTCGACCGTGCCGAGGACGGCCGCGTGGTCGGCAGCACCGGGTACGAGACGAGCGCCGACGGCGTCCACGTGCTCGTCCGCAGCGTGGCGGTCGCGCCGCAGCTCCGGGGGCTCGGCCACGGCACCCGGCTCGCGCGCTTCGCCGTCGACCACGCCGCGGTCACGGGCGCGCGACGGGCGTGGCTGTTCTCGCGGCGCTCCGGTCCGTTCTGGCAGTCGCTCGGGTTCACCCTCGCCGACCGCGACGACCTGGCGGCCGCCCTGGCCGCCACCCACCAGGTCCGGTCGTTCCGGCGGACCGGGCAGCTCGCGCGCGAGGTCGCCTGGTCCCTCGACCTGACCGCGGTGTGAGCCGGCGCGGCCGGGCGACAGCGGGTGTCCCGGTACCACCCAGCCGGCTCCGGGAGGATGCGGTGTGCCGACGCTCATCGTGACCGCCCACCCGGACCCCGACTCCCTCACCCACCACCTCGCGGCTCGCCTGCGGGACGCCCTGCCCGCGGGGACGGTCGAGACCGCCGACCTGGCGGCCGAGGGGTTCGACCCGCGCTTCACCCTCGCCGACCGGCAGACCTACCGGACCGGCACGGACGCGCTGGCCGACGTCGTCGCCGAGCAGCAGCGCATCGACCGCGCCACCGACCTCGTCCTCGTGTTCCCGGTCTGGTGGTGGTCCGTGCCCGCGGTGCTCAAGGGGTGGATCGACCGCGTGTTCGTGAACGGCTGGGCGTTCGACGTCGACCCGGACGGCGGCATCCGTCGGGCGCTCGAACGGCTCACTGTCCACCTGGTGCCGATCGCGGGCGACGACGCCGGCGTGTACGAACGGCACGGGTACGCCGAGGCGCTCCGGACGCAGGTCGAGCACGGCATTGTCGACTTCTGCGGTGCCCGGCGGGGCGCCACCGTGTTCGTGCACGACTCCGAGACCGAGGACGCCGAGGCCCGCGAGCGCGCGGTCGCCGCGGCGGTGGAGGGTGTCCGTCGGGCGGTCGTCGACCGTGCCCCGGCCGGCGACCGGTAGCCTCGCAGCAGATCTGGTCAGCGCGAACGGGGGAACCATGCGCATCGTCCTCGACACCGGCGGCTTCAGCGACGTGGAGGTCGGCACGGTGGACCGTGACGACACCGAGTTGGTGTTCCGGTCGCCCGCAGGAGCGGTCGTGGCACGCCATCCGGTGACCGCCGTCGTCTGCCTGGAGGTCCGGGCGACCGACCCGCGGTCAGCGTCGGCGCCGGTGCCGGCCGTCGCCACGACGTCCGGAGCGGACGACCCGTCGTCCCCGCTGGTGGTCCGGGCTGCACCGACCGGCAACCCGCAGGTCGACGCTGCTCGGCTCGACCGGCCCGCCGCCTACGCGCCGTGGACGCAGCAGGAGGACACCGGGCTCGAGGCAATGACGGCCGCGGGGATGTCCGTGGCGGACGTTGCGATCGTCCTGCGTCGCCAGGACGGCGGTGTGCGGTCCCGGCTGCGGCACCTTCGAGGAGCAGCGGACGAGGCCGCGACGGGTACGGGCGCGACGTCGCCCACCAGCACGGTCCGTTTCGACTAGCCGCGGCCCCCTGACTTGCATGACGGATCGAACGTCCCCGCGTCCCGACGTGCAGGTGCTTGGAAGTTCGATCTGAAGTTATAGGGCAGAGGGCACTTTGCTTATGATGAGGAGATGCGCCGAGAAGACTTCCGATCAGAACGCTTCGGCACACTCGCCACGCGTCCGTTGTCGGAGTGGCCGCACGCCTACTTCCTCCCCGCGCCCCTCCCACGCGAACTCGTCCTCGAGCCCGTGACGAACGCTGCGGTGTCACGCGCGGACATCGCGATCGGTCGGCTCGCCGGGCTCGGGCAGCTCATCCAGGAACCAGAACTCCTGCTCGGCCCGTCCATGGCGCAGGAGGCGCTGGCGAGTTCGCGCATCGAGGGAACCCAGGCGTCACTGAGCGATGTGCTCAGCGTCGAGAACGACGACGAGATCCTCGACGAGGATCTCCGCGAGGTGGACAACTACCTCCGGGCCGCCCGCGAAGGAGTGGCGCTCCTCGCAGATCTCCCCATCACCCAACGGTTCATCTGTTCGCTCCACGAGACCCTGATGCGGGAGGTCCGTGGAGACGAGAAGTCGCCCGGTGAGCTTCGTCGCTCACCAGTGTGGATCGGATCTCCGAACGCTCGACCGGAGACTGCCCGGTTCATCCCGCCGCACCAGGACCACCTTCCCGAGACCCTTGACGACTGGGAGCGTTTCGTCAACGCGCCACTGGACTCGATGTCGGTCACGGTGAAGTGCGCCCTGATGCACTACCAGTTCGAGACGATCCACCCGTTCCTCGACGGCAATGGTCGGATCGGGCGCCTCCTGATCGGGTTCTCGCTGATCGCAGACGGCATCCTGCCCGCGCCGATCTTGCACATCTCGGGGTACTTCGAACAACACCGCACCGAGTACTACGAGCGGTTGCAGGCCGTTCGGGAGCGCGGAGAGGTCAACGAGTGGATCCAGTTCTTCGCCGAGGCGGTGACCGTCCGAGCGAATGACAGCGCCGAGCGGATCCGGAAGCTCGTGGAGATCCGCGAGCGATACCGCCTCGCTGCGCGGACGGAGCGTTCGGCGCTCCCCGGGCTCGTCGACGTGATCTTCAAGAACCCCGTCCTCACGGTGGCGTCGGTCCGGAGGGCGCTCGGCGTGTCACAGCCGACGGCATCCGCGTTGCTCCGTCGAGCCGAGGAGTACGGCTGGCTCCGGTCGCTCGGGCGAGCGGGCAGAGGCGGTCGCGAGCGCTGGCGTGCCGACGAGATCTGGAACGCGGTCGCTGGCAGCCTCGACGAGGACTGACTCCTTGCCCCGCCCCGCCTACGATGGACGGGTGCTGCTCGCGATCGACACCTCCGCCGGGACCTCCGTCGCCGTCGTCGACCCGGCCACCGGCCAGGCCCTCGCGACCCGCGACACCGAGGACAGCCGCCGGCACGCCGAGGTGATCGGCCCGTTCCTCGCCGAGACCCTCGCCGAGGCCGGCATCACCGGCGCCGACGTCACCGGGGTCGTCGCCGGCATGGGCCCGGGCCCCTTCACCGGCCTGCGCGTCGGCATCGCCGCCGCCCGCACCTTCGCCGCCGCTCGCGGCGTCCCCGTCCTGCCCCTCGTCAGCCACGACGCCGTGGCCCTCGACCAGCGCGACTCGGGGATCGCCGGTCCGTTCGTCGTCCTCACGGACGCCCGCCGCCGCGAGGTCTACTGGAGCGCCTACGACGCCGACGGCGTCCGCGTGGCCGGCCCCGGACTCGCCAAGCCCGCCGATCTCGACGACGCGATCCGCGCCTCCCGGCCCGCAGCGGTGGGCTGGGACCGCGTGACGGTCGCGTCCATCCCGGCCTGGAGGCTCGGCTCGCTCGCCGCGGACCGGCTCGCGTCCGGTGCGGCGTTCGACCAGGACACGCCCCTGTACCTGCGCGACCCCGACGTCACGGTGCCGGGTGCGCCCAAGCGGGTGAAGCAGTGACCCTGCCGGACGGGCTCCGCCTGCGGCGAGCACACCCGCAGGACCTCGACGACATCATGTGGCTCGAGCACGTCTCGTTCCCGACGGACGCCTGGTCGGCGTCGCAGATGTCCGGCGAGCTGTACTCACCGCACGGGTACTACGTCGTGATCGAGACGGCCGACGACACGTCCGCGCCGCTGGTCGTCGGGTACGCCGGGCTCTCGTCGCTCGCGGGCAACCCGGTCGCCGACGTGCAGACCATCGCCGTCGCCGCGGACCAGCGCGGCAAGGGGCTCGGGCGGGTCCTGTTCACGGAGCTGCTCGACGAGGCGCGGCGCCGCGGTGTGCGCGAGGTGTTCCTCGAGGTGCGCGCGGACAACCCCGTGGCGCAGGCGATGTACACGGCGTTCGGGTTCGAGCACATCGCGACCCGGCCGCGCTACTACCAACCGGACGGCGTCGACGCGTGGGTGATGCGGGCGGAACTGCCCGGCCCGGACGCCGAGCGGTCGTCCGACGTCGGACCCATCGGACAGGAGGTCCTCGGTGAGCGCGACTGAACCACTAGTGCTCGGCATCGAGACGAGCTGCGACGAGACGGGCGTCGGCATCGTGCGGGGGAGCACCCTGCTCGCGAACGTGATCGCCTCGAGCATGGACGAGCACGCGCGCTACGGCGGAGTCGTGCCCGAGGTCGCCGCACGGGCCCACCTGGAGGCGATGACCCCGACGCTGCACGAGGCGCTCGAGCGTGCCGGCGTCACCCTCGACGAACTCGACGCCGTCGCGGTGACGGCCGGGCCGGGCCTGGCGGGGGCGCTCATGGTCGGGGTGGGAGCCGCGAAGGCGCTCGCCGTGGCCACCGGCAAGCCCCTGTACGGCGTGAACCACCTGGTCGGGCACGTCGGCGCCGACGTGCTGCGCGAGGACGGCAGCGAGATCGAGCTGCCGACGATCGCGCTGCTGGTCTCCGGTGGCCACACGTCGCTGCTGCTGGTGCGGGACCTGGTCGGCGACGTCGAACTGCTCGGCGAGACGATCGACGACGCGGCGGGCGAGGCGTTCGACAAGGTCGCGCGGCTGCTCGGACTGCCCTACCCCGGCGGCCCGCAGATCGACCGTGCGGCGGCCGAGGGCGACCCGACGGCGATCCGGTTCCCCCGGGGACTGACGCTGCCGAAGGACATGGCCGCGCACCGGTACGACTTCTCGTTCTCGGGGCTCAAGACCGCCGTCGCACGGTGGGTCGAGCGCTGCCGCGACGAGGGCCGCGAGGTGCCGGTGGCCGACGTCGCCGCGAGCTTCCGCGAGGCCGTCGTCGACGTCCTGCTGACCAAGGCCCTGAACGCGTGCCGCGACACCGGGGTCGACCGGCTGCTGCTCGGCGGTGGGGTCGTCGCGAACGCCCGACTGCGACAGGTCGCCGAGGAGCGCTGCGCGGCCGCGGGCGTGCGGCTCCGGATCCCGCCGTTCGACCTGTGCACGGACAACGGCGCGATGATCGCCGCCGTCGGCGCCCGACTCGTGGCCGAGGGGCACGCGCCGAGCGACCTCGGCATCGCGGCGGACTCGACCCTGCCGGTGACGACCGTCCAGGTCTGACCAGTTCGGCCCCGGTCCTTCTTCGGGAGCCTGTGGGAGGATTCACACGGGCGTCGGAGAGACCGGACGCCCGAGAGGGGTGGACGGTGTCCGATCAGAACGAGTGGCCGAAGCCGGGCGAGACGCCGAACGGCCCGGCGAACGGACAGCCCGACGGCACGCCCGCCCCGGACGCCCCGCAGGCCCCTGACGCACCGCAGGCGCCGTCGGCCCCGGAAGCGCCCCAGAACCCGTACGGCCAGCAGCAGGACCCGTACCCGGCCCCGCAGCAGCAGAACCCGTACGGTCAGCCGCAGCAGCAGTCGAACCCCTACGCGGCACCGCAGGCCTCGTCGAACCCGTACGGGCAGCCGCAGCAGCAGAACCCGTACGCGGCTCCGCAGCAGCAGCAGAACGCGTACGGCGCCCCGCAGAACCCGTACGGCCAGCAGCAGAACCCGTATGCGCAGCAGCAGCAGCCCTACGCGTCGAACCCGTACACGTACCAGCCCTACGCGCAGCGCCCGAAGACGAACGTCCTGTCGATTCTGTCGATCGTCTTCGCGTTCGGCGGCATCATCATCTGGCCGATCATCATCCTGACGAGCCCGGCCGGCGCGATCATGGGCCACATCGCCCTCGGCAAGATCAAGCAGACCGGTGAGGGTGGCCGCG
>Ga0308161_1003244_pt1 | contig 16018 bp, 14 predicted proteins | sample PhyFR2_FD_201034 | JGI IMG/M metagenome (GOLD analysis project Ga0308161, IMG submission 201034) | Phyllosphere microbial communities from UC Gill Tract Community Farm, Albany, California, United States - DLSLF.R2 | ecosystem: Host-associated > Plants > Phyllosphere > Unclassified | place: USA...
CTACCAACTGAGCTAACGACCCATCTTATGACTGTGAAGCGATGCTGAAGGCTTCTTCGGAATACGACGCGATTAACGCGCGTCTGAAGAAGATGGTGGGTCGTGCAGGATTCGAACCTGCGACCAATTGATTAAAAGTCAACTGCTCTACCAACTGAGCTAACGACCCATCTTCAGGCTTACCAGACACATCTGCAATGTGTCCCGGCAACGGCGGCATATATTACTGATTTAGCGAGGTAGCGCAACTCTTATTTCTGCCAGAAGCGCCAACTGCTTACCTTTCATACGGCAAGACCAGAAATCACACGATATCTGGCCATCACCGGTCAAATTACAGGCTTGCCAGACGTTTCTGAGCCTGTTTTGCAGAATCGGTATCCGGATAAAGTTTGATCACCTGCTGGAAGACCGCTTTGGCTTTTGCCGTGTCTTTTTTCTCCTGCATGATGACGCCCACTTTAAACAGCGCTTCTGCGGCTTTCGGCGACTTCGGATAGTTTTTCACTACCGTGGCGTAATAGTAAGCCGCGTCGTCCTTTTTACCTTTGTTGTAGTTCAGCTGACCGAGCCAGTAATTCGCATTCGGCTGGTAGGTCGAATCCGGATAACGTTTTACCCACGCCTGAAGCGCGCTGATCGCCTGGTCATACTGTTTCTTTTCCAGAATCAGCGCCACAGCCGCATTGTAATCGCTGTTCGCGTCACCGGTCTGCGCCGGAGCACTCTGCGCCGATGCGGCCGCGCCTGCGGTGGCGGCTGCGCCGGTATCTGCTGCGGCATCGCCGCCAGCCGCCTGCTGCCCGCCGCTGCTGCTGGCGCTGCTCAGGCTGTCGATCTGCTGGTAAAGCTGCTTCTGCCGCTCAACCACCTGATTCAGCTGATACGTATTTTGCTGGATTTGCCCACGCAGCGCGTCGATATCACGCTGGTTATCGCTCATCTGCTGCTGCAATTGTTGCATCAGCTGTGCCTGGGCATTTGAGATTCGTTCAAGAGTGGTGACACGGTCTTCGACCGAGCCGGAGCCAACGCTACTGATTGACGCTTGGGCATTAGCGGCCCAGGGGGCCGCTACGCCAATCAGTAACGACAGACTCAACAGATGACGTCTGAAGTTACTAACCATGTGATTCTCTTAGTAGACCAGTACGGCACGACGGTTTTTAGAGTACGCTGCTTCGTCATGACCCAGAACGGCTGGCTTCTCTTTACCGTAAGAAACGATAGACATCTGATCAGCCGACACGCCTTTACCCTGCAGGTACATTTTCACAGCGTTAGCACGACGTTCGCCCAGGGCGATGTTGTATTCCGGCGTACCGCGCTCATCCGCGTGACCTTCGATGGTCACTTTGTAAGACGGGTTGCTGCGCAGGAAGCTTGCGTGCTGATCCAGCATCTGTGCGTAGTCAGACTGAACGTCATATTTGTCCAGACCGAAGTACACGATGTTGTTCTGCTGCAGCTGCTGCATCTGCAGACGAGCCTGCTCGTCAGAAGACATGTTGCCGCCGTTACCGTTCATGCCAGAGTTTGCACCGTAAGCGCCATCAGCGCCCATGCCAGTCTGGTCATTGTTGTTGTTTTTGTGTGAGCTACAAGCCGCTACTGCCAGAACCGGCAGAGCCAGCATCAAACCCTTCAGCACTTTGTTCAGTTGCATTTCAAAAATCCCATTATTGTTTATTGTTTGCGATGTCTGACAGATCAGACATTACAGATACGGCGACCAGGCAGGAAATTTTACCTGTCCATCAGTTGCCGGAAGACGCGCTTTGAAACGGCCGTCGGTTGAAACCAACTGCAACACGGAACCCATACCCTGAGTAGAGCTGTAGATTACCATTGTGCCGTTTGGTGCCAGGCTCGGCGTTTCATCCAGGAACGTGTCCGTTAACGTTTGAACGGCTCCCGTTTCCAGATCCTGTTTGGCGACGTGTTGCGCACCACCGCTGGTGCTGATCATCACCATTGATTTACCGTCTGTAGCGACATCCGCGTCCTGGTTCTGACCGCCTTCCCAGGTAATACGCTGTGGCGTGCCGCCATTAACGCCAATTTTATAGATCTGAGGCGCACCGGCCTGGTCGGAGGTATACGCCAGAGTCTGGCTGTCCGGGAACCAGGTCGGTTCAGTGCTGTTATAGCGACCATCGGTCACCTGACGAGTCTGACCCGAGGCCAGATCCATCACATAGAGGTTCAGGCTGCCGGTTTTAGAGAGCGCGAACGCCAGCTTAGAACCGTCCGGTGAGAACGCCGGCGCACCGTTATGGCGTGGATACGAAGCAACCTGACGGATTGCACCGTTAGAGAGCGTCTGAACGACCAGCGCAGACTTGCCACTTTCAAAGGTTACGTAGGCGACTTTGCTGCCGTCCGGAGACCAGGCCGGTGACATCAGCGGCTGGGGTGAACGGTGCACGACAAACTGGTTGTAACCATCGTAATCGGCCACGCGCAGCTCATACGGGAACTGGCCGCCGTTAGTCTGTACGACATAGGCGATGCGGGTGCGGAAAGCGCCCTTGATGCCGGTCAGCTTCTGGAAAGTTTCATCGCTGGCAGTGTGCGCAGCATAACGCAGCCACTGCTTCGTCACTTTGTAAGAGTTCTGAGCCAGTACGGTACCTGGCGCGCCGCCGGTATCCACCAGCTGGTAAGAGACCTGATAGCTGCCATCGGGGTTAGCGGCGACCTGACCTACCACGACCGCATCAATGCCGAGCGCGCTCCAGGCGGCAGGCTGCACTTCCTGCGCGCTGGTTGGCTGCTGTGGCAGACGTGAGCGATCCAGCGGATTGAATTTGCCACTGTTGCGCAGGTCAGCGGCCACGATGCCGCCGACATCTTCCGGCGCGGCGCCAGCGCCGGCCCATTTAAACGGCACCACACCAATCGGACGGGCGGTGTTCACACCCTGGGTGATCTCAATCCGGACCTCTGCATGCAGCACGGCTGCCCACAGCAGGATAAAAAAGCCTAACGTAACGCGAAGAGCTTGCTTCATTTTATCTCCCTTATCTGAACCTCAGTCCACGATAATTGGCACTGTTCCTGGAAACCACGAGTAAGACTTAGTACGGCAAGCTAAACATAGATCAACTTGCCGCCCGTTACTGCATTATTGCGGTTTAAAACGCATCGGGGCGTTTTTAAACACTTCGTAGACCGCCTGCGTAGGCGGCTTCGGAATTCGTGCCTGTCTGGCGGCTGCAATCGCGGCCTGGCAGAGCGCAGGATCGCCCCCCTCTGCCTTAACATCAATCAACAATCCATCAGGCGCAAGTTTAATCCGCAAATCACAGGTTTTTCCGCGATAGAGATCCGCATCATAGAACCGGCTCTGAATCGCACTGACCACCTGTCCCATGTAGGAGTTGATTTCCGCGCCTGTTGCACCGGCTTTCTTCTGGTTTCCCTGCCCTGCTGCGCCACCGGAGGCACCGCTTTTCGGTGCATTTTTACCTGACGTCAGGCCACCCAGTAAATCATCGACGTCGCTGTCATTGGCCGCATCGGCGGCCGCTTTCGCTTTCGCGTCAGCTTTGGCTTTCGCCGCGGCATCGGCTTTGGCTTTCGCGGCAGCATCCGCTTTCGCTTTGGCTGCGGCCTCTGCTTTAGCCTTCGCGGCGGCTTCGGCCTTCTCTTTCGCGGCCTCTTTCGCGGCCTCTTTCGCCGCTTCGGCTTTGGCTTTGGCTGCCTCGGCGGCTTTCTCTTTCGCCTCTTCCGCGGCTTTGGCTTTCGCTTCAGCGGCTTTCTCTTTGGCCTCTTCCGCCGCTTTCGCTTTCGCGTCGGCAGCAGCTTTTGCTTTGGCTTCAGCGGCCGCTTTCGCATCCGCTTCCGATTTAGCCTTCGCTTCGGCTACGGCTTTCTCTTTGGCCGCCGCCGCTGCGGCAGCTTTGGCCTGCTGATCAGCCTGCTTTTTTGCCTCGGCTGCCGCCTGCTTCGCCTCTTCGGCAGCGGCTTTGGCCTGCGCATCCGCCTGCGCTTTTGCCTCGGCTTTGGCTTTCGCCGCCGCGGCTTCAGCCGTTTTCTGCTGCTCCTGCGCCTGCTTCGCCGCCTCTTCTGCCGCTTTCTGCTGAGCCGCCTGCTGCTTAGCCTCTTCTTTCGCTGTTTCCTGCGCCGCTAAACGCTCTTTTTCCAGCGCTTTCAGACGCTGCTGCTCAGCCGCCTGTTTCTGCTGCAGCTCTTCAGCCTGCTGCTGCGCCTGCTTTTTGCGCTGCTGCTCAGCACGCTGACTGTCGCTCTGCTGGTTCTGCTGACGATTGTATTGACTGACAACGGCTCCGGGATCGACCATGACCGCATCAATATCACCGCCGCCGCCCCCCGCACTGCTGGGGTCAATGTGCTCATTAAACGAGCTCCATATCAGCAGCGCGATCAGCACGATATGCAGAATCACCGAAATGATTATCGCGCGCTTTAACTTCTCGTTTTGCTCGGTTGCCTTCGACACACTCGGTTCCCAAAAAACGGTTCGATTTTAAATCGGCTGCGTCATCAAACCGACAGATTTAACACCCGCCTGGTGCAGCAGGTTCAGCGCTTTAATAATTTCATCGTAAGGCACCTCTTTCGCGCCCCCGATTAAAAAGACCGTCTTAGGATTCGCTCCCAGCCGACGCTGCGCTTCGCTGATCACCTGCTCTGGCGGAAGTTGATCCATGCGGTCGTGATCCACGACCAGGCTGTATTGCCCCACCCCCGCGACTTCAACAATCACCGGCGGATTATCATCGCTGGAAACGGTTTTTGAGTCGGTGGCATCGGGCAGATCCACTTCCACGCTCTGGGTAATAATGGGCGCCGTTGCCATGAAGATCAGCAGCAGCACCAACAGGACGTCCAGGAGCGGAACGATGTTGATTTCCGACTTCAGGTCGCGGCTTTTGCGACCACGTACTCTGGCCATCATTAACCTCTATTTACTTAGCGCTATCGCTGGAGAAAGCCTGGCGATGCAGGATGGCAGTGAACTCTTCCATGAAGTTGTCGTAGCCCTGCTCCAGTTTATTGACGCGCTGGTTCAGACGGTTGTACGCCATGACCGCCGGAATCGCGGCAAACAGACCGATTGCGGTCGCAATCAGCGCTTCGGCGATACCCGGTGCCACCATCTGCAGCGTCGCCTGCTTCACCGCGCCCAGCGCGATAAAGGCGTGCATGATCCCCCAGACCGTACCGAACAGCCCGATGTAAGGACTGATAGAGCCCACGGTGCCGAGGAACGGAATGTGGTTTTCCAGCGCTTCCAGCTCACGGTTCATGGAGATCCGCATCGCACGGCTGGCCCCTTCGATGACCGCTTCCGGCGCATGATTGTTGGCGCGATGCAGACGGGCGAACTCTTTAAAGCCGGAGTAGAAGATCTGCTCCGAACCCGCCAGCTCGTCACGCCGTTCCTGGCTCTCATGATAAAGACGGGAAAGCTCGATGCCGGACCAGAACTTGTCTTCAAACGCCTCCGCTTCTCTGCCCGCGGCATTCAGAATACGTGTGCGCTGAATAATGATGGCCCAGGAGGCAATAGAAAAGCCGATCAAAATCAACATGATAAGTTTGACCAGAAGGCTCGCCTTCAGGAACAAATCAAGAATGTTCATGTCAGTCACTGCTTGAACTCCGCGACAATAGACTTGGGAAGCGCAATCGGCTTCATCAGATGTGGGTTAATGCAGGCAATCAGGACTTCTGCCTCATTGAGCACTTTGCCTTCAGTATTCACGATACGTTGCGTGAACGTCATGGTAGCCCGTGTCATTGATGTCACTTCACTCTGGATCTCCAGAAGGTCATCAAGACGCGCCGCCGCCAGATAGTCCACCGTTATACGCCGCACCACAAAAGCGACCTGCTGCTCTAACAGCGTCTGCTGACTGAAATGGTGCTGGCGCAACATTTCGGTACGTGCTCGTTCATAAAAAGCGATATAGCTGGCGTGATAAACCACACCACCGGCATCAGTATCTTCGTAATAGACCCGAACCGGCCAGCGAAACAGCGTTGTACTCACTCTACATCCCGGCCTCGTTTTAAACGTTGCTACTATACGCAAGAGAATTGGGGTTGGGAATGGGTCGCCAGAGCCAGACGAAAATAATTATCGCTCCGTAACAAACGGAACGATTTCAGGGAGATTTATTGACCAGACGCTGACAAAAATTCACTGTCAGCGCCGGTGAGACGGGGATCAGAGGTAAAAACGGTAAAGCGCCAGACCTGATACCAGCATGGCGGGTAACGGCGTGAAGAGCGCCTGCCATCGGCTTTTCTGTGGCCGAAAACCCACGCCGTGGATCACGCCGGTGCAGACCGCCCAGATCAGCACCAGTCCCTGCAGCCCGGGTAACGGGCCGGCCTGACTGCTAAAACGCGTCGGGTCCCACAACACTGCCCCGGCCGTGACCAGCGCCAGCAGCAGTGAAAGGGCCCGCAGCGGGCCCCTGTCCATCAGATCGTAGAGCATCCGGATGGCCTTACGCATCAGCGCGGCTCATCCTGTGCATCAGCCTGCTCAATCGCCAGCGCGGTCACGATACCGAAAGCGCAGGCCAGCAGGGTGCCGAGAATCCAGGCAAAATACCACATGCGACGTCTCCTTAATTAATAGAGTGAGTGACTGTTGCTTTCAATGTGCTCTTTGGTGATACGGCCAAACATCTTCCAGTAACACCAGGTGGTATAAGCCAGAATGATCGGCACGAAGATCACGGCAGCCACGGTCATGGTCTGCAGCGTCAGCAGGCTCGAGGTGGCATCCCACATTGTCAGACTGACGCCCGGCACGGTGCTGGAGGGCATGATGAACGGAAACATTGCAATGCCCGCGGTCATGATGACGCAGGCCAGCGTCAGCGAGGAGAACAGGAACGCCCAGGCGCCCTTCTCTATCCGGGAGCAGAGGATGGTGAGCAGCGGCAGCACCACACCCAGCAGCGGGAAGAGCCACAGCACAGGATGCTGGCGGAAGTTGACCATCCAGGCCCCCGCTTCGCGCACGACGGTTTTACCCAGCGGGTTCGAGGCCGCGAAGTGATCCATCGTGCTGGTGACGACATAGCCCGGAATACCGTAGTTGACCCAGACACCCGCCAGGATAAAGCAGACCATCATCACCAGCGCGGCAAGCTGCGCGGCGGTGCGTGAGCGCAGATGCAGCTCACCCGTGGTGCGCATCTGCAGATAGGTCGCGCCCTGCGCCAGGATCATCGCCACGCTCACCACACCCGCCAGCAGGCCGAACGGATTCAGCAGCTGGAAGAAGTTGCCGGTGTAAAACAGACGCAGATACTCATCGGCATGGAACGGCACCCCCTGCAGCAGGTTGCCAAACGCCACGCCGATCACCAGCGGCGGCACGAAGCTGCCAATGAAGATGCCCCAGTCCCAGGCACCGCGCCAGCGGGTATCTTCGATCTTGGAACGGTAGTCGAAGCCAACCGGACGGAAGAACAGCGACGCCAGCACCAGAATCATCGCCACGTAGAAGCCGGAGAAGGCCGCCGCGTAGACCATAGGCCAGGCCGCAAACAGCGCCCCGCCCGCGGTGATCAGCCACACCTGGTTACCGTCCCAGTGAGGGGCGATGCTGTTAATCATGACGCGACGTTCGGTATCGGTACGTCCCAGGATGCGCGTCAGCATACCGACGCCCATATCAAAACCATCGGCGACGGCGAAACCGATCAGCAGCACGCCAATCAACAGCCACCAGACAAAGCGCAGAACTTCATAATCAAACATGGTCGCTCTCCTTATCCCTGCACCGGCCGAGGGGTTGCCGTGATCTGCTCATGGTGATAACGCCCGGTTTTCAGGCTGCTCGGCCCCAGACGGGCGAATTTAAACATCAGGTACATTTCAGCCACCAGGAACAGCGTGTAGAGACCGCAAATCAGGATCATCGAGAACAGCAGATCGCCGGTGGTCAGCGAGGAGTTAGCCACCGCAGTCGGCAGGATCTCACCGATCGCCCAGGGTTGACGGCCATACTCCGCCACGAACCAGCCCGACTCGACGGCAATCCAGGGAAGCGGGATCCCGAACAGCGCCGCTTTCAGTAACAGGCGGTTTTTACCTACGCGATTACGTATTACGCTCCAGAATGAGAGGGTGATGATGCCCAGCAGCAGCACGCCACACAGCACCATGATGCGGAAGGCGAAGTAGAGCGGCGCCACGCGCGGGATAGAGTCCTGCGTCGCCTGTTTGATCTGTGCTTCCGTCGCATCCGCCACGTTGTCGGTATAGCGTTTCAGCAGCAGACCGTAACCGAGATCCTGCTTGTGCTGATTAAAGGCATCACGCACCGCCGGATCCTGGCTGCCACTGCGCAGTTCATTCAGCAGGGTGTACGCTTTCATGCCGTTACGGATGCGGACTTCATGCTGCGCCATCAGATCTTTCAGGCCAGTAACCGGCTTGTCGACGGAGCGGGTAGCGATCAGGCCCAGCAGCCACGGGATCTGCACGGCATAGCGGTTCTCCTGCTTCGCCTGATCGGGCACGCCAAACAGGGTGAATGAGGCGGGTGCCTGCTGGGTGTCCCACTCCGCTTCGATCGCGGCCAGCTTGGTTTTCTGCACATCCCCCATCTCATAGCCCGACTCGTCGCCCAGCAGAATCACGGAGAGCACCGCCGCCATGCCAAAGCTGGCCGCGATAGCGAAGGAGCGTTTCGCGAAGGCCAGGTCACGACCTTTCAGCATGTACCAGGCGCTGATGCCGAGAATAAACATCGCCCCGGTGGTGTAACCCGCAGCCACGGTGTGAACGAATTTCACCTGCGCCACCGGATTCAGCACCAGCTGGGAGAAGCTCACCATCTCCATACGCATGGTTTCGAAATTGAACTCCGAAGCGACAGGGTTCTGCATCCAGCCGTTGGCGACCAGAATCCACAGCGCAGACATGTTTGAGCCCAGCGCCACCAGCCAGGTGACCGCCATGTGCTGCACTTTGCCCAGCCGATCCCAGCCAAAGAAGAACAGGCCGACAAAGGTGGACTCCAGGAAGAACGCCATCAGCCCTTCGATAGCGAGCGGCGCGCCAAAGATATCGCCGACGTAGTGAGAGTAATAGGACCAGTTTGTTCCGAACTGAAATTCCATGGTCAGTCCGGTGGCCACACCCAGCGCAAAGTTAATCCCAAATAACTTGCCCCAGAACTTGGTCATATCTTTATAAATCTGTTTACCGCTCAGGACGTAAACCGTTTCCATGATCGCCAGCAGAAACGCCATACCCAGCGTTAAAGGGACAAACAGAAAATGGTACATCGCCGTTAAGGCAAACTGTAACCGCGACAGCTCGACGATATCTAACATAAGGACTCCTTGCTCCTCGCTTTGTCTCCGTCACGGTACGAATAATCCGGCCGCGATCAGAGTCAGGAACGACTGTTTATTAATTCCAGTTTTTAATACCCGCAGAACAGGGCTGTGAGCTGCCCGACCAGGCGAGTCGCGAAGGAAGCAGCTCTGAGAATTGTCAATCCGCGCTTTCGTTAACGCGTGCTTAAACAGGAGAAAGCGGGTGTTATCCCGGGATGAGCAGACGTTTGAAAATTTGTGTAAAAGGCTGGATTGATGCAGCGCAATTTACGCCCTTAACGCTGCGCTTTGCCAGAGAAATAGTTGGATATAAATCGCAATTAATTGATCTGGATTAACGCAATAAGTTTCCAGATGGAGTCAGGTAGGTTTCTTGTTAATAAGATGTCATTAATGAAATCAGGAGTGAGAAAATAGTTTACTATTGCCACTATCCATTAACGAAATAAATAACTTGATGGTCATCTGAGACACCCCTGCTCGCGCTGATGGCGGCAGGAAAACGGCCCGTTTCGCCCATAAAAAAAGCCACCCGAAGGTGGCTTCTTTATCGCTGCCGATCAGACTCAGCGGGCAGGTAAAACGGCTTTCACCGCGTCACCGATGTCCGCCAGGCTGCGAACGGTTTTCACGCCTGCGGCTTCCAGCGCGGCAAACTTCTCATCTGCCGTGCCTTTACCCCCGGCGATGATCGCACCAGCGTGACCCATACGCTTGCCTTTCGGCGCCGTCACACCCGCGATGTAGCCAACAACCGGCTTGGTCACGTGCTCTTTGATGAAGGCCGCCGCTTCTTCTTCTGCGCTGCCGCCGATCTCACCGATCATCACGATCGCTTCCGTCTGTGGATCGTCCTGGAACATTTTCAGGATGTCGATGAAGTTAGAGCCTGGGATCGGGTCACCACCGATACCGACGCAGGTAGACTGGCCGTAGCCGATATCCGTCGTCTGCTTAACCGCTTCATAAGTCAGAGTACCGGAACGGGAAACGATACCCACGCGGCCCGGCTGGTGAATGTGGCCCGGCATGATGCCGATCTTACATTCGCCAGGGGTGATGACGCCCGGACAGTTTGGACCGATCATCCGCACGCCCGCTTCATCCAGCTTCATTTTCACGGTCAGCATATCCAGCGTCGGGATGCCTTCGGTGATGGTGATGATCAGTTTGATGCCCGCTTCGATCGCTTCCAGGATGCCATCTTTGCAGAAAGGCGCCGGCACGTAGATCACGGTGGCAGTGGCACCGGTCGCTTCGACCGCCTCGCGCACGGTGTTGAACACCGGCAGGCCGAGATGGGTGGTGCCGCCTTTGCCTGGGGTCACGCCGCCAACCAGCTGCGTACCATAGGCCAGCGCCTGCTCAGAGTGGAAAGTCCCCTGGCCGCCAGTGAAACCCTGGCAGATGACTTTGGTGTTTTTGTCGATCAGAATGGACATTATTTACCCTCCGCGGCAGCAACAACACGCTGTGCGGCGTCTGTCAGGCTGGTTGCTGCAATGATGTTCAGACCGCTGTCCGCCAGTTTCTGGGCGCCCAGCTCGGCGTTGTTACCTTCCAGACGTACCACAACCGGCACGTTCACACCCACTTCAGCGACGGCGCCGATGATGCCGTCGGCAATCAGGTCGCAGCGTACGATGCCGCCGAAAATGTTGACGAAGACAGCTTTCACCGCATCGTCAGACAGGATGATTTTGAAGGCTTCGGTTACGCGCTCTTTAGTTGCGCCGCCGCCGACATCCAGGAAGTTGGCTGGCTGACCGCCGTGGTGCTTAACGATGTCCATGGTACCCATCGCCAGGCCTGCGCCGTTAACCATACAACCGATGTTGCCTTCCAGCGCAACATAGTTCAGTTCCCACTGTGTTGCATGGGCTTCACGCGGATCTTCCTGGCTTGGATCGCGCATTTCGCGCAGCTCTGGCTGACGGAACAGGGCATTGCCATCGGCACCCAGTTTGCCATCCAGGCAGATCAGATCGCCCTGTTTGGTGATCACCAGCGGGTTGATCTCAACCATCGCCAGATCGCGCTCCAGGAACAGTGTCGCCAGACCCATGAAGATCTTGGTGAACTGACCTACCAGCTTACCGGTCAGGCCCAGTTTGAAGGCCAGCTCGCGGCCCTGATAAGGCTGCGGACCGGTCAGCGGATCCAGCGCCATTTTGTGGATCAGGTGCGGGGTCTCTTCCGCTACTTTCTCGATTTCCACGCCGCCTTCGGTAGAGGCCATGAAAATTACGCGACGCGTTGCGCGATCGACCACGGCACCCAGGTAGAGCTCCTGATCGATATCTGTCGCCGCTTCAACCAGAATCTGGTTAACCGGCTGACCGTTTGCGTCTGTCTGGTAGGTCACCAGGCGTTTGCCCAGCCAGTTCTCAGCAAAAGCACGGATCTCTTCTTTGCTGTTAACCACTTTCACACCGCCCGCTTTACCGCGGCCACCGGCATGAACCTGACATTTAACTACCCACGGGCCTGCGCCAATTTTAGAGGCTGCTTCTTCCGCTTCACGTGGTGTAGTACAGGCGTAACCCGTTGGTGCCGGCATGCCATACCGTGCAAACAGCTGTTTCGCCTGGTATTCGTGTAAGTTCATGATGTTCTATCCATTCAGGTCTGAAAAGAGTAATGAGGTTGGGCGCGCGGGGCGCGCCCGGTGAAAATCAGACATCCAGCAGCAGACGCGCCGGATCTTCCAGCATCTCTTTCACTGCAACCAGATAACCCACTGATTCGCGGCCATCGATCAGACGGTGGTCGTAAGAGAGTGCCAGGTACATCATTGGCAGCACGACAACCTGACCATTGACCGCCATCGGGCGATCCTTGATAGCGTGCATGCCCAGGATGGCGCTCTGCGGTGGGTTGATGATCGGGGTGGACATCAGGGAACCAAAGACGCCGCCGTTGGTGATGGTGAAGTTACCGCCGGTCAGATCGTCCACGGTCAGCTTGCCATCACGGCCTTTCACAGCCAGCTCTTTAATTTTCTTCTCGATGTCCGCCATGCTCAGCGCATCCACATCGCGCAGAACCGGTGTCACCAGGCCACGCGGCGTGGAGACGGCGATGCTGACGTCGAAGTAGTTGTGGTAAACCACATCTTCGCCATCAATGGAGGCGTTCACTTCCGGATAGCGTTTCAGCGCTTCAACAACCGCTTTCAGGTAGAAAGACATAAAGCCCAGACGTACGCCGTGACGCTTCTCGAACGCCTCACCATACTGCTTACGCAGGTCCATGATCGGCTTCATGTTGATTTCGTTGAAGGTCGTCAGCATCGCGGTGCTGTTTTTCGCTTCCAGCAGACGCTCAGCCACGCGCTTGCGCAGGCGGGTCATCGGCACGCGTTTTTCGCTGCGACTGGCAACAGGCTGCTGAACGGCGGCGGTATCCGCGGCCGGTGCGGCGCTGCTGGCCTTCGGCGCGTTCGCCAGATGTTTCTCAACATCTTCACGGGTCAGACGTCCGCCCACACCGCTGCCTTTGATCTGCGAGGCATCCAGGTTGTGCTCAGCAATCAGGCGGCGAATCGCCGGGCTGAGTGCATCGTTGCTCTCTTCTTCCAGAGACGCGGTCTGACGCTGAGCCGGGGTAGACTCTTTGCTTTCAGATTTCGCGCTGGTCTCTTTACCGGCACTGTTGCCCTCTTTCAGGCGGCCCAGGATCTGGCGGGAAGTGACGGTGGCGCCCTCTTCTTCCAGAACGGCTTCCAGGATACCGTCCGCAGCGGCGGGAACTTCCAGCACGACTTTATCGGTTTCGATTTCAACCAGCACTTCATCGCGAGTGACGGCATCGCCTGGTTTTTTGTGCCAGGTTGCCACTGAGGCATCGGCAACCGATTCAGGCAGGTCGGGAACGAGAATATCTACGCTACTCATTATCTTTCCTTTTAATTAATTAACGTTCAGCGCGTCATTAACCAGGTCTTGCTGCTGTTGTTGGTGTACGGACATGTAACCCACGGCCGGTGAAGCCGAGGCCGGGCGGCCGGCATAACGTAAAGTGGCACCAAACGGCACGACTTCACGGAAGTGATGCTGACTGCAATACCAGGCGCCCTGATTCAGCGGCTCTTCCTGGCACCAGACAAAGTCCTGTACGTGAGAATACGCTTTTAATGCTTCCTGCACCGCCTGGTGCGGGAACGGATAAAGCTGCTCGATGCGGACGATAGCCACATCGGTCTGCTCGTTTTTACGACGCTGCTCCAGCAGGTCGTAATAAACTTTACCGGAACAGAGCACAACACGTTTCACGCGCTGCGGATCCAGATCGTCAATCTCACCAATGGCTGGCTGGAAGCTGCCATTCGCCAGCTCATCCAGCGTAGAGATCGCCAGCGGATGACGCAGCAGCGATTTCGGTGACATCACGATCAGCGGACGACGCATACCGCGCAGCGCCTGACGACGCAGCATGTGGTAAACCTGCGCCGGCGTGGACGGCACGCAGACCTGCATGTTCTGCTCAGCGCAGAGCTGCAGATAGCGTTCCAGACGCGCCGAGGAGTGCTCCGGACCCTGACCTTCATAGCCGTGCGGCAGCAGCATGACCAGGCCACACATCCGGCCCCACTTCTGCTCGCCGGAGCTGATGAACTGGTCGATAACAACCTGAGCACCGTTGGCGAAGTCACCAAACTGCGCTTCCCAGATGGTCAGGATGCGCGGCTCTGCGGTGGCGTAGCCATATTCGAATGCCAGCACCGCCTCTTCGGAGAGCACGGAGTCCCAGACTTTGAACTGACCCTGGCCGCTGTGCACATGGTGCAGAGGGGTGTAGGTCGAACCGTTAGACTGGTTGTGCACCACCGCGTGGCGATGGAAGAAGGTGCCGCGACCGCTATCTTCGCCCGACAGGCGCACCGGAATGCCCTCATCCACCAGCGTGGCGTAGGCCAGGTTCTCCGCGCCGCCCCAGTCAAAGGCTTTCTCGCCTTCGGCCATCAGACGACGGTCGTTGTAGATTTTGGCAACGCGCGACTGCACTTCCACCTCTTCAGGCACCTGGCTGATACGCAGCGCCAGCTCCTTCAGACGTTTCATCTCAACCTGGGCCGGATAAGGCTCGTCCCACTCATGGTTCAGGTAAGGCGACCAGGTAAAGGAGTGCAGGCTCATCGGACGCCATTCCGGCACCACACATTCGCCCGCATCCAGCGCGTCGCGATAAAGATTGACCATCTCGGTCGCATCTTCCTGCGTGGCGATGGCTTCGCTTTCCAGACGGTCAGCGTAGATTTTACGCGGCGTCGGGTGTTTTTTGATTTTCTGGTACATCAGCGGCTGCGTCGCACTTGGCTCATCCGCCTCGTTGTGACCATGACGGCGATAGCAGACCAGATCGATAAACACATCACGCTTAAAGGTGTTGCGGTAGTCGAGCGCCAGACGGGTCACAAACGCGACGGCTTCCGGATCGTCCGCGTTGACGTGGAAGATCGGGGCCAGCACCATTTTACCGATGTCGGTGCAGTAAGGGGTTGAACGCGCATCTTTCGGGTTGGAGGTGGTGAAGCCAACCTGGTTGTTGATGACGATGCGAACGGTGCCGCCCACTTCATAACCGCGCGCCTGAGACATGTTCAGGGTTTCCTGCACCACGCCCTGGCCGATAACGGCCGCATCACCGTGGATGGTGATCGGTAACACTTTATTGCTGGCGGGTTCATCCAGACGGTCCAGACGGGCGCGCACAGATCCCATCACAACCGGGCTGACGATCTCCAGGTGCGACGGGTTAAACGCCAGCGCCAGGTGAACCAGGCCGCCTTCGGTTTCCACGTCTGAGGAGAAGCCCATGTGGTACTTCACGTCACCGGTGCCAAGATGCTCTTTGTGCTTACCGGCGAACTCGTCGAACAGATCCTGAGGCTTTTTGCCCAGCACGTTGATCAGCACGTTGAGACGGCCACGGTGCGCCATTCCCAGTACGACTTCACGGGTGCCGCTTTTACCGGCGTGACGGATCATCTCGCGCAGCATTGGCACCAGCGCATCGCCGCCTTCCAGCGAGAAGCGTTTGGCTCCCGGGAATTTCGCGCCCAGGTATTTTTCCAGCCCTTCTGCCGCGGTCAGCTCTTTCAGGAAACCTTTCTTCTCTTCGTTGCTGAACGCTGCACGGCCCGCGACGGATTCAAGACGCTGCTGGATCCAGCGTTTCTCGTCCGTGTTGTTGATGTGCATATACTCTGCACCGATTGAGCCGCAGTAAGTCTGGGTCAGCGCCTCGAAGAGATCGGCCAGCTTCATGGTCTCTTTGCCGATGGCGAAAGAGCCGACGTTAAAGCTTTCCTGAAAATCGGCCTCAGTCAGATCGTGAAAAGCGGGATCGAGATCGGCGACCCGATCCTGTTTCCACAGGCCGAGCGGATCGAGATTGGCATGCTGATGGCCGCGGAAACGAAACGCGTTGATCAGCTGCAGCACTTTCACTTGCTTGGAGTTGGTTTCCGGATCGGAGAGAGATGAGGTGTAACGAGATGCGTCTTTCGCCAGGCGACGGAAGTACTCACGTGTGGTGGAGTGAAACTGCTCAGGTTTCATTCCGGTGCCCGGTAACTGTTGGAACATCGAGCGCCACACTGCATCGACAGAGTCAGGATCGGTCAGGAAATCCTCATAGAGCTGCTCTATGTAAGACTGATTCGCGCCGGCCAG
>Ga0308161_1003245_pt1 | contig 16017 bp, 15 predicted proteins | sample PhyFR2_FD_201034 | JGI IMG/M metagenome (GOLD analysis project Ga0308161, IMG submission 201034) | Phyllosphere microbial communities from UC Gill Tract Community Farm, Albany, California, United States - DLSLF.R2 | ecosystem: Host-associated > Plants > Phyllosphere > Unclassified | place: USA...
GCATTCCCGAAGGCACCCTGGTTATCGTCGCCGATGGTGGCTCGGCCCGCGTGTTCACCAACGTCGGCAACGAGCACAAGCTCACCCTGAAACAGGAAGGCGAGCTGCGCCTGCAGGACATCAGCGAACAGGGTGTGTCCGGTCAGGGGCCATCCGGTGCGGTGCCCAAGGACATGTCGATCTCGCAGCTCAACGAGGCGACCTTCGCCAAGCAGGTGGCCGAGCAGCTCAATGAAGACGCGCTCAACAACCGTTATGCGCATCTGGTGCTGATTGCCGATCCCACCACGCTGGGCCGCATCCGTCCGTTGCTGCACAAGGAGACGCAGGCGCGCTTGCTGGCCGACATCGCCAAGGATCTCACCAACGCGCCGCTGGAAGACATCCAGCGCACGCTGCAGGCGTAACCGGCATGCCCTTCATGCGTGACCATGTGGCAGCCGAGCCGGCCCGCGCGGAGGTGGATGCGCAGGCCGGTTGGCTGTTGCTGGAATTCGGTGCACCGTGGTGCGGCCATTGCCAGGCTGCACAACCGGCACTGCAGGCCTTCGTCGAGGCACATGATCTGCCGCACTGGAAAATCGAAGACGGCAAGGGCAAGCCGCTGGGCCGCTCGTTCCAGGTGAAGCTGTGGCCGACCGTGATCCTGCTGCGTGATGGCACGGAAGTTGCGCGCGTGGTGCGGCCGGTGGATGCGGCGGATCTTGCCACACTGCAGAGCGCGCTGCCCGATTGAGTGGCCTCTTGAGTGGCCTCCATGGAGCCGAGCCACGCTCGGCTCATTTTCCTGGCGGTGTCCGCTTCAATGCAGCGTCACCCGCACATGCTGCTCGCGCAGCTCATGCAGCAGTCGCCGGCCATGCTGGCTCAGTGCCATCATCGCAACAGAGATATTCTGCAGGCTGTAGGCCGGGCGCAGATGCGCCTGCGGGTCGGCCGGCTCGTTCTTGCCGATCATCATCGCCATGCCTTCGGCGGTATTGAGCGCGTGTTCGATGCGGAAGAACGGCGATTCCATTTCCCGGGTCAGGACGGGTGCTTGCTGTGACATGCCGTGGCTCCTTGCAAGGATGGGCCACCGATGGGGTGGCGGGCGGTGCGTGCCTGGAACTCCCGGAAGAAGCGAGAGAAAAGCCGGAGGGCCTGACGGCCACACGCAGCGCCCGCCGTAGTCACGACAGGCAATCTCGCTTCTTCTGTTCGGGGGTTCCAATCCCGGCAGCGGTCGTCCCGCTGCGGGGCCATCGTGCGCAGGTCATGGGTCGCAGCACCAGTAGTTTTTCAATGTCCATCTTCGTTCCGTAGTCGGCTGTGCGTTCGCATGACGTGTCCGGCCAGCAGGTCGGTCCGTTCTCGTCATCACGAGACGGCGAGAGCTCTTTTCGCGGCAGGCTGGTCGTTCAACCCTTCATCCCGCCCAACAACAAAGGGCGACCCAGGCCTGCGCCCGAGCCGCCCTTTAAGGCCAATAACGCCTTACCAGTTGTAGCTCAGGCCCATCTGCGCACTGGTCTGGTGGTAGCCGCTGGCGCGCTGCAGTGACAGCCCGCCCCACGCACCGATGCCGTTGCCGAACTTCACCGACGCGCCGGCACTGAACTCGCCACGGCTGCGCGGAATGCGTGCATCCACCGCTTCGTCATCCATGCGGATCTTCGATTCGGCACGCGTATGCAGCCAATGGGCGGCAAGGTACGGCTGCACTTCGGCTGCACCATTGCCCCAGCGGGTCACCCCGGAAAGACGGACACCGGCACGCCCGAACATGCCATCGGCATCCTCGGTGGTGACCACGGTGCCGTTCACTTCGGTGTGGCGGTTGCCGTCCCAGCGGTTGTAGCCCACCTGCAGTTGCGGCTCCAGATAGATGCCGCCGTTGCTGGCGCCACCGACGCGGAACGCATAGCCGGTTTCAATCGCACCCTGCCAGGCACGGCTGTCGTAGCGCTCGTCGGCCAGGCCAATGCCTTGCACGCGGTTGCGGAACTGCGCACGCTGCAGCGAGCCATCCACATAGAAGCCCGCGTACGGATCGGCGCCGTTGCCGCCGCGCCAGGTGCCGTAGACGCCCAGTGCTTCACCCTTCACCTTGCCGCGTGCGTAGTAACCGGTCAGCTCGTTGGTGGAGGTGTTGCTGGCATTGCCGGTGGACAGCATCACGCCTGCGCTGCTGCCCGACTCGTGACGCCACACATCGGCGCCCACGGTCAGCGCCTGGCTATTGCCGCGGATGTCCAGCTGCTGGCTGATCGCATCGAAGCCATTACGCGAACCGTCCACACGCGCCCACGCACGGCCGGCGTTCTGGCCGGCATGACGGTCGTGGTAGCCAACGCGGAACATGTTCTGCGCCGCCTGCAGGTTGCCCAGGTAAGCGCCCGGTTCCGGACGCAGCACCGGGTCCGGGTCCGGTCCCGGGCCCGGATCAACCGGCGTGCACTCGGGCAGGCTGGGGTCGACCACACACGGGTCCGGCACGGTCGGCAATACCGAGCGCAGGTACCAGTTGCCATCGGCACCGGTGCCCTTGTGCAGGAAGTACTCGTACTGGCCACCCACAGCGCGGCCGGCCAGGTTGAACTGGCCGTTGGAGGCCCCGCCGACCTGGATCAACTGGATGCCCTGGCTGGTCTGCGCACCTGCACCGCCCACGTTGTTGACGCGCACGTTGGCACTGCCGCTGGTGTCACCACCGACGATCAGCTTGTCGGTAGCCGCATCGTCGCCGGCCAGTACGGTGTTGAACAGGATCGTGCCGTCGGCGCCGCTGAAGTTGCCGGCCACGTTGAGTGTGTGGAAAGCCGAGCCGTCGCCGAGAGACAGGGTGCCGTTGCCCAGGCCCAGCGCGCCGACCGTGGAATTGCCGGTCATGTTCCAGGTGGCCGAATCGAGAGCGACGCTGGTGACCTCGGTCATGGCGCCGGTAATGCTGGCGCGGTTGGAGAGGTTGACATCCAGAGTGCTGCCGACGGTATTGATGATGTTGCCACTGAGGCGTGAATCATCAACGTTGAAACCAATCGTTGCATCGGGTGCTTCCACGGACAACAGATTGCCATCGCCACCAATGAGCTCGCTGTTGCCCTGAACCGTAAAGACCACGTTGGAACGTGGGCTGGTTGAATCCCGCGAGGGAGCCACGCGGATGGCAGCCCCGGTGCGCCCTTCGACGCGCGATGCATGAATGTCTACGTGGGATGCGCCGGTTTGATCAGTGTCAACGGCATAGATGCCATTCTGGGCGCCAATGACATTACTACCGTTCTGGATGGACACGTCTGCTGTGCCGATCACCAGCAGTCCGTTGCCCGCCACCTGGGGCTGGGCAGCAGCATTGGCGAGTGCTTCCAGGCGTGTAGCATCGAGGACAAGATGAGCGCGCTGGGTAGTGCTGACGAGTCCAACGGCGACGCTGGCGCCAACGCCGAGGCCGAGTAGATCGCTGCGCCGAACCGTCGCTGTCGATCCCGGACGGAGAGGATCGGCCGCACCGTTGTCACTCAACGTAAGTGCACGGCCACTGGTATTGCGGATGGTCGAGTCGGAGATGTCGCCACTGCTGCTGTTGAGAACAACCGCGCCTGTTGTCCGCGCTGCGGATACCGAAGCGCCTGTGAGCACCAGGGTGGATTCCTCGCTTGCAGTGATGGCCAACGTCTCACCACCGGGATTGGCGGTCAACGTTGCGTTGTGAAGGAACCATGTCTCAGGTGCGTCGCCCGCATTGACCGTGGCGGACTGTCCGGGATTGAGCGTGCCTGCATACAGCGGAAGGCTTACGGCAAGAGCGCTGGCAACGGCCAGGGCAAGTGAACGACGAACAGCGATCTTCATGACGGGACTCCTGGTGAGAGGGAACTTCAGCAAGGGGACCGCATTCACTTCGTCGGCGTGAATGAAACGCTGCGACCGGGTGAAGGCCGGGTGATTCGGGCCCCTTTTCCAACCTGGGCGAAGAGAAGTGTGACGACAGTCGCGGTAGTGCTGCGGATCTCGTCGGGTGTCTTGCTTCGGCGCCTTGGCGTGAACCCAGTCTGGTGACCGCCGGCCAAGTGAGCCATGCAATAACTTGCAACCGAATAGGACAAGTTCTGTCGCGTTGCCATCTGTTCAGCCGCAGCGCAGCATGCGGTCCCTACAACCCGGTGCTAGCATCCGGTCACCACCTGAATCGATCCAAATGCCGATGCCCACGCTGGACCGTCGTCTCCTGATCGCTGTCGCCGCCACGGCGATGTTTGCCTCCGGCCTCGCTGCGGCCGCCCCGGCCAAGACCGCCGCCGACAAGGCCTATGCCTCGGTCGATCCCTTCATTGGCACCGGCGGTGAGGGGCATACCTACCCCGGTGCGACCGTGCCGTTCGGCATGGTCCAGCTCAGCCCGGATACGCGTATCCAGCCGCGCGAAAAGGCCTATGGCTGGGCGGCGGGCTATCGTTACGACGACAGCAGCATCGTCGGTTTCTCGCACACCCACTTTTCCGGCACCGGTCATTCCGACCTGGGCGATATCCTGCTGATGCCGTTCACCGGCAACCCTGGCCTGGAGCGCGGCGACCCCGAAAAGCCACGCAGCGGTTACGCCTCGCGCTTCCGCCACGATGACGAGAAGGCCGAGCCGGGCTACTACGCGGTCACCCTGGACGACTACAAGGTGCGCGCCGAGCTGACCACCAGCGCACGCGTGGGCGTGCATCGCTACGCCTTCCCCAAGGGCACCGATGCCAAGGTGCTGCTGGACATGCGCACCAGCATGTATGACTACCCGGGCAAGATCCTGTGGTCGCGGGTACGCGTGCGTGGCGATGGCACCATCACCGGCTTCCGCGAGACGCGTGGCTGGGCCGCCGGCCGCCAGCTGTATTTCGCGATGCGCTTCTCGCGGCCGCTGGCCAGCCACGCGCTGCACAACACCGAACAGGACATCGTCTACAAGGGCTTTGCCCCTCCGGGCGAGAAGGACCCGGCGCAGCGCGCGCAGATCGAGGGGCGGCAGCTGGTGGGCACCTTCGACTTCGGCAAGCTGGATGCACCGCTGGTGGTGAAGGTGGCCATTTCGCCGGTCAGCGAGGCGGGCGCCATCGCCAACCTCGATGCCGAAGTGGCCGACTTCGATTTCGACCGTGTGCGCGCGCAGGCGCGGCAGGAATGGACGCAGGCGTTGTCGGTGCTGGATATCGATGCACCCGAACACGCGCGTCGCAGCGCGTACACCGCGCTGTACCACACGCTGCTGGGGCCGACGCTGTTCATGGATGCCGACGGCCAGTACCGCGGCGCTGACAACGCGGTGCACCAGGCCAAGGGCTACACGAACTATTCGACGTTCTCGCTGTGGGATACCTACCGGGCGCTGCACCCGCTGCTGACCCTGGTGCAGCCGGAGAAGCGCAACAGCGATTTCGTCAATTCCATGCTGGCCCATCATGAGCACAGCCCTTACGGCATGCTGCCGGTGTGGTCGTTCCATGGCCTGGAAGACTGGTGCATGATCGGCTACCACGCGGTGCCGGTGATCGCCGATGCCTACGTGAAAGGCATTCGTGGCTTCGACGCGGACAAGGCCCTGAAGGCGATGGTGCAGACCGCCAACTACGGCCCCTACGATGGCATCGCCCAGTACCGTGAGCTGGGCTACGTGCCGATCGACGAGGAAGGCGAAGCAGCCAGCAAGACGCTGGAATACGCGTTCGATGACTGGACCATCGCGCGCATGGCGCAGGCGATGGGCAAGACCGATGTGGCCGCAACCTTCGACAAGCGCGCGGGCAACTGGCGCAACGCCTTCGACAAGGACACCGGCTTCATGCGTGCGCGCAAGCGCGATGGCAGCTTCCGTACGCCGTTCGACCCCAGCGCCAGTGGCTACGGCACCGACTACACCGAAGGCAACGCCTGGCAGTACTCATGGTACGTGCCGCAGGATGTGGCCGGCCTTGCCGCAGCGCATGGTGGCAGTGACAAACTGCTGGCGCGCCTGGATGAAGTGTTCAACGCGAAGGTCGATCCGGCCATCTTCGAGCACATGGAAGACATCACCGGCCTGATCGGCTGGTATGCGCATGGCAACGAGCCCAGCCACCACGTGGCCTACCTGTACTCGCATGCCGGCCAGCCGTGGCGCACGCAGGCACGCCTGAAGCAGATCATGGACACGCAGTATGCCGATCGTCCCGATGGCCTGGCCGGCAACGATGACGTGGGCCAGATGTCGGCGTGGTACGTGTTCACCGCGCTGGGTTTCTACCCGGTAGCGCCGGGCTCGGGCGAGTACATCCTCGGCCGCCCGTTCCTGCCGAAGACCGCAATGCGGCTGCCCAACGGCAAGACCTTCACCATCGTGGCCGAAGGGCTGGACGACAAGCACACCTATGTCGGCAACGTGACCCTCAACGGCAAGCCGTTGCAGCGCACCTTCCTGCGCCATGATGAGATCCTGGCCGGTGGCGAGCTGCACTTCACCATGCAGGCCGAACCGAACAAGGACTGGCCGGGGCAGGGCGCGCAGGCACCGTATTCGATGAGCCGGTAACACCCACGGTAGCGCCGGGCCATGCCCGGCGGTTGAGGGGTGGCGCCAACCAAGGTTGGCGTCTACCGGAACCGCGCACACCGCATTGAGGCGCCCTTGGTAGATGCCAACCTTGGTTGGCATGCCGCGCGCCCACCAAGGTGGGCGACTACCGATGTGGCGTGATCTGGTAGGTGCCAACCTTGGTTGGCTGCCGCGCGCCCACCAAGGTGGGCGACTACCGATGTGGCGTGATCTGGTAGATGCCAACCTTGGTTGGCATGCTGCTACACCATCCCACCATTGGCCCGCAGCACCTGGCCATTGATCCAGCCGCCATCGGCACCGGCCAGGAACGCCACCGCGCCGGCGATGTCTTCCGGCGTACCCAGCCGCTCCAACGGATTCATCTTCGCCAGCCGATCAATCAGTTCCGGCGACTTCCCGTCCAGGAACAGATCGGTGGCGGTCGGCCCGGGCGCCACCGCGTTCACGGTGATGCCGCGCCCACGCAGTTCCTTGCTGAGAATCGCGCCCATGGTCTCCACCGCGGCCTTGCTGGCGGCATACACGCCGTAGTTTTCCAGCTTGATGCCAACCACGCTGGTGGACAGGGTGACGATGCGACCACCGTCGCGCACGCGCCGCGCGGCCTCGCGCAGCACATTGAATGCACCCTTGAGGTTGATGCCGATCACACGGTCGAACAGGGCATCATCGCTGTCGGCCAGTGCGGCCAACTGCAGCACGCCGGCACTGTTGACCACCACATCGATGCCACCGAAGCGTGCATCGATGGCGTCGAACAGCGCGTGCACGGCCTGCGGGTCGGCGACATCGGCCTGCAGGGCGATGGCGTGCCCTCCGCTGGCGGTCAATTCGGCAGCCAGTGTTTCGGCCTCATCACGGCGCCCGGCATAGTTGATCACCACGGCATGGCCGTCGGCGGCCAGACGGCGCGAGATGGCCGCGCCGATGCCACGGGAGCCCCCGGTGACGAGGGCGACAGAGCGGGAAGCAGAGGAGGTCATGGCAGATTCCAGAAGGGCGCGCCGGCATGGCGCACGGCCATCTTCGTCTCTCCGCCGTCGCGGATAATCATGGATAATCCGGAAACATCATCCGGCCATCCGAACAATGGACAGATTCACCGCCCTGCGTGCGTTCGTGCGGATCGTCGAGCGCCGCAGCTTCAGCCGTGCCGCCGAAGACCTGGGGCTGCCGCGGGCCACGGTGACCGACGCGATCAAAGCACTGGAGCAGCGTCTGGGCGTGCGCCTGCTGCACCGGACCACGCGCGTGGTGGTGCCGACGCTGGAAGGCGAGGCCTTCTACGGCCGCTGTCTGCGCCTGATCGCGGACATGGACGATGCCGAAGCTGCGTTCCGTGACGTGCCGCCACGCGGGCCGCTGCGCATCGAGGTGCACGGTACGCTGGGGCGCCACCTGTTGTTTCCGCATCTGCCGGATTTCCTGCAGCGGTACCCGGACATCGAACTGGAGGTCAGCGAGGGCGACCGCTATGTCGACCTGCTGCGCGAGGGGGTGGACGGGGCCATCCGCGTGGGCACCCTGGCCGACAGCGATCTGGCCGCGCGGCGCCTGGCGTTGCTGCGCGAGGTCACGGTGGCGTCGCCCCCTTACGTACAGGCACACGGGCGGCCGGAAAGCATCGCGTCGCTGGCGGCGGGACACCAGATGGTCGGCTACCGTTCCAGCGCCACCGGCCAGCTCATTCCGCTGGAGTTCCAGCAGGGCGGGCAGGTTCGCCACGTGCCGCTGCCGGCACGCGTGCGGGTGTCCGGTGCCGACGCCTTCCTCGGTGCCGCGTTGGCCGGGTTGGGCATCATCCAGGCACCGCGCTACCGGATGGACCCTTACATCGCGCGCGGGCAGTTGCTGGAGCTGTTGCCCGGGATGCCACCCACACCGAGCCCGGTCAGCCTGGTCTATCTGCGCAACCGTACGCCATCGCCGCGGCTGCGGGTGTTCATCGACTGGGTGGCGGCTGTGTTCGAGCAGAGCGGCTAGCCCCCAGCGCCCGCCGGTTGCGCAGATGTGCGGTGGCCAGCATCATCCCGCCACAGGCGGTGGCAGCGCCGTGCCAGAGCAGCGATTCCTTCAACGGCAGGTACAGCGAGGCGGACAGCAACAGGATCGCGCCTGCCAGGGCCACGCACAGCGGCAGGGCGCGTCGATGGCGGCGCTGGCCGGCGGCGGTGCTGAGCAGGGCGATCGACGAGGCCAGCAGCGCGAACAGCCATTCCCAGCGCGACATCACCAGCAGTGCGGTCATCGCGCCATGGCCAGGGTGCTGGAACGAGCGCAGCGCCATCATCGCCGCCGGCGTGAAGGCCAGCAGCAGGGGCAGGGCCACGCAATGCGCGGCACAGGCTAGCGACAGCCATGCGCCTGCCAGATCGAAACGGGGATGCCAGCGTGCCGAAGCTGGCGGTTGGGTGCGGGCCCTTGCGGGCGAGATCGGGATGTGGTCCATAATGTTACATAGTAACAATACGGAGCCGCCCGATGAAACGTTCTGCCGCCCTTCTGCTGCTGCTTGCTGCCCATTCTGCGAACGCCCACGACGTGCGCCATCACGGTGCTCATGTCCATGGCCAGGCCGATGTCGATCTGGCCGTGGACCAGGGAACGCTGGAACTGGCACTGCGTGCGCCCGGCATCGGCATCCTCGATTTCGAGCGACCGCCGGCCGACAGCCGCGAACAGGCCGCATTGGCGCGGGCGCGATCGATCCTGCAGAGCGGCAGCTGGGTCACGTTGCCGACCGCTGCGCAGTGCCGGTTGGACCATGCCGAAGCGACGGCGGAGGGCTTTGCGCCAGTGGCTGTGGGAGCACAGCCAGGCCAGCACACGCACGCTGGATTCACCGCCGCACTGCGCTACCACTGCGCCAACCCGGCAGCACTGCGCGGGCTGGCATTGCCGCTGCCTACGCTGTTTCCGGGGCTGCACGAGGTGATCGTCAACACCGCAACGTCGACCGGGCAAGGCCGCAGCGTGGTTACTGCTGACAGCCTGCGGGTGCCGCTGGCGCCATGAACGACGATGCCATCATCGACCTGCAGGGCGTGCAGTTCGGCTACGCGGGCCGTGCGGTGCTGGACATCGCACAGTTGCAGGTGCGCGCAGGCAGCAGCGTGCTGCTGCGCGGGACCAGCGGCTCGGGCAAGAGCACGCTGCTGGGCCTGCTGGCGGGCATTCTGCTGCCGGCCAGCGGCAGCATCCGGGTTGCCGGCCATCGGGTGAACACGCTCGGTGCCGCCGCGCGCGATCGTTTCCGTGCCGACCAGCTGGGCGTGATCTTCCAGCAGTTCAACCTGCTGCCGTTCCTGAGCGTGCGCAACAACATCGCCCTGGGCGTGCGCTTTTCGCCATTGCGCAACGCGCGCATCGAAGGTGGGCTGGACGCGGAAATCGCGCGCCTGCTGCGTGCGCTGCAGCTCGATCCGGCACTGATGCCGCGCGCAGCAGGCACGCTCAGCGTCGGCCAGCAGCAGCGCGTTGCCGCTGCCCGTGCCCTGATCGGTCGCCCGGCGGTACTGCTGGCCGACGAACCGACCTCGGCGCTGGACCCCGAAGCAGCCACGGCGTTCGTGCAGCTGATGTCCGCGCAGTGCCGCGCCGCTGGCACCACCGCGCTGGTGGTCAGCCACGATGATCGCCTGCAGCCGTTGTTCGACCAGGTGTTGTCGCTGGGTGATCTGAACCGGGCAGGGGGTGCACATGGTTGAGTTGGCCTGGGCCAGCCTGCGCAGCCGCGCCTTGAGCGTGAGCCTGACCGTGCTGGTCATCACCCTGAGCGTGGTCCTGCTGCTGGGCGTGGAGCGCATCCGCACGCAGGCCCACGAAGGCTTTGCCAGCACTGTCTCGGGTACGGACCTGATCGTGGGCGCACGCTCGGGGCCGGTGAACCTGCTGCTGTACTCGGTGTTCCACATCGGCGACCCGACCAACAACGTGTCCTGGCAGTCCTACCAGGAACTGTCCACGCTGCCGCAGGTGAAATGGGCGGTGCCGCTGTCGCTGGGCGATTCCTGGCGTGGCTATCGGGTGATCGGCACCACCGCCGGTTATTTCGAACATTACCGGCATGGCGCAGGGCATGCGCTGGCATTCGCGCAGGGCCAGCCGTTCGACGACCTGTATGACGCGGTGGTCGGCGCTGAAGTCGCGCAGGCCGCGCACATCGGCCTGGGCACTGAGATCGTGCTGGCCCATGGCACCGGTGTAGTAACGCTGGCCACGCATGCCGACAAGCCGTTCCGCGTGGTCGGCATCCTGGAGCGTACCGGCACGCCGGTGGATTCGTCCGTGCTGGTGTCACTGCCGGCGATCGAAGCGATCCATGTCGATTGGCGCTCCGGCGTGCAGCTGCGCAGCCAGCATGTCAGCGCAGAACAGGCACGGCAGCTTGACCTGACCCCGACCAGCATCACCGCCTTCATGCTCGGGCTGAACTCGCGCATCGCCACCTTCGGCGTGCAGCGCAGCATCAATGAGTATCCAGACGAAGCACTGCAGGCGATCCTGCCCGGCGTGACGTTGCAGCAGCTGTGGCAGTCGCTGGGCACTGCCGAGCGCGCGCTGCAGCTGATCAGTGCGATGGTGGTGCTGCTGGGCATGGTGTCACTGATGGCGCTGCTCGTATCGACGCTGCAGGAACGCCGCCGTGAGATGGCGGTGCTGCGCGCCACCGGTGCGCGCCCGGCCTATGTGGCCTGCCTGCTGGTCGTTGAGGCCGTGGCCACTGCAGCAATGGCCTGCGCGTTGGCGCTGGCGGTGCTGACCTGTGCCAGCGCGGCCGGGCGCAGCTGGGCGCTGGCCAATTTCGGTCTGTCGATCACCCACGTCTGGCCGGACGCGCGCGAACTGGCCTGGGTGGGCGGCGTGCTGCTGATCAGCGCGGTTGCCGGCCTGCTGCCTGCGCTGCTGGCCTACCGGCGCACCCTGGCCGATGGCCTGGCGCCTGCGTCGTGAGCGCGGGCGTGCGCTGGCTGCTGCTGGCTGCGGCAATGCTGCTGGTTGCCTGTACGCGGCCGACCGATACCGGTGTGCAGGCACTGCCGCCGTCGCCGGTACAGAGCAATGCTGGCACGCAAAGCGAGCAGGAACTGGACTGGCTGCAGATGCTGCCCAGCGATGAACTGGCAGCACTCGAGCGCGGTGAGGGGCCGGAGGTGCAGCACAACGGCAACCGGCGCATGGCCCAGTTCGGTACGTTCCGTACGGTGGACGCGGTACTGGATCGCGCAGTGCGGTTGCCGGGCTACGTGGTGCCTTTGGCCAACGCGGCAGATGGCCGACTGGTCGAATTCCTGTTCGTGCCGTACTACGGCGCGTGCATCCACGTGCCACCGCCGCCACCGAACCAGATCGTGCATGTGGTGCTGCCGCGGCCGATCGCCATGCCCGACATGTACTCGCCGTTCTTCCTGGCAGGCGTGCTGCGCGCCGAGCGGGTGGACGATGATCTTGCCGGCTCCGCCTACAGCATGGCCGACGCCGAACTGAGGCCTTATGAACCGTAGCGCGAAGCTGCTTGGCGGTGTGCTTGCCGCTGTACTGCTGGCCAGTTGTGGCCGGCCCGCCGTGGACGCCCCACCGCCACAGGCCAACAATGCTGCTGCGTCGCCGGTGGCGGCGTCTGCAGTGATCGATCGCTGGGACGCGCTGATGCCCGAAGAGGACAGCTTCCAGCGTCCACCGCCGCAGATCGGGCTGTCACGTGGCAATGGCATTGACGGGGTGGGGGGCTTGATCGACGATACGGGTTCGGGCTCGCTGCCTGGGCAGGCCATCGATCACTCCAGCCCGCTACGCGCGCAGCAGTTCGGCTCGTCGGCGGTGGTCGATGGCGTGGACGGACGTGCGCTGGACCTGGATGGCTATGTGGTGCCGCTGGCGATGAACGACGCCGGGCAGGTGGACGAACTGCTGTTCGTGCCGTTCTATGGCGCGTGCATCCACGTACCGCCGCCACCACCGAACCAGATCATCCATGTCACCCTGGCCAGCCCCATCACGATGGGCGCGCTGTGGGATCCCTACCGGCTGTCAGGGCGCCTGCAGGTGAAGCACTTCGAGGCGGATATCGCCAGCGCCTCCTATGACGCTGCCGCAGCGACGCTTTCCGCGATCAACCGATGACGAGCACACGATGACGAGGCTCCGCGCACGCACCGTCGCGCTGCTGATGGCGGTGTTGCTGCTGGCAGGCACCGGGGTGGCGCTGCTGTGGAACGCAACGCACGCGCCCTCGCCACCGGCCGTTGCATTTCCCGCACCAGTGGCGGAAGCGCAGGCACGCATCGAACATCACCTGGCTGCCGACAAGGCCTTTCGTGATGACCTGCTGTTCCTGCTGGTGGCGACGCTGCGCGACCGCTGCGAACCCGCGCAGGCGGGAGTGCTGGCGCACATGGCCAATCGTGCGTCGCTGCCGGTGCTGGCGGCGGTCAGCGCCGTGACCGCGCAGGATGCGAGCCTGGACAGACCCATCTACCAGTACATCCAACACCGCGCCGACGCCACCGGCTGCGGTCAGCCACTGCGCGTGCCGGCAGGCGAAGGCGGCACTATCGAGGTGGACATTGAACAGTACGCGCGCACCTTCCCGGACAGCTATTTCGATCCGCAGCGCAGCAGTGTGCCGCGTGACTTCGGCGCGCGTCCGCTGGCGGAACGCGCCGGCAACGCCTGCAACAGCGTGGTCTATTCAGTGCTGCCGCTGGGAGGGGTCGATTGGCGCTGCAGCACGCTGCGCAGCAACGCGCGCGCGCGGGTGCGGGCGCTGTGCGAAGAGGAGATGCAGCGGCAGCACGGCCATCTGCGTGGCGAGCTGGATGCCGCGGTGGGACACGCCATGCAGGACCCGATCGTGCAGGCGGTCGCTGCATTGCCTGCGGAGTGCAGGTAGGCCCAGGGTCATGAGGCAGGGAGCATTGCGCCTCCCGGCAGCTGAATGGCGTTCGCTGGGACATTCATAACTATACAGGACATCCTGTATAGTTATGGGCGTACTCCTTCCCCATCCAGGTTCCCATGGCTCTCTCCCAGCCCTTGGACGGTGCTCCGTCCCTGTCGCGCGCCCGACGCTGGTCGCTGCTGTTCACCGTTGCCGCCGGCCTGCTGCTGGTCACGCTGGACAACTCGGTGCTGTATACCGCGCTGCCGACCCTGACCGAGGAGCTGTCGGCCAGTGCCGGGCAGGCGCTGTGGATCATCAACGCCTACCCGCTGGTGATGGCCGGTCTGCTGCTGGGGGCGGGCACCCTGGGCGACCGCATCGGCCACCGCCGGATGTTCCTGGTCGGGCTGGTGGTGTTCGGCATCGCCTCGTTGGCAGCGGCGTTCTCTGCAACCGCAGGGCAGCTGATCGCCGCGCGTGCCTTCCTCGCGGTGGGTGCGGCGGCGATGATGCCGGCCACGCTGGCCTTGATCGGGCTCAGCTTCCATGAAGAACGCGAGCGCAACATCGCCATCGCGATCTGGGGTTCGGTGGCCATCGTCGGTGCGGCGCTGGGGCCGATCATCGGTGGCTTGCTGCTGCAGCACTTCTGGTGGGGCTCGGTGTTCCTCATCAATGTGCCGGTGGTGGTGGTCGCTTTCATCGCGACCCTGCTGCTGGCGCCGGAAGGGCAGCGCGACAGCACCCGCCCATGGGACCTGCTGTCCTCGCTGCTTGCACTGGCCGCGCTGTCGGGCCTGGTACTGGCGATCAAGTCGCTGATCGCCACGCCGCCCTCGTACAGCGTGGGCGCGGTCTCGCTGCTGCTGGCGGTCATCTCCGGCATCGCCTTCAGCCGCCGCCAGCAGCAGTTGCCGTATCCGCTGCTGGATTTCGCCATCTTCCGCAATCCGGCCTTCCTTGCCGGCACCCTGTCGGCGGTGTTCACCCTGTTTGCGATGGCCGGGCTGCAGCTGCTCACCACCCAGCGTTTCCAGCTGGTGGCCGGCCTCAGCCCGTTGCAGGCCGGCCTGCTGGTATCGGTGGCGGCGCTGGGCAGCCTGCCCAGCGCGTTGCTGGGCGGCAGCGTGCTGCATCGCGTCGGCCTGCGTCCGCTGATCTGCGGCGGTCTTGCGGCCGGCGCGGTAGGTGTGGGCGTGGTGGCGCTGGGCTTCCCGCATGGGCTGGGCTGGGTGGTGGCCGGCATGGCGATCACCGGCTTCGGCATGGGTGCTGCCATCTCGGTTGCGTCCACCGCCATCCTCAACAACGTGCCGCCGCATCGTGCGGGCATGGCCTCGTCGGTGGAGGAAGTGTCCTACGAGTTCGGCGGTCTGCTGGCCGTCGCGCTGCTGGGCAGCCTGAGCGCTGCGATGTACGGCGCTTTCCTGCCGGAGTCGGCGGGTATTCCTTCCGCCGCGCGCGAGGGCTTCACCCAAGCGCTGCACGTGGCGCGTGAGGTGGGGCAGGGCGAGTGGTTCGCGCTGGCCACCGCGGCCTACGATCGCGGTTACCAGATCGTGCTGCTGGTGATCAGTGCGGTGCTGGCGGCCGGCGCGGTGATCATCGCGCGCCTGCTGCGTGGACGCGCCGGTGGCCGCGACGGCGCCGCCGATCGCGTAAAATAACGGCATGAGAACCAGCAAGCGCGAGCGCATCCTCGACGCCGCCGTCAGCGTGATCAACCGCGACGGGGTGCGTGCGGTCACCTTTGAATCGGTGGCGGCCGAGGCGCAGTTGACCCGTGGCGGCCTGCTGTACCACTTTCCTTCGCGCGAAGCGTTGCTGCGCGGCATCGACGAGCACCTGGTGCAGAGCTGGGAAGCATCGATGGAGGCGCTGCTGGGCAAGTCGGCCGGCGAGGCCACTGCGTTGGAGCGCTACCAGACCTTCGTGCGTGTGTCGGCGCAGAGTGCCACCCGTGCCGAGCTGATGTTCATGCTGGACTCGGTGGACCCCGAATTCCCCAGCGAGCGGCCGTGGGCACCGGTGGTGCAGCGCTGGGCGCCTTCGCCACCGGCCGCCGGCAGCGACGATCCGGCGGCGCTGGACAATTTCGTGGCGCGGCTGGCGGCCGATGGCCTGTGGATCTACGAGGCCATGTACGAAGGCCAGCTGGACGAGAACGTGCGCGCACAGGTGACCGAACGGATCGGCGGGCTGCTCTCTCCCGAACGGTCGCGCAAGGCGTAGCAGCCAGTCCATCCGCTGAGGGCGCCCGTCAGGCAGGCGGATGCCCGTGCAGGCCATCCCCCTGCAGGCGCTCCGGGTGGGTATACACGTTGAAGCCTTCTTCGCGGGCGAAGCCCACCAGGCACAGGCCGGCACTGCGGGCCAGATCGATGGCGAGCGCAGTGGGGGCCGATACGGCGGCCAGTACGCTGGCACCGGCGCGCGCTGCCTTGCTGGCCATTTCGTAGCTGGCACGGCTGGATACCACCAGCAGGCCGCCATCGATGCTGTGTTCGTTGTGGTGCAGTGCACCGATCAGCTTGTCCAGCGCATTGTGGCGGCCGACGTCTTCGCGCACCCAGCC
>Ga0308161_1003246_pt1 | contig 16008 bp, 12 predicted proteins | sample PhyFR2_FD_201034 | JGI IMG/M metagenome (GOLD analysis project Ga0308161, IMG submission 201034) | Phyllosphere microbial communities from UC Gill Tract Community Farm, Albany, California, United States - DLSLF.R2 | ecosystem: Host-associated > Plants > Phyllosphere > Unclassified | place: USA...
GATGCCGGCGCCGGCCTCCACCACCAGCTCGTGTTTGGCCGCCACCAGCTTCTTGACGGTCTCGGGGGTGGCGGCCACCCTTGTCTCACCCAGCCTTGTTTCGGCCGGAATCCCTATCCTCATGCCTACCTCCAGGTTATTTTCTTGGCACCGATCTTACACGGCTTTGCAAAAAAGGAACAACCGTTCTTTTTTTAGTTCCGCAACTGCACTTCCGCTTTTCTTGAAGGAATTTCTGATAAATATTGTAAGAAAATGCTGCTACGCGGCATGCCGCACCAACTTCGGATGGGGACCGCTGTAAAATGGCGCCCTCTTAAGAGGAAGCTTATGAGTGATATCTGGAAACCTTCGGTGACAGTGGCAGCCGTGATCGAGCGCGACGGGCGGTTCCTGCTGGTCGAGGAAGAAACCAGCGATGGCGTGCGCTTTAACCAGCCGGCCGGACATCTGGATCCGAATGAAACCCTGGAGCAGGCTGTCGCTCGCGAAACCATGGAAGAGACGGCGCATGAATTCACGCCGACCGACCTGGTGGGCGTCTACATGTCACGCTACCTGTCGTCGCGCACCCATACTGAAGTCACCTACCTGCGCTTCACCTTCAGCGGCAGGGTCGGCGCTAATTTCGATACGCCGCTCGACACCGGCATCCTGCGCGCAGTATGGATGACCTATGACGAAATGCAGGCCACTCGCAGCCGCCACCGAAGCGACCTGGTGATGCAATGCGTGGATGATTATCTCGCTGGAAAGAGAGCGCCATTGTCGCTGCTCTATACCCATGCCAGCGTGCTTGGAGAGTTGCATGTCTAGAAAGGTAGTGATCGGCATGTCGGGCGGCGTGGATTCTTCCGTCGCAGCCTGGATGCTGAAGGAACAGGGCTACGAAGTGATCGGCCTGTTCATGAAGAACTGGGAAGACGACGACGATTCCGAATACTGCTCCACCCGCCAGGACTGGATCGACGCGGTCAGCGTGGCCGACGTGATCGGCGTGGACATCGAGGCCGTCAACTTCGCCGCCGAATACAAGGACCGGGTATTCGCCGAATTCCTGCGCGAATACCAAGCCGGCCGCACGCCCAATCCGGACGTGCTGTGCAATGCCGAAATCAAGTTCAAGGCCTTTCTCGATCATGCGATGAAGCTGGGCGCCGACCTGATCGCCACCGGCCACTATGCCCGCGTGCGCCAGGCCGCCGGCGGCAGCTTCGAGCTGCTCAAGGCAGTCGATGCCAGCAAGGACCAGAGCTACTTCCTGCACCGGCTGAACCAGGCGCAGCTGTCGAAAACCCTGTTTCCGCTCGGCGAAATCCACAAGAGCGAAGTGCGCCGCATTGCCGAGCAGCTGCAACTGCCGAATGCGAAGAAAAAGGATTCCACCGGCATCTGCTTCATCGGCGAGCGGCCGTTCCGGGAATTCCTGAACCGCTACCTGTCCTACCGGCCAGGCCCGATGAAGACGCCGGACGGCAAGACGGTCGGCGAGCATGTCGGCCTGAGCTTTTATACGCTGGGCCAGCGCAAGGGCATCGGCCTGGGCGGCATGAAATCCAACCGCAACGACGACGGCAGCCATGACGCCTGGTACGTGGCGCGCAAGGACGTGGAAAGCAACACGCTGTACGTGGTGCAGGGGCATGACCACCCCTGGCTGCTGTCGGGTACGCTGGATGCCGGACAGGTAAGCTGGGTGGCCGGCGTCGCGCCTGAACTGGAAAGCCTGTCGGCCAAGACCCGATACCGCCAGGCCGATGTCGCCTGCCGCCAGCGCAGCGCCGATGACGGCTTCGCACTGGCATTCGACGCGCCGCAATGGGCGGTAACGCCGGGCCAGTCGGCCGTGCTGTACCAGGGCGATGTCTGCCTGGGCGGCGGCATCATCAGCAATGCCGAGGCGCTGTCGCACGCCTGAGCATGCCGGGCGGGCCGCACTGGCCCGCCTTTCCTTCCCTTCGCTCTCCCGCCATAACAAGTCTTTCATCCGCAAGGGCAACACTCTTCTGGGATTGCTCATGCGAATGTTATCTTTCCCCGCCGCATCATTCCATCCGCTTTCCCTCGTCCCGTCCAACTGCATCGCCACCTGACAACGCCCGGTCGTTACCATTTTCAGCAATTTGTTTCACCTGCGGCATAAATAAACCCTTGCCATCACTTGCGTCTTCAGGAATAATCTAAATACGAATTGTTCGCATTTACAAAGGCAGCCATGCGCGACACAGCCCCGAAAGATGCAATGCCGGCAGCGGCGCAATCGAAGCCGGACCAGGCGCCTGCGCCAGCAGTGCGCCGCCTCAGGAGCCAGGACCTGTTCCAGCACCTGCGTGAACTTGAAATCGACCATGAAGGCCGGATTTACCGGCTGCGGCTGACCCAGCTCAACAAGCTGATCCTGACCGCCTGACTGACCCCTTTTTGGCCTTGGCCGCCTGAGGAAACATCAAATGATCGTCTGCGTCTGCAACAACGTCTCCGACCGCAAGATCCGCCAGGCCGTCGATGCCGGCATGACCACCATGGTGGAACTGCGCGAGCATCTGGACATCGGCACCTGCTGCGGCAAGTGCCATCCCAGCGCCAAGCGTATCCTGCGGGATTGCCTGGATGCCGCAGCGCCGACGCAGTCGCAGCCGCTTCCGAGCGAGCCGCATGTGCAGCCGATTGTGTTCTTCTCCAATGCGCTTGCCGCCTGATCACCGTCCATGCCCGCATCTGCATTACCTCTGCCCGGATCGGGCATACGCGCCGTTCCCCTCTTACTGATCGTCCTGCTGCATGCAGCGCTGCTGTATGCGGCGCTGCATGGCATGAAGCATCCGGTTGCCATTCCCACCGTGCCGCGTGAAGTCATTGCCACGCTGATCACGCCGCAACCGGTGCCCACGCCGCCACAACCCCAACCCACGCCACCTGCGCCACAACCCAAGCCCGAGCCCAAGCCAGCGCCCAAGGTCACGCCCAAGCCAGCGCCGGTGGTCAAGAAAGCGGCGCCGCCCAAGCCAAGCCCGAAACCGGCGCCGGAGCCTACCGAAAAGTCGATCAGCACACCGGCGCCGCCGCCCGTCGCCGCCGCGCCCGCCGTGCCCGCCGTGCCCGAGCCCCAGGCAGCGGCGCCCGCCGCGCCGCCTGCGCCTCCGGCACCGCCCGCTCCCGCAGCGCCGGCGCCGCCGAAAACCGTTTCCGGCGTCGAATACGTGCAGCCGCCGCAACCGGACTATCCGCCAATCGCCAAGCGCATGGGCGAAGAAGGCAAGGTCATGCTGCGGGTGCTGGTCAGCGAGCGCGGCCGCCCCGAGAAGGTGGATGTGCAGAAGTCATCGGGCTATGCGCGGCTCGACGAGGCCGCCCGCCAAGCCGCCCTGCGCGCCGTCTTCAAGCCGCACCTGGAAGACGGCCGGCCAGTGGCGGTGTATGCGCTGATCCCGATCAATTTCTCGATCCAGTAAAAAGCAGAGCTCCACGCGCGCTGCGCGCAACCCCATTTCAAACAATCTTCAAGGAATCATCATGCAAGGTAATCCCTACGGACTGGACAGCCTCTGGCTGCAGGGCGATTTTGTTATCCGCGGCGTCGCCATCCTGCTGCTTCTGCTGTCGATCGCTTCCTGGTACGTGATCGTGACCAAGGCACTGCAATTGCTGCGCTACCGGCGCGCCTCGGCCGTGGCCGGCCGCCAGTTCTGGGATGCCAGCAATGTGCAGGAAGGCGTGGCGGCGCTGGGCAGCAACAATCCCTATGCCGACCTGGCGCAGGCCGGCGTGAAGGCGATGCATCATCACAGCGCGCACCAGGGACATCTGCACGACCAGCTGTCGGTGAGCGACTGGGTCACGCTGTCGCTGCGGCAGGCGATCGACGAATCGTCGGCCAAGCTGCAGTCGGGCATGGCGATCCTGGCCTCGGTCGGCTCCACCGCGCCCTTCGTCGGCCTGTTCGGCACGGTCTGGGGCATCTACCATGCGCTGGTATCGATCGGCACCAGCGGCCAGGCCAGCATCGACAAGGTGGCCGGCCCGGTCGGCGAAGCGCTGATCATGACGGCGCTGGGCCTGGCGGTGGCGATTCCCGCGACCTTCGGCTACAACGCGCTGGTGCGTGGCAACAAGTCCACGCTGGCACGCCTGAACAAGTTCGGCTTCGACCTGCATGCGCTGTTCGTCACGGGTTCCCGCACCGCGGATGGCGCGCAGCCGCAAGGCAAGTACCTGACGGTTGCCAGGAGCGCATGATGGCAATGGGCTCCCTGTCCGACTCGGACGACGACTTCAACCCGGAAATCAACACCACGCCGCTGGTGGACGTGATGCTGGTGCTGCTGATCATTTTCATCATCACCATCCCGGTGATCAACCACAGCGTGAAAATCGACCTGCCGCGCGCTACCAGCCAGCCGGATGACCTGAAGCCCGAGAACATCAATCTCGACATCGATGCGCAGGGCCAGATCTTCTGGAACAGCGAAGCCATCGACGCCAACCAGCTGGGCCTGCGCATCGCCACCGCGGCGCAAAAGACGCCACAGCCGGAACTGCACCTGCGGGCCGAGCGCACCACGCAATATGAAAAGGTGGCACAAGTCATGGCCGCGGCCCAATCGGGCGGCTTGAGCAAGATCGGCTTCGTGACCGAGCCGGAAAAGAAATAATCGGCAGTTAAACAAACGAAAAGCGGACTTCGGTCCGCTTTTTTCATCTGCGAGTTCACCGCAGCCTGCATGCCGCCTTTCGCCAGCGCGCAGGCGCGCTGGGGTGCGCCGTGCTCAGGGCAAGAGGCCAAGCTGCGTTGCGCGTGCCACTGCGGCCATCTTGTTGCAGGTATCGAGCTTGAAAAGAAAATTGGTGACGTGGAAATTCACGCCGCTCACCGACAGATCGAGGATGCGGGAAATTTCATCGGAGGTCTTGCCACAGGCAGTCCATGCCAGCACTTCCCTCTCTCGCCGTGTCAGCGCCGGCCGGGCGAGCGGCGCGGGCTGGATATCGATATCGCATACGGCAAGGTGATGCGGCTGTCCCAACGCCCATGCCACCGCCTGCGTAACGTCCTTGGGCGTGAGCTCGCCATTGGCCTCCAATGCGCCGGACTGTATGCGGGTGAAGCGCACGCCAAGCTCGGTCAGCTCGGCACGCAGGGCGGCAATGAGCAATTCCGCCTGCTCATGATGCAGCGACGGCCTTGGCCTGGCATGGCGAAAACCGGCTTCAGGGATCAGTACGGCAAGCGCATGGCTGCGCCGGGACGCCGACAGATCAGGCAGAACGGCGCGCACTGCATGCACAAAGTCGCCCACGCCATCAGCCGGGTCGGCATTGGAAGGAAACGCCCCGTTCTCCAGCAAGGGGTTGTGACAGGAACGCAGGCAAATCATGCCAACCAGCGTATCGATTTGCCGGAAGCGGTCAGGCAATGCGGCAATGGCGTTGCGCAGCATGGCATCCGTGCCGACGTCCTTGTTGACACAGGCGATCCGGTCCGCCACTGGTCCCTTGGTGAACTCCTCGGGCGCATTGCCATCGGCCAGCACCGCCACGACCCGGTGTCCGGCATTGGCCAGCATATTCACGCACTGCAGTCCGGTCTCCCTTGCCTGGCCGGCGCCGGTGATCACCAGCACCGTTCTTGACCTTAATACCTCCACCGCCCTTGCCTGCGCCTCCCGCTTGCGCAGCGACTGCTGGCGTGCATTTCTTTCATAGGCGTAGCTGCGCGCCTTGTCGTCATCGTGGGGTTGACGTGCTGACGCTTCATCCCTGGACATGATGTTTTCTCCGAGAACCTTCACTGGATTAAAAGCCTTCCGCCTGCGGACGGTCCATCGGATCGACTGGGTAATACACAAAACAGGCGCGATGAGGAGTAGCGCCGCACAGGATGCGCAAAGGCTGCTTTTTGTGAAAGATTTGTTTTTGAGCGGCAAGTTTCTTTTAACAATTAGGAGGAAACTGACTGCGCTTTATGAGCATATGGCGTTGCGAAATGCAACAGCGCCGTGCCGCCATCCCGCTTGGCCTGGACCAGTGCGCCGTCGCCAGCCGAGGCGCGGCCGGGCGGGTTGTGAATGACAGCCAGTGGCTGGTCGCCTGGCCAAAGGTATGGACGCAGGATGCGGCCGCTGATGTCGTAGGCATAGGCGGCGCGGTTGCCGGCGGCGTCGGTGCTGGCAATGAGCCGGTCGGCCTCGTCGTGGACATAGCGGGTCTTGCCGCTGTCCGGGCTGATGCTGGCGACACGGCGGCCAAAGTCGTCGGTTACATACACCACCCTGCCGGAGGGCTTGTCGGTCATGCTCGCCGATGGGCTTGCCGGCTGGGCCATGCCGTCTTCCGGGTAGCCCGGGCGCAGTGATGCGCCGGCTGGATCGATGACGTCGATGATGCGGCCGCGTTCGTCATGGCGGTATTGCCAGGTGCGGTGGATGCGGTTGCTGAAGGTACTTGCTTGCTGGAGGTGGTTCTCGGTGTTGTAGCGCCATTGCATGGCGATGCCGGTGGCTGTGGCTGTGGCTGTGGCGGCCCAGGCTGGTGGTGCAAAAGGCTGGGTCGATTTTGCCAGCGCTGTTGCGGCGATGAGGATGCAACTTGCACAGATTTCGATGAGGAGCAACGGACGAGCTAGTTAGGGGCGTTGCCGGACAATGATTTGACCTCGCCCAGCCACCTTTTAATTAATTTCATCGCCACCTTCCTTCCTAACACATGGTAGATCGCAGCTCATCTTCCACCGAAATTTGATACCGTCATCCGTCCAGATGAAGTAGATCCATAGCATTTTCTCTGGTAGATTTTGGCCTTTCGGAATATGGGATCTTGAGTACGTGACTTCTTGAACAACCTCGGGCGGGATGCGGCTGCTGATGAAGACACGTTGGGTTTTGAGCGGTAGTCTGGCTTTCTCATCCGAGAGGTATTTCCCATACTCGTCGTCGCTTGCGAAACTGCTTGGCTTGGGACTTGGGTAAGCGGTTTCTTTCCAGCTGAAATCGACCCATTCGGGAAGCGCACGGGTATCACCTGACATGCCTGTGGTGCTACCGGGCGCCCGCCGCCAACTAGCTGCCTTACCGCCTGACACACTGAACGGCGTCATAGCCGACTTACCGTTTGGTAGTGTTATCGACAGCATATACGCCGATCGTCCATCCATCAGACTTTTAAAGGTCGTAATCATTCCTGGGCCATCGACCGTTTGCATAGAGCCACATGAGGTTAGAACAAAGCTGGCAAAACTCAGAAGCAGGATTTTGATTTTCATTGTGCTTATTCGCAGCGTTGGGTTGAAGAGGGTGGTGCATAGCTGATATTGATGCCCTGACCGACAAGCCAGTCGTTGTACTTCTGCATATCGACTAGGCCGACTGCTGGTGATTCCGACGGGCCGCACCATGTGCTGTAATAGTTGACCTGACTTCTCGCCCAGGCAGTATCGTTGCCGCCGACAACCGCCTTGACTTGCTTGACAGAAGTGCCATTGCCATACGAAAAATCGCGATCACCAGCAGACGAAAATGTCTGAGGGTCAATCTTGTTAGCACTTTTGTCGTGAATGATGGGACTGGAAACGATGTTCCAATTGTTATCCTTAACAACATCGTCTTTGAGAGATGACACCGCGCTCCTTTGCCTGCTCAATCATCCACATCAGCGCCACATTCGACAAATCTCCCGTGCCGTAACTTCCTCCTATGTCAGCATGGCTACCGATGAATCCCATTTCAATACGATTACCGCCACTCGTCGTTGCAGGTGCGGGAAGAATCGATACGCCATCGAAGCTGATACCCACGCCCCGGTGCTCATTCAACGCCACAGCATGTGCCACATACGGCACCGACGGATCAATGCTGAAGTCATAGCGCGCTTCGTCGCCATTGAAATAACCGAGGTGCGGCACTGTGTCCCACAAGCCCATGAAGCGCAGACTCAGGCAGGCTGACTTTCCTTCCTTGGTCGTGTAACGCGACTGAGTCATCTTTTCTATTAACTGGTTCATCCAGACTCGCGCTTCGGCAGCACCACGGCTGAAGCCCACCACGTCGATGTCGATCGGCTTGCCGGGGACGTATTCGTCCCTGGTATAGTCGTCAAGAAACTTAAATCCTAAATCCACACGTTCATCGAATCCCTTGCCGTTCGCCACATTTCCTTTCACGGGCATGTCCTTGTCTGTGGTACCTATGCCCGTGATGTAATAACGTTGATCGTTTTTCTTCTCGTCATACGCCACCCAGAACTTCCTCACATTCGATATCGTGTCCCCCGCCAGTGGCTCCGCCGCATTGCCCGTGCCATCAAATGCAAACAGCACCAGCCCTTCCGGGTCCACATAACGCAGGGGATTGTTCTTTACATAGACGTAGGAATTCGGCCCATCCGGCATGCCCAGCGGGTCGGGTGTGAGGTAGCGGCCTGACTGCGGGTCGTAATAGCGGTGGCGGTTGTAGTGCAGGCCGGTGGCGGCGTCCCAGTACTGGCCCGGCAGGCGCAGGTTTAGCGTGAAGGCCGGGCGGCCGGGCCGTTGCAGGGCGTTGATGGTGGCGGCGCCATAGGGGCTGTAGCTGGCTTGCCAGATTGCTGCGCCAGCGGCGTTGGTTGCCAATGCGACTGCGCCCAGGTGGTCAGGGTGCAGCCAGCTGATCTCGTCATCATTGCCCAGCCATGCACGCAGCACGGTGGCGATATCCCGCAAGGCCTGGGATAGCGCGCCGTCGCCAGCTGGAGTGCGCCCGGCCGGGCTATCAATCACCGCCAGCGGCTGGTCGCCCAGCCAGAGGTACTGGCGCAGGATGTGGCCTTGCTGGTCAGTTTCCGCCTGCAGCTTGCCGTCTTCGTACAGAAAGCCGACCATGCTGTGGCTACTATTGCTGTTGCCGCTATTGCCGCTATTGCCGCTATTACCGTTGTTGTTGTTGCCGTCGCTGCTGTTGCTACCCCCGGCAATGCTCGCAATCCGCTCGCCCCTATGGTTATAGACATAGCGCGCCACCTCGCTGCCATCGCCGCGCTGCACTGTCATCAACCGGCCCAGCGCATCCCATCTGTAGCGCTGCTCTCCCGCATCAACGGGCTGGCCGTTCGCATCGTAGCGGTATGGCGCCCATGCCTTGCCATCGACCACATCGCCCAGCCAGCGGTTGCTGCCTGGCTGGTAGCGCGATACCGCGGTGCCGGCTTTGACCTCGCTCTGGCTGGCAATGCCCTGCTGGCTTAGCAGTCGGTTGCCGGTGGCGTCATGGAAATAGCGGCTGGCTGTGCCGGGCTGGGTGGCGACGATCAGGCGGTTGGCATGGTCATACGCGTAGCTGCTGGCGACGGCTTGCCAACCCTTCCCTTCCATGCGCCGGTGCAGCAGGTTGCCGCGCACGTCCCACAGCAGCCTGTCGTCGTACAGCGCCTGCAGGTCCGGCGGCAGCCGCAATGCGCCGGGCAGGCTGCTTGCAGCAGTCTTGTCTTGCGGGGTGGGCGGACCATTGACAGGCCGGTGGACGATGCGTGCCAGCATGCCTTCCCGGCTGCGCTGATAACGCGCTTCAATGCCATTGCCGGTCACGTAGCGGGCAATGCCAACCAGGTCGCGCTCGATGTCGCGGGCGATGACTTGCGCCGGCAGCAGCCAGCGCAGCCAGTCGGTCTGGATGCGGCTGCGCTGCATCGCGGTGACCTGGCCCTGGCCGTTGCGCAGATAACGGATCAGGCTGCCGTCCGGCAGGCTGATGCTGTCGAGCCGGCCCAGGCTGTCATGGCCATAGCGGGTTTGCGTGACCAGGGCAGCACCACCCTGCACAGGTCCATGGCGCAGCGTGGTCTTGCGTATCAGCAGGCCACGCTCGTCATGCAGGTAGCGCTCTTCCTGGCTGGGATGCAGCAGCGCCACCAGGCGCCTGCCCTGGTATTGCCAATGGGTGGTGTCGGCTTGCCCGGCACCGGCCGGCCAGATGTCCTGGCGCAGGATGCGGCCGCTGATGTCGTAGGCATAGGCGGCGCGGTTGCCGGCGGCGTCGGTGCTGGCAATGAGTTGATCGGCCTCGTCGTAGACATAGCGGGTCTTGCCGCTGTCGGGGCTGATGCTGGCGACACGGCGGCCAAAGTCGTCGATCACATGCACCACCCTGCCGGCAGGCTTGTCGGTCATGCTCGCCGATGGGCTTGCCGGTTGGGCCATGCCGTCTTCCGGGTAGCCCGGGCGCAGCAATGCGCCGGCTGGATCGATGGCTTCGATGATGCGACCGCGTTCGTCATGGCGATATTGCCAGTTGCGGTGGATGCGGTTGCTGAAGATGCTTGCTTGCTGGAGGTGGTTCTCGGTGCTGTAGCGCCATTGCATGGCGATGCCGGTGGCTGTGGCTGTGGCTGTGGCTGTGGCGGTCCAGGCTGGTGGTGCAAAAGGCTATGTTAATTTTGGCAGCGCTGTTGCTTGCGGCGATGAGGATGCAGCTTGCACGGGATTTGATCAGAGCCATCGGCAGACGCTCGTTAAGGCCGCTGCTAGAAAATGGGTTTGGCGCCACCCGGCTGTTGCTTAGTTGATTTCATCGCCGCCCTCCTTCATGGCACACGCCGGCTTGGTGCAGTAAAGATCCCAGCGAAATTTAATGCCGTCATCTGTCCAGACGAAATAGATCCACAATGACTTCTCCGGAAGTCCTTGCCCCTTCTGAACATGAAGCCTTGATTCGATTGCCTCATGCACGATCTCTGGCGGGATGCGGCTTTTTATGAAGACCCGCTGGGTCTTGGTGGTCAGCTTGCTGTACTTTTCAGATACCGCTTTTGAGTAAGCTTCCTTAGAAGGGAAGTCCTGTGGTTCCAACCCGGGATAGGATGGCTCGCGCCATTCGAAATCAAGCCATTCAGGAACGCCACGGGTATCGCCTGACATGCCTTCAGTTGTACCGACTGCGTGCCGCCAGTTAGGCTTCCTGCCACCCGTCACGGTTAAGCCGTAGATCATTCGCTTTTCGCTTGGGAAGGTTATTGCCCGAATGTCTGCCGAACGCCCTTCCATTGTGCTTCCATAGTTCATGATCATCCCTGGGCCGTCGACCGTTTGCATGGAGCCACATGCGGGCAAGACGAGACTGGCAAAGCTCAAAAATAGTATTTTGATTTTCATAGCCCTTATTCGCAGCGTTGGGTTGAAGATGGCAACGCATATTTCATGTTGATGCCTTGACCGACAAGCCAGTCGTTGTACTTCTGCATGTTGACTAGACCGACTGCTGGTGACCCTGATGGGCCGCACCATGCTCTGTAATAGCTGACCTAGTTCCTCGCCCAGCTAATGTCATTGAAGAGGTTGGTTTTGCCAGCACTCTTGCCCCAGTGAGGGTGTGGCTTGCACTGTTTCGATGACTGCAAGCGGCTGCTGGTTAAGGGCACTGCTAGCCCACGGTTTTAGCTATCCCCAACGGCTGCTTAGTTGATCTCATCGCCGCCTCCCTTTTCCACACATGGCTTATCGCAACTCATCTCCCACCGGAACTTGATGCCGTCATCCGTCCAGATGAAGTAAATCCATAGCATCTTCTCTGGCAGGTGTTGGCCTTTTGGGATATGGGATCTTGAGTACGGGACTTCCTGAACGACCTCTGGCGGGATGCGGCTGCTAATGAAGACGCGTTGGGTCTTGACCGGCAAAGTCGCTTTTTCGTCAAAAACAAATTTGCTGTAACCCTCCCTGGTTGCAAAGTCGCTTGGTTGGGGACCAGGGTAGGACGGTTCCTGCCACGCGAAGTCAAGCCATTCTGGGAGCGCACGAGTGTCACCTGACATCCCTGTAGTCCTACCAACCGCCTGTCGCCAACCGGGCACTCTCCCACCTCGCACTGTAAAGCCACTCATCGCTGGAGTACCATTCGGTAGCGTGATGGCCTGAAGGCGTGCCGAACGCCCCTCCATCATGCTGCCGAAATTTGTGATCATTCCGGGTCCCTGGTCTGTAGTGATAGCACTGCATGCAAGCAAGAAAAAACTGGCACAGAGGGCAAGCTTTAATTTGATCTTCATTGCACTTATTCGCAAAGCTGGGTTGAAGAAAGAGGCTCGAGCTTCATCTTGATGCCTTGGCCAGCAAGCCAGTCACCGTACTTTTGCATATCAACCGTACCTACTGCTGGTGAGTCTGAAGGACCGCACCATGTGCTGTAGTAGCTGACTTGGCCTCTCGCCCAGGCAGTGTCGTTACCGCCCACTACCGCTTTGACTTGCTTTACCTTGGAGCCATCGCGGTAAGCGAAGTCACGATCACCAACCGATGGAAACGCCTGTGGATCAATCTTGTTACTGCTTTTGTCGTGAACGATAGGACTAGAGATGACATCCCATCCGGCTGCTTCAATTTCTTTGGTTTCAAAGGCGACTCCTCTAGTTCGGGCTTGTTCGATCATCCACATCAGCGCCACATCCGACAAATCCCCCGTGCCGTAACTGCCCCCGATGTCAGCATGGCTGCCGATGAAACCTATTTCAATCCGATTGCCACCACTCGTTGTTGCAGGTGCGGGAAGAATCGACACGCCATCAAAGCTGATACCTACACCCCGATGTTCATTCAGCGCTACGGCATGTGCCACATATGGAACAGACGCATCAATGCTGAAGTCATAGCGCGATTCATCTTCATTGAAATAACCAAGATGCGGCACCGTGTCCCACAGGCCCATGAAGCGCAGGCTGAGACAGGCTGACTTTCCTTCCTTGCTCGTGTAACGCGACTGAGTCATCTTTTCTATCAACTGGTTCATCCAGACTCGCGCTTCCGCAGCGCCACGGCTGAAGCCCACTACGTCGATGTCGATTGGCTTGCCGGGCACATATTCTTTATCAATAAATTTATCGAGGAACTTAAAGCCTAGATCCACCCGTTCATCGAATCCCTTGCCGTTGGCCACATTCCCTTTCACAGGCATATCCTCATCCGTCGTGCCTATACCCGTGATGTAGTAGCCCTTTCCATTCGTTTTCTCGTCATACGCCATCCAGAACTTCCTCACATTCGATATCGTGTCCCCCGCCAGTGGCTTGGCCGCATTGCCTGTGCCATCGAACGCAAACAGCACCAGCCCTTCCGGGTCCACATAACGCAGGGGATTGTTCTTTACATAGATATAGGAATTTGGCCCATCCGGCATGCCCAGCGGGTCGGGTGTGAGATAGCGGCCTGACTGCGGGTCGTAATAGCGGTGGCGGTTGTAGTGCAGGCCGGTGGCCGCGTCCCAGTACTGGCCCGGCAGGCGCAGGTTCAGCGTGAAGGCCGGGCGGCCAGGGCGTTGCAGGGCTTTGATGGTGGCGGCGCCATATGGGCTGTAGCTGGCTTGCCAGATTGCTGCGCCAGCGGCGTTGGTTGCCAATGCCACCGCGCCGAGGTGGTCGGGATGCAGCCAGCTGATCTCGTCATCATTGCCCAGCCATGCCCGCAGCACGGTGGCGATATCCCGCATGGCCTGGGATAGCGCGCCGTCGCCAGCTGGAGCGCGCCCGGCCGGGCTATCAATCACCGCCAGCGGCTGGTCGCCCAGCCAGAGGTACTGGCGCAGGATGCGGCCTTGCTGGTCGGTTTCCGCCTGCAGCTTGCCGTCTTCGTACAGAAAGCCCACCGCGCTGTGGCCACTATCGCTGTTGCCGCTGTTGCCGCTGTTGCCGCTGTTGCCGCTGTTGCCGTTGCCGCTGTTGCCACCCCCAGCAATGCTCGCAATCCGCTCGCCCCGATGGTTATAGACATAGCGCGCCACCTCGCTGCCATCGCCGCGCTGCACCGTCATCAACCGGCCCAGCGCATCCCATCCGTAGCGCCGCGCTCCCGCATCAACGGGCTGGCCGTTCGCATCGTAGCTGTATGGCGGCCATGCCTTGCCATCGACCACATCGCCCAGCCAGCGGTTGCTGCCGGGTTGGTAGCGCGATACTGCGGTGCCGGCTTTGACCTCGCTCTGGCTCGCAATGCCCTGCTGGCTTAGCAGTCGGTTGCCGGCGGCATCATGGAAATAGCGGCTGGCTGTGCCGGGCTGGGTGGCGACGATCAGGCGGTTGGCATGATCATACGCGTAGCTGCTGGCGGCGGTTTGCCAACCCTTCCCTTCCGTGCGCCGGTGCAGCAGGTTGCCGCGCACGTCCCACAGCAGCCTGTCGTCGTACAGCACCTGCAGGTCCGGCGGCAGCCGCAATGCGCCGGGCAGGCTGCTTGCAGCAGTCTTGTCTTGCGGGGCGGGCGGACCATTGACAGGCCGGTGGACGATGCGTGCCAGCATGCCTTCCCGGCTGCGCTGGTAGCGCGCCTCAATGCCATTGCCAGTGACGTAGCGGGCAATGCCAACCAGGTCGCGCTCGATGTCGCGGGCGATGACTTGCGCCGGCAGCAGCCAGCGCAGCCAGTCGGTCTGGATGCGGCTGCGCTGCATCGCGGTGACCTGGCCCTGGCCGTTGCGCAGATAACGGATCAGGCTGCCGTCCGGCAGGCTGATGCTGTCGAGCCGGCCCAGGCTGTCATGGCTGTAGCGGGTTTGCGTGACCAGGGCAGCACCACCTTGCACAGGGCCATGGCGCAGCGTGGTCTTGCGTATCAGCAGGCCGCGCTCGTCATGCAGATAGCGCTCTTCCTGGGTAGGATGCAGCAGCGCCACCAGGCGCCTGCCCTGGTATTGCCAGTGGATGGTGTCGGCTTGCGCGGCGCTGGCCGGCCAGATGTCCTGGCGCAGGATGCGGCCGCTGATGTCGTAGGCATAGACGGCGCGGTTGCCGGCGGCGTCGGTGCTGGCAATGAGTCGATCGGCCTCATCGTAGACATAGCGGGTCTTGCCGCTGTCCGGGCTGATGCTGGCGACACGGCGGCCAAAGTCATCGAACACATGCACCACCCTGCCGGCGGGCTTGTTGGTCATGCTCGCCGATGGGCTTGCAGGTTGAGCCCTGCCGTCTTCCGGGTAGTCCGGGCGCAGCGATGCGCCGGCTGGATCGATGGCTTCGATGATGCGGCCGCGTTCGTCATGGCGATATTGCCAGGTGCGGTGGATGCGGTTGCTGAAGGTGCTTGCTTGCTGGAGGTGGTTCTCGGTGTTGTAGCGCCATTGCATGGCGATGCCGGTGGCTGTGGCGGTCCAGGCTGGGCGGCCGGCTGCATCGAATGCGGCGAGCAGTTCGGGCTGCCAGTCCGGCTGACCGGGAATGCCGGCACCGCTGCCTGTCTGCCGGCCCCGGGCATCGAACAGCATGCTGCGCACCAGCGGCTGTTGCCAGCCCGGCCCAGTGGCAGTCATTTCGATGATGCGGCCGCTGCTGTCATGGCGCAAGGCGATGGATTGGCCGTCCTCCCGCACCATGCGCGTGACCCGGCCGGTATGCGGGTCATGTTCCAGCACGGTGCGTCCGCCGCCCGGCACGCTGACTGCCACGACCTGCGAGCCGGTGGCATCCCATTCGTAGCGGGTGATGTCCGAATCCTCGGGCGTTGCGGCAGGTCCATTGGGCAAAGGGCCATCGATTTCCACCAGCAGGCTGCGGCCTTGGATGCTCTGGTAGCGGTAATGGGTGGTGCGCATTATCTCGCTGCCGTCCAATGGATTGAAGCCTCGTTCGGTGAGGCTGACCGGCTGCTGGTACTGGTTGTATTCGAAACGCCACTGGCGCTCCTTGCCTGGCACGGCGCTGTCGCGGGCTACGAGCACCGGGCCATACGGCTGCTGTGCGATCCGTGATGCGGGCCATGCCTGCTCGGGGCCGGGATGGGCATATTGCTGGCGCAGCACCAGCCTGCGGCCAACCGTCCTGCCCTGCTGGTAATCCACCACGGAGACGCCGTAGATGCGGCCCATTGCGTCCAGCCATAACCTGCGTCCTTCCAGCGGCTTGCCGGCGGCATCGAGCCGGGTGACTTCCTGCAGGCGCCCCTTGCTGTCATAGCTGTAACGCTGATCGGTGTCGCCGCAACTGGCGCAGCCGGGGCCGCGCACTTCCAGCACGCGGCGGTCGCCAGCGACGATGGCGTGGCGGTACACCGTTACCTGGCCAAGG
>Ga0308161_1003249_pt1 | contig 16004 bp, 12 predicted proteins | sample PhyFR2_FD_201034 | JGI IMG/M metagenome (GOLD analysis project Ga0308161, IMG submission 201034) | Phyllosphere microbial communities from UC Gill Tract Community Farm, Albany, California, United States - DLSLF.R2 | ecosystem: Host-associated > Plants > Phyllosphere > Unclassified | place: USA...
GCAGTCGCCTTGTTCGCCGCCATGGCAACTTCCGCCCATGCCAATGTGCTGGTCAACGGCGGTTTCGAAGACGGTAATGCGGACGGCTGGACGACGGGCACGGGCTATCGCGGCAACGTCGACAACGCGGGACTGAAGACGGCACAATTCCTGCCGGGCGGTTCGCTCTACACCGGACCGGGTAACCGTTCGGCCCTCGTCAGCGCCGGCACGGTTGACCCGCTGCTGGGTGCCGCACTGGGCTCGACCGTCTATTCGGGCAAATATTCGTACCGTACGGAAGACACCCGCTCCGGCGGCTATGCGTCGGTGATCAGCCAGAAAGTGCAGAATTACACCGACAACAATATCTTCTTCGCCTGGAAAGCCGTGCTGGAAAACGGCGGTCACGAAGAAAACGGTTCGGCCGAGCTGCTGATCGCGCTGACCGACGACACGACGGGCCAGCTCCTGATCAACCGCGTCTACAATGCCGGTGACGGCGGCGGCGGCGTGGACAGCCGTTTCAAGGCGTCGGGCGATTACTTCTACACGTCGGACTGGCAGATCGAGCAGCTGGCGATCGATTCGTCGCTGAAGGGCCACGACTTCACGCTGTCGCTGCTGGCGGCGGATTGCTACTACACGGCGCACACCGGCTATGCCTATATCGACGGCTTCGGCGGCAAGATCCCGGAACCGGCACCGGTGCCGGAACCCGCTTCGGCCGCGCTGATGCTGCTGGGCGCCGGCGCGCTGCTGAAAGCGCGTCGCCGCAAACAAGCTAAATAATAAATAAACGGTGTATTGAAAAGCCGGTTGCGCGTGTATGTGCAGCCGGCTTTTGTATTTTGCGGCACCGGTTTCGAATTTCGATATCGATACGCGGGCGCCGGACCCGCCAACCACCATGTCATTTGAAATCGATCAAAGAAATTGCATCTGATTAATAAAATGGTGCGACTACACTATCGCTTTTTTCTGGAGATATGAAATGGCCGCCATTCCCTACGCAGTCCGGAAAACGTCGTCCCTGATCATCGGCGTGCTCCTGTCCGCCTGCGCGACGCATCCCGACATTCCCGCACCGGTGGCGCCGGTCCAGAGAGGCGTTCAACTGTCGGAGCCGGACGGCATCACTGCGCCGTCCCAAAAGGCCTGGGCGTGGGACGAAAACCGCTGGTTCACGGCGGAACTGGATCACCGCTGCCGCGGACCCATCCGGTTTGTCGACGCCAAAAACGGCATCGACAGCTATGTCGGCAACGATGACGTGCCGAACATGACGTTGGCCAGCGACGACCCGGACGTGGTGCTGGGAATGCTGTACGGCGCTTACAATCAGCTGATCTTTTCGACGGACGGCGGCCGACATTTTGTCCAGGAAGTCAGGGGATTGCCCGATGGCGCGTCGATAAAATTCATCATCGTCAGGAACGGCCATATTTACGTCGGCATGAGATTGTACGGCGCCGATGCGGACGGCTATTTCCACTGGCGGCAGCCCGGGTATCGCAACGAATGGACGACGGCGCCGGCCCCGATCGAAGAGAGCCGGCTCGTCATCCTCGAAGCACCCGTCGACAAGGCGCAGGGACGCATCGGGTGGTATCGGCTGCTCGCGCCGACCGGCTACACGTTCCGCAGCAAATACGCGAACGAACAGGACGTCAAACGGATCGCGGATATCGACGCGCTGGGGTTGCCGCACGTCGTCGGCCCGACACCGTCGGACGCCTGCGGCAGGACGCTGCCGCTGCCGCCGTGGTCGACGAACTGGACGAAGGAAAACCTGCTCAAATTTTACGACTGGTACGATGCAACGAAAGCGGCGCATCCCGGCTGGGCGACGCCGGAGAAGGATGCGTTCATCGCATGGCACCGCAACTGGCACCGCGCCACGCTGATTCCCGGTGCGACGACACCGAGACGCTGAATTCTTCTTTTGTGTGTCGCCGTATTGCTCGCCGGCTGGCATGGAGCGTGCCAGGCAGGCACGCTCGCATCACGTCTGGACAGGACTACAGCGCGATATCGGACCGTTGTTTCACCTGTCCAGGCTGAGCGTCGGGCGCCGTGCCCGGCGTAAAGGTCGCCAGACTTGGCGACGCGACCGCCAGCTGCAGTGTTGCGGCGGTGCTTGCCCAGGTCGCCGCCAGCAATTGCACGTCGTCGTTCAGCTTTTTTCCATAGGACGGCACGATCTCGCGGATCTTGTCTTGCCAGGCCTGGGTCTTCACGCGATCCGGGAACACTTTCTCCAGCAGCGACAGCATGATCGCCGGCGAGGTCGAGCCGCCCGGCGAGGCGCCCAGCAGCGCGGACACGGAGCGGTCCGCGGACACCACGACTTCGGTACCGAGCTTCAGGACGCCGCCCTGGTCGGGGATGTTCTTGATGATCTGCACGCGCTGGCCTGCTTGCCACAACCGCCAGTCCGCGTCCTTTGCCTCGGGCATGTAGCGGCGCAGCGCTGCGAGTTTGTCTTCCCTGGACAGCCGCAATTGCTGCGCGAGATATTTGACGAGCGCGAACTCATGGCCGCCGACCTGGAGTTGCGGGATGATATTGGAGGGCGTGGTCGCCTTCGCGATATCGAAATACGATCCATTCTTGAGGAATTTGGTCGACCAGGTGGCGAACGGCCCGAACAGCAGCACCGTTTTACCATCCAGCACGCGGGTATCCAGGTGCGGCACCGACATCGGCGGCGAACCCGTATCCGCCAGGCCGTACACCTTGGCCAGATGGCGCGAGGTAATGGCTGGATTATCCGTGACGAGGAACTCGCCGCCGACCGGGAAGCCAGCATATTGTTTCGCTTCAGGAATGCCCGACAACTGCAGCAGCGGCAATGCGGCGCCGCCGGCACCGATGAAGATATGGCGCGCATCCACCGTCTGGACTTTCGAGTCGTCCTTGATGTCGAACGCCGACACGCGCCACGACCCATCCTCGTTACGCGTGATCGAGCGGACCTCATGGCCGGTCGAAATCTTGCTGCCCACGGTGTCGCCGAGATGCTTGTAGAACTGGCGGGTGATCGCGCCCAGGTTGACGTCGGTGCCGAGCGGCGAACGGGTGGCCGTCACCACCTCGTCCGGTTTGCGGCCTTCCATCATGACCGGAATCCATTCGGCAATCCTGGCCGGATCGGTGCTCAATTCCATGCCGGCGAACAGGGGCGACGCTTTCAGCGCCGCAACGCGCTTGCGCAGGAATGCCCGGTTCTCTTCGCCGAACACGAGATTCATGTGCGGCGTCGAATTGATGAACTCGCGCGGATTGCCCAGCACGCCCTTGCGCACCTGATGGGACCAGAATTGGCGCGAGATCTGGAAGTTCTCGTTGATCTCGATTGCCTTGGTAATGTGCACTTGCCCCTTGTCGTCCATCGGGGTGTAGTTCAGTTCGCACAGCGCCGAGTGACCCGTGCCGGCGTTGTTCCAGCCATTGGAGCTTTCTTCCGCGACTTTGTCCAACCGTTCGAAGACTTCGAACGTCCACGTCGGCTCCAGTTCGGACAGGTAGACGCCGAGCGTTGCGCTCATGATGCCGCCGCCGATCAGGAGCACGTCGACCGTGCGATCGGCCTTGGCGGCACGGAATTGACCACCCCGTAAAAACGAGTAGCCGCCCCATACGGCCGCGGCGCCGACGGCAGCGCCAATGAACTTGCGTCGGGTGAAGCGCATGCCGCTGGCGCGCGTCGCCGGATGTTTGCTGGTTTCTTGACTCATGCGATGAGCCCTCCTGATAACGATTGAAAGCGCCAGGCAACCGTCGACCAGGAACGGTGCACAGACGCGAGCTGATGTATTCGAGAACCGAATTTGTGCTAACGGCGCAATGATGGATGAATGCCCTGTTCCCGCAAGACGGCCGTCTCGCAGTCAACAGCGTTCTTTCCAACGCGCGGTGGAGGGTCAGCGCTTTATGTTCGCTGAACCCATTCAGCAAGTGCCCATAGCGGGTGAAGCGCGGCGCCCGCTTCGATGCTGTTACGGATGTAGAAGATTCCCTTTTGCAACATTTAATGCGAAGAGGACGAATTATATTTGTCCAATTGCATATAATCAATCGGGTTTTACAGGAAACGTAAGAAAACTACACATCGCGCGACAATGTCATGACGCGCTTGCGGCCCTGGCGGGAAGGAATGCGGAATGCTGGCCGGCGGATGGGGCATGGCCGAACGGGTGGCAGGGGGCGTCCTTGATTCGGGACCACGGGAGAACGCCGTACGAGACATGACCGGCCGCCGAGGGCAGGGCTGCCCGGCGCGGAAACAAAAACGCCACCCGGAGGTGGCGTCTTGCTGAATTCTTGGTGGCCCGGGGCGGAATCGAACCACCGACACAAGGATTTTCAATCCTCTGCTCTACCAACTGAGCTACCAGGCCAAGAGAGGCATGATTATAGCCACGGGTTTGCGAAGTCGCAAGTGCTGTCGAGTGAATTTCTGGCCGGGGTAGGACAAAAGGTCGTCCGGGACGCCGGAAGCAGGGCAGGGCGAAGCGTCTATAATGTCCGACATGAGCACACAGACCACCTCTTCCGTATCCAAGCGCAACGTCGCCCGCCGCAGCGACGTCTGCATCGTCGGCAACGGCGCGATCGCCAAGACGGCGGCGCTGGGCCTGTCGCAGGCCGGGCACAGCGTCACGCTGCTCGTGCCGCCCGCGCGTCCGGCCGCAGCCGACGCCGCGACGGCCGGTGAAAAGCCGTGGGACGTGCGCGTGTATGCGCTCAACCATACGGCACACACGCTGCTGTCGTCGCTGAAAGTCTGGGGCGCGCTCGACATGGGCCGCGTGGCGCCGGTCGACGCGATGGACGTGCAGGGCGACGGCACGCAGGGCGGGCACCTCGGCTTCGACGCGTTCGGCGCCCACGCGGGTGCGCTGGCCTGGATCGTCGAGGACAGCAACCTGAACCAGGCGCTCGACGCCGCACTGCGTTTCGCCCAGAACGTCGAGACGGTGACGGGCCGGGCATGCCGCATCGTGAGCGGGACGGACGACGTCGAAGTCGAACTGGAAGACGGCAAGGTACTGGCGGCGCAGCTGCTGGTCGGCGCCGACGGCCGCGATTCGTGGGTGCGCGGCCAGTGCGACATCGGCATCGATTACCGCTCGTATCACCAGCGCGGGATCGTCGCGAATTTCTCGTGCGAAAAGCCGCACCACAACGTCGCGCATCAATGGTTCACGTGCAAGGAAGGCATCGTGGCGCTGCTGCCGCTGCCCGGCAACCGGGTGTCGCTCGTGTGGTCAGCGCCGGATACGCTGGCCGACACGATCATGAACGAATCGCTGGGCGAGCTGGCGATCCGCCTCGGCGAGTACGCGGACGACAAGCTGGGCCTGCTGAAGCCGCTGCAGCCGGAAGACGTCAAGGCGATTCCGCTGGCGCTCGTGCGTCCGCATGCGATCACCGCACCGCGCATGGCCCTCGTCGGCGACGCCGCGCACGCCGTGCATCCGCTGGCCGGCCACGGCATGAACCTGGGCTTCGGCGACGTCGAAGACTTGCTGTCCACGCTGGCCGCGCGCGACGCGCACCAGGGCCTCGGCGACGAGCGTCTGCTGGCGCGCTACGCCCGCGCGCGCAAGGAAGATGTGTTGCTGATGCAACTGGCGACGGACGGCCTCGAACGTTTGTTCGGCGCGAATCTCGAGCCCGTGCGCGTCGTGCGCAATTTGGGTTTAAACTTGCTGGATAAGTTGCCGCTGGTCAAACGTAAACTGATCGCCCACGCCATGGGCCGGTAACTGCCACCTTTAAGGATTGTTATTCATGAGTAAATCGAAGTTCGCCGTCCTGCTGGCGACCGGCTTGATCACGTCGTGCGTCGGCGCCGAGAACTCGGTCGAAGCGAACATCAAGAAGGCGATCGAACCGCGCCTGGGCGGCGCCAAGATCGAATCGATCAAGGAAACGCCGTACGGCGGCCTGTACGAGCTGCGCGTGGCCGGCGACATCCTCTACACGGACAAGAAGGGCGAGTACCTCGTCATCGGCCACGTGTACGATGCGAAGACGACGCGCGACCTGACCCGCGAGCGCATCGACGACATCAACAAGGTCAAGTTTTCCGAACTGCCGCTGGGCGACGCGATCAAGCAGGTCAAGGGCGACGGCAAGCGCGTGATCGCCGTGTTCGAAGACCCGAACTGCGGCTACTGCAAGCGCCTGCGCCAGACGACGCTGAAGAACCTGGACAACGTGACCATCTACACGTTCATGTACAACATCCTGTCGCCGGATTCGTTCGAGAAATCGAAGAACATCTGGTGCGCGCCGGATCGTTCGAAGGCATGGGATGACTGGATGATCAACGGCAAGGCCGCACCGGCCGCCGCCGCCAGCTGCGAATCGCCGAACGAGAAAGTGCTGGCGCTCGGCCAGAAGCTGCACATCACGGGCACGCCGGCCATCTTCTTCGCCGACGGTAGCCGCATCCCCGGCGCCGTCGACCAGCAGACGCTCGAGACGAAGCTCAAGAGCATCAAGCAGTAACGTTGCCGCAAGCCCGATGCCGACACCGAGCGTCAACGGGCGCGACGTCCAGGTCGATGCCGATCCCGGCTGGCATATAGGATCGAACGCATGACGGCGGACGTGACCGGCATCCTGCTGGCGGCCGGCCGCGGACGGCGTTTCGATCCGGCCGGCCTGCGCAACAAGCTGCTGCAGCCGCTGGCCGACGGCGAACCGGTCGTCGCCGCGAGCGCGCGCAAGCTGCTGGCCGCCGTGTCCCGCGTCGTCGCCGTCGTGCCGCCGCAGGATGGCGGCGTGGGCGCGCGCCTGGCGGCAATCGGCTGCGACGTGGTCGTCTGTCCGGACGCCGACAGCGGCATGGCCGCCTCGCTCACGCACGCCATCCGTCATTCGCTGCAAGCGGATGCGCCGGCGGCCTGGCTGGTGGCGCTGGGCGACATGCCATACGTGGATCCGGCCACGCTGCGGGCACTGGCCGCCGCGCTCGCGGCCGGCGCACCGATCGCGGCGCCGGTGCTGGACGGCCGGCGCGGCAACCCGGTCGGCTTCGGCGCCGTCCACCTGGACGCGCTGCTGGCCCTGCGCGGCGACCAGGGCGCGCGCCGTTTGCTGCAGGCCTGCCCCGTGACGGAGGTGGCGGTAAGCGATCCGGGTATCCTGCGCGACGTCGACGTGCCGGACGACTTGACGGACGCCTGACGGACGCCCGACGCCGCCGTGCGCCCCTCGCGCGAACACCCTCATTTCTGAAAAATCCGATTACACTACGGCGAATCAGAGAGAGATTGTTCACCCCCATGAAAAAAACATCGCAGAAGCAGCCGCCGGCCATCCACTACACGATCGTCCCGAAGGACCTGGCCGGGCACCTGTTCAACGTCACCGTCACCGTGGCGGAGCCCGACCCGCAAGGGCAGGTGTTCGCGTTGCCGGCCTGGATCCCGGGCAGCTACATGATCCGCGAATTCGCCCGCAACATCGTGCGCATCCGCGCCGAAAGCGGCGGCGCGGGTACGGGCGAGCCTGTGCGCCTGACCAAACTGGACAAGCATTCGTGGCAGGCCGCGCCGGTCGCCGGCCCGCTCACGCTGCATTACGAGGTGTATGCGTGGGACCTGTCGGTGCGCGCCGCGCACCTGGACCAGAGCCACGGCTTCTTCAACGGCACGAGCGTGTTCCTGCGCGTCGTCGGCCAGGAGGCGCGGCCGCACCAGGTGGACATCCAGCGCCCGGGCGACGACGTGGCCCGCAACTGGCGCGTGGCGACGGCGCTGCCGGAAGCGGGCGCCAAGCGCTACGGCTTCGGCACGTATGCGGCAGGCGACTACGACGAACTGATCGACCATCCCGTCGAGATGGGCGACTTCGCGCTGGGCGGGTTCACGGCGCACGGCATCCGCCACGACATCGTGATCACGGGGCGCGTGCCGAACCTGGACATGGCGCGCCTGGAAAAAGACCTGAAAGCCATCTGCGAAACCCAGATCGCGTTCTTCGAACCGAAGACGAAGAAGGCGCCGATGGACCGCTACGTGTTCCTGACGATGGCCGTGGGCGACGGCTACGGCGGCCTGGAACACCGCGCGTCGACGGCGCTGATCTGCGCGCGGGCCGACCTGCCGACGACGGCCGCGCCGAAGACGGCCGAACCGAACGAGGGCTACACGAAATTCCTCGGCCTGTGCAGCCACGAGTACTTCCACACCTGGAACGTCAAGCGCATCAAGCCGGCCGTGTTCGCGCCGTACGACCTGCAGAACGAGAACTACACACCGCTGCTGTGGCTGTTCGAAGGCTTTACCAGCTACTACGACGACCTGATGCTGGTACGCAGCGGCATCATCAGCGAGGCGACCTATTTCAAACTGCTCGGCAAGACGATCGGCAGCGTGCTGCGCGGCTCGGGCCGCACGAAGCAGAGCATCGCCGATTCCAGCTTCGACGCCTGGAGCAAGTACTACCGCCAGGACGAGAACGCGCCGAACGCGATCATCAGCTATTACACCAAGGGGTCGCTCGTCGGCCTGGCGTTCGACCTGACGATCCGCGCCAAGACGGGCGGCGAAAAATCGCTGGACGACGTCATGCTGGCGCTGTGGGACCGCTACGGCCGCGACTTCTACAAAGGCGGCGCGCGGGGCGTGACGGAGCAGGAAGTCGAAGCCCTGTTCGACGAGGCAAGCGGCGTGCGCCTGAAGTCGATCTTCGACCGCTACATCCGCGGCACCGAAGACATCCCGCTGGCCAAGCTGTATGCGCCGTTCAGCGTGAAGGTGACGGACGAGCGCAAGAACGCCAGGCCGTCGCTCGACGCCGGCATCGGCCGCGACGCGGGCGGCGCCAAGCTGACGCAGGTGCACGAAGGCGGCGCCGCGCACCAGGCGGGCCTGTCGGCGGGCGACGTGCTGATCGCGGTCGACGGCCTGCGCGTGAACGGCAACCTGTCCAACCTGGACCAGCTGTTCGCGCGCTACCGCGTGGGCGATACGGTGACCGTGCACGCGTTCCGCCGCGACGAGCTGATGACGTTCGACGTCACGCTGCAGGGCGACCGCGTGCCGAACGTGACGCTCGCCGTGACGCCGATGGCGCGCAAGGGCGCCACGGTCAAGCGGCCGAGCGCGAGCTGACGCGCACGCCGGCGGTCACGCCGCGGCTTGCCGCCGCGGCAGGTACGACCGCAGCAGGTCGACATCGATCGGTTTCGTCAGGTGATGGTCGAACCCGGCCGCGAACGCCCGCTCGCGGTCCTTCTGCTGGCCCCAGCCGGTGGTCGCGATCAGGGTGAGCGCCGCGCCGTCCGGCAGCAGGCGCAGGCGGCGCGCCAGTTCGTAGCCGTTCATGTCGGGCAGCCCGATATCCAGCAGCGCGACGGCCGGCGCAAAGCCGGGCAGCACGTCCAGCGCCTGCGCCGCCGTCGCAGCCGTGCGCACTTCGCAGCCGTGCAGTTCCAGGGTCATGGCCAGGGTCTCGGCGGCATCCTCGTTGTCGTCCACCACCAGCACGCGCGCCGACGCCGGGCGCGGGCGCGCGACGGGTTCCGCGTCCGGTGCCGGCGGGCAGACCGCGCTCGCGGCCAGCGGCAGGCGCAGCGTGAACGTGCTGCCCCGGCCCGGCCCGGCGCTGTCCGCATACACGCTGCCGCCGTGCAGCTCGACGATGCCGCGCACCAGCGCCAGGCCGATCCCGAGGCCGCCTTTCGAGCGTTCCAGCGCCGGTTCCAGTTGCGAGAACATGTCGAACACGGTGGCCAGCGCCGCCGGCGGCAGGCCGATGCCGTTGTCGCGCACGCGAATCTCGGCCACGCCTTCCGCACAGCCCAGGTGCAGTTCGATGATGCCGCCGTCCGGCGTGTACTTGGCCGCGTTGGTAATGAGGTTGATCACGACCTGCGCCAGCCGCGTCGCGTCGCCGTCGACGATCACGGGCGGCGGCGCGACCGACAGGCGCAGCGTGTGGCGCGCCGCGGTCATCGTCGCCGCGAGATCGTGCGCGGCGGCCTGCACGAGCGCGGACAGTTCGACCGGCGCGCGCCGCAGCTGCATCCGGCCCTGCGTGATGCGCGACACTTCCATCAGGTCGTCGACGAGCCGCGTCAGGTGGCGCAGCTGGCGGTCGAACGCGCCGAGCAGGCGCTGCTCGGCGTTCTGGCCGAATTTCAGCGTCAGGATGTCGAGCGCGCTGCGCATCGGCGCGAGCGGATTGCGCAGTTCGTGCGACAGCGTGGCGAGGAATTCGTCCTTGCGGCGGTCGGCGGCGGACAGCTGCGCATTGAGCTTCTGCAGTTCGGCCTCGGCGCTGCGGCGCGCGTCCAGCGCCGCTTCCGCCGCCTTGCGCGCCGCCAGCAATTCCCGTTCGTAGGCGCGCCGGTCGGACGCCTTGAACAGCGCCCAGTGGTCGACCACGCCGTCGGCATCCGTGCGGCGGCTGATGTTGATCAGCATGGGCAGGCGCTCCTGGCGCCGGTTGCGCAGGTCGACCTGGATCTCGGCCACCGATCCCTGCACCTGCAGGATCGGCTGGCAGTGCGTGTGGTAGAACAGGCGCGCGCCGACCGGCAGCAGGTCGCGCATGCGCACCTTGCCGACCAGTTCATCCGCGTCGTAGCCGAGCCACGTGCAGGCGGTGGCGTTGGCGCGCAGGATCAGGCCGTCGACGCCCGTCAGCAGCAGCGCGCATGCCGCATGGTCGAACAGGATGTCGCCGGACGGCTGCGCGGGCACGGGGTCAGCGCAACGCGTGCGCGAGGAAGTTGTCGATGGCGCGCGAGCTTTCCGTGGGGGCGCTCAGGTGCGGGCAGTGGCCGACGTTCTCGATGATGTTCAGGGTGCTGCACGGCAGGTGCCGGTGCAGGAATTCGCCCACCGAACGGGGCGCCACGAGGTCGTCGCTGCATTGCAGGATCAGGGCCGGCACGGTCGATTTCGGCACGTCCGCGCGGTGATCGGACAGGAACGTCGTGCGTGCGAAATGCTTGGCGATGTCGGGGTCGTTGCGGCAGAAGCTGTCCGTCAATTCCGCGCGCAGCTCGGGGCGGTCGGGCGCGCCCATGATCGCCGGCGCCAGGCTGCTCGACCAGCCGAGGTAGTTCGCTTCCATCGTCTCGAGCAGCTCGTCGATGTCCGCGCGCGAAAAACCGCCGACGTAGTCGCCGTCGTCGATGTAGCAGGGCGACGGGCCAACCATCACCTGCGCCATGAATTTTTCCGGCGCCTTGATGGTGGCGAGCAGGCCGATCATCGTGCTGACGGAGTGGCCGACGAAGACCACGGGACCGTCCGCGAATGCGTCGACTATCTCGACCAGGTCGTCCGCATAGCCGTGCAGCGTGTCGTACTTCGCGCGGTCGTACGCCGTCAGGTCGGAGCCGCCGCTGCCGACGAGGTCGAACGCGATCGTTCGAAACCGGTCCTGGTAGGCGGGCGCCATGAAGCGCCACATGGTCTGGTCGCAGCCGAAGCCGTGGGCGAACACCATCGTGGCGGGGCCGTTGCCGGCCAGGCGGACGTTATTCCTGCGCTGTACGTTGGACATGGTTGTAAAAGACGCAAAAAGTAACAGAGGGATTATAGAGCGTTTGGCGCCTGCTGACCCGGTATTGTCACGTAAATTGCTCGTCCGTGATGCCCGCCAGGATGTCGATCATGGCGCGGGTCGCGGCCGACTGGCGCCGGTGCGGCGCGTAGACGACGGAGAACGGGCGCGAGCGGCCGCGCAGGTGCGGCAGCACTTCGACCAGGCGCCCGGCCGCCACGTGTTCGCGCACGATGAAGTCGTAGCTCTGCCCGATGCCGATGCCCGCCGCGGCCAGCGAGACGACGCCCAGCACGTCGTCCGACACCTCGATCGTGGCCGGCGCGGTCCACTCGACGTCCGCGCCGCCGTCGCGGAAGACCCATGGCGCGATCCGGCCCGTGCGCGGCAGGACGAACGGCAGGCACACGTGCCCGCGCAAATCGTCCAGCGTGCGCGGCGTGCCGGCCCGCGCCAGATAGGCCGGCGCCGCGACGAGGCACAGCGTCTCGTCCGCCAGCTTGCGTGCCGCCAGGCCGCTGTCGGGCAAATCGCCCAGGCGGATGGCGAGATCGAACCCTTCCGCGACGAGATCGACGCTGCGGTTGGTGATGTTCAGCTCTACCTTCACCCCGGGATACCGCCGCGCGAACCGCGCCAGCAGGGCGGGTACGCGGTAATGGCCCCACGTCGTCGGCACGCTCATGCGAATGCGGCCCGTCAGCGCATCCGCCTGGCCGCCGATCTCGCGCTCAGCGTCGCCCAGCAGCGCGAAGGCCGCACGGGCCTGGTCGAGATAGCGCCGGCCCGCTTCCGTCAGGGTGACGCGGCGCGTCGTCCGGCGCAGCAGCTGCGCGCCGAGGCGGTTTTCCAGGCGCGTGACGGCCCGGCTGAGCACGGACGCGGTCGTCGCCAGCGCGACGGCGCCGGCCGTGAACGATTCGCGCTCGGCCACGGCCAGGAACGCTTCGAGATCGTCCAGATAGTCGAATTGCCGGCTGATTTGGTCCTCCGTAGAACAAATGATTTCCTCGGAAGCCAGTTTATCCGCTGCGTCCGAAACAATACAGTGGGGTCCTACCGATCATCCCCCCACGACCAAAAGGAAGCGCAATGGATCTGCAACTGAACGACAAGACCGCCCTCGTCACCGGCGCCACGGCCGGCATCGGCCTGGCGATTGCCCGCACGCTGGCGCGCGAAGGGGCCGCCGTGACCATCACGGGCCGCGACGCCGGCAGGCTCGACGCCGCCGTCGCCCACATCCGCGCCGCCGTGCCGGCAGCCGCCGTGACCCCGGTCGTGGCCGACCTGGCCGGCGCGGCGGGCGCGGCCGCGGTGGCGCAGGCCGTGCCGGACGTCGACATCCTCGTCAACAACCTCGGCTACTACGAGGGCAAGGCGTTCGCCGACATCACGGACGACGACTGGCTGCGCATGTTCGACGTCAACGTGATGTCGGGCGTGCGGCTGGCCCGCCACTACTTCCCGCGCCAGCTCGCCCGGAACTGGGGCCGCGTGCTGTTCATCTCCAGCGAGGTGGGCGCGTTCACGCCGCCGGACATGGTCCATTACGGCGTCACCAAGTCGGCCCAGCTGGCCGTCGCGCGCGGACTGGCGGAGCTGACGCGCGGCACCGGCGTCACCGTCAACAGCGTGCTGCCGGCCGCGACCCGCTCGGACGGCATCGTCGAGTACCTGCGCCAGACGGCGCCGCGGCCCGGCATGACGGACGCCGAAATCGAGGCGCATTTCTTCGCCACCTACCGTCCGAGCTCGCTGATCGCCCGCATGATCGACCCCGACGAAGTGGCGGCGATGGTCGCGCTGCTCGCCAGCCCGCTCGGCGCCGCGACCAACGGCGCGGCCGTGCGCGTGGAAGGCGGCAGCTACCGCTCGATCCTCTGATGCGTCGCATCGTTTTCAAACAGGAACCTGTCATGCATACCCGACTCTCTTCGTTCGCGGCCGGCGTGCTGGCCGCCGCCACCGTCCTTGCCGGCGCCGCCCATGCGGCCGACGGCGCCCGTCTCGAACGCTGGCGCAGCTATGCCGGCGTCACCTGGGACAGCGCCGCCGCCGGCAGCGAGCCGGTGCCGTTCGCGCAATCCGTGAACGCGCCCATCGCAGGCCTTCACTTCGACGCCACCGGGCGCGCTTTCGTCAGCACGCCGCGCCTCGTGATGGCCGATTCCCCCGCCACGCTGTCCATCCTCGACACCCGCGCCACGACCGGCCCGGCGCGCCTGACGGCATTCCCGTCGCAGGACGCGAACGCCGTCGCGGGGGCGCCGGCCACGCACCTGCGCAACGTGCTCGGCTTTTACATCGACCGCCGCAACGGCTGGCTGTGGGCGCTGGACCAGGGCTTCGTCGCCGGCGAGGCCGAGGCGCCGGCCGGGGCGCAGAAGATCGTCGTGTTCGACGTCGCGTCGGGCAAGGTGGTGAAGACGATCGGCCTGGATACCGTGGCCGACCGCAAGGGCAGCTTCCTGAACGACATCGTCGTCGACGAAATGCGCAAGGTCGCCTACGTGTCCGACAGCGGCCTGCGCAGCGCGCCGGCCAACGCCGCTGGCATCATCGTGGCGGACTTCGCGACGGGGACCGTGCGGCGCGTGCTCGACCGCCATCCGGCCGTGCTGCCGCGGCCGGGCGCGAAGGTGATGTCGCACGGCGAGGAAGTGTGGCCGGGCAAGCCGCTCGTGCTGGGCGTGAACGGCATCGCGCTGGCGCCGGACGGGAATACGCTGTACTGGACGGTGACGAGCGCTACCCACGCGCACGCGATCCCGACCGCGCTGCTGCGCGACGCGCGCACGACGCCGGCGGCGCTGGCGGCCGGCGTGCGCGACCTGGGCGACGTGGGCGGCAACACGGACGGCATCGTCACGGATGCGACCGGCAACCTGTACATCACGGACGTGACGCGCAACGGCATCGTCCGCTACGATCCGCGCGCACAGGCGATGACCCTGCAGGCGGCGGACGACGGCGTGCGTTGGCCGGATACGCCCACCGTGGGCCCGGACGGCAGCATCGTCGTCACGGCCAGCCATTTGAACGGGCATTTCGCCGGCCAGGTCAAGGCGGGGGAAGAGCGCTACGAGTTGTGGCGCCTCGTGCGCGACTCGGTGCGCGACCCAGTGCGTGACTAAGCCGGCGCCTGCGCCGTCACTCGCCCGCCTGTGGCTCGGCCAGGCTGCGCAGCTGGTAGCGGTCGGCGTCGGCGAACAGGAAGGTTTCGAAGAACGTGATCTTGCCGTGCCCGCGCCCTGGATAGCGCGGCGGCGGCAGCGGCGCACTGCGGCGCAGCGCGGCGAGCGCGATGGCGGACGCCTGCGGATCGCGCGAGCGCTGCACGGCCACCTGGTCCAGGCCGCCGTCGCGGTCGACGGTGATGCGCAGCACGACGATGGCCGGCAGCAGCGGCGGCAGGGTGCCGGTGTAGACGCGTTCCGGATCGTGCGCGGCGACGTGGCGCGCGACCTGCGCCTTGTACTCGTCGACGTTGGCGGGCGGCCGGGGAGGAGGGGCGGGGATGGATTCGGCCGGCGGCGTCGCGTCGGCGGTCGTCGCCGGGGCGTCCTGCGCCGGTTGCGCTGCCGCAGGGGCGGGCGCGGAAGGCGCGGACGATGCCGCGTCCGGCCGCGGGGGCGAGCAGCCGGCCAGGCCCGCCAGGCCCGCCAGCAACGGCAGGCACACGAGGCCCGTGTGGAGGAACGTCTTCATGATCGACTCGTCGGAAAACCGCCGCATGCGGCCGGGACAGCCCGGCGGCATGCCGGCGGTCTCAACCGAACAGGCGGCGCAGTTCGGTGCCGGGGTCGGGCGCGCGCATGAACGCTTCGCCCACCAGGAACGCATGCACGTTGGCGTCGCGCATGCGCTTGACGTCGGCGCCGCCCAGGATGCCCGACTCGGTGACCACGAGCCGCTCCGCCGGAATGCGCGGCAGCAGGCCGAGGGTCGTGTCCAGCGTCACCTCGAACGTACGCAGGTTGCGGTTGTTGATACCCAGGAGGCGCGTCCTGAGCTTCAGCGCCGCATCCAGTTCGTCGGCGTCATGCACTTCGACCAGCACATCCATGCCAAGTTCCTGCGCACATGCCTCGAGATCCGCCATCAGGCCATGATCCAGCGCAGCGACGATCAGCAGGATGGCATCGGCACCCATCGCGCGTGCTTCGTACACCTGGTACGGGTCGACGATGAAATCCTTGCGGATCACGGGCAGGTCGCAGGCGGCGCGCGCCTGTTGCAGGTACTCGGGCGAACCCTGGAAGAATTGCACGTCCGTCAGCACCGACAGGCACGCCGCGCCGCCGGCGGCATAGCTGTGCGCGATGTCGGCCGGGCGGAAGTCGGCGCGCAGCACGCCCTTCGACGGCGACGCCTTCTTGACTTCGGCGATCACGCCGGCATGGCCCGCATCGATGCTGCGGCGCAGGGAGGCCTCGAACCCGCGCAGGTCGGCGCGCAGCGCGGCATCGCTTTCGACGTCGCGG
>Ga0308161_1003251_pt1 | contig 16003 bp, 10 predicted proteins | sample PhyFR2_FD_201034 | JGI IMG/M metagenome (GOLD analysis project Ga0308161, IMG submission 201034) | Phyllosphere microbial communities from UC Gill Tract Community Farm, Albany, California, United States - DLSLF.R2 | ecosystem: Host-associated > Plants > Phyllosphere > Unclassified | place: USA...
CGCGGATGTCTTCGCGGGCGTCGACGCGATGCTGGTCGGGGGAGGACGCGAGGCCCTGCCCGACGTTCCCGGCGCCTTCGACGCGCTGATCCACTTCACCCGCGTGCACGCCGCACCGGGGGCGTTCGAGCGGCTGAGGGCCGAGTTCGACGCGCCGAATGCGCAGGCGGGCCGATGATCCCGTACCCGCCCGCCCGCGTCGACGACGTCGTGGAGCACGTCGCCGGTATCCCGATACCCGACCCGTACCGCTGGCTGGAGGGCGACACCGAGGAGGTGCGCGCCTGGCAGCGGGCGCAGGCGGAGCTCGCGGCGGACGTCATCGGGGCCGCGGGGAAGACGGATGCCGCGCGCGCACTGATCGCCGAGCATGAGCGCGGTGCCAGACCCGACCTCCCGCGGCATGGCGGCGGTCGCTGGTTCCGGGTGCAGGAGGAATCTGTCCTGGTCGCCTCCGAGCCCTATGGCGCGGGCCGGGAGCTCGTCGCCCTCTCGACCTTCGACGAGCCCGGCCGGCCGGCCGTGCTCTCCTGGTTGGCGCCCTCTCCGGACGGGCGGGTGCTGGCGCTCGGGGTCTGCACCGACGGCAGCGAGCACAACAGCATCCGCCTCGTCGACGTCGACACCGGCCGGATCCGTGACGACGCACCGGCCGAGATCCTGCACAGCGCCTGGGGCGGCGGCGTCTCCTGGCTGCCCGACGGCGCGGGGTTCTTCTTCCTCGCCCTCGCCGGTTCGGCCGCGGACTTCCGTCAGGTCGTGTACCGGCGGATGCTGGGGGAGCACGGCCCCTCCGCTGTCGAGGACATCCCCGTGCCGGCGGGGTCCCGGGAGTACACCCGCATCCAGTTCTCCCGCGACGGACGATGGGCGGTCGCCAGTCACCGGGTCGGCACGCCGATACCCGTCGCTGTCCGCGATCTCGCCTCGGGCGCCCCGTGGCGGCGCTTCATCCTCGACTGCGCCGACACGATCGCCGGACACGTCGTCGGCGATGCGTATGTCGCGGTGACCGACCACGGCTCGCCGCGGGGGAGGGTCGTCGCGATCGCCCTCGACGAGCCGCGTCCCGAGGACACCTCCACGTGGCACGTGCTGGTGCCGGAAAGCGATACGGTGCTCCGCTCGCTCACTCCGGTCGGCGAGCATCTGTATCTCAGCGGTTTCGCGGAGACCGCGGCGCGGATCCGGTTGCTGTCCGTCGCAGGCGCCGAAGGCGAGCCGGGTGCCCGCGGTGCAGGAGTCCGGTGCGCGGATGCCGGCGAGGTGCCGCTGCCGGCCGACGGTGCGCTGGGCGCATCCTTCTTCCCCCTGACCGGCCTGGACCCCGACGACGGCAGCGGCGAGTTCCTCTTCGCGTTCTCGACGCTGACCACCTCGTGGAGCGTGCACCGGCATCGGCCGGGTGACGACCACGTCGACGAACTGATCGCGCCGGCGGTGCGGGTGCCGGCATCCGTCGAGTACCGCTCGGCGACCTCGGCCGACGGCACGGCCGTGCCGTACCACGTGGTGCGGCCCGACGGCCTGTCTGCCGGGCCGGCGCCCGCACTGATCTCGGCGTACGGTGCGGCGGGCATCCCGACCCTCCCCGGATACCAGCCCGACCTGGCCGCCTTCGTCGCGGCCGGCGGCACACTCGTGCAGGCCTATCTGCGCGGCGGCGGTGAATTCGGGCGCGACTGGTTCCGCGCGGCGGACCGGGAGAACCGTCGTGTGCGCGATGCGGACCTGCTCGCGGTCGCGCAGGACCTGATCATGCGGGGCGTCAGCGAGCCGCGGATGCTGGCGCTCACCGGCGGCTCCGACGGCGGGCTCATGTGCGGCGTCGCTGTGACCGAGCATCCGCAGCTCTGGCGCGCTGTCCTGCCGCGCGCCCCCCTGCTCGACCTCATCGGCGGCATCCGCATCCCCTACCTCGAGTTCGTGATCCGCAAGGCGTGGGGCGACCCGGGCGACCCCGCCGATGTCGAGCGGCTGCGTCGCTCCTCGCCCTATGAGCTGGTCTCGCCCGCCGCGTTCCCGATGGTCTACGTGCAGGCGGGCGACACCGACCCGCGCTGCCCTCCGGCGCAGGCGCGCAAGTTCGTCGCACGGATGCAGGCCGCTCAGCGCGGAGAGCAGCCGATCCTGCTGCACGTGTTCGAGAACGCCGGGCACGGTGCCGGCACCAGTGCGGCCGTCCTCCAGGCGCAGGACACCGAGTGGCTCGCCGTCCTGATGGGAGCGCTGGGGCTCAGCGGTCGCGTCTGATGTCGATAAGGCGCAGTTGCAGCTGCACGGCGAACCGTGCGCTCGGGTCGTCGAGGTCGAGCCTGCCCACCTCGGCGACGCGACGCAGCCGGTAGCGGAACGTGTTCTGGTGCACGAACATCGCCGCCGATGCGGCGGTCACGTCGCCCATCGCATCCAGCCAGGCGCGGAGCGTGTCCACCAGGCTGGCCTGGTGCGTCTCGTCGTAGGCCATCAGCCGCGCCAGCGGACCGGAGGGGACGTCGCGCGCCGCGCCGGCGAGCTCGAGCAGCAGCGACTCGGCGTGCACATCCTCCAGGCGGGCGACCTGCGTGTCCACGACGTCGGCGCGCAGCACGCGCATCGCGCGGTCGGCGCTGGAGCGCGATCGGGGGAGCTGCGAGATCTCCTGCACCACGCCGCCGATCGTGATGAACAGCCGCTGCGAGGAGCGCACCCGGGTGAGGAACTCGTTCGCCAGCCGGACCGCGCTCTCCTCGGCATCCGGCGTCGTCGCGACCACCGGGAGCACGCCGTAGGCGACATCGCCGATCAGCCCCACGATGGATCGCGGCTGCGCGAACAGCAGGTGCACCGAGAAGGCGTCCGCGACGCGCTTGCGCTCCGCGGCGAGCGCGGCGTGCGGCAGCTGGTCCGTCGCGGGGGCGTGCAGCGACAGCGCCAGCACCACGGCCGGTTCCTCGCGCAGGCCCAGCCGGTGAGCCGCCTCGGCGGCACCGGGGCCGCCGTCGAGCACGCTGCGCAGCTGGTCCGCGCGCAGGCGCCGCTCGGCATCCGCGTCCGTGCGCTGCCACACGAGGTGCATCGCGACGAGACGCGCCGAATCGCGGAGGGCGCGCATGCCCTCCTCGCTGAGCGGCGCGGACGAGGCCACCCAGATGGTGCCGAGCATCTCGTCACCGGCGCGCACGGCCATGACCGTCCGGCTGCTGTCCGGATCGTCCAGCGGCGGCACCACGACGGGGGAGTCACTGCGGTTGATCTCCTGCAGGACACCGGCCTCCTCGAGCAGGCGGGTGTAGTGCTGCGGCAGCTGCCGCCCGCGTGCGGCGGTCGGCGCGCTGCTCTCCGGCGCGTGCGAGAAGGCCAGCAACTGTGCGTTGCGGTCCTCGATCGTCACCGGCGCCTCGAGCAGCGCGGCGATGGCGTTGGCCATCGCGAACAGGTCACCGGCGAGGATGCCGCCGAAGGTGACCGGTCGTGCGTCGTCGGGGCCACCGGGGGTCATCAGCGCCCGGAACAGGCCGGCCAGGTGCGCCCAGGTGGTGCCGCGGGACAGGGTGAACAGAACCACCCCGGTCTGCCGGGCTGCGGCCACGAGGTCGTCATCGGCCGCGAACGGTGCACGCACCACCAGTCCCGCGGCGCCGCTCAGGCCCAGGCGCGTGATCACCTGCAGCACCTCGGCGCTGTTCTCCAGCCCGACCCCGAGCACGATCGCGTTGCGCGGCGCCTCGGGCTCGTCACGCGGATCGTGGATGGCGACCGCCTCGATGAAGCGGTCGGCCGACACCTCGCCGGCGACCACGTCCAGAAGCGTTCCGCCCAGCTCCTCCATGACGTGCACCAGGCTCGCCTGGGGCCGGTGGTTCATCGCGGGGCGCACGTCTGCGAGGCTAGCATCGGGGCCGTGGCAGGGTCAGCCGTGCTCATGACACCGGCACCCATTCGCGGGCGACCGTGTACCGGGCGAGCCTGTCCGGATCGGGCGCGACCCCGATGCCAGGGCCGGTCGGTACCTCGAGGTGGCCGTCCACGAGGCGGAACGGCTCGGTGAGGTCCTCGTCGAAGTACCGCTCCGATGCCGAGGTGTCGCCAGGCAGCGTGAACCCCGGCAGCGCGGCGAGGGCCACGTTGGCGGCCCGGCCGACCCCGGTCTCGAGCATCCCGCCGCACCAGACGGGCACGCCGTGCGCGGCGCACACGTCGTGGATGCGCCGGGACTCCAGGTAGCCGCCCACCCGCCCGGCCTTGATGTTCACGATCCGGCACGCGCCGAGCTCGATGGCGGTCGCGGCCGCGCGGGCGGACAGGATCGACTCGTCCAGGCAGATGGGGGTCGCCAGGCGCCGCGCGAGCGCCGCGTGGCCGAGCAGATCGTCCATGGGCAGGGGCTGCTCCACCAGGGAGAGCTCGAACGCGTCGAGGGCGAGCAGATGATCGATGTCGGCCCGCTCGTAGGCGGCGTTCGCGTCCACCTGCAGCATGATGTCACCGAAGCGCTCCCGCACCGCGCGGACCGGCTCCAGGTCCCAGCCCGGCTCGATCTTCAGCTTGATGCGCAGGTATCCGTCGTCGAGGTACCCCTCGACGGTGTCGAGCAGTTCGGGGATGGAGTCGGTGATCCCGACGGAGACGCCGCTGGGCACGCTCGTGCGCACCGCGCCGAGCGCGTGGGAGAGAGACTCGCCGCGCCCGCGCAGGTCGGCGTCGAGGATCGCGGTCTCCAGCGCCGCCTTGGCCAGGCGGTTCTCCTTGAATCGCGACAGCGCGGGTGCCACCCTGTGCCCGTCCAGATCCCGCAGTCCGGAGAGTGCAGGGATGAGGTGCCGGCGCAGCACATCGGCGGCCCCCAGCGTGTACTCGCCCGAGTACAGCGGCGCCTCGCTCGCACCGCACTCGCCCCAGCCCTCTGCCTCGTCTGTGACCGCCCGCAGCAGCAGTGTCTCGCGCACCGCCTCGGTGCCGAAGGAGGTGCGGAACGCGCCCACGAGCGGCATCGCGATGTGCAGGATCTCCACGCCCCTGAGTCTCATGGCGTCTCCGTTCTGTCGATGATGTACCAGCCCGCGCGGTCGAATCCGCGCACCACCGCGCCATCGGCCAGGAGCGCGCCCAGCGTCCTCCTGATCGCGAGGCGCCAGGCCGCGGATCGGGCGGGATCCTCGGCGCGCATCGCCTCGATGTCGGCCGGGACGGCCACGAGCACCGTGGCGGCGTCTGCATCCCCGAGCACCGGCCGGCCCTCGGCGTCGGCGCGGAGCGCGACCGCGGCATCCGGCACGTCTGAGACGGTGCAGGGACGCGGGCGGCCCGCGGACGCCGCGCACGCTCCGGGGCTCAGCAGCCGCCACCGGGCCATCAGGCGATCGGTGATGTCGTCCCTGTTGATGGCGTCGTCCATCGAGCCGTACAGGTCGGGGAGGTACTCGCCGGCGACGGCGCCGAGCTTGCCGATGTTGAAGTGCGCGTTGCGGCGGATCAGCGGGTCGAAGGTCCAGGTGATGGTCTCGGCGCCGTGCTCCAGCGCCCAGGCGCGCTGGTGCAGCTTCAGCGCGAACCCGATGCCCGTGCCGCGGGTACGGGGGAGAGCTCCGGCGATGTGACTGTGCAGCCGGCGCTCACCGGGAGGAGCGAAGAAGCCCAGGCAGGCGGCGGCGAGTCCCTGCGCGTCGAAGGCGCCGGCGACGTAGCCGCCCGCCGTGCGCATCGCTGCGAGCATGTCGGCGGTGACCGGAGGGTTGGTGGCTCCGGTGCTCCAGACCTCTTCGATCAGGGCGCGGACGCGCGCGTGATCGTCGATGCGGTCGATCAGCTCGATCCGCATCCCCGTCGAGGCGGCCGCTGCGGTAGCATCCGCCCGCGCGGCCACGACGGCATCCGGTTCGCTGCTCACACCCGCTCCGGTGCGGTCCGGGCCCGTGTCGAGGCGGATTCCGGGGAGGCGAGGAGGTCGGCGATGAGCTCGGTCAGCAGTCGCGTGCGACCGGGGAGCTCAGCCACCAGCACGTGCTCGTCCTCGGCGTGCGCGCCGCCGCCGACGGCGCCGAGGCCGTCGAGCGTCGGGGTGCCGACGCCGGCGGTGAAGTTGCCGTCGGATGCCCCACCCACCGACATGGCCTGCAACGGCGGGAGCCCGATGCGCGCGGCGATCCGTGCGGCACGCGCGAACAGCGCGGCGGATGCCTCGGGCTCGAGCGGCGGCCGGTTGATGCCGCCCTCGACGCGCACCGACGCCCCGGTGAGGCGGGGACGCAGCGCGGTGATGGCGTCGTGCGTGCGGTGCTGCTCCGCCACCGAGGCGGCGCGGACGTCGACGCTGAACGAGGCCCGGGCGGGGACCGTGTTCGACGTGGTCCCGCCATTCGCCGTTGTCGGCGTCACCGTGGTGCCCCGTACGGGATCGGACAGCGCAGCCACGGCCTGCACCTGGTGGGAGAGCTCGATGGTGGCGTTGACGCCGTTCTCCGGCTCCAGACCGGCGTGCGCCGCACGCCCGTGAACGTGCACCTCGTACCGCGAGACCCCTTTGCGTGCGGTCTTCAGCGCGCCGCCGGGTCCGGCGGCCTCCAGGATCAGCGCGGCCTCGCAGCCGCGGGCCTCCTGCTCGATCAGCACACGCGAGGTGGGCGATCCGGGCTCCTCGTCGCCGGTCACCAGCACGGTCACGCCGTCGCGATCGGGCAGTGCGGCGACCGCGTGCAGGGCCATGACGAGCCCTGCCTTCATGTCGAACGATCCCGGCCCGCGCAGCCTGCCGTCCACGACTTCTGCCGGGTGCGCCCGGAGCGATCCCAGCGGCCACACCGTGTCGTGATGCCCGAGCACCAGCACTCGTGCCGCAGTCCCGAACCGCCACCGCAGGTGGGTGCAGCCGTCGATCACCACGCGCTCGGGTGCCGCGCCCAGCAGCCGGATGCCGATCTCCGCGACGGCGTCCGCGCTGCGTCCGACCGCCTCGAGGTCGTGCGAGGGCGACTCGCAGCTCACGAGGCGCTGGACGTCCGCGATCAGCTCGTCGGCGTTCTCCTGCATCGATGCTCCTTTGCTGTCGCCTGTGCGGCCCTGGGAGTCCATCCTGCGGTCCGGCCGGCGCGTGCCGTCTGTCGGAATGACCGAATGCCGGCGCCTGCTTTGGTCGGGCTCGATGAGCGCGCCGCAGCGAGAGCATCGGCAGCACCGGAAAGGGATTTCCTCTTGCCTTCAGGAGGGACACAGGCATAGGCTCGAAGGCTGTCGCACCGATCGGTTCGACGAAGCCGAGCCTGAGGAGGACACCATGGAAACGACGACTGCCACGACGTTCATCGCCCTCGGCTCGCGCGCACCCCGCCTGCGCGACTGAACGCGGCCGGCGGCCCTCCGTCACGGAGCAGCACCGCCCGCCCGCCACACCGGATTGCCGAGCATCCGGCCCCCTGTCTTCGTCACCTGATCGCTACGCAACCGAGAGTCATGTCTGCCACCTCTTCTTCGTCGTCCCTGTCAACGTTCGCCGCACTCTGGCGACTGAAACCGTTCATCCGGCCGATCTTCGGCCGCCTCATCGGCGGTGCGGCCAGTGCGCTCGCCGCGGCCGTCATCGCCCTGATGATCCCGATCGTGCTCGAGCAGATCGTCAAGGGGCTGGGCGACGTCTCCGGCGCGCACCTGAACGGCGGTGTGATCGGACTGATCATCGCCGGCGCCTTCGGCGTGCTCGCCCTCGCACTCGGCGAGGCCGCCATGGTGTGGCTGCGCCGCTGGTTCGTGCTCACCCCCGCTACCGAGGTGGAGTACCGGATGCGGGCCGAGCTGTACTCGCGGCTGCAGAACCTGCCGGTCGCTTTCCACGACCGCTGGCAGTCCGGGCAGCTGCTCAGCCGCATGATGCAGGATCTCAGCCTGATCCGCCGCTGGATCGCGTTCGGCCTGATCCTGCTGGTCGTCAACATCCTGACGATCATCATCGGCGCGCTGCTGCTGTTCCGCTGGCACTGGATGCTCGGTGCGATCTTCATCGCCACGGGCATCCCGCTGTGGATCGCCGGCTACCTGTTCGAGAAGCGCTACGGCACGCTCGCGCGACGCAGCCAGGACCAGGCCGGCGACCTCGCCACCAGCGTGGAGGAGAGCGTCCACGGCATCCGGGTGCTGAAGGCCTTCGGCCGGGGCAAGCACGCGCTGACCCGGTTCAGCCGACAGGCCGAGACGCTGCGTGAGACCGAGCTGGGCAAGGCCCGTGCGGTGGGCCAGATCTGGTTCTGGCTCGACCTCATGCCGCAGCTCGCGTTCGGCCTGAGCCTGATCACCGGCATCTGGCTGATCTCGACCGGAGCCATCGACGTCGCCGAGCTGTTCGCGTTCTTCGCGATGGCCACCGTGCTGCGCTGGCCGATCGAATCGATCGGCTTCCTGTTCTCGTTCATGCTCGACGCTCGCACGGCGACGGACCGCGTGTTCGACATCTACCGCGAGACCAACACCATCACCGACCCCGAGAAGCCGGTGCACCTGGCGAAGCCGCGCGGCGCACTCGCGTTCGAGGGCGCCCGCTTCCGGTATCAGGACGCCGGCCCGTCCGAGCGCGACCTGCTCGACGGCATCGACCTGGTGCTCGAGCCGGGCGAGACCATGGCCCTGGTGGGCCTGACCGGGTCCGGCAAGACCACGCTCACCACGCTGCCCGCGCGCCTGTACGACGTGACGGGTGGCCGCATCACGCTCGACGGCGTGGACATCCGCGACTTCGAGCTGGCCGAACTGCGCCGGCACATCGCGATGGCCTTCGAGGATGCCACGCTGTTCTCGGCATCCGTGCGCGAGAACGTGCTGCTGGGCCGGGCCGACCTCGACCTGCACAGCGAGGAGGCCGACCGCGTGCTGCGCGAGGCGCTCGACGTGGCGCAGGCCGGGTTCGCGGACTCGCTCCCGGACGGGCTCGAGACGATCATCGGCGAGGAGGGGCTGAGCCTCTCCGGCGGTCAGCGGCAGCGTCTGGCCCTGGCCCGCGCGGTCGCCGCCGCACCCAAGGTGCTCGTCCTCGACGACCCGCTGTCGGCGCTCGACGTCGACACTGAGGCGCTCGTCGAAGAGGCCCTGCGGCACGTCCTGGCCGAGACCACGGCGCTGATCGTCGCGCACCGTCCGTCGACCGTCGCGCTCGCGGACCGGGTCGCGCTGCTCGAGAAGGGCAGGATCACGGCGGTCGGGAAGCACTCCGACCTGCTGCGCACGAGCGCGCACTACCGTCACGTGATCTCGAGCCTGGAGGCCGAGGAGGCCGCTCGCACCGGGACCATCCCGATCATCACCGAGGCCGTCGCAGAGGCGCACAGGGCGTCCGCTACGGCATCCGCCGACCGCGAGACCGCGGTGCCCGCGGACGAAGCATCCGCCACCGAAGAGGAGGTGCAGGCATGACCATCACGGGAACCCGGGACGAGGACCGCTCGGACCTGACGAAGGAGGAGAGCCGTGCCATCCGGCAGCGCTCGCTGCGCCTGCTCGGCTCGCTGATCCACCCGCTGCGCCTGCGCATCGTGATCGCCGCGATCGTGCTGGTCGTCTCGACCGCGCTGCAGGTCGCGGGGCCGATCCTGATCGGCATCGCGCTCGACTCCGCGCTGCCGCAGCTGCTGAAGAACGCGGACTGGATGCCTGCGATCATGGTCACCGCGGTGTACCTGTTCGCCGGCATCGTGGGTTCCGCGCTGATCGGCTTCTACGTCGTGCTCGCGGCCCGCATCACGCAGGCCGTGCTGCTCGACCTGCGCAAGCGCATCTTCCTGCACACGCAGCGGCTGAGTCTGGAGTTCCACGAGTCGTACACGTCGGGCCGGATCATCTCCCGGCAGACCAGCGACCTGGACTCGATCCGCGAGCTGCTGGACGGTGGCCTGAACAACCTCGTCTCGGGCGTGCTGTTCGGCATCTTCACGTTCATCGCGCTGGTGATCGCCGACTGGCAGGCGGGCGTCGTGCTGCTGCTGGCGGGCGTTCCGCTGGTGCTGCTGATGCGCTGGTTCTACCGCCGCTCGCAGCTCGTGTACCGCGAGTCGCGGGTGATCAGCGCCAAGGTGATCGTGCAGTTCGTGGAGACGATGACGGGCATCCGCGCGGTCAAGTCGTTCCGCAAGGAGCCGCGCAACGACGTCGCCTTCCGCAAGGTGGCGGGCGACTACCGCGACATCAACCGGCGTTCCATGGTGCTGTTCGGCACGTTCGAGCCCGGACTGATGGCGGTCTCGGCGCTGACGATCACCCTGGTGGTGCTGTGGGGCGGCCTCCGCGTCGCCGACGGCGCCCTCGGCGTCGGCGTCCTGCTGGCGACCGTGCTGTACGTGCGCAACTTCTTCGCGCCCATGCAGGAGATCGCGATGTTCCTGAACTCCTACCAGTCCGCCACGGCGGCGCTGGAGAAGGTGTCGGGCGTGCTCGAGGAGGTGCCGACGGTTCCGGACCCGCAGAAGCCGATCGATCTGTGGGAGGCGCGGGGCGCGATCCGCTTCGACGACGTGACCTTCGGGTACAACGGCGACAAGACGATCCTGCCGAGCTTCTCGCTCGACATCCCCGCCGGGCAGACCATCGCGCTGGTGGGCACGACAGGGGCCGGGAAGTCGACGCTCGCCAAGCTCGTGTCGCGGTTCTACGATCCGAGCGAGGGCGAGGTCACGCTGGACGGCGTCGACCTGCGGATGCTGCATCCGAAGGATCTGCGCCGCGCGATCGTCATGGTCACGCAGGAGGCGTATCTGTTCAGCGGGACCGTGGCGGACAACATCGCCCTCGGCAAGCCCGACGCGACGCTGGACGAGATCCGTGCGGCGGCCCGGGCCGTGGGCGCGGACGAGTTCATCACCTCGCTGCCGGACGGCTACGACACCGACGTGAACAAGCGCGGCGGGCGCGTCTCGGCGGGACAGCGCCAGCTGATCTCGTTCGCGCGCGCGTTCCTCGCCGACCCGGCGGTGCTGATCCTCGACGAGGCCACCGCATCGCTGGACATCCCGTCGGAGCGGCTGATCCAGGACGCGCTGCAGACGCTGCTGGCGGACAGGACGGCCATCATCATCGCGCACCGCCTGTCGACCGTCGCGATCGCCGATCGCGTGCTGGTGATGGAGCACGGGAGGATCATCGAGGACGACACCCCGGATGCCCTGATCGCGGGCACCGGCAAGTTCGCCCAGCTGCATGCGGCCTGGCAGGAGACCCTGGTCTGACCCGCCTCCCCGACAGCCCGTCCGTCCCGCCCTTCGGCGCGGCCGGACGGGCTGTTAGGTTGAAGGAGTGGATCCGATCTGGGCTGCGGCGGCCGAGCTGTGGTGGATCGCGCCGACGGCTGCAGCCGGCGCAGGGGCGATCGGGTTCGCGACGGTGCGGAGGCGGCAGACGGTGAACGGCAAGCGGCTCGGGTACGACGCGGCCCGGCTCGAGCTGCGCCAGGCGCAGCAGGATGCCAGGGACGCCGCCGTGTCCGCGCGCGTCGCCCGAGCGGAGGCGGCCCGTGTCGCCGCCGATCGCGCGGCTTCGCGCACGGATGCCGTGGCCGTGGCATCCGCTCGTCGCGCACTGCGCGAGGCACAACTGGCGTCGAAGGCGGCGCTGGCCCGCGTGCGTGCCGCGCGCGCACGCGTCTCGGCCGAGCGCTCGTCGCTGGCCTCCGCGGCTGATCTCCCCCTGGACCGGCTGCGCGCCCGCCACGACGCGGTCCTCGCCCGGTGGATGGCCTACGAGACCGATCCCGGCCTGGCGCTGGCGTACCCGGCGATGAGTGACGGACGTCAGCCGCACACGGCCGCCTTCCTCGCCGCCGTCGAACGGGCGCGCGATCGGCGGCCGCCGTCCGAGGGCGCGCGCACCACAGCATCCGACTTCTCCGACTACCGTCGCGCCGTCGACGATCTGGAGCGGGCCTTCGACGTCGCCGAGCGCTCCGCACGCGGCGAGAAGGTGCAGCCCGACCTGCCGGATGCCCTCTGGGATGCCGCCCGCGGGTTCGCGGAGAAGTCCACCGAGATGCTGAACCGCACCTCCGACCTGCTCGGCGACTGGACCGCCCGGCGCCGGCGCGACCGCTGAGCCCGGCATCCGCCTGCTCATCGCCCGCATACTCCGTCCGTCGCGCGTCGTTCTGAAGGAGATTCACGCTTCTGAAGGATGCCTGCAGCCCTGGCGTCCTTCAGAAGCGAGGACGTCCTCCAGAAGTGACTGGCGCCACGTGCAGCCCACGGCTGACGGCCCCGGCGAGCGTGCGCTCGATGTGCTCCCAGTCGTAGATGATCTGCGCGTAGGAGAAGCGCAGCACCGTATAGCCCCTCATGCGCAGCTCGGCATCGTGCGCGAGGTCGCGGCTGCGGTCGGCGGATGACGAGTGGAACGACCAGCCGTCGACCTGGATGACCAGGTGCGTGCCGATCAGGAAGTCGACCGGATGCCCTGCCAGCTGCACCTGGAAGCGGAGCCGCACGCCCCACGGGCTCAGTCGGACGTGGAACACCGTCTCCAGTGACGAATCCGTACCCGGGCGCAGGAGTTCCAGGCACCGCCGAGCTGCCGGAGTCCGCCAGCGGACCGTGCGCAGTGAGTCGAGGGAGATCGATTCGGTGCGGACGGCCGACTCCCAGATCGCGACCGCCTGATCCACTGGGAAGCAGTTCGCAGCATCTGAGAGCGCATCCTCCACGGACGTCTCCAGCATGCGAGGGCGTGGGGGTGCGAGAGACCTGCCCCAGTGCGCATGGGCGTCGGAGACGCGCACCACTCCGTTCGGGGGCATCCGGAGATGCAGGCATTCATCGGTATCCGGCGGCACCCACCATCCACGTCGACGTGCGAGCGATACGCAGGTGACTGCGCCGCCCGACTCCGCGGCGTCGGCGAGGTCGATCGGAGCCGATTCGAGCGCGATCCAGCGCGAGCGGATGCGGCGGACCGCACCGGAGCGAATCGCGCTGCGGATACGGAAGACCGTGAAGCCGGCGTCAGCGGCGTCATCGCGATGAGCGATGCCGTTCCGGCTCCTCAGCCATGACCTGAGATCCATGCGCCCACGATGGCGGAATACCGCGTCATCGCGGGGCGGGAACCCGCGAATCGTGCACAACCCACCCGGGAGGGCGAATGTGCAGGCGCAGTGGTCGGGAGGCTTCTGAAGGATGAACACAGGTCTGAAGGATGCCTGCAACGCCGGCATCCTTCAGAAGTGGAAGCGTCCTTCAGAACTGACGGGCGCAAGCGTGCGGCGCAGCAGGCGGATGCCGCGCGGGAGCGCTCTCAGGGGGAGCGGCGACGGGGTCTCGGTGGGGGAGGGGATCCGAGGCCCCGCCGCCGGTTCAGTCCGTGACGCGGATCTGCGCGATGACCTCGGAGTACTCGGTCTCGCCGACCGGCTCGAAGCCCACGCGGCGGAAGAACGCCTCGGGGCCGCCCTCACCGGCCTCGTAGATCACGTTCACGTGATCGACGCCGCGTGCGCGGGCCTCGTCGATCAGAGTCTTGACGGCGAAGCGCCCGACACCACGACCCTGGTCGTCGGCGTCCACGTTGATGCGCCACAGCACGCTGCGGAAGTGCTCCTCGGGGGCATCCGCGTCGAAGCTCGCGCTGACGAAGCCCACCACCTCGTCACCGTCGAGCACTACGCGCTGCCAGGAGGTCTGGGGGTTCACCACAGTGGCGGCGATCCCGTAGGAGACCGGTGCCAGGAACTGCTCCTGGCCGGGCTTGAGGGACAGATTGTTGACGGCGACGATCGTCGCCGCGGACAGTTCGACCACACGCAGTTCCGACATGGAACCCAGGCTAGCCCCTCCGCGGGCTTCTGTCGCGGAAACGGCAGGGCCGGTGTCGAAACCCTGAAGGGGTGCCGGGAAGCGGACTCGGGTATCTTGGTATCGAGATAAAATCTGCCCTCGCGAACGGAGATCCGGTGACCGACGACGCCATCATCTACACCTACACGGACGAGGCGCCGGCTCTGGCGACCGCGTCCTTCCTGCCGATCATCAAGGCCTACACCGGTCAGGCCGGCATCGAGGTGGAGACCCGCGACATCTCGCTCGCCGGCCGCATCCTCGCCGCCTTCCCCCAGAAGCTCACCCCCGAGCAGCAGGTGGGCGACGCCCTCGCCGAGCTGGGCGGACTGGCCACGCTCCCCGAGGCCAACATCATCAAGCTGCCGAACATCTCGGCGTCCATCCCGCAGCTGAAGGCGGCCATCGCCGAGCTGCAGGAGAAGGGCTTCGACGTCCCGGACTACCCGGACGAGCCCCAGTCTCTTGAAGAGCGCGACGTCCGCGCCCGCTACGACAAGATCAAGGGCTCGGCGGTCAACCCCGTGCTCCGCGAGGGCAACAGCGACCGCCGCGCGCCCCTGGCCGTGAAGAACTACGCCAAGAAGCACCCGCACCGCAACAAGCCGTTCGCGGAGGGCTCCAAGACGCGCGTCGCGACCATGGGCCACGACGACTTCAAGCACAACGAGCGCTCCTGGGTCGCAGCCCACGACGACGTGCTCAGCTTCCAGCACATCGCCGCCGACGGCACCATCACCGTGCTCAAGGAGGGGCTGAAGGTCCTGCCGCGCGAGATCATCGACGCGACGTTCCTCTCCGCCGCCGACCTGGACGCCTTCCTCGCGGAGACGCTCGAGCAGGCCAAGGCCGAGGGCGTGCTGTACTCGGTGCACCTGAAGGCCACCATGATGAAGGTCAGCGACCCGATCATCTTCGGTCACGTCGTGAAGGCGTTCTTCAAGGACGTGTTCGCGCAGTACGGCGACAAGCTCGCCGAGGCCGGCCTGAGCGCCAACAACGGCCTCGGATCGATCCTCTCCGGTCTCGCCGACATCGCGGGCGGCGACGAGATCGCTGCGGCGTTCGACAAGGCCATCGCCGAGGGGCCGCGTCTGTCGTACGTGAACTCCGACAAGGGCATCACCAACCTGCACGTCCCGAGCGACGTGATCGTCGACGCCTCCATGCCCGCCCTGGTCCGCAACGGCGGCAAGCTGTGGGGCAAGGACGGCGGCGAGGCCGACACCATCGCGGTCATCCCGGACTCGTCGTACGCGGGCGTGTACCAGGCCGTGATCGACGACGTCATCGCCAACGGCCCGCTGGACCCCGCCACGATCGGCACCGTGCCGAACGTGGGCCTGATGGCCCAGGCCGCCGAGGAGTACGGCAGCCACGACAAGACCTTCGAGATCGCCTCGGCGGGTGTCGTGCAGATCCTCGACAGCGACGGCACCGTGCTGATCTCGCACGAGGTCGGCGCCGGCGACATCTGGCGCGCCACGCAGACCAAGCACATCCCCGTGATGGACTGGGTCAAGCTCGCCGTGACCCGTGCCCGCGCCACCGGTGCTCCCGCGGTGTTCTGGCTGGACGCCAACCGCTCGCACGACGCCCAGATCATCGCCAAGGTGCACCAGGGTCTCGCGACCCTCGACACCAAGGGCCTGACGATCACGATCCTCGCGCCCGAGGACGCCACCCGCTACACGCTGGCGCGCCTGCGCAAGGGCGAGGACACGATCTCGGTCACCGGCAACGTGCTGCGCGACTACCTGACGGACCTGTTCCCGATCCTCGAGGTCGGCACCAGCGCCAAGATGCTCTCGATCGTCCCGCTGCTCGCCGGCGGCGGCCTGTTCGAGACCGGTGCGGGCGGCTCCGCGCCGAAGCACGTGCAGCAGCTGGTGGAGGAGGACTACCTGCGCTGGGACTCGCTGGGCGAGTTCTTCGCGCTGGCGGCGTCGCTCGAGCACTTCGCGGACCGTACGGGCAACGAGAAGGCCCGCGTGCTGGCCGAGACCCTGGATGCCGCGACCGGCACCTTCCTCGAGCAGGACCGCTCGCCCGGTCGCGCGCTGGGCACCATCGACAACCGCGGCAGCCACTTCTACCTGGGCCTGTACTGGGCGCAGGAGCTGGCCAAGCAGACGAAGGACGCCGAGCTGGCGGCTGCGTTCGCGCCGGTCGCGGCGACGCTGGCCGAGAACGAGCAGAAGATCGTCGACGAACTGAACGCCGTGCAGGGC
>Ga0308161_1003252_pt1 | contig 16002 bp, 19 predicted proteins | sample PhyFR2_FD_201034 | JGI IMG/M metagenome (GOLD analysis project Ga0308161, IMG submission 201034) | Phyllosphere microbial communities from UC Gill Tract Community Farm, Albany, California, United States - DLSLF.R2 | ecosystem: Host-associated > Plants > Phyllosphere > Unclassified | place: USA...
GGCTTCATCTCATCCAAGTGCGACTGTACTGCATGCATTGGTATAGTTCACTTCTATAGCGTCCCTTCTCGTCTTGATCTAGCCAATGAGGTGAAAGCAAGCATTTCCTACTGAGCTTTGTTACTCTCAAACTTCGAAAGCGCTGAACTCGTGCGAGTTTCAATTGATCCGCTTCGGCTTGTGGATTTCCTACCGTCCGAATCTCAAATACTGAGACCCTTCTGATTGGCCCGGAGTTGCGAGCGAAACCTTAAATTCCAATTTCTTGATCTCGGATGTTTCTCTTCTTTCTCTTCCTTCCTCTTTCACCTCTCGCGACGACTACTCTTTCACCTCTCGCGACGACTAGTACGACACTCAGTACTCACCATGCTTGTCTCGTCAAGTTCGGCGATACCAGACCGACCTCCTCAACAGCGACAAACTTCTTTCAAGTTCCTCGCCGGCAAGATCAAGACAAGGACGAATGAAGTCCTACAACGCGGCAAAGTAGGTGTGAATTCAGCTTCCGCGATGGTTGAGGCTATCGCTGCCCACCCGCCCAACACCGGGGACGGTCTGACGGAACGTGAAGCGAAAGCTCTTTCGGATAAACCTCTGCAGCAGCAAGGTCTCCTTGGAACGATGATGGCACAAGCACAGAATGGAACGTTAGCCAGCGATGCTTCGACGCTGCTCGCCGTGTTGAAGAGCGCAACAGGGAGGGAGATCGACGATAGAGAAATGCTTCTCGAAAGAATCGTTACTATGCTTCAGTCGCTTCCCGCAGACTCCAAGCTACAAAGCACGATGACCGAAGGCCTCCTCGAGATGCTTTGGAATGATCTCCCTCACCCAGTGCGTTATATCGATCTCTATCTCTAGCTCAATTATCAGAGTTTCAGCTGAATTTCTCGACAACAGCCAGAATCTTTCCTCCCTGCCTCGATACCCGCCAATCCGAAGGGCAAAGGTGATATTTCTGGTCCGTCTACTGCCTTCAACAATCATCGCAAAGCGGACGGCAGCGGGAACAATCCTCTTCTTCCGACTCTCGGTGCCGCCAACACTCCTTACGCTCGATCGGTCCCTCCCCTTCACCCTGCGAATCCCAACCGTGCCGATCCCTCTGTCGTTTTCGACGCACTTCTCAAGCGCGACACCTTCAAACCTCACCCGAGCGGAATCAGCTCTCTCCTGTTCTCCTTCGCAACGATCATCATTCATTCCTGTTTTCAAACGAGTCGAAGTGATCCTGTATGTCGTTGACTTCTCCTCACGATGCTCTTATGCGCGACACTGATGAGTCTACATGAATCAGAACATCAACGAAGCTTCCTCCTATCTAGACCTTAGTCCTCTCTACGTGAGCTTCTTCCTCCATTCTTTAGGAAGATGAGCTAATTCGACACTCGGCATCAGGGAAACAATCTAGACGAGCAGAGAACCGTTCGAACGTTTTCGCAAGGTCAGCTTCACCCCGACGTTATCGCTTCCTCTCGACTCTTCTTCATGCCTCCATCCGTCGTCGCTTTACTCGTCATGTTCAGTCGTAATCACAACTTCATCTGCGGAAAGCTGTACAAGATCAACGAGAAGGGGAAATTCAAACCGCTCGATTCGCTGACTTCGGAGGAGAAAACAAAGCAAGACGAGGATCTCTTCAATACCGCAAGGCTCATCAATTGCGGCTATTTCCTCGAGATCATCGTACAAGATTACATTCGGTGAGCTGTCTCGAGCATCCGTCGAAAACGGATTTTGCTGAATGGAATTGATCGTTGTCTCGCAGAGTCATCCTCAATATCAACCGGACCGAATCTACCTGGAGCTTGAATCCGAACCTCCCTATTCGACAATCAAGTAGGGGAACTGGAAATGCGGTTTCAGCCGAATTCAATCGTGAGCTTTCTTACTTCAACTCCGCTTGCTTTCTACTGACTTTTCCGCTTTCGTAGTCGTCTACCGATGGCATTCTGCTATTAGTGAGAAGGATGAGAAATGGATCGAGGGGTTGTTCAAGCAGTACTGTGAAGATAAACCGATCGACGAGGTGAGTTTGAGTCCTTCCCCTTCTTCGAACATCGCAAGCTGATGAGATATTCGATTCGTCGCAGCTTACTGAGAAGGACTTCATGACTGCTCTTGCCGGACTTGCGAAAACTCAAGGCAAAGATCCAAAAACTTGGACTATACCTGGTATCCAACGCTCGCAAACAGGCAGATTCGATGATCAAGACCTCGCAAAGATCCTGAGCGACGCTACCGAAGAAGTCGCTGGAGCTTTCGGAGCAAACGGCTCTCCGGCGGTGATGCGAGTAATCGATGTTTTGGGAATGGCAGCCGTGAGTGGCTCTCTTTCCTCGACGTTGGAGTCGTGCTCACATTGACGTGCTCTCGTAGGCTCGCAACAACTGGAACGTCTGTACGATGAACGAATTTCGACGATTCTTAAACCTCAAGCCTTTCAGTTCTTTCGAGGGTACGCACAGACCTTCACGATATTCCGTTTGAAACTAATCGATCACTCTCACTCATTCTACAGAATGGAACCCGGATCCAAAAGTCGCCAACGCTGCTCGAATGCTATACGGGCACACCGAGAACCTTGAGCTTTTCCCGGGTTTGCACGCCGAAGCTGCTAAATCGTCGAGGAGCGGCAGCGGACTCGCAACTGGATACACCATCTCTCGAGCTATCCTTTCTGATGCTGGTGAGTCCCTCACTCTCCTCCATAAGCTTTCGATGGCGTAAGCTCATCTCGACTAATGTTGCTGTTAGTCGCGCTCGTTCGAGGCGATCGATTCTACACCGTCGACTACAACTCTGCTACTTTGACAAATTGGGGCTACCAAGACGTACAGCCAGATGTGGAAGGCGGGTCTTACGGTGGTATGATTGGAAAGGTGAGCGAAGAAGCGGAGAAGCGGAGAAGCGAAGAAGCGAAGAAGCGAAGAAGCGAAGAAGTTTATCATAGCTGACAATCCTGCTCTCTTCGATAGCTTCTGATGCGGAACCTGCCCAACATCTACACTCCCAACTCAACTTACGCTCTCTTCCCCTTCACCATCCCATCGAGAATGAACGGCTACCTCGCAGGTAACGGCGTTCTCGACAAATACGATACTCGGCGACCAACTCGTATCCCTCCCGTCCATGGTGTCTTCACGTACAAAGCATGTCTCGACGTTCTCGCCGATCCGAGAAAATATGGAGTGATCTACGAACAATCGATCAAAAGCTGTTCGAACGACTATGGGTGAGCAGCTTTTCTACAAACTTTATTCGAGCTGCTTACTCACGCTCGAGCGCTCTTTTTAGCTACTTCATCTCCTTCGACGACACTGAGCGACACAAGGCCGATCGAATGATCCAAGAGAAAGCTTTGTTCAGCCCGGGTTGGCAAGATGGACTCAAATCGTTCTACTCGTTAACGACCTCGAACCTGATCAAGGAGAAGTCCTGGTCCTACGACAACAACAAGACTTTCAACCTCGACGTCGTGCGGGACGTCACGAATGTAAGTGCTCTCTTGACCTCTCGTGACATCGCTCATCGTTCGATTTTTCGGCTCCAGCTCGCAAGCGTCTACTGGGTCTCTCATCAGTTCGGCATGCCCATCAAAGACTCCTCGAAAAGCCCTCATGGTCTCTTCACGCCACAAGAGCTCTACCTCATTCTCTCTGCTTTCTTCATCTCAGTCTTCATGAACTTCGACTCGACTGCAGGATTCAAACTCTCACAAGCAGCTCAAAAAGCAGCTCCGACTCTGCTCACAATCATCAAGGGAAGACTGGTTCAGGCTAAAGGTGTACCGACGGCAGTCGACGATCTCGCTCGATCGCTTCAAGATTTCTTCGTTGGCCAGAACGTCGAAGGCCTAGTGATGGGGAAGACTGCTCATGAGTACTACACTCGACTGCTCGAATCAGGAAGACCATTCGATCAGCTCGAAGCGAGTGTTCAGTCGACCATGACTGCTTCAGTTTCGAATCAAGGTCAAGGTTTGCTATTCCGCTTGCACTTTCGAAATCAAGTAGAGCTCATCGCGATCGTTCTACAGCCGCTGCTCACGTTCTCAATTTCTTCCTCGACGATGAGAACTCTCTACACAAGGATGAGCTCGTTGCGCTCATTCGACTCGACACTCTCGAAGCTGATCAGAAGATTCTCGTGCGCTGCTGCACCTCACTCCTCTCGACGAATCTGAGCTGACTTTTTCTCTACTCTACAGTCTCTCGTTAGCGAAGCGATGCGACTCGACCCTCAAGTCCCTCTGATTCCGAGAGTAGCTCGCGAAGACACTACAATCATAGACGGCGGTGAGCTTATCTGCGATACTTGATTTTGTTCAACCCGGCTCAACGCTCGCTTTTTCCATAGATCGCACTGTGAACGTCAAGAAGGGAGACTTTGTCTTTCCCTCGATGTTATCCGCAGGGATGGTGAGCTTTCTGTTAACCGGAGCTATCGAATTTGGGCTGAATTCATTCGTTGTTCAGGATCCGACTGTGTTCGGGCCTGATCCTGCTGAAGTTCGGGCTCGAGATCCTTCTCTCTATCGTCTATTTGGTTCAGGAATGCACACTTGCCTGGTAAGTCTTCGATCGACTCGCTAGCATGAGCAACTTGCGACTGATCTTTTGACGTTTCGTAGGGTGCTCGCATCGTCAACATCTCGCTCATCGCCATGATCAAAGAGGTGAGCTTGCATCGATCTCTCCTACTATTAACCTCACTCACGGCAAGATCTTGTCGCGACTGCACCAGGTTTTCTCACTTCCAAACATTCGTCGCGCCCCCGGTGCTGCAGGTCAACTTCGTCGCTTCCATCAAGATGTAGGTGGCACGGAATGCCCTGTCTACCTGGACGCAAAGAGCTCCATCTGGCCTCTCCCAGTCTCCCTCTCTGTTGTTTACGACTCTGAGTAATCGGTGTTTATGTTTTGCTGTCTTCGTCGTAATTCTAAGGGCCCTATTGCATTCACTTCTATACCTCTACCAACGAATGATACTACAGCCGAGGACAAGTAGCTACACCTCGATTCCCGCTGCTCTCGCCTGCGAGATGGTCCCTTGAGCTTGCAGAAGCTGTTCACAATCCTCGCGGATCAGTACAGCCTCAAGCTCAATCTTGGGGATAAGACGTACCATAGGTGCATCAATCATGCTCGTACTACCGTCTGCATTCAGCAGACCGTACGCTCCAGCTCCCGTCGAAGATGCGAGACTTTCGTAATTCGCCAGAATCGCCAGAGCTCGTTCGATCTCTGTTCAACGAGGCAAGACGGATCGATCAGTTATGACAAATCAGATATAGAGCTCTGCCTCGAGCTCATGCGCTTCCATCGAAGAAACGAGGAACGAGGACTCACCAGAATCAGAGGGAGTGAAAGCGGCTTGAATCGTTTCGACCTGAGCCGGATGAATCGCTTGCTATGTACTAGACGAGCTAGTCAGTCTCGATCCAGTACCGTCGAATGGAAACTCTGCAGCTCACCTTTCCGTCAAAACCGAGTTCTCTTCCTTCTCGACTCTCCTCCCGCAATGCCTCGATAGCTCCCTCGCCCTTATACTGTGTACAGACCAGATCTACAGCCTTCAATCCATACGCTTTCGCGACTGTCACGACTGAACTCCGAGCGAACAGCATCTCTCTTCTCGACGGTGTACGGATGAGGTTCGAGGCAGCGCAGTAATCTTCTGCCGCGAACTACAGGTAAACAAGCCAGGAGGAGTCAGTCGAAGAGATAGGTAATGAAGAATATAAGTAAGACTGACAAGAAGTGACGAGATTCTGGGGGAGCTTGTTGCGATCTGCGAGAAAGAAGACTTTCGCTGATCAGCTCTCGCTCGGGAAAGAGACAACGAGGCAGGGCTCACTTCTCTCAAATTCAGGAGAGCCATGGGACTCTCTATACTAGCGATTATACGCAGGCTCCGCTTCGTACCGTCGAGTCCATACTTCTCTGAGAATTGGTCGACGATCCGAACGTCTTTCGCCGAGTCGACTTTCGGCATCACGATACCGTCGAGATGCGGACACGTCAGCTGTGTCCTTCAAGGGAGAGATCAGCTTGCGAAGTAGGGTGAAAGTGAGGAGGTTGACGAACGAGAGCTTCGAGATCATCTAAACCAAGCTGCTTCGAGTTGATACGAACGAATCTCTGGCTGGAACCTTCTGTCCGAGCCTATAAAAGAGCTCTGCGATGAGTTTCAGATTCGAGGGGGTGCAGAGAAGTCGAGCAGACCTGCAGAGCGCTGCGAAATCAGAACGATCATAAGCATTCCTTCGATAGAAAGGCCCCGAAACTTCCCGACTCACTCGAGAACGTTTCTTCTAGCTTCACCCTTCTTCTCCTGCCTGACCGAGTCCTCGAGGTCCAAGATCAGAGTATCGGGAATGGCATTTCTATCTTTCCCTGACAATCCACCTCCCAAAGCTTTACTGAGCTGCTTAGGATTCGATCCCGGTACATACAAGAGTGCCCTTTGTGCTCTTGAGGCTTGACTTGACGAGGGTGCGGCTGAGTAGCTACGTTTGGAAGTCGAAGAATAGCGGGGAAGTTTGAAGAGCGAGGAACGAGAAGGAACGGCGAGTGAACGTCTCAGAGTAGTCTTGACTATGCTCGAATTGGATTGTAAGGGACTGAGCATCTGCTGAAGTGATCGTTGGAGTGGTAGAGCAAGAAAGAGATCAAGTTTCGACTTGGCCTGTCGCGGTTCGGAATAGGAGTCATTTCCTACGCTGAAATGATCCAGGCAGCTTGAGGATAACTCGGCGAGCAGGAGGGAGTGAAAGTAGAAATGAACAAACTGCTCGCGAACTTTCGTAATCTAGCAACTTTCGCACTTTCGCACTTTCGCAACTTTGGATTACGCATACAAGAGCTGACTTAGCCTATTCAGGAACTACTCCTCGTCGAGTCTCGTCACCGCCGACTGCATCGATAGTCTTGAAGCTTGAGTGCCTCTCTCGTCAACGCTCGGAACTCGGATTCTTCGAGTGTGTTCAAGAGATCGTTCGAACCTCTCTCGTCCGTCTGCTGCTCCACCTGACTCCAGCTAGCGTGACATCATCGGGCAACGAGGAATGTACATCGCTGAAGGTGGTATTGTAACTGCTACGGATTGGGAAATCAAGGGTATTTGGGAATAGTTCTTGAGCGACGTGAATCTGGGAGAGGTGCGACATCAGCTCGGCAGACTCGACTGACTTGAGGTTTGCAGGCTTTATACTCACAGTGTTAGACTCTAGAATTTGCTCTGAGCCTTCGCGAGCTGTTGACCGCGGCGAGACAAGTCTTTCTCGCCGATTCGATATCCTTCATCCAGGAGAGCGCGAGTCGAGCACTGTCTACTCGTACATTGACCGATTCTCCTCGATAGTTCACGACGAAGGAGAGAGCGTCTCGGGCTCGCTCTCGTATCGAAGATTCCTCCAGAGGAATTGGCTAGAGAATCGACAGATTCGTCAATACTCTGTGGGGAAAACCAGCGAGCGAGACTCACCAAGCGATAGACGACCTCGGTAGTCCCTCCAGGCTTCGACTCGGTGAACACGAGTAGATCGTTGAAGAGGTAAAGGTTGAGGTTGCGTCCTGATTTCGCTTTCTCGACTTTGCCCTCTCGCAATAGTTTTCGAGGTCCGAGTAGTCGAGTAGGTGCAGTAAGATCGAGTCGCTGTCGTGTTTGACGAGTCAGTGAGTAGTTCATGGGAGCATCAGATAGAACAAACTCACGGCATCGAGAACACCTTGGAATTCAATGTTATCCGACAAGTAAGCCAACTTTTGCTCATTCTCGTTCGATCGGACTGCTTCGTTGACGATACTAAGAGTCCTCTCGGCGATCTCGAGGGAGCCAACGAGTGCATCACGATCAGGTCGATCCTCTTCGCTGTACCGAATGATCTGCACAAAACGATCGGGCTCTGTCAGCTCAAGAAACCTCGGAAGACTTGAGCAGTCATAGGTAGCTTACCTGATTGATCAGGAGAGGGTAGCGAGTGAGCCGTTGCATAGGTTCGAGGAGGAAGTGTTCAAGCTCGAGGTTCTTGACGCGAAGTCCCTAGAAAAAGAGATGGCTCAGCCGGAGTTCTGATGTAGCGAGCGAGAGACAGGTACGTACATCGAGAAGAGTACGGAGTGACCGATCAGAGAGTTTGAGGTCGGCGAGAGTTCGGGCAGCGTTCGCTTGATTGACACAATAACCTCGATAAATGTCGAGACCTCGCATGTGCTGCTTGATGATGTCTCCAATCTCATTGATGTACAGTCGAGATTGTCGTTGTCGATCTTCTAGCTCGGAAAGGAAGACCTAGACGCACAAAGGTTCGTTAGTTTCCGGAGATGATTGCGAGAGTCGAAACTCACGGTATTGAACATGAGGATATCGTCGATGTTGGCAAAGATGACCTCAAGTGCCTTGGCAGGTACGACAGGCTGTAATGCCGAATAGAAAGTTTCGATCACCATCTGAAGGCCTTGAACGTAGGATTGCTCGGTTGCGATGAATTCGAAACAAGCTTCTTGACGTTTTCGTTCGTTCGTTGGTAGGTTCTCGAGTGCTGAAGGGTCAATCAATGAAGCCCAAGACTGCAAGAAAGTCCAAAAGGTTCAGTCTTCTGCAACTGGACGAGATCAAAAAGGAGAAGGGCTACTCACGGTTCCGAATACTGCACTACTTCTGTTGTTCGAGTCTTTGCCGTCCTGCGAGAATACCGGAGAGCTGATCACAGGCTTGGGTCGTTCGTTGGCCCCGACCGTATTCGCTCGAGTCCTCGCACCAGCGCTCACTCTCGAGAAGAACGAACTGGTAGTCGATTGAAAAGCTTCTTTGACGACTGAAGCTGTCGAAGTCGAAGGAGCTCCGGAAGGCGAGGGAGATGGAGGGGGCGAGATCGAGTCGAGGGTAGGAGTAGAAACATCAAGCGAGGAACGATTTCGGTCGGCAGCTTGCTCTCGCATCGCACGTTGATACAGCTAGACATAGCGATACTGCGATGAGCTTCTTACTCAGTCGGAGGAGAGTAGATAAGACTCACATCGTAAGCATCCTCCATCCTTTCCTCTTGCTCTTCTTCGTTCTCCGGAACTTCTTCCTCTTGATCAGCGACTTCGAGAGGCGCGGCGATAGCTTCCTCCAGATTCGTAGATTCACGATATCGACGTTGAGGTCGAGGCGGAGGAGGTCGGCGTCTCCGCTTTGGAGTAGCACGCGAAGATCGCCTGCGGAGCAAACCTGCAGCTTCGAGAACTCGTAATCGCTCAGCTTCTCGAGCTTCAGGACTTTGGGTGGCTACTGGCGATTCGACATCACTATCGTCGTCATCGTCTTCGTTTTCCGAGTCTACTTGAGGAAGTGGTGGAGTCGGCGAACGAACGCGAGGCGAAGGAGCTTTCGACTCGGAATGATCTGTTCTCGTCGGAAGAAATGGGACACAGAATTGGATTCGATATTGCGACAAGATTCGAGAAGGGGTAGAGAGAAGGAGAACAAGACAAAGACTCAGTGGCTGATCGAGGAAAATATAGGAACGAAAGGGGAGAGAGAGAGGGGACGCAGCCGACTTCATCTCCCTCACCATTCGTTCCTCGTCACCCCTTGCAGCTCCACACAAAAGACATGATCGACTAACTCAGTTCGACATAAGTCGAGGGTACGAGACCAATAACTCCGTCTTTCTCAGCCTTGTACCAACTTTCGTCGGAAGTGTCAACGATCGTCAACGATTCCTCCTCTTTGAACGAGATTTCGTCTTCGGAAGCAGCGGTGTAGGCGTAGAGTGCTTTGGCGGGTTGAGCTACGAATCACGAGAGGAATAGGGATTAGTCTCGCTCAAATAGAAATCATCGACGAGACGACTCACCATTGATCTCTTCGAGATAAGCTCTTGGGATCCATCCTTTTGCTCCAGTCTCAGCTAGTTCTCCATGCCACCAGTCTCCTCCATCTTTCGAGGGATGAGCAATAATGACTCGGTTCTCGGGGAAGCTGAGATCTTCGTCTCGTTGTCCTTCGTAGGTGAAGACGGATCGCATGCGAAGAGCTGCAAAGACGAGCGAATACAGTTAGCAAAGAGTACAGGAGGATGAGAACTTGAGATTAAAAGACGTACTCTTTGTGAGATCGACAGCAGCGAGAGGATCCTCGTCTACGATAGCCGGGAGAGTTTCCGGGACAGCGTCTTCCTCAACAGCAGCAGGTTCTGGTACTGGTTCGGGTTCCTGAAGTTGCTCGTAGGCTTCGGGCTCGGAAGGAGGAGGGGGAGTTGCCTCTCTTGGAGGGGGACTAGGTTGTCTCGGAGGACTAGGAGGAGGTACGTAAGTCTGAACTGGAGGAGAAGCATCTCCGATGACGGCGCCGCTGACAGCTGGTCCACTCTTGTCGACTGTCTGAGTTTTGCGAAGTCGGAGTCCACCTGCGATTTGACCCAAAAGTGCTCCTCGATCTGAAGGATCTCCTCCTCCGAGATTCGGTAGAGGTGCGCGAGGAGCTGCGGGTGGTGGAGGTGGTCCAGGAGGAGGAGGTGGGGGAGGAATACCGCCTGAAGAAGAAGCTCCCAGAGCAGGAGAAGCGACAGCTGAACGAGTGGGAGGAGTAGTCGTGGTCGATGAAGGTCGTCCTGATCCCATTCCCAGTCCAGAGAAGAGGTTCTGAGCTAGTGCAGCGTGTTTCGCTCGAGCTCCACCGATCGAAGGTTCGTCATCGGATGAATCACTTTCATCGGCATCCTTTTCGAGTCCTCCTGGTGCATCCCAATCGTCGTCATCGGAAGGAGGGGGACGGAAAGCTTTAGGAGCAGGGGGAGCGGGAGGAGGAGTGGGAGCCGAAGGTGATCCGCCAGCGAAGAAAGGATTGGGTTTGTTGGTCGATGGAGAAGCGGTCGAATTGGCTGCGGGAGAAGCTACACCTTGCAATCGATGGAAAGGGTTCGTACTGGGACTCTTGGTGGGAGAGGATGTCGAGTTTCCGTTGCTGAGACCGTTGGTAGGAGGGGAGAGTGCTTGAGGTGCGGGAGGAGGAGAGACGATAGCTGATCGAGGAGTGGGAGCGGAGAATTCGTCGTCTTTTGCGGTGTGAGGTTTCGGGGCAGGAGGGACGGCGACCTTGGCTCGGGAAGGAGGAGGAGCAGGTTTCGCTCGAGAAGCGGGAGGTGGAGGAGCAGCTTTGGGTTTCGAGAATGCAGCTTTTGATCTTGCGAAATTTTCCTCAGCTTCCTTCGCCTCTCGTTCAAGTTGTTCAATCCTTGCCATTCGTTCCGCCCTTTCCTTCTTCAATTTCTCCTCCCTTTCCAACAAAGCCTTCTCTTCGACATCGAGTTGATCGTCGGCAGCTTGTCTTGCGTGTTTCGCAGATGAATCGTTGATAGTCGTATCCTCGATTTCTTGACGAACTTGTTCAATCGCTTTCTCCTCCTGTTGAGTTTCCTGAAGAGCCTGTTCGACTGCTGCACCCTTCTGACGTTCTCGATCAAGTTTCGCTTGACGTTCAATCTCCTTCGCTTTCAGTTGTTCGTCCGCTTGAGCTGCCTTGCGAGCTGCCTCTGCCTTTTCCGCTTCGAGGCGATCTTGAACCGAAGTGTCGGGAGATGCGGAAGGAGCGGCGACACCTAAGGCTCGAAGTCGATCCTGGATACGACGTTGAGCTTCAGCACGAATGAAGGCTTGTCGTTCAGCGGGTGACATCGATTTAGGATCTGGAGTCGAAGCTTGAGCAGATGCTGAAGGAGCGGAAGTTGGTGGAGGGGCACTAGGAGGGGGAGGAGGGGGAGTTGAATCGGTCTTTGCTGGAGGGGGAGGTGGTGGAGGAGTTCGAGAACGGGGAGGAGAGGATCGACGAGGACGGTCATACTTGTCGAAAGTTCCAGTTTGATAGCCACGTTCGGGAGATTCTCGACGAGAAGATGAGCGGTAGTCGTCCTCGGAAGAACGGTAACGTTCACGTTCCTCCGAACGGTAACGATCTCGATCCCTATCTCCTCCATAACGACCGGAGGTAGCGTTTCGATCATCTCGTTCGATAGCGTACTTCTTGCGATCCAATCGCTTCTCCCGTTCCTTCTCTTCGAGGCGTTTCTCCAATCGAGGCAAATCATCGTGTTCGAGTTTGAGGAGTTCTCGTTCGAGTAGGCGACGTTCTTCATCTTTTGCGGCAGTCCTCCTTCCGCTTCGTCGATTGTCGTCGAGATCGTCCTGGACTCGTTGAATCTTGCGATTGATCCTCCTCAATTCCTCCTTGAGATCTTCCTCTTCATCATCATCTTCTCGACCTCTGTCTGCCTCTCGCTGAGCCTCCTTCAACCTTCGCTTGACATCGTCCAATTCACTGTTCGAGTCGCCTCTCGAAGGTCCCCTGACGTCCTCCCGGTTCAAGTGACGAGATGAGCTTTTGTAAACGGGAGTAGCATCGTCGTCGTTTCTGAAGACGGTAGCATCCTTACGAGTAGCGTTGGGAGCTTGGTCGTGGAGAGAGCGAAGTTTGGCTCGAGATTGTGGACTGTCGACATCGGAAGCGCTCGTTGCTCTTCGGTTCGTGTCGTTTTTGAGGAGATGAGTGAGGAAGTTTGCGGAATCTTCGAGATCGCGAGCAGAGGGAGGAGCCATTTCAGCAGGGAGAGTGTTGGGAATAGGGTTGCCGTTGAGACCTGATAGAAAGGAGCAAAGTGAGTTTTGATCGTATCGTCAACTTTGACTGAAGGCGACTCACGTCGATAGATGAGACCCATAGCAACGTGAAACTCGTCAATGTTGAGCTTTCCTCGATCGTTGACATCGGCCAAATTCCTATCGAGAGCAAACGGATGAGAACGAATTCTTCGAAAGAAGAAACGCGGAAACTCACCAGATCGCCATCAGATCATCTGTAGTCAAACCAGCTTGACCAAACACTTCTTTCGCCATTGAACCAGGAATGAAACCAGCTCCTTGTTGATCCCAAGCCCTGAAAATCTGATCGTAACGTTTCTTTTCTTCGGGAGTTAACGCCCAAGGGATCGGTACTGAAGCTTGACCGACTTGCTGTTGATTCGATTGTTGAAAGGATTGTTGTAACGAGGGACCAGAGTTGTTTCCAGCGAACTGCATTTGCTGCGGGTTCATCATCGCCGAAGGTTGAATCGAAGGAGCGGGCATGAAAGTCGACATGAATTGACCCTGAACTCCTGCCCCCAATCCACCAGAGTTGAACCCAGTAGCTTGAGGAACTAGTCGAGCGGGAGGAGCTTGTTGAGGTGCGCCGTAACCTCCTGCTCCGAATCCAGTATTCATCGGTCTCTGAACTTGAGGAATCGGAGGTGCGAAACCGGTCATTTGTGGTTGCATTGGCATAGGTGGTCTCATACCACCTTGCTGGGGCATGAATCCAGTAGGTTGAGGTTGCTACAGAGTCGATGATATGCGTGGAGGGGAAATGTCAATTTCATCATCTCAAAGAGGGACCAGCTAGAGAGGGAGTGCTTACCTGATATTGTGGTTGAGGTGCAAATCCAGTCCTCTGTGCCTGTACATCATTGAAGCAGAGGTGAGAAATGCGAAAGATGGAAGTGACGCGAGATGAAATGGGGGAAACTCACCTGCATTGGCATGAAACCAGTTTGTTGAGGTTGCATAGGTTGCTGACCATATTGAGGTTGGCCGTAACCCCCTTGATATGGGTACATTGAGGGTTCGAGATGGAGGAAGAGTGGAGGAAGGGAAGAAACGAGATCCGATGAAATCAGCCGAATTATCGACAAGTCGTTTTCCTTTTCTCATTCTTCGTAGAGGGCTCGACGACGACGACAATACTTTGAGAGCGAACGATGCGGGCAGCTGAGAAAAAGAGCGTCGTTCAAGTTTCGCAGATTGTGTTGAACCTTCGCAAGCGCTCTCTCCTCGACGACAGCTCGCTATGAGACGAAAGCAGCAGATTATAGTACACGTCAACCACCGACGATCCTGATACCTCCCGCTTCAGACCAACCTTGCCGTTCCCCTCGATTCCGTTCATCGTATTCCGCTTCTTTGCAAACCAAATCCTCCTCTTTTGAACTGATGAAACTTGATTGCGACATACTCGATCGATGTGTGGCATATCGCTGTAGAGTGGGGGCATGAGGAGAAGGAAGAGAAGGGAAAGTGCGGGATAGAGTGGGAAGTAGGAGAGGGGAGAAATCAGTCGCTCTGTTTTCGTGTTGAGTTGTGTCAAGTCAGTCATTGAGCAGGATAGTGTGAGAGAAGGGGAAAAGACGCACTTGAGCCGATACTGTCGCGGCATAAGTCCTTTGCCGAATTGCCTGCTCTCCGATCAAGGAGTGAGCGTCGAACTTTGCGAAGGAAAAGTGCGAGATTGAGGTTACCGATCAACATGATTCGCACACAGTAGAGCAAGAGTAATGTTGACGAGATGTAGAGGTACGAGGCCGAGTACTGTCCGATACATGTTTCGCAGGAAGACGCTTTCGAAACGAAGGAGAGATCCTTTACAACCGGGAAGATTCGATCGAGGGAAACAAGTTGGAGTGAAAGTAGCATCGTCTGTCAATTATGCATAGTCTCACGTGAGCTCGAGCATTCGTAGGGAAGAAGGAAGAGTGCGAACGATAGGAATTGTAGTATCCGCAACAGTTGAATTCATCTTGAACGACTTTTCTTCCCGCCGCTGAGAGTGCTTGACTCCACATCTGATCGAGTTTGCCTTCGAGGTTGAGAGACGCTCGGCGATAGCTGACGTATCCTACGACCAGAAGGACAGCGAGACAAGGCCAGAGGAGAACAGCGTAAACCGCGAGGAGAGGGCGGGAGTTGAGGAGGGTTCCAGATAATCCGAGGAGAGAGGTCAGGAGTAGGAAGAATGCAGCGATCGTCAAAGCTGCAAGATTGAATCGAAGTTGTGGTCAGCGTGCTGCAAGTTCGGGGTTTGCGCGAGAAACAGCACTGACCGGTTAAGAGACCCGTTTCTGCAGCTACCGCAACATCCGCTCCTTTCCAAGAGTGCAGATACGTCGAGAAAGCGCAGATCATTCCTGCCAATCCATACCCAAAGAGCTGGAGCGATTCATGCAAGTCGTTGGTCTGCGGTTTTCAGGTCAAATTAGATGAGGAAAGAACTTACGGTTGTGACGGTGAAAGCGAGTCCCCATTTCTGAATCGTCCATCTCTCGTCCTCGCCGAGTAACCCATCTTTCCCGACCCATTTGATCGCAGCAGCTTTCCCTCCCGCTCGAAACATAGTCCCGAGTACTTTCCTCCTCCTCTTCGTTGTTCCATCCCCGTTCGTTTCACCAGGTTTTCCATCAGTCGTCTCATACCACAGTGAGCTCGGAGATGCGGGTACCGCTGAGGATGCTCGAAATCGAGAGAGGTGTTCTGAGAGGACGAGAGGTTTGCGAGGGAATGCGGGATCAGGGAATTTCGTCAAGGGTGCGAGAAGGGCGAGGGACGATTTTGAGCGATTGAGCGACAGGGAAGACGATGAAGGATTGAGAAGTGTCGTATCAGAGGAGGAAAAGGAATGAGATGATTCGAGGTCGGGAGCAGAGAATCCGGGAGTTTCAGATCGAACTTGCTCAGGCTGAGACAGTGTTTCGGAGACTGGAAGACTTGTTGTCGAATAGGATCGTTGAGGAGGAGCGAAAGTAACAGGTTGAGGAGCGTGAGAAGCGCCTCGAGTTCCATATCTTGAGAGAGGAATCGATGTCGGAGCAACCCCGAGAACGTTTCGATGCGGATCATTCGAGAGTCCGTAGGAGTCATGTCCTGAAAGGGCTTGAGAAGAATAACCTGGAACGATCGAAGGGGCGATGGGAGTTTCTGTACCCGTAATCACCATCTCGGGAAGAGTGAGCTGTCGTATCGGGGCAGAGACAGGAGGTGGAGAGTTCGAAGGCATCAAGCTAGGCTGAAGCTGAGAGTACTGAGTGGCGGCATTCGATAATGCGAAAGCGGGAGGAACTGGTTTTCGAGCGATTCCTCCTCCTCCTCCAGCTTGTAGAACGCTCGGCATGATCGTCATTGAAGAGCTAGTAGACGACGTTTGACT
>Ga0308161_1003255_pt1 | contig 15997 bp, 11 predicted proteins | sample PhyFR2_FD_201034 | JGI IMG/M metagenome (GOLD analysis project Ga0308161, IMG submission 201034) | Phyllosphere microbial communities from UC Gill Tract Community Farm, Albany, California, United States - DLSLF.R2 | ecosystem: Host-associated > Plants > Phyllosphere > Unclassified | place: USA...
AGAGACAGGTGGCGGAAACGCGTCGGGCCCGTTATTGAACCGCGTTCGCCACATCGATGCCACGGGTCGCCGCACGCCTGCCAGGCGCGAGACGCCTGCCAGATCGATGAGCAGCGACGAACTTTGGGGCATGTCCTCAGGCTATCGCTCGCGTCCTACCCGCATGCGTTACATCTGATAAGGGGTCTTATCGTTTTAAACGGCAAACTTATGCGCAGACTCTTGCATTATCGGATCGGCAGCGGGAGCCGCGGCCAAGACGACGTGGCGGTAGCACGCCACCCGACCCCAAGGAGACCCAAATGACCACCACAGCAAGCAAGCCCGCGACCACAGACATCAAGTGCCCGCACTGCGACACCCTGTTCGCCATCGACGGCGCGCAGTACGCCAGCATCATCGGACAGGTGCGCAACGCAGAGTTCGAGTCCGAACTGCATGCACGCCTCGCTGAAGCCGAAAAGATCAAGGCGGCCGAGATCGCCCGCGCCGTCTCGGATACAGCCCTGAAGGCGCAGCAGCAAGCCACTGCGAAGGATGCCGAGATCGAGAAGCTTCGCGCCGAAGCAAAATCGGCCGAAACGGTTCGCGATCTGGCCGTCGCCACGGCGGTGTCGGAGGCTCAGCAGAACCTCAATGCCGCGAACATCAAGCTCGCGCTTCAGAGCGCCGAGCAGAAGGCGAAGGACGCGGCCCTTCGCGAATCGCACGCCAAGGAGCTCGCGCTCAAGGACGATCTCATCGAGAGATACAAGGACATGAAGGCCCGTCTTTCGGTCAAGCTGCTCGGCGAGACGCTCGAACAGCACTGCGAGACCGAGTTCAACCGTATGCGGTCGCTCGCCTTCCCCGACGCGCAATTCGGCAAGGACAGCGATGCAGCGAGCGGAACGAAGGGCGATTACGTCTTCCGCGATTTCAGCGACGGGGTTGAGTACGTGTCCATCATGTTCGAGATGAAGAACGAGTCCGACGTCTCGGCAACCAAGAAGAAGAACGCTGACTTCCTGTCGAAGCTCGATAAGGACCGCCGCGAGAAGGGATGCGAGTACGCCGTCCTCGTCTCGATGCTCGAAGAGGACTCAGACCTCTATACGGGCATCACGGACGTCTCCCACCTGTACCCGAAGATGTTCGTCGTCCGCCCGCAGTTCTTCCTGGCGATCATTGCGCTCCTGCGCAATGCCGCGCAGGACACCATCACGGTCAAAGCTGAGCTGGAGCAGGTCAAGAAGCAGAACATCGACATCACCAACTTCGAGTCTGATCTCGAAGAGTTCAAGTCGGCGTTCGGCCGCAACTACGACCTCGCCAAGCGCAAGTTCGATGGAGCGATCAAGGAGATCGACGTTGCGATCGACCGACTTCAGAAGGTGAAAGAGGGTCTGCTCGGGTCCGAGAACAACCTTCGCCTCGCGAACGATAAAGCGACGGCGCTCTCCGTCAAGAAGCTGACCAAGGGCAACCCCACCATGGCAGTCAAGTTCGACGAGGCTCGGAGTCAGGCCGACGACGAGGCTGCCGCCTAAGAAGAATCCACGAAACCTACGAAGGAGGCGACGGGTGGATACGGCAATCGACTCAACGGGAAATCTGGTGTCAATCGATCAATTGAAAGGTCTCACGACGCTGCCCGACCTGTGGTGCCCTGGAGAGCTCCTCGATGGCTCAGCGTGCAACGCCAAAGTCTGGACGACCGCAATGCACAGCACGAAGCGTGCTGCGGCATTCGCAGCCCACCACCTTGACGGCTGCGACGAAGGTTCAGAACGTTCGACCGATGCGTTCGGGGATTCTGGGCATGACTTCACTACCGGCACCCGACCCTTGCGCTGGCGGATGCGCCTTGGCGCGACAGAGCCATCCATCGGTCCGGATGGTCGGCGGCGACCAGACGCCGGAACACCCGGGTCATCGACTCGACGTCATGTCACGGACAGAACGCTGCCCGACATCGATGCGGCAGCCCGGCGATCGTTCTCCACTCTGTTGATAAATCTCTTGTCGGGCAACGTGCCCGAGGGCGTCGAGCTCGTCCTTGGCACTTGCAGTCCCGTCCTCGCGAGCCACCTGGTGGTATACGCCACTCACGCCTCCTCTGACAAGTGGATGGGCAAGGAACTCATCATCTGGGGCAAGGTGGCCGGACTTGTCCGCACACAATGGGAAGGTCTCATGCTGCGCCTGGAGGGCGCCGCAGACGACGTCGCGGTTCTGGTGGACAAGCAGAGCCTCGTCAGGCTGGAGATCGACGATGTCGAATCACTCGTCGGACGACATGTCATCGCATACGGCACCTACACGCGTGGCAGTGCGACACAACGCCCTTACGTTCGTGCCATGTACACGTCCGTCGCGTTCAACCCACGCGTGACGCACCGGCGGCGATAAGAGCGGGAGAGCGGCATGCCTGGGGCCGGGAGAGCGCCGTCCCGCGCGCTCAGGCGCCTCGTGGCCGCTACTCGCCTGCCCTCAGTCCCAGCAGCCGCTCAAGGCCATCCTCCGTGACGATCGGAACTCCCCACGCACGCGCCTGCCGCGCCTTCCCAGACATCGAATCGGGGTCGGCGGCCACGAGCACCTTGGCCTTCTTCACCATGCTGTCTTTGGGAATCAGACCGCGCTGGGAGAGTATCTGGAACCACTCCGCTCGATCCCGGCGCGTGTCACCGGTGATGACGACGGTGTCACCCGGTGACAGGCGGAAGCCGGTGGTGAGAGTCGGCGCTGCAGCAGACGGTTTCGAAGCGGCGCCGGCGATCGTCTGCGTGTCGATCTCGAGCAGGCCACCGATTTTCTGGATATCGGCCCACTCGTCAGCGGTGAGCTGGTCGTCCGCCCAGGCCGCCGATACCAGACCGTCGAAGTAGGCGCGGTGAATACGGCGAACTGCAGTGCTCGACAGGTTGAGCTCCGCGGCAAATCGAATGAGGTCGTCGGTCTCTGTCGCGGACATGTACCGATCGAGGAGGACGCGGTCGAGCAGAGCGAGATAGTCGAGATTCAATGCGCCGTCGTCGACGGCGGCATCGACCGCGACATCTACGTGCAACCGCTCGAGAACCGACCGCGGCGCTGTGTCGGAGTCCGTACGAGCCAGCCAGGCCGTCGTGTCGAACGGCTCATCCGGCCACTCCCCCGGGGTCGCGAGCCAGCCATCCCACCAGGCGGGATCGTGGCCCGCACCGATGTAAGCGCGAAGGAGCGCCGCCGCAGCCAGGGCATCCGCCGAGGCGCGATGAGCGTTCTGCATCGCGTATCCGATCGCAGCGCTGCAGTCGGCAAGACTCCGGTTGCCCGGCAGGAATGTGCCCGCAAGCTGCATCGTGCACATCCAGTACTCGTCACCGGGACACACCAGACCGACTTGATTCATGGAGTGGGCCAAGAATCGCGCGTCGAAACTGGCGTTGTGCGCGACAGGCACCCGCCCGCGTAAGAGCGAGGCAATGGACGGGGCGAGTGCAGCGAACTCCGGAGCTCGCGCGGCCGCAGCGGCGCTGATGCCGTGGATGCGCTGCGCACCCATGTCGCGCATCGGATTGACGAGTGTCTCCCAAGCGCCCTCGACGACGCCAGTCGGTGAGACATGCACGATCGCCACCTCGACGATGCGATCGTGCTTCTGCGGAAACAGACCTGTCGTTTCAAGATCGATGACTGCGAATCCTCGCCCCATACTGCGCCCCCCAGGTGATCGAGGTCACTCTATCCGTCGTCCGAACTCCATCGTGATCACTCAAGAACGCGCGACGTAAGCTCCCGACGGCGCGAGCTCGACCCGTCGGGTGGCCACAGCCACCGTCAAAGCCTCGGTGAGTCGCTCGGAGATCTGCGTCGTCATCCGCTTACCCCCGAACAGTCGCAAAGCCTCGCGCTTGATCTCTTCCTCGCGTACCCCGCCGCCGAGCTCGGCGACAACAGCCATCGCATTCGCGATCTCCTCCAGAGCGACGGACTCAAGCGGACGACTGTCCCCCGGAGTGCTCGTGCGAACCTGCCGCCAGGTGTCGACAACCACGCCCTCGGGCCAGACGAAGTGCTCGTCGCCCCGGCGGGTATGAGCGTCCGGAACCAGCCCGAGGATGGCCGTCGCCCGGGTCCCCGACACACGGGACAGTCCGAACGATTCCGCGGCCAGTCTCACCAAGCGCGCCCGCGAGATCGGCCCCTCTGCGGCGATGACCTCCACAAGGACAGAGCGAACCCGCTGAGCAGCAGATGGACTCGGAAGTGCATCGAGCACGGCCACTCCGCCCGACGTAGTGATCGGCCACGGCACGAAGGGGCGGACGTGGGGATGCGTCACACCGACGTCTCCTTCATCCTCTTGCCCCTCCGGCATTCGTCCACGCAGAGGCTCCGACGGTTCCTCCGCACCGAGCGACTCGAGATCCTCGACCTGGGGCGCAACGCTCTCGGCCGTCAAGGCCGAAGCGGACAAGCCACCAGCCTCAGCGCAGTGCACCGCCGCGACGAGTCGGTCGGCCGTGGCATCCGGGTTATCGAGCCATTCCGGCAGCCACACCCTTTCAATCCCCGGCCAGCGCATCAATCCACCGAGGACATCGACAGGCAGACCATCGCGGTCGGCCACGGTGCGGCGCGCGCGCCAGCCTTCTCCGTCGAGCAGGACGGCGATGAGGGGCTGAGCGGGGTCGGACGCGGATGCAAGTGTGAGATCGATACGGAAGTCCGAGAGCCCGACATCCGTCTTCACGACGAGTCCGCGCTCGCGCAGGACCGCTGCGATCTCATCGCGGTGGCGATCGGTCATGGGGACGCGGGCCGTGGAGTCATCGGTTGGCGCGACTCCGCGCGCGGCAAGCTCGAGATAGGACTTCAGGTCTTTGAGTCCGCGGGCCGACGTCTGCTCGGCGCGAAGCTCAGCAGGATCGAAGCTCGCGTACAGCACAACCTGTCGGCGCGCACGAGTCACCGCGACGTTCAACCGGCGTTCTCCTCCTGCGCGCGACAGCGGTCCGAAGTTCAACGGGAGCATTCCGCGGTCGTTCTTGCTGAAGGCGACCGAGAACAGAATCGTGTCGCGCTCGTCGCCCTGCACGCTTTCGAGGTTCTTCACGAACAAACCATCGCGCTCGTCAAGCGCCCGGCCGATGCGTTCGTCTGGAGCGTCGCGCAGCATGTTGTCGATGAGGTCGCGCTGCTGAACGTTGAACGTGATGATTCCAATCGACGGTGCGGTGTCGCCGGCGGCGGCGAACCGACGGATCACCTCGTCGACGATCGTCTGCGCTTCGACGCGGTTCGTCCGAAGGACCCCGCGCCCACCCGAACGTTCGAAACGACCGTCGACGCGCACGAGCGAGAGCCCGTAGTCAGGCTTCGACGTGGCGAGCGCGTCGGGCACGGACGCGGAGAAGTCACGCAACGGCGCCGGGAACGACGACAGGCGGCTCTCGTAGTACTGGTGGTTGCTGAAGGCGATGAGCGCCTCGTCCTGGCTGCGATAGTGCCAGGACAACCACTTGCTCGGAACTCGAGCTTGCGTGCACTCCGTGAGAATGGATTCCTCATCCGCGACGACTCCGGCATCTGCCTCAGCCTCGTCGCCGTCGGCCGTCACTTCGGCGAAGGTTGACGGCGGCATCTGCTTGGAGTCTCCGACAACCACGACAGAACGCGCTCGGCCCATCGCCCCCACGGCATCCGCAACGCGAATCTGCGAAGCCTCGTCGAACACCACGACGTCGAACATCCCCGCGCGGGCGGGGAAGAACCGGGCGACCGATTCCGGGCTCATGAGCATGCAGGGCGTGATCTGGGTGATCAGATCGCCGTACTTGTCCATGAGCGTCCGCACGCTGTCCCCACCGCGCTGCCTTGAGAGCTGACGTTTGAGCGCGCCCATGTCGCCGCCGTCGAACTTCGGGTCGAATCTCCGCTGAGACAGGATGTCAGCGGGCAGAGCCCGCGGAAGCTCGCCGCGAATAGCTGCCGAACTCGTCGCGAACCGCGCGATCGTCCGATTGTGCGCGGCGGGATCGAAGTCGCTGAGCGCGGTGGCGTCTTCGCGCTCAGCGAGGGACGCCGCCGCGACCCCCTTGTCGAAGGCGAGCGCCGCGTCGTCTGCACGGATGCGCCCAGCCAGAATCGCCTCCCGTGCCGCGTGCATGCCGTGGAGCCGCAGAGGTTCCACGTGCCGGAGCAGGTCGATCCAGCGTCCGAGCGTGACCGGTTCGGTCGTCACCAGGTTGCGCGCCGTGCGCGTGCGTTCCCAGGTCGACGCGATTCCTTCGTCGCCGGCCCAGATGGCGAGATGGTCAGACGCGCCACCTCCCGCTGCGGCTGTCAGTGCCCGCCACGCTGCGGCGAGCGCCGCGAAGCGCTCAGCAGCGGCCGTATCCGGGGTTGTTGTCTCGTACACCCGGCGCAGGTCGGTGCGGAGATCGCCGGCGCCCGATACACCGGACGAAAGCGTTCTCGATAGCCAACCCACCCACGTGAGCGCGGCTCCCACCTGATCCGCGGCGCCAGCCACATACGGATTGAAGTCGGCGGCTGCGACCACCACGGGCAGCCGCTGCAGCTCACCACGCAGCTCTTCGACCTGTGCGGCGGTCTCGGCCATGGCGCCGGTCAGTGTCGAGAGACCGCGCAGATCAATTGCGGTCGGCTCGCCGCGCAGGTCGGCCGCGAACTGAGCCAGCACGGCACGCCGACGCTTCTTGCGGCCGAAGAACGAGGACGTATCCGCGGCCAGGGCGGCTGCATGTATATCTCGGAGGTTCCGCGAGAGCACCCGCGGATCCACCTGAGCAAGCCACGCGGGCGGCTGCGCGACCGAGGTTGCCAGCCGCCGAACGAGGTCATCGACCGACTCGGGTTGCACACGATCCAGGACATCGAGCGCGTGGCGCGGCGCGCGAGCGACACCCGCCCAAGCGTCCAGCTGCTGCGGCTCCCGCACCCGAGACAGCAGCTCGCTCGCGCCGACGCGTTCCAGCGCCTCGTCGAAACTGCGGGCCGCGCTATGCAGAGTGACCGCGTCGACAGCGGGATCGTCGACGAACCCCCACGGATGCGTCGCTGCAGGGCGGGCGAGATCACTGACCGCGGGCAGCTGCCGCAGAGTCGCGCGTAGCTGGTCGATGTGGTCGCCCGACGCAACCAGTGAAGCGGGCACATCCAATGGCGGGATGTCCGCCGCCGATGCCAGCAACTGCGATCGAGCCGAGTACAGAGACAGACCCGCTGCGTTCGGTTCGTGAACTCGCTGCGCATAGCGCGACAGCGCGCCACGACTGGACTCCGCAGCCTCGCGCTGCGCGGACAACGCCGCCCGATCGGGCCGCGCAGTGGCGTCGAGGGCCGCCCGTAGTTGCTCGCGCACGGCATTCGGCCGCGCGCCCTTGTCATGCAGGTCAAGCGAGAAGGAGCCGAGACCTACGGCATCCAATCGATCTTTCACGACCTCCAGGGCCGCGCGCTTCTCTGCGACGAAGAGCACGCGCTTCCCGGATGCCAACGACCGAACAAGCAGGTTCGTGATGGTCTGCGACTTGCCGGTTCCCGGAGGGCCTTCGAGCACGAACGTGCGCCCCTCGACGGCCTCGACGACCGCCTCGAGCTGCGAGGAGTCCGCAGAGACGGGAACCTGCGCCGAAAGGGCATCGAGGTCGACGTCGACCGGCGCCGGTACGGCATCGATAAACGCCTCGTTCGGCGAATGGATGAGATGGGTGACGAGCGAGTTCGTCGAGAGCTCTTCCCAGTTGTCGTCGAGATCCTTCCACAGCCGGAACTTCGCGAACTGGAGGATGCCGAGGTGAACGGTGTCCTCGACGATGAAGGGCCGCTTTGCGTCGACCATCGCCTGACGGACCGCGTCGAAGGCGGCGCCGAGGTCGATCCCCGCGGCATCCGTCGCCGGATTCGCGAGCCCGGGCACCTCGATGCCGAAACTCACCTTCAGCTTCTCGAGCAAGCAGTAGTTGGGCGTGGACGCCCCCGCCTCGTCGAGGACGAGACGGAAAGACTGACCTCGCGACACACTCTCCAGGTTCACCGGCACGAGAACGAGCGGCGATTGCAGCTGCCGGTCGTTGAATTCCCATCGCAGGGTGCCGAATGCGAGGTACAGGTTGTTCGCGCCCGTCTCTTCGGTGACCGTCTTCGCTTTCGCGGCCAGAGCGCGCAGCCGCGTCGTGTAGGCCGCTTGTGTGACATCGCTCAGGTGCGCCTGCCTCTTGTCGGCTAGGAGCGCTTCTCGCTCGGTAGAGTCGCGGTCGCGACCGAAGCGGATGCCGCGCTCCCGAGCAATCTCCGGCACGTCGTCGGACGCGAGCAGCGTGACGCTCGCTCCCGCGTTGATCATGTCTTCGAGCCGGCCGAGGGCGGCGCCCGGAACCGCGAGTTGATATCCCGCGCTACTCGTGAAGTTGATGAGTCGGTTGCGGAGGCTCAGATCGAGCAGAGCGTTCTTCCACTGCGCGACCCTTGGCGGCGCCACGGTGCGGCCCTGCGCATCGCGTTGGCCGGCGACGAACGTCTGCAGGACGCGGTCCAACGGCCGATACTCGACGACGGTCACTTCACCGTCGATGCCCACCTTGCGGCTGGGGAGCGGCAGGATTCCGTTCTCTCGGGCTGCGCGCACGTCGGTGACACCGAGGATCTCATCGCGACGTGCTTCGAGGTACGGCTCGGGCGCGGACCGGGCGACGTCGAACGTTGCGGACGCCGCACCGCCGGTCATCCGGGTCGTCTCGAGCAACGATATCCGGCCCAGCTTCGCGAGGTTCGCCGCTTCCTCGATATCGGTGGTCGCGGGCAGCCCGAGGCTGCGATCCTCACGCCAGTAGCCGAGGAAGATGTGTCCGTCCACCAGCCAGAGCGTCGAGTTGATCCCGACCTGCTCGAGCAACGCTGCGAGCGTCAAAGTCGTGTCGAGACACGTTCCAAGCCGTCCCTCGAGCACCTCCTGCGGCGTGCGGACCTTCTGACCGCGCAGGCCCCAACTCGCCGGAGGCTCTGCATAGCGGATGTCGAGTTCGCGCACGGCATCCCAGATGGCCGCGACCATAGCGTCCACCCGCGCCGGGTTGTCGCTCTGGTAACCGTCGAGCTGCGTGCGACCGCTCGACTGCCCAAGGAGGTCCGAGGCACGTTGCAGGACGAGCGTCAGTGTGGTCGCCTGCGGCTGCACGAAGGAAGCAAGGAGCTCGAGGCCGAGGTGCAGCTCCCGGGCGATCCATTGGTTCGCCGCGAGAACAGTGACCGGATGCCGATGATCGGCGATCACCGCGCCATCCGGTCCGCGCAGAGTGAGAGTGATGAAGCCAGGCTGCTCTGTGTCGACCTGGAGCATTGGAGCCGGGTCGAGGGAAAGCAGGTCGATGCCGGCGAGTGTCTTGAGACCGGGCGCGAGGTCGAGGATCACGACCTTGGGCGCCCCTAGGGAACCACTGGCCGTAGAGGCTTCGATCTCAAGCGATGCTCCGCGAAGCTCGGGCCCATCGTACGAGACCCGAACCTCCTGCACGGGCACGATGCGCGCGTGTGCCATGGCGTAGCTGAGCTCGGTGACCGCGTCGAGGGAGAGACGTGCACTCGGCGTGGGCCCAGACGGGGTCGCCGACGCGTCCGTCTCGGGCTGCTCACGCAGCTGACGGCGGGTGAGGGTCGGTATCGCCGTCGCGTCGGACTCGGCGGATGGTGCGGTGGTGGCCGCCGGCTCGGTCGACGAAGGGGGCGCAACAGCCGGTGGAGCGGGGAGCCGCGAGGCCGATGGCGCAAACTGCGGCGCGCTCGGGGGTGCGGGAAGCGAGCGCCCGGTTATCCCACCGCCCAGAGCTGAGAGCACCGCCGGCTTGCGCGCCGCAATTCGCTGCGCTTCGTCGGCCGCGCCGACTTCGCGAAGGAGCAACTCCGCTGAATCGAGGGCCCGATATGTCTCGGCGAGACTGAAATCGACCTGGTGCGCATGCCTGTTACGCACCTCGCGCATCTCACTCGCCCAATTGGCCGCTTGTCGCGAGATATGCCCGTCGAAGGGGTAACCGAGGTTGCCCAACTTCTCGGTCATCACCCGCAGCATCAGTCCGACATCGTTCGCGTGATGATGTGAGGTGGATCTGCCCGCAAGCTCATCTTTATGAGCGATGATCTGCACCCATGACGGCCCCTGAGGGAGACGCTCAACAAACACCCGCTCGATGAACGGACGGAGGCCCTCCGCCAGATCGTCGACGGACCCCCCAATGAGCTGACGTGTATCGATAGTCATGACATCCCCCCTAACGCCCGTGACGACTAAGGTCGCGGTCATTCGGAGCCTAGATGATCGTGACCACCCCATTCCCGCCGCAACCTCTGTCGGTGTTGCTCACATCCTCTGGGGATGAAGAGAACATCAGCATCGCCGCTGCCTGCCCATTCGGCCAGGGGCTGCGCTTACCGCTGGTGAGCAGTTGCAGGTGGACGCGTAACGAGAACAGTCGGGCAGCGCGAGTTCGACGATCTCGTGTCGGGAACGAATCCCGAGACCGCAAAGGTCCATGGCGAGATCATGAGAGTAACCAGCGTCTACCTGAAGCGAGTGCCATGAGTAACGACAAGCCCACGTTCGTCTACGAGATAAACGGAGCCTCGTTCGCTAACCTCATCAATGGTCCGCGGTCGTACGAAGACAACTTGCAGCGGATGGTGTCTCTCCTCGGCAAGTCGGGCCGTTCGACGTTCTCCCTATCGAGGCTGCCGGACGGCCAGGACATCTGGGACGTGACCCGCGAGTCACTGCCAAGTGTGTTTCTACAGGCGGCCGGGACCGCCGAAGCCATGACCATCGAGTGGCGACGCATGGAGCAAGACGGATAGAGCGGCTCTACATCGTCGGTGATGGTGGACCGCGCGACGGCGAATCGCCCGTGACGATCGACTTCCTCGACGGGACGGCCCGCGCCCTCGTCTACCCAGACGAAGTGTTCACTGCGGACGAGGCCGGCGAGATCTTCGTGCATTACTTTCACACGCTGACGGTCCCCGACCGCTACGCCCTCCGCGAGCTGAACCTCCCCACGCCAGCACCATGACCATCTCGTTCGATAGCGATCGCCATGAATCCCTGCTGGTCTCGCTTCGGGCAGCAACGAATGCCATCGGGGCCGAGCTCGACGCGCTCGAACGCCAGGCGACCACGTTGCGTTCCTCCTGGAGTGGTGAAGCGCGCGACGCGTACGACGAGGCGCAGAACGCATGGAGCGCCTGCATGCGGGTACTTCACGGCGTACTCAGCGATACCGACATCGTCGCTGCATCCGCTGGCGACTCACTCCGCCAAGCCGAACAGGCGGTGCGGTCGCTCTGGGCCTGAGCACCGCCGCGCTGTCCACCCGCAGATGTGTCGCGCCTCGCGCACGCGTCACCGCCTCCACGGCATGTCGTGCGCGCCCCCATCGCATCCGAGACGACCTTGCCGAGCTCAGAGGTCACGAGACGGGCGAGCTCGGGCTTGCGGGCGTTCAGCAGCTCACGGAACGCGAACAGCACCGCCTGTCGCTTCACGATCGAGTACTCGATCGGCGCCGTGCGACGCAGGACGACAGGACGAAAGCGGTGGCTCGGCCGCGCCTGCCGTTCGGTCGAAGCGGATGCCGCGTGCTCGACAGGATGTCGGCGAGGGAGAGGCGGGGCACAGGCTCCACCGGAGATCGCGCGAAGTTTCCGCGCCCGCCCCCTCCCGGCGCGGGCGCCTCAGCGGAACAGCTCGACGTGGTCGGCCACCCAGCTACGGAACGTGCGAGGCGGGCGGCCCGTGATGCTCGTGTACTCGTCCGAGATGGCCGGTGACGTGCCGACCGCCGCTCGCCAGTCCTTGATGATCTGCCGCACCCACACCTCGGGTACGTAGTGCGAGAGCATCTCCGCCGACTCCGCCTCGGTCTGCTCGATCACCGACACGGGCCGCCCGATGACGTCTCCGATGATCTCGATCTGCTCGCGCAGGGTGAGGCGTTCCGGCCCGGTCAGCACGGGCGCGACGCCGACGAGGGTGTTCGTGGTGAGGGCGACCACCGCGACGTCGGCGATGTCCTGCTCATGGATCGGCACCTGCACCGCATCGGGATACGGCAGGGGAACGACACTCTCGCCCTTGACGTTCCAGCTCCACCGGGCGGCGTTACTCGCGAAACCACCCGGCCGGAGGAACGTGTGCGCGAGACCCGACCTCTCGACACTCTCCTCGACGCGGAGGAACCGCGAGCCGTTGAAGTCCTCCGCCGCCCCCGGGAACGTGACCGACGATGACGACAGCAGCACGACGTTCTCGACCCCCGCCGAGACGAAAGCGGCGAGCAAGGCCTCGGGCTCGGCGAGGTCGGCATAGAGGAAGACCCGGTCGACGGCATCCAGGGCGTCTGCGAACGAGGCCGGCTCGTTCAGGTCGGCCTCGAACACCTCGACCTGCGCGGGCAGCGACAGCTTCTGCGGCGTGCGACTCGTCGCGCGCACTCGCACCCCTCGCTCGAGCAACCCTGAGACGACCCCGCCACCGACGGCACCACTGGCACCCACGACCAGAATCGACATGATCTCCTCCTTCACGAACACCGTTCGCGAACAGTATTCGTCACGAATGATGATCGCGTCAAGTGCTACCGTTGCCCCATGCCCTCCCCTGCCGAGCCGGTGTCGCGACGCGCACGACCCGCGAAAGCTCCGCTGTCGCGGCAGTCGATCCTCGACGCCGCGATGACGCTCATCCGCGAGCACGGCGTCGACGCCGTGACCCTACGACACGTCGCGGCTCAGGTCGAGACCGGCCCCGCCTCGCTCTACGCCTACTTCGGAAACCGCGACATCCTGCTGGAACACGTGCTGGATGCCGCGTACGCCCAGGTTCCCCTCGTGGATGCCGACGACGACCGACGCAGCTGGCGAGACGCCCTCGCCGCCACGATCATCTGCACGATCGAGACGCTAGAGGGCTACCCCGGCCTGGCCGCTGTGGCCCTCGGCACGATCCCGGTCCTACCCGGCGCGCTCCGCCTCGCGGAGCATGAGCTGGCGCTCATGGAAGCCGGCGGCATTCCCGCCGATCGTGCCGCGCTCGCGGTCGACCTCATCGCGCAATTCGCCGCGTCGACGGCCGTCGAACGCACCGTCCGCCACGGTCGCGGTGGCACGGGTGACGAACGCGGGCGGGTCCGCGTCGCGTATGAGCACGCCGACCCCGAGAGCTTCCCTCGCGTGGCACGCTCCGCCGCTCTGCTGACCGGTCCCGACGAGACGGCACGGCGCGACTTCTCGATCGAGGTTCTGCTGAGCGGCATCGAACGCCCAGGTTGAGACCCTCCGACGGTTCCTGAGCAACGAAAGGCGCGAGGGTGCGGCGAGGGCTGCGCCACCGCTCGCTCTCGCACAGGAGCGCGCCCGCCCGCGCGGGTCGGCGATCATCCCTGCGAGACGGCGTGTGCGACCACGACCAGATTGTCGAGTGATGCTCCCCCCTCGCGCGGGAGGCAGGTGATCATGATCAACCGTCCGGGACCGGGAGTCCACAGGTCTTCGTCGTGGGCAAGATCGGGCTTCGGGATGCGACGCACCTCGTCCACGGCGTAAGTCACCGACGCGACTTCGACGATGTCTCCCGCTCTGAGAGTCGGCGCGTGAGTAGTCGGGTCTGAGAGCGCATTACCCGGCGCTGTCCCCCGCGCGAGAGCGTGCATGGCCAAGATGACCGTGCCCGTCTCGGCATGATCGAGCGCAATGCTCCGGTCGCGCACGACGTACGCCGAAGTGAAGCCTGGCGGAGTGATATCTCCGTCGACCGATTCCAAGGACCCGAGAGCGACATCGAGCCCTCGGGAGGGGACGCGCAGACGCGTCCCCTCATCATCGACGGCCTCCGATTCCGCGAGAGGGGGTGGCGTCACCCCCGGCTCGAAGGCGACCTCGACTCCGGTGAGGTCCCGTGCCCCGGTCGACGTACCGCTGTGCCAGCCGCCGAGCATTCCGAACACCACCGCGCCGATTCCCGCGGCGGCGAGCGTTCCGACGATCCCCCACTGACGCCGGCGGCGGGGTGAACGATCCGTCACCTTCCACTTCTCCGACGAGGCTCGCGAGACCGGTAGGTCAGGAAGACGGCAAGGGCTATGGCGGCCCCCAGAGCGGTGAGCCCCGCGAAGACGAGCAGTCCCATCAACCGTGACTCCATTACTGCAGACCCTCCGGTGTGGGCTGAGAGTCCGATCGGTTCGGGCGTCGACGCCGACAACGGCGCCACCGGCGATGCGGTGGGGGTCGGCGAGGCGGTCGGAGTCGGCGACACGGCCGGAGTCGGCGAGACGGTAGGGGTCGGCGAGACGGTAGGAGTCGGAGCCTGGCCGCCTCCCGTCCCGCCACCGCCCTGGCGCACGACCTGACCGGTGACGGAGGCATCGTTTCCTGCCCCGATGCTGATGTTCGCGCGGTTCGTGTAGCTCCCAGCGACTCCCTGGTCGGTGACGCGTGCGGCGAAGCGGACGTCGTAGTAGTGCCCAGCTTCCGCCGTGAACGTCACGGAGTCCGGCGTCGCCGCGTAGGTGGAACGGTCGACGGGCGCCCAGTAGCTGGGGAACTCCCACCCATTGGCGCCCGTGACCAAGCGAGACGACGACCACAGTTCGGCGTACTGCACCCCGTTCATCTCGCCGAGGAGTTCCTGATTCTCTGCGAGGACATCAGACACCTTGACGGTTTCGCCACCGGAGAATCCGCCCCGACCCGACCCCACCTGAACGACCCAGACGATCGTGCCGCTGACGGCGTCGTACTGGCCCCACTTGCCGTTGTCGCGGCCCGTGAAGGTGCAACCCTGGGTGCATACCTCGCCGGGACCCGGGTCAGGTGATGGCTCCACCTGGATACTGAGCGTGTGGCCGTCGATGTTGTAGACGACGGTCCCTTCCTCCGCGGCTTCGTTCTGCACCGTCACCCAGAAGAAGAACGTTCCGTGAAGGTTCTCGGGGTGCGCACTCAGATAGTCCGCGTCGAAACTGCAGTCCAGGGTGGCCTGATCCACGAGACAGCGGCCCATGACCGCCCCCGCGGGATCGACGAGCGGGAACGCGTCCGAGCGGCCCGCGAGTTCCGGGGGCAGGGTGAGTGTGAATCCTGCGGGGGTAGCGGGGTTGTCGGGTAGCGACCAGGTGCCGCGGATCTCGGCGGACGAGCCGTTCTTCACCGTGGCGCTGGTGAAGTCGAGAGAGTCGATCGATGCCGTTGTGGCCCGCGCGGTCGCGGCCACCGACGCCGAGGGCGAGAGGCTGAAGGAGGCGACGAGTACGGCGATAGCGGCCATAGCGGCCAACGACGTGCGCGCCCATGCGGGCGGTCTGACTTTCGACGGGAACAAGGTCACTGTGACTCCAATGCAGAACTGATCTCGCATCCCGCATCGACGAAAGCGGTGCGGGACTCGCTTGAAAGAGTCGAGTCAGCGTGTTTCATCACGCGATCTCCCAAAAAGATTTCGGGAGTTCTGCTTTGGTCCGCCGCCTCGGCGGAATGCTTGTCAGCGCCGAAGGAATGCAGGCTGCCGGACGCCGCTACTCCGCAGAAGGCCTGACGAGGAATGTCACGCGCGTCGCTTCTGCGGCGCTCTCGTCGAGCCGTTGATAGGCGACCTCCAGCTCGTGAACCCCCGGGGCCAGACCGACCAGGCCCGACATTGTCGACCGGCCGATCCGCCGCTCCAGGACACCGGATGCAGGGATTTCCAAACCGGCCGCGAGTTCTCGACCGTCGAGACGGATGACGAGTGGACTTGCTTTCCACCCACGGACGATCAACGCCACGGGATCCGCCCCGACCACCGCGCCCGCGGCCGGCGCTTCAATGAGCGGGACGAACGCGAAGGGCGCGGATGACACGACCGTCGACATCCTCCCTTGGGAGTCGATCGTCACCGCGGCTACCCCCGCATCAGTCGGTCGTAGATCATCGATCTTGATCGACCACTGGCCCGACGCCGGTACCTCGGTCTCGGCTG
>Ga0308161_1003260_pt1 | contig 15984 bp, 15 predicted proteins | sample PhyFR2_FD_201034 | JGI IMG/M metagenome (GOLD analysis project Ga0308161, IMG submission 201034) | Phyllosphere microbial communities from UC Gill Tract Community Farm, Albany, California, United States - DLSLF.R2 | ecosystem: Host-associated > Plants > Phyllosphere > Unclassified | place: USA...
CGGATGTTCCACTACACCGGTGCGCCGAACAAACTGACCAGCGGCCGCGATGTGCCGCGCGAGGTCGCCAAGCGTCTGGAAAAGGCGGGGTTCAAGGCCGAGCTGGCGATGGATGGGGTGCTCGCGGCGAGGCGATAGCCGGTTTTTTAGGTCGCGCCTTTATAGGAGCAGCCTCAGCGGCAGTCTTCCTAGCAACCGTTTTCTCAGCAGCGAGCCTCTTTGTAGACGCCCTCTTGGCTGCAGAACTCGAAGTGGCGACGTTGGTTACCTCGGCAGGCATGTGCCTAGCGCTGGGAAGCGCTGCAGTCGCCTGCAGTTCCATCAATCGCTCAGCTCGTTTCACTCCGACTCCGAACCTTAGAGAAAAGATTGATAGTGATAAGAAGACAGGTATCGTCAGCGCCGCCAGCCCCCATGCCTGTGAGGCAGTGACTACCTTGAGCGCATGCAGCATCAAAGGAGAGGTGGCAATTAGGTACAAAACCACGAAAGCGATCCAGGTGCCGACACTAATCACCATTCTGAAAGCCGAACTAGCGTAGAAGCCTTTGAAGCTGAAGCTTCCGCTCTCTGTGTCGAATTTGAGGCGGGGCTCGGCGGAAGGATAGAATCGGAGAGCCAGTGCAGGTTCATCCAATGAGACAAGATGCTTGGCCACGCGGTAGGGGACATCGGTTCGACCGATGAGAGCCCAATAGCCTCGCTCCTCCATCAATGGAGACATTGTCATTTCCGACTTCGATTTTTCGAACTCGAGCGCAAAGCGAAAATCATCTCTGAGTTGAGTTCTTCTACCGTGCAGGTCTTTTCTAACTTTCCACGCACTCACCAGCAGCGTGATAATGACGCCAAGGCCGGCGATCAAAGTCTTCCATACATCCAAGTTTCCCTGGTCCACCGCGCGTTCCTATGTTCCATGTGCACAAGGACTATCGGCGGTGGATTCCTCTTCTTGAGCAACATCTATTCTTTTGCCTTGGCGTCGACACCTAAAAGCGTCGACGCCTTTGGCCACCTCGAAGTGCCCCGGCCCTTTACTTCTTTAGGAAGTCCAGCAGCGCCTTGTTGAACGCATCGGCATGGCTGGCATTGCAGCCGTGCGGCGCGTCCTTCAGCACCACCACCTCACTGCCCGCGATGGCCGCATGGGTGCGCTTGCCAGAACCCTCGAACGGGACCGTGCCATCGCTGTCACCATGCAGCACCAAGGTCGGCACCGTGACCTTCTTGAGGTCGCCGCGGAAGTCGGTCGTGCCGAAGGCCTTCATGCAGCCCAGCGCGGCGGTCTGGTCGGACTGCAGGCAGAGCTTGATGGCGGCCTGGCGCTCTTCCTCGCTGACCTTGAGCTCGCCGTTGGCGCTGAAGAAATCCTTGGTGAAGCCATCGAAGAAGGTGTCACGGTCCTTCTCCAGGCCTTCGCGCATTTCATCGGCCTTTTCCTGGGTCAGCGGGCCCTCGGGGTTGTCGCTGGTCTTGAGCATGTAGGGCGGCACCGCCGAGGCGAACACCACGCTGTGCAGGCGCGATTCGCCGTGCTTGGCGACATAGCGCGCCACTTCACCACCGCCCATGGAGAAGCCGACCAGGGTGGCGTCCTTCAGATCCAGATCCTCGAGCACACCGGCCAGACCATCGGCGAGCGTGTCGTACTCGTAGCCGTCGGCCGGCTTGTCCGAACGCCCGAAGCCACGGCGGTCGTAGGCCACCACGCGGTAGCCCGCCTCGCGCAGCGCGGGGACCTGGGCCTTCCACGATTCGGCCGACAGCGGCCAGCCGTGGATCAGCACCACCGGGCGGCCGGTACCACCGGAATCTTCAACGTGCAGGCGAACGCGGGAAGCAGCCATGGGAACTCCTTGGAGCGATGGGGAAGGAAGGTTCGATCCTAGGGAGACGGGGTTGGGTGAGCCGTGAAAGAAAGCGCGATGTCGCTGACGTGACGTGCACAGGGCTGACTGATACCTGCCGGGGCGTTCAGCGGCGCGATGCTGGCATCATTCGGCCACGATCTCAGCATCTGAGACGGCAGCGGACGATAGTTGCGATGGGGCATCGTCGACGCTGGGAACCGGTACATGGACTGTCATGAGATCACGCCGGAGGCTGCGCATCGTGTGGAACCCTGCGCGTCCGGAAACGCCTGCTGTGGGCTGGCACTTACGTTGTTGTTGCATGGCCTTGGTGCGCATCCTGCAGCCCATGCGGCATTGCGTGCTGCTCTGCGGCAGAGGCCGGAGAGCGAGTGCTGTGCCAGCTGCGCGCTGTTGCGTGGCCATGACACCCCATAGATGCGTGCCGGCGACGTGGCCGGCGGAGCCATGGTTCGCCGCGCAGGCCGGCCATTACTAATTACATAGTTGACATGCCCGATCCGTCGGGCGCACGATGCGGGCATCAACTAACGAACCAGTAGATAGCCATGGCCCGCCCCGTGTCGCCTGCCCTGACCGACGCCGAACGCCGCATTCTGGAGGTGCTCTGGAAGAAGAAGGAGGCGTCCGTACGTGAGGTCACCGATGAGCTGTCCAGGAAGAAGCCGGTCGCGTATACGACCGTGCTGACCATGTTCAAGGTGCTGGACAAGAAGGGACTGGTCCACCATCGCAGCGAGGGTCGCGCCTTCATCTACAGCGCCGCGATCACCCGCAGCGACGCGCGCAAGCAGGCGTTGGAGAATCTGCTCAAGTCCTTCTTCAACGATTCGCCCAGCGTGCTGGCCCAGCACCTGATCGATGAGCACGACATGGACGCTGACGAGCTCAAAGCGCTGCAGCAGCGCGTGGACGACGCATCTCCTTCGAGGACGCCCAAATGACCGTGCATTGGACCCAAGCCCTGGCGACGATGGCCGTGCAACACCTCTGGCAGAGCACCTTGTTGTTCGCGCTGGCTGCCCTTGTAGTGGGGCGCAGCCGGATCAATGCAGAAGCTCGCTCCTGGGCACTCTGCCTGGCCTTTGTGCTGGCTGCGGCATCACCGCTGTTGGTCCTGCTGCCTCGCACCGCGCCGACGACTGTTGAGGTCGCGCAGCAGGCCGTACTGCCCTTAGCGACTGAGGCTCCAGTGCCGGTTGTCGCGCAGAAAGTGGACGGCATCACCAACACGATCCCCGCCTCCACCACGCCGACCCTGCTGCACGGCGCCGTACTGATCTGGTTGCTCGGCACGCTCTGGGGCCTGACCCGCTTGGGCCAGGGCGCATGGCAAGCGCGTCGCCTGCATCGCAGCGCGCGGCATTCGCCCCAGCACGAAGCGCTGCTGGGTGGAGAACTGCCTGCGGGTGCCAGCGTTGCACTATCCGATATCGCCACGGGGCCGATGGTGGTTGGCCTGTGGTCGCCGCGCATTCTGGTGCCGACCACGATGGCATCCACCCTGCCCCCGGCCGCGCTGCGTGATCTGCTGCTGCATGAAGCCGCGCATATCCGTCGGCATGATCTGTGGATCACCGCTGCCCAGCGTGCACTGCTCGCCGTGTACTGGTGGAGCCCGTTCCTGCACCTGCTGGGCCGTCGGCTGGATCTCGCCCGCGAGATGGCTTGCGATGAGCAGGCGGCCCTGCGCACCGGCAGTGGCCGCGGCTATGCCGATTCCCTGCTGGCCGGTATCGCCGGACTGATGACTCAGCGCGGGCACAGCGCGCCACTGGCCGTCGGCATGTCCGCCACCCGCAGTGGCTTGAGCCAGCGCATCGATGGGCTGCTGCGCCTGGACACGCGCTCAACCCGCTGGACAACGCGCTTCGGCTGGGGCGCACTGTGTGCGGTTGCGCTGGTCGCGCATGTTGGTGTCACCGTGGCCGCTACGCCGCGGTTGGGCAAAGCGATCATCGTTGCATAGAACGAAACCGCCACTACGTCGCGTACCTTTTCGCCGCAGGCCGAGCAGCTGCTCAGCGCGGCCGGCACTGGAGACATCTCCCGCGTGCAGCACCTGGTAAAGACGGGTGTTGCCGTGGACACGCAGGTCAGTGGCGACGGCACCGCGCTGATCATCGCCGCCAAGCAAGGCGAACTGGCGATGGTCGACGCCCTGCTCATGCTCGGCGCGCAGCCCGACCTGGCCTCGCGCGGCGATGGCACTCCGCTGATCGCGGCGGCACGTCGCGGTCATCTGCCGGTCGTCGAGCGTCTGGTCGGCGCCGGGGCCGACGTCAACCGCATCGTCGCCTACGACGAAACCCCGCTGATCAACGCGGCCCGCTCCGGTGACGTCGACACCGTGGCCTATCTGGTCGAGCACGGTGCCGACGTCAACCTCGGCGTGGTGGCCGATTTCGGGCAGTGGCGCTCGCCGCTGAACCAGGCACGCAACGATCGCGTCCGTGACTACCTCACCCAGCGTGGTGCGGTCGCCGGCAGACGCTGACCGGCCGCACTCCCCACGGGTGACGCTGATTGGTGCGATGGCCTCCGCCGCCATCGCCCGCCACGCCATCCCCTCTTTCGCTGCACCGTATCGCCCCTCGCTGCGGCGTGCACGCGCACGCCTGTCTTTCGCCTATCGCCCCCGCTAATGAGGTATCGCATGGCTTACGCATCCCCTCCGCAGGCATCCACACCATTGCGATTCCACCGCGCTCAGTACGGCCTGCTGCGCGCGTCACTGTGTGCCGCGCTGCTACTGCTGCTTGCCGGCCCCGGCGCGGCGGCGGACCGCGAAGACGCTACGATCCGCACGGCGCTCGCCTCCGGCCTGCGCCCCACGGTGGTGCCGGCCGATACCGGGCTGCCGCACTGGTCGCTGCAGGAACGCATGGCCCAGCACCATGTGCCCGGTGTGGCCATCGCTGTCCTACGGGATGGCAAGCTCGTGCACAGCGCCGGCTACGGGACGCGCGAGGTGGGCACGCAGGCTGCCGTGAATGCCGACACGTTGTTCTCGGTCGGCTCGGTCAGCAAGGTGGTTACGGCCGCCACCTCACTGCGATTGGTCGCCGACGGCACCCTCGCGCTGGACCGGGACATCGCCACCTACCTGCGCAGCTGGAAAGTCCCGGCTACCCCGTCGGTGCCGGCACCGCAGCTGACCCTGCGCATGTTGATGTCGCACACCGCCGGGCTCGGCGTGCATGGATTCGCCGACTACCTGCCCGGCGAGCCGCTGCCCACCTTGCTGCAGACACTGGACGGCATCGCCCCGGCCAAGAACAAACCCGTACGTCTGATCCATACACCCGGCGAACGGGGCGATTACTCTGGTGGCGGCGTGATGGTCGAACAGCTTGTGCTCGAAGACGTGACCGGCCAGCCGCTGGACACGCTCGCGCGCAAGCAGGTGTTCGAGCCACTGGGCATGCAGCGCAGCCGGTTCACCGATCCGCCCGCCACCACCGAAAACATCGCCAAAGCGCATGACGGCGACGGCAAGCTCACCGCGCTGCCGCGCGGCTGGCAGTCGTTCCCCGAGCAGGGCGCCTCCGGCCTGTGGACCAGCGCCAACGACCTGGCCGCGTTCGTTGTTGCCCTCACGGCCAGCTACCGTGGCCATGGCGACTTCCTGCCGCGGCCCATTGCGACCGACATGATGACCGAGGTGTCGCCAAGCTGGCACGGCCTTGGCCCGCGTCTGGACGGTGCGGGGCAGACCCGGATCTTCCATCATGGCGGCTCCAACGACAGTTACCGGGCGTGGATCGAGGGGTATCTGGAGACGGGCGACGGCTTTGTGATTCTTACCAATGGCGAGAATGGCGCCGCGCTGGCGACGGAGATCCGCAATGCACTGTCGGATGCGATCGGGCGTGGGGTGAATCCTGTCGTGCGCACGGTTGCGCTGGACCTTCGTGAGCCGCGGTATGCGGACTATGCCGGGGTGTTCGAGCAGGACGAGAGCGTGCCGATGGCGCAGCGCCGTGCGTTGGCGGACATCTTCGACATCCCGGCGTTGGAGGTGAAGGTGGCTGGTGGGGAGGTGCGCGTGGGTGTGGCCGGGACGAAACGCGACGGGCGCGTGCTGCCGTTGTCGCCGAATCGGTTTGTGTCACCGGATATCGATGGGCTGGAGATCGAGTTCCATCGGGATGCGTTCGGGAAGGTGGAGGCGTTGAGTGTGGTGTTTGGGGAGGGGCGGGGGTATTACGTGCGGCGGAAGCGGGATATTTGATGACGATTGGGGCCGACGCCGAGGGCTTTGCGCCAGTCTCGCATCACGGCGCGCGGGAATAGAGCTTCCGACGTAGCGAATACAGGACCGGCCGCGCGAGGCGGCCGGCCTTTGGTCCAGCTACAACACGTTACAGCGCAATCCGAGCAACAGACTCTTCGCTGCCCTTCGGCTCGCTGTCACCGTTCTTGACGGTCACGTACAGCACGTTCTTCTTTGCATCCAGCGCCAGGCTGTTCGGGTGCGTCGGCACCGCGTACGTCGCCACCTGCTTGTAGGTATCGCTGTTATATGCGGTGACGGTGCCGCCATCGCGGTTGGTCACGTACAGGCGCTTGCGCGGTGCATCGAGCAGGATGCCCAGCGGGCCGGCATCGGTCGGGATGCTGGCCAGTTCCTTGCCGGTGGTACGGTCCAGCACCAGCACACGCTGGCCCGGATGCTTCGATTCGAAACCCGAGCTGCTGGCCTGGTACTTGCGGATCATCTCCGAGCCCTGGTCGGTCACGAACAGGCGCTTGCCGGCCGGATCCAGCGCAATGTTCATCGGCTGCTCGGCACTGACCTTGAAGCGCTGCTCGACCTTGCCGGTGTCGGTACCGACGGTGACGACCTCGGCAAGCAGGTTGGAGGTGTACACGCGCTTGGCCTTGGCATCCAGCGCCAGGCCCGGTGCCTTGGCGTTGCCCAGGCCCGGAATGGTGTTGATGACCTTCAGCGACTGCGTATCCACCACGAACAGCACGCTGCCCTCACCCGAATGACCGGTGACGTACAGGCGGTTGTTGGCGCCATCGACGACCAGCTCGCGCAGATCGTGGGTGTAGGACGCCTTGCCGTCCTTGCCGACCTTCTTCTCCATCAGCTGCACGATGCCAACGGACTTGTTCGTGGCGGTGTCGACCACGGTGACCGAGGTATCGACAGTGTTACCGACGTACAGGCGGTTGTTGGCATCGTCCAGCACCACACCGAACGCCTTGCGCTCCAGCGGGATGGCGGTTTCGACGGCCAGGGTATCCGGGTTCAGGCGCAGGACCTGCGACGGACCGGCTGCGTCACCGAAACCGCCCGAGGAGGCGACGAACACGGCGTTCTGCTTGGCGCTGAAGGCCAGCTCGTACAGGCCTTGGGCGACAGCCTCGCGCTGGACGGCGGCGTTGGTGGCGGCTGCGGCAGTGGTCGGCTCAGCAGCAAGGGCCGACGGAGTGCCGAGAGTCAGGCTGACGGCAAGGGCCAGGGCGGCCGAACGGAACAGAGAACGAGGGTGCATGCGAGCTTCCTTGGATGGGCACGGGAGGTGTCCTGGCTCGCGGGCCGCTGGAAGCGGCCGACCACTATCGGAAGACGTGGACAGGCTGGCTGGCCGGCCATCTTAACAGGGGCGGCCAGGGGTGTCGGGTTCGGCCCGGTCCTAAACGGTGAGACGGCGCTGGGAGATCCTGCCGTCCGCTCTGGAGGATCCCTCATGAACAAGATCGACACTGACTGGCTGGAAGAATTCGACGAGGCCATGCTGGGCCTGTTCGCCATCAATCACAGCGATGCGGGCATGGACGAAGCCTTGCTGGTGAGCTATTACGACCTGGAGCCGCGCGAGGCGGCGCTTGCGTTCGGCAACGACTACGACCTGGACCGCGTATATGTGGTGTGGCCGCCGGTTGGGCTGCTGTTGAACAGCTGAGCCAAGCGGGACCTAGAACGTCGCTGGGCTAGCAGATTGCATTTCTCCAAAGCTATTCGTCACAGCAGTCATTTTTGCCACTGGATGGGTGAGTCTTAAACGCTGAGACTGGCGCCGCCTAGTCTCGACAAGTGCTCGCTTCAGGTGCCATATGTGGTAGGAAAATCGTGGAGTAAAGATATGCAATTTGGTGCACAATGACGCTACTCCAAATTCTGGTCTAAAGCCCATGGCCCGACCATCCATCGCCCCTGACCGCAAATCTGTTAGGACCTCGGTCATGCTTCCTGAGGACGTGCACCTTCAGATCCAAGCGCTGGCTGATAACAATCAGGTCTCCTCTGCCTGGGTGATCCGGATGGCAGTGCAGCGGTTTTTGGACGAATCCCGGGGGCAGCTCGAGCTGCCCCTTCGCATGTCCCGATAAGGTCTTGATTCATGAGTAACAACGTCTTCCTCCGAAAGTTGGAGCGCCTGCGGTCGGGCACGAAGCCTCGCGTGCTGGACTTATTCGCCGGCTGCGGCGGCCTTTCCCTCGGCTTTGAAGCGGCCGGCTTTGAGGCGCGGGCGTCTGTCGAATTTGACTCAGATGCAGCGCGGTCCCATGGCCTGAACTTCCACGGCGGTGCCGCAGCACATAGCCAAGCGATCGACATTACGCAAACCACTCCCGAAGAGCTCTGCGATCGCTTGAGCTTGGGCGCGGCGGCAGATGCTTTCGACATCGTAGTGGGCGGTCCACCCTGTCAAGCTTTCGCCCGCGTAGGCCGCTCAAAGCTTCGCGAGATTGAAGAACATCCTGAAGCTTTCATGCATGACCCTCGTGCACAGCTCTACAAGAAGTATCTGGAGTACGTCGACCGATTCCAGCCAATAGCTGTGCTGATGGAGAACGTGCCTGACATTCTCAACCACGGCGGACAGAACATCGCCGAGGAAACCTGCGAGGTGCTCGCGGCTAAGGGCTACGTTTGTGGTTACACCTTGCTCAACGCCGCTTTCTACGGTGTTCCTCAGATGCGCGAGCGAATGTTCCTCATCGCATACAGGAAGGAGTTGAACGTCACTGTGTCCTTCCCTGCGCCTACGCACTGGCTGGTACTTCCCCCCGGTTATGGCGGGTCACGATCTGTGGCATTGAAAACGCTCCGCAATCTCGCTGGGGACGCCCACTCGTATGTTGCGCCACCTGTGGCTTCCATAGATCTTCCGCCAGCCGTAACTGCAGAGGACGCGCTGGCAGACCTCCCCCAAATCGATGCCAGAAAGCTGCTCGCTACCGGAGAGTTGTCTCGCGGCGCTCGCCGGTTCAATACACCAGTGGGCTACGGCCGAAAGAAGCCATCTGCTTATGCGGCGCTCATGAGGTCGTGGCCCAACCACGAAGCCTCCAGCGAAGGTCCGAAGGATCACGTGATTCGTTATCTACCGCGCGACTATGAATTGTTCGCACGGATGAATGAGGGTGACCAGTATCCTGAGGCGTACGCACACGCGGTACAGATGTTCCAGGAAAAGCTCTCTGCCGCAAGAAGTAGTGGACAGAAGATCTCCGAGGGTTCCGTGAAGTACAAGGCGCTATGGGACTCGATCGTGCCACCATATGATGCTAGTAAGTTCCCGAACAAATGGCGCAAGATCTGGCGCAAGCAACCTGCGCGCACGCTAATGGCCCATCTTGGCAAGGACAGCTACAGCCATATCCACTACGACAGCAGTCAAGCCCGAACCATCTCGGTTCGCGAAGCTGCACGACTCCAGTCGTTCCCTGATGGCTTCCTTTTCAGTGGAACCATGAATCCGGCATTCAAGCAGATAGGTAATGCAGTGCCACCGCTGATGGCCAGGGCTCTCGCTTCCCACATGCTTCAAACCATCACCCAGGCAGCCATTGAGAAGGAAGGAATGGATGAGTCCCGTCGAACGGCAGAAGAAATTTCTTGAGGCAGCGCAGCAGCACTTCGGCACTTCAAGGGCTGTACGTCCGCGCGAGCTGTTTGGGGTTTCAAACAGCGCCAAGATTGTCGAGGGAGGTATCCAGCTTGGGGTTGTGAACCTCGACAGCGTTAAAGAACAGGTTGAGGCCGTAATCTTAGGTTGTGTGCTCAGGTTTCCGCCGGAGGATGAGGTCTATTTCGCTATCCTTGTTCGCAAAGACAAGGCCAGCTTCGTTGCCCGCCTCAATGAAATGAAGCGCCTGGGAGCGACCGCGAGGGGCGGTGGAGAGGACCCTGGTTTTTCGCTGGAAGCTTCAGGGGACAGTGACGAACCCGAAGCACCGGGATCTAGCATCAAGTACAGCGCTCGGAACAATTTAGTGCCGATTTATCTGGCCACCGATGGGAGGCTCTGGCTGCGCAACGCAAAGTTCTGGGACAGCTTGAACTTCGACCTTTCTCCTTTTGGGCCATCCGTTGAGCCCGACGAGGTTGTCGTTGCTCTGCACCCACCGACGGCGTCAGCGCGGCGCAGTTTGCTGGCCCGCGAGTTCATTGGGTGGCTGGGTAGCTTAGTCAGCAGTGAGAAGATTCATGAGCTGTCTGTCTGGTCGGACGTCACCTCTCTGAGTCCTGAAATGCGTCGAATGCCGTCGGCCATCCCGGTTACAGACCTCGATGTCGCGGTGAGGACACTCGGGGGTCACTATCCAAACGGCGAGGTCAGGCGGTTTCATGCTGCGCTAAATTTCCTCAAACAGAAGCACTTCGTCATCCTATCGGGGCTCTCAGGCAGCGGAAAGACGCAACTTGCGCTGAAGTATGCTCGCGCCGTTCATGGCCTGACATCCAGCGCTGCGGAAGACCCATTGCTCTTTGTATGCCCGGTCCGTCCAGAATGGACTGATCCTGCAGGTCTAACCGGTTACCACGACGTCCTCACGAACAGGTATGTTGTGCCTACCTTCTTGGAGGCGGTGCTGGTGGCCACTGCACATCGCGAATCGCCAGTGTTTGTCATCCTGGACGAGATGAATCTTGCGCGCGTCGAGTACTACTTCTCCGATGTGCTTTCTGCGATCGAAACCGGTGGCTCCCTGCAACTTCACTCCAATAGTATTCCGCTGGAAGGCACTACGGGGTCTTCGATACGTGCGGAGATCCCGCTGCCGCCCAACCTTTACATCATCGGCACGATCAATATCGATGAAACCACCAACCCGGTCAGTGACAAGGTGCTAGATCGCGCCACAGTGATTGACATGTCCATTATTGACGCGCCGGGTTTCTTGAACTTGCTGGTCGAACGCCACCCGGAGCTTGAGAATGCGCGGGATGCTTGCGTGGAAAGACTTCTTGAGGTTCACAGGCTAATGCAGGACCACGGTCAAGCCTTCGGATACCGCGTGATTGAGGAATTCATCCGATATCATGCATTCGATGCTCAATACCTAAAGAGCGCGCCGGATGAGGTAACTGACGATCTTCTCGTCCAGAGAGTTTTTGTGAAACTGCGCGGCACCGAGCGTCAGAGGCCCTTGCTAACTGCCCTAGAAAAAGCTTGCTTGGGCCTTCCTCGTACGTTGCGCTATATTCGCAAACTTAAGGATGATTTAAATGAGTTTGGCTCTTTCCAAGCGATGCGCTGAGTATGAGCTCGCTACACATTGAAGTTGAAAGCGATGGACAGAGCTGGCAGGTCTGGCCCGCTCGAGACGAAATCCCCCCCGGCAGCGTCCGGGAGGCATCTTCCTACTTTTTTGAACTTCGTGACAGCAACCAAGCATCGGATGCTGATCTGCTAGTCGATGATGTACCTCTTGAAGCCCTCCGCTCAAAAGAGGCTAACACGGCACGATGGCGATGGATGCCCGGGTTTCATGCCGGTTCTGTTCGGATCGTCCTAAAGCTCTCTGGCTCGGAGGTGCATCGTCTGGAGATCACAACGGATCCCGATTTGCGGAAGCTCACACGAGACGACTTCGACTGCATGGTGCGAGAAGTCCTGGAAGATACTTTTTCACTTTTTTCCTTAAGCGCTTTTCGCAAAGGCATTGCGCGCCAGTCAGGAACCCGCCCCCCTCCCATCGCGAGGCTCGAGTTTCTCCACTCGCGCTCTGAGGCGATCATTGACGCAGTAGAAGAGATCGGCCGCTTCCCGCGGAATTTTCTTCAGTCTGAACAGATTACGGTCCCGTTTCATCGCACACGTCGGCTGACCGGCTTGGAAATTCTCAAGTCTTTCCGAAGCGGTCTCGTGCTGAAGGAAACACGCACCGCATCAAAGTTGCCACAAGTGCTGGGCGGACGCGTGCCTGCACAGATTATTACGCGGCGCCGTAGCAACAGCGCAGACATCGCTGAGCATCGTCAGATTAGGGCGTGTCTCGAGTCCTGGGGCTCATGGCTGAGCAGTATCGCCGATACCCTGGAAGGACTCGCGGGAAAGGATGACCCAGAGATGCTTAGCACGCTGGGGGGCTGGTCGGTCCGAGCTAGACGCAGCGCACGGTCGCTGTCCAAGGCGGCTCGCACCGGTTTTCTTGCAGAAGCAGGTGATGCGCCCGCCACATTGAAGATGTCACCGCTGTTCAGAAGTGATCCAGCGTATAGCCGCTTCTACCGCTTGTGGCAGGATATGAATCTCGGACTGGCCTCATTATTTGGCGATTTTCTTGAGATGCCGCTAGCTAGGACCTATGAGCTATACGAACTTTGGTGCTTCCTACGCCTTCTTCGTGCAGCCGTCGAAGAGTACGGCACAGATGCCCTCGATCTAAGCGATCTGTTCACTAGTGACGCGTCTGGCGGATTGACCCTCTCTTCAGGGGCCTTGACCGTCTCCATAGGAACAGGGATGGCCATTTGCTTTCAGCGACGCTATCGAGAGTACTGGCGTGATCCTGACGGCCAAGGTAGCTTTAGCCGGACAATGGTGCCTGACGTGGTCATAGCCGGGAGCGATCTCCACGGATCGCAGAACCAAATGATCGTGCTGGACGCCAAGTACCGAATCGATGATGGCCTGAACGATGCCCTTAGCTCGATTCACACGTATCGTGATGCACTTGTGCAAGAGGGGGAAGATGAGGCGGTATCCAGCGTGGTTACAGCCGCTTATCTTCTAACTCCCCACATCCCTGTGCTTGCCGAGGACTTCCGGGCGACACCAGCTCCGGGGCGGCTTTTTCACCCTCATTACCGTCATAAGTTTCGGTTCGGCGCCATCACCCTACGCCCTGGAATGAGTAGGGAAGAGCTACGCACCTCGCTCCGAACTATCGTCGCGGATGCTAGCGATAAAAACTGATGGTGGACGTTCTCACTCCTGCTCAGCGCCATCTCAATATGAGCAGAATTCGGGGGCGCGACACCAAGCCGGAGATGATGATCAGGCGCGGGCTACATGCGATTGGCTTCCGCTACAGGCTTCAGGATCGAACACTTCCAGGCCGACCCGACCTAATTTTCGCGCGTCACCGTGCGGTGATTTTCGTACATGGTTGTTTTTGGCACGGGCACGACTGCCCTTTATTCAAGCTTCCCGTGACGCAGCGAGACTTCTGGAAAGAGAAAATTTCATCGAACAGGGCTCGCGACAAGAAGGTCGAGGAGGCTCTTCTCGAACAGAGCTGGCGCGTCGCTGTCGTCTGGGAATGCAGCCTTAAGGGCAGGGGAAAGAAGAGCACCGGCGAGGTGATGCGCCAGTGCAGCTCGTTTCTGCTTTCCAGTGAGATCGCTTACTTATGCATCCGAGGGCGCGAGCCCTCGGAGCATTGGCCACAGACGTCTGTGACGCCAAGGGGAACTTAAGGGGCTCAGCAGCCAATTGATCAAGACCCGCCCTTTTAATTGCGAGGGGCACCTATAAAATCACGTCGAACCAATTGGCATTTTGCACTTCACCACTCTTGCTTGATAGCCATTCGGTCATACGGGCCGCTCCTGGCCCTGCCACCTCAGGGGTCAAGTCGCTCGCAAAGAATTCGATACCGCTCCTTGATCGAACTAGCATCGTTAGTACCCTGCTGGGACATTCGATCAAACTCTAAAAGCTCATAGTCCGCTGATCCAATGTCCTTGGAAGCGGCAATGCGATTAATACTGCGCGAATCATTAAAGTCGACAAACTTCTTACGGGTGAGCTTCTTGGAGGTTTTTCGTTCGATCGCCCTTCGAAACAGCAAGTAGTAAACTGGCACAACACTTTGTGACGCAAGTAGAACATCCTTGCCAGTAAAAGTCGCTGACATCGCTTCCAACACTAGCTTGACTCGATCAGCAATATTGTCCACCTGAGCCGATCTACCCGACCTGTAATCTTTAACAAAGTTGTCGAGCAACGGCTTTTTTGTATCCAAAACCTTACCGCGCGCCCAATTATCTTCAATAAAAAGAAGTCGGGCAACCACTTCTAGGAATTGATAGCGCCTGTTCGAAAACCTTACCTTCTTATCAAAGAAAGGCTCAGCCGCTACACTCTTTATCGCTGATGACATGTCACCGCCAATAGCATTTCGCTTTTCCGCAGCATTAAGCGGAACCGCCTCATTCAATCGATAGAAAAGGTCATCGATTAAATCGAGATCTTCTGTCGAAATACAAATTATAGGGAGGGCAAACGCGTCGATTCGATGCCTCAGCTTAGGGTACTTCACCGCTATATCTGAATACAGCATACCGCCTGCGGCGACCGTATCATCCGCAAGAAACTCAAAATCCTTTGCCAGGGTGTACTCGCCATCGAGAAATCCAAATATCGCCTCGAGACGCTGACGTCCGTCCACAACAGCATAGTCCTTCTTTCTCTTCCTGGACTCAGCCTTCTCTAGCTTGTGAAAATAGAGCTTCGGTATATCGTATCTATTAATAATCGAATCGATTAAAAGCTGTTTTTTCTCCAACGACCATACGTCACCTTGCCTTTGATAGTCTGGCGCAAGATCAATCCTATCCCTATCCGAATAAATTGAAAGAATATTATTATGGGCCAATGAATATGTTTCGAATTCACTCATTTCATAGTACCTCTAATAATATCCCCAATGCTGGACAACTCGGGAAAGACCTGGAACTTACTGTAAGCAAGGATCTCCAACTCGCTCAGGATCACCTTTTTCTTTGTCGCAGGCACCTCTAGCCCGGTGACGTGCTTCCCATCGGCGATCTGAGAAATATCTTTTTTCGCGAAATGACTGATAGTGAATACGCCGAGCTGCGCTTGAATTCGAGCATTATTCCGAGTCGCCATCACTGCCATAGGCTCAATACCCAGCTCAGGCTTCGCCTCTACGCTCATTGTTTCATAATCACGCACTCGATCATCATCAAAGCTTGGTACAAATTTGTAGTCTTCGGGTCGCGCCTTTGTCGCCTGATTTAACTTCACAGGATCGAGCACCCAAATCGCGCCATCCTTCTTTGGCTCATCCATAACTGCAAAATATAGCGCGGTAAGTGGACTTTCCGTCCAATCAAGCAGCCGGGTCGGGACACCGTAGTGCTGCATGAGGAAAAGCCACTCAAAGCTGGACTTCGGTCTCTGCGCTATTAGCAGATTGGCATTCTGCTTAAATCGATTCGTGAGGACACTTTCGGGAGCAGGCTTTTTTAGGCGGTGGTAGCCCGGCATTAAACCCCAAGCTTTGTTCGCATGCCCTCGATACCACGCGAGCTGGTCGGTTCTAGGCTTAAGCACCTTCAGGTGCTCAAGGTAATCTGCCACCGAGTTGATTTTATCCATCGTTGCCCCCTGCAACTCCTTGGAAACTGTTTGAGGCACTTCTGCCCAAAATACCCGGGGACATTTCCCTGCCCCCGGGTCTTGCAAGCAATCTAATCCCGCACAGGTGTGATGCTGTTCGTTAGCTCAAACCCCGACAGGATTAGCCTTCTCAGGATCAATCTTGTACTGCTTGATCGCCCGAGCCACATCCTTACCCGTCATCTTCCCTTCCTTCGCCAGCGCCGCAATCGCGGCATGCGCGATGTAGTACCGGTCAACCTCGAAGAAGCGACGCAGGTTGGCGCGCGTATCCGAACGACCAAAGCCATCCGTACCCAGCACCGTGTACGACATCGGCACGAACGAGCGGATCTGGTCCGCGTACGCACGCACGTAGTCGGTGGCGGCAATGGCCGGGCCCTGGCGGCCTTCCAGCAGCTCGGTCACGAACGCCTTGCGCTGCTCGCCTTCCGGATGGAAGCGGTTGTAGCGCTCCACGTCGAAGCCGTCGCGGCGCAGTTCGTTGAAGCTCG